>JADMIO011472223.1_pt1 | contig 44534 bp, 57 predicted proteins | sample 8958161 | NCBI WGS metagenome assembly JADMIO01 (sample SAMN16585339, study PRJNA669376) | soil metagenome | isolation source: Crop rotation soil | place: USA: Cullars Rotation, Alabama | collected 2011
CCGCCGGTGGCAAAGTTTGCGCCCGCGACGGCGCGGCCGAGTCAGGCAGCGTCACCGACGGAATCTTGAGGTCGGGAATATGCTCATGCGTGGCCGGGCGCGCAAACTGGCCGTTGCCCTGAGGAGCTGCGGGCATCCCGGCGGGAGTCGCCGTTCCCTGTTCGCCGCGCTTTCCGAACATTACTTCTTCCTCAACAACTTACCGGCAAAGGGGAGCGAAAACTTGCTCGCCTTGGTGCGTTTCTCCTGTCCCAGGAGTATCTGCGCCAGTTCCGCGACAGCAGCGGCGGACTTGGCCTTGGATGAAACTTCAGCCAGCATCTGACCGTTGCTGGCAGCGGCGCCAAAGGTCGGCGCGTCATAGGCAATGACCAGGGTCGGTTCGACATTGATGGCTTTAGCGAAATCGGCCACCGGGATTTCCGGCCGCTTCGGAATGCCGACCTGATTCATCACTAGGCGCGGCGCCGCATCGTTCGGGCGTCCCTGCTTGAGAAGGTCCACAAGGTTTTTGGTATTGCGCAAGCTAGCCAGTTCCGGCGTCGCCGTGATCACGACCTCATCGGCGTGGAACAGAGTGTGCCTGACCCAGGGCGCCCACATATTGGGCACGTCGACAATGACGCAGGGAACACTGCTGCGCACGGTGCTGAGAATGACCTCGACCGAAGATTCGGCAATAGGATGGTCGCGATCGATGCTGCTCGGTGACGCCAGCAGACTCAGCTTGTCGCCGCACTTGGTCAACAGCCGGTCGAGGAGCGTCTGATCGATGCGATCGGGCTGACCCAGTGCATCGGCAACGCCTTGCGTCGTCTCCTGATTGAAATTGAGCCCGGCCGTCCCGAAGGCGAGGTCGAAATCGGTGATCACCGTGTCTGTGTTGAGATGCCGCGACAGATACCAGCCGATATTGTGGGCAATCGTGCTCGAACCGACACCGCCTTTCGATCCGACAAAGGCGAAGATGCGGCCCAGCGGTTTGGCACCCGGGTCATGAAAGAGGCCGGCGATCGAGTTGATGAGCTGAAGCTGATGGATCGGGGCCACCATATAGTCGCTGACGCCAAGACGCATCAGTTCGCGATAAAGGATGATATCGTTGAGATGGCCGATGATGATGACCTTCGTCTCAGGCCCGCAGACCTGCGCCAGTTGCGCCAGGCCGGCAAGAACCGAGTCGCGGTCGGCAGTGGTCTCGACGACGATAACATTGGGTGTGAGCTCGGTCTGGAAGACCTGTATCGCGCCGGAAATGCCCCCCATGTGAATCTGGACATGAGCACGGGCCATGCGCCGGTCGACCGCAGCGGCCTGGATGGCCTGAACGGTGCGCGGATCCTCGCAGAAGGCACGGATGTTGATATGCGGCACCGATGCGACGACCTGCTGATGGCCGGCGCTGGATTGAAAATCGGCATTCACAACGGCATGACTCATGGCTACTGACCGGCTACGTTCGAGATTTGGACCTTCTGCTGCGCTTCCTGCTGGGCCGTCGTCGCCTGGCCCTCGCGATACTTGTCGAATATCTTGGAGCGCCGCATGGCATCAGATGGAGCCTGCTTTCGCGGCCGCACCAGATCCTGCGGGTCGGCTACCATGGCCGCGATGTTGTTCTGGTGCGCGCAGCCGAAATTCTCGAAGGCGTCGTTCTCGGACGTCTCGGTCAGGTCGTTCGGCCAGTTGCCGCAGCTTTTCACTTGTGCACCCGACTTGGTCACGATGATCGGGTGGCGCTCATAATGCGCCGTCGGCACATAAATATCGTCGATGTCGGCCTCGGTGCCCTTGCAACCGGCAGCTCCCAACACCAGACCGGCAAGCACCGCAGCTTTCAGCCAGCCGCTCCTCGCCCCCGCCATGGTCATCCACTCCTCCACTTCAATCAACGATGTAACCGACATTCCCGTGATAGACCCCGCGTGGGTTCTTGCCGGGCTTGCCGTAAACCCTGTTCAACCGGCCAAACAGAATCGCCTGCCGGTCAGAGGGGCTGGCCAGTCCATCCGTCGGCATCGCCAGTTCCTGTTCGCTGACCGGGTTGACGACATAGGGCGTCACGATGACGACGAGTTCCGTTTGATTCTGCTGGTAGTCGCGGCTCCGGAACAGTGTGCCGAGGACCGGCAGGTTCTTCAGATAGGGAGTGCCCGTGATGTCGGCACGCATATTGTCCTTGATCAGACCGGCCATCGCGATCGAGCCGCCGCTTGGCAATTCGACGGTCGTCTCGGCACGGCGCACGTTGAGTGACGGGACCGAAAATCCTTCCGTGACGATCTTCAGCTCCGTCGTGGTCTCGCTGACCTCGGTGCTGATCTTGAGCGAAATGCGGCCTTCCGACATGACGATCGGTGAAAAGCCGAGGCCGACGCCGAATTTCTTGAATTCGATCTTGGTTCCGTTGTCGTCAGAGCCGACCGGAATCGGGAATTCGCCGCCCGCCAGGAAATTGGCGGTTTCGCCGGAGATTGCCGTCAATGTGGGCTCGGCCAGGGTACGCAGGAGGCCGTCGCTCTCCATGGCGGTGAGGAACACATCGAGCGAATTGCTCCCGCTCGCTATTGTTCCCTGATACCCGCCATCCGGACTTATGAGATCGCTGGCAAAGGGATTTACGCTGGCAAGATTGAACGCGAGCTTGCCGATCGAGAACATCGCCGTCGTGTTGATGCCGAACTGCTTGAGAACGTTGCGCTGGACTTCGGCGATGCGCACCTTCAGCATCACCTGTTCCTTGCCCAGCACGCTGATGGTGCTCACGACCTTCTTTTCGCCGCCCGCGAATTTCGCGGCGAGGTCAAAGGCGAGTTTGGCCTCGGAAGGCGTCTTCGCGATGCCGCCCAGGACGACATTGTCGGCCATCGTATCGACCGTTATGCGGCTTCCCGGTATGGTCCGCCGGATGAGCTTCTGCAGCGCCACCAGATCTTGCGACACTTCAAGGTCGAGAGCCAGAATCTGCCGGCCATTCACGTCGAAAAAAAAGATGTTGGTCTGTCCGATGGCCCGCGCAAACAGATAGGCTGTGTTCTTGGTGCGCACCACCGCATCTACGATATCGGGGTTGCCCACCAGGACGTCGCGCGCTTCCGCGGGAAGCTTGATGACGACTGACTTGTTGAGGGCAATCCGAACGAAGCGTCCACCGCCGGCATCGCCGGCCGCGTCGGCATAGTCACCGGCCGTGGCCGGCTGCACCATCAGCCAGGACAGCGCCAAAGCCAGCATCGCGGCGAGCACGAGGCTTGCCCCGCGCCGAGTGGCGTTGCGTACCTTCCCGCATCTTGTTTCTGTAAGTCTTCTCGACATCCCCACCAGTTCCCCGCCATTCCTCAGTTAAGTGTGATGCGACGCGGTACGCCATATTTGATGATCGTCATCTCGCTCTTCTCGCGGCCGGTAAGGAATCGGTCGCTGAGCTTCGGAACGTTCTCGGCCAATGGCACGCCGTCATTCTCGCGGATCGACCGCAGCGCCAGGGAGAGCTGGCCCATATCCTGGGCCATGGAGATTACTTCCGACTGGCGTGGATCGAGCTCGAGGGTCGCCGTTTTGTCGGCGACGACATACTCCTTGTCGCCTTCGCCTTTCGGGCGGAAGGTCTGGTCGATGGCGAGCACGCGGACGTTGCTCAGCACCGTCTCGCTGGCCGCGATCTTCTTGCTTCCATCCTCGAACTTGCGGGTCAGGAGCACATCCACCCGGTCATTGGGAAGAATGAAGCCACCCGCGCCGGTCACCGCAGATACGCTGACCGAGATCGCGCGCATGCCTTTCGGCAGTATGGCGGACATGAAGCCGCTTTCATTGGGCAGGACCAGCTTCTTGTCGAGGATCGGCTCGCCTTCGAAAATCTGGGCGCGCGCCCTCGCCGTTTCGTATTTGGTCTTGGCGTCGGGCTCTTTCGCGGCGGTGATCATGAATGCCGAGACCGTCGATTTCGGCCAAGCCTGCCAGCCGGTCGTGCCGCCAACCAGGCGTTCGCCCATCTGCAGGTTCTTGGTCGCCACCAGCACATCCACGGTTTCGATCCTGTTCACTTCAACCGTCTCTACCCGCTGCTGTCCGACCAGGCCCCTGGCCATGTAAATGGCGAGGCCGGCTGAGCCGATCGCCACGGCCAGGACCGCCAGACGCGTTTTGTTCATTGCAAACCCTCACTCGACGCACTGCGGCTTTCGCCGCGTTTTCGACTCACTTTCGCTCGGAATGGTCAACTTACCGTTAAGCTTTTGCTATCTTTTGAAACTTACGGGGTCAGCGGCATCCACCAGGAACCGGGTAGAGCGAGAATTGCTCCGGCCGCGATGGCAATGCCGTAAGGCAGATCGCCCTTGAAGGTGAGCCAGCGCTTTATCCAGGCGCCGCCTCGCACTTCCTTTTCAATTTCGATCAGGCTCCAGAGCTTCATGGCGATGGCAAGGATGCCTCCGGCAATCGCGGTCAGAACCAGGAAGGTGCCAACAGCCGGCCATCCGAACCACAGGCCCACCGCCGCGAGCATCTTGGCGTCGCCACCGCCGATGAAGCCCGCGGCGAACAGGCCGAAACCGATGGCCAGGACGACGACCGAAACCAGGCCATGCCACAGCATCATTTCCACCGGCATGCCGGTCATCAACGCCATGGGAAAGAAGGCCAGCGCAATGACGCCATTGAGCCAGTTGGGTATGCGCAATGAGAAAAAATCATGGGCGCCCGCCACCAGCACGAGAAAGGGCAGCAGCGTATGGGCCAGAAGTGCAATCATGCGATAGGCTCCTTGTCCGGCCCGTGAAATGAAAGGCGTCCGCTCAGTCCGAGTCCCAAGGCTTCCATGCTTGCGTAAAAGCCGCGTTAAGCGAGCGCGCGATTGCCCCAATCAAGCGAAAACCGCCGGTTTAAGCCGGCGGTTTCCAGGACCTCCCTGAACTCGGTCCTCATCTGGACTTGTGGATCAGCCCGGTTCAGCCGGAGCAGCCACCGTATCGAAGCCCGCATTGATCGCCTCGAACAGCGCCGAGAGCGAACCTCCCACCGACGGCATGACGGCTATGAGCATCATGCCGAAGGCGGCAGCAATAATGCCGTATTCGATGGCGGTTACACCGGACTCGTCCTTCGCAAAATGCTGGAGCTTGTCCATCACCCGCCTCGCCGGCTGGTTTCGATGTTAATTAGGGGGTAGTGCCCGCGCCAGCGCCGGCGCCAGCATCGCCGCCGCCCGCGTCACCGCCGCCAGCAGCGCCGGTCAGGCCGTCGCCGATCGCCGTGAACACGCCCTGGAGCTGTCCGCTGATGGTCGGCATCGCGACAACCAGCATGAGGCCAATGGCCGCCGCGATGAGACCATACTCAATCGCCGTCACGCCGGATTCGTCTTTCACAAAACGCTTAAAGAGGTTCATCTGTATTCTCCTGTTGGATCCTTCGAAGCACTGGTTCACGTGAGGTTTGCGTTTAGCGCTGTTGTCTTCGTGAACCGTAGGGGAACTTAGGCTCCAGGCTTTAACGGGTAGTAAATCCGGCCGCATTGGGGCGCAATCGACAAGATTTCTAAAATCCTTGGTTAGAGAATGGTTGTTCTGATATCTAAAATTTGATATTTTTACTTAATACGTCGTTCACTATCACTTCCTACATTACTAAAACTTCTTAATGTTCCCACTTTTTACTTATACAATACTTGCGCGCACATAATACTCTGTCAACAATACTGTCGAGTAACCAGTATTTGCCGAACGCACAGCGCATCAAGGCAGCTGTCCAAGAGTAAAGTGTCCACGCGATATTGGGTCTAACTTCTGGTTTAAGTGCTTCATGGCGAGGCGGGAGCCGGCAACTGCCGCTTGAACCTCGCCCCGCTCTGGCTATAGTGCGCCCGCGAAATTGGGCGGTGAGCCGTCCCGGAGCACGATCAGATCGGATCGCAGGACGAAGCCCTGCCTTACTCGTGAAATCGATTGCACTCGTTCCCGAGATCGAGAGATCGCGGTAATGAGCCTGGGGAAGGGTGGCCGAGTGGTTTAAGGCGCACGCCTGGAACGCGTGTATACGTGAAAGCGTATCGAGGGTTCGAATCCCTCCTCTTCCGCCAATTCTCGCCTCATGGGCGTCCGTCCCTGTCCATGAGCGTCCAAAAGACCAAATCTTATCAAGCCTTTCCTATCCAGCGCCGTTTATGGGCGTTCGCCCGGTACATCGAAGAGTATGCCGCGGCGCATGCCGCCGCCTCGCCGGCCGAGCGGGAGCTTGAGGCTCTGCAGCGCAAGACGCGCCTGAGCGCTGACGAGCTGGTCCGCCTGCACGAGCTTTCTCTTGCTCAGATCAGTGGTGCCTGAGCGATGGAGGTCACCGCCTATATCCCCCTCTTCGAAGCCGGCCATCTGGTCGCGCACCTGACCGTGCACATTGATACGGCCTCTCGCGCCGTCCGCTTCGAGGACAAGAACGGCAAGCGCCACGTCTGCACCGACGAGCGCGCGGCCGAAATCCTCACCGACATTTGCAAGTTTGACCGTGACAAGTGGCGCGAGCTTGAGCGCCACAGTTTGGAGGGAGCCATATGACGGAAGCCTTTTCACTCTCGCGCCGCGTGTTCCTCAGCAAGGCCGCGCAACACGCTCCGGCCGCCGCTACGCTCGCTGTGATGCCGGTGGCTGTCGCCGCCGAGCCGATTGCTGCTGACCCGATCAAGGAATGCGAACGCCTCGCCGCCGAGTTGGCGAAGGCAATGAACTGCATTCAGCCCGGCGCCTGGCTGGTCAACATCGATCACGTTTCCGGCTTCGCCCTCATTCGCAACGATGAGTACCAGTCCGGTCACGTTCCTGCCGACGACATGCAGCCCCGGTTCGAAGAGGTCCGGACGCTGGTCGATAAGCTGGAGTGGGAAGGCTACGAGCCCAGACTGGCCCATGGCGATCTGCTCATCACTCACCCCGACAACCCACAGAAGCCCAATCGGCTGTTGCGCAAGCTTCGCGCCTGCGAGCCTGAGCTTGTCGCCGAATACCTGACGATTACAGGGCGGATCGCTCCCGGCAAACCCTGAGCCCTGCAGGGCTCCAATAAGCGACGGGCGAGCCAACGCCCGCTCTCACTGACCAATGCCCTCACAGAGTGGCCTTCTCTTTCGGAAGCCCACTCGCTCCCAAGGAGACCGCCATGCGCGTTTCTTCCAACGCTCCAGCTTTGCCTGCACCGATCGACCGCGAGGCGATCGAGGACGAGATACAGCGCCTTATTGGCATTCTCGATGCGATAGACCCTGATCCCGATCTTGAGCCGAGCCTGGGCTGGAGCCCCTACAATGGACTTCCAAACGGTGTTGATCTTGAGGGCGACGAGCCAGACGACGAGCCGAGCTTGGGCGCGCTTGAGATAATTTCCCAAGTCACGTGGGGCTCGAGCGCGTGCGAGGACTTTGAGCTTGACACCTGCGACGATGAGGACGGCGACAACGGCATTGGCGATGACGGCGGCCTGGCTGAATTCAGTGCCCGAGCAGCCGGTGGAGTGCTCTCCCATGCCTAGACCGGTATCCCAGCTTCCCTACATCGACCTGAATGCGGAGCGCTATTGGCGAGGGCTTCCACAACCTAAGCCGATCTTTGGAATGTCGCCGGCCGATGACCTTTCTTTTGTGCAAGACATCGAAGGCAGCGACGACAGAGATTATTGGGTTGTGAAAGCCACGGGGAAGCGCGGCGATTGGGAGACCGGCAGGCGCCTTGCCGACGAGTTTCTATCCTATCTCACCGTATGCCCGTTCGGCGGCCATCTCCTGGGCTCCATTGTCGAAAGCATGGCGCAGAAAGAGTGGAGCAACGTCAACTCGGGTTTCCTCAATCGTATCGGTCACTACGCCAGAGCGGCAGCGACCGTCATCGATCTCGGAAGCAGAGATGAGTGAGAGGTTTGGCTTGTCAGGGCGCACAACGCGCCTTCAGCCTTCCTCCCAAACGATCGAAATTTCGCCGCCAAGCGCGTAAATTGCTCGCAACAGCGCCGAATGGACGTTGCTCTCCCATGCGCCACTCTTGAAGTAGGGTTGCGTTCTAGCGAGAACATCGAGTTGAGGCATTGTCAGGCTGAGTTGTCCCGCACGTGCGCGAACGGCATCTACCAGAGGAAACCCGGTCGATTTGAAGGGCGGACGGATCTTTCGAAGCCGAAGTCGGTAAATCATACTCTTCAGCTGGTCCCTGTTGAGCCCTGGCAGCGCGTCGTAAACTTGCTGTGTTGCCAAGATAGGATATAACTTTCGCAGTAGTGAAACCTCACGCGTTGTCCAGGTGTGCCGTTTATTTGCTATGCCCAAATATTGGACGCGGGTTATTATTGCCAAGCGCGTTCTGCCGCGAATTCGCCGGCAAATTGACGAATAGTCTGGGTACAAATCGATCAAGATTTGATCTTCGCGGTCCGTCCAAGACTTTGGACGCGTCTTATTTTGAGTTTTCCCGCGACTTCTCATTTCCAGCGCACCACTATTTGGCCGCCGAGAAGCTTGGCCGCCCTGAGGATTGCGCCATTCGTTTGGTCCCGGTCATTCGAGTAATTCTGCCGAAAATAGTGTCCTGTGCGGGCTAAGCAATCTAGATCGAACATAGTCAGCCCTACAGATCGTGCACGCAATCGAATTGCGTCCAACGCCGGACGCCCGAGAATCTTCAGCGGCTGCGGACGCCTGAGCTTCAGCCTGCCTGCCTTGCTCTTTATTTGACTCCATGTGCGCCTGGGCAAGGATGCTGTAACGTCGCTCTTCCGTGCCCTTGTGTAGAGCGCGCGCAAGGTTCGCACCTCATTTGAGGTCCATCGAGGGTGCTTCTTGGCCACACCAATTATACGAGCCCGCGTTTTGATCGCCGCGTACGTTCTCCTTGGAAGTGCACGCCTCAGGTGAATACGGTTGCCACGATGTGAAGGGTAGAGGGAGTGCAATGTTGAATTCTCTTTCGGAGACCAGAGAGGATGGCCCTGGCAAGTAACGCCTTCTCGTTGAATGCGCGCTCGCATTGATTGTGCCATCGCGGCATTTCGCGCTATGTGTCGAATGAGCATGCCTTAGAGCGTGAAGCATGACGCTTCGGCACCGCAATCTCCAGCGATGAGCTATCCCCAAGTCCCATGCTGCCTGTGGATATGTGCCTATCTCCGGGCGTGGTTCGTTCAGAATGTGGTCCCACTGGTCCCAAGCATGGCGTCGCATCCTGAAATGCCTGGGCGCCGCGGTCATCATGCAATGGAACAATCTCCCGACCGGGATCCAGAGAGACTTGTTCGCGGATGCGGCGTCGATGAGCGATCCGGCCCAACAAATCCGGCTCGAGCAGCAGATGGCTCGCTTACTGCACGATCACAAGGATGATGCGTGACTGCGTGCGGAAAGAATTCGTTAGGTAATATGCGCCCCAGGGCGCATATGATAATCATCGTCAGTTCGACCCTTGGGCAATACTGGTGACAGAGAGATAGCAGCTCCCGCCTCGAAGGCATTGGAGGCTATCCGTGACAATAAGCTCGAACATCTCGACCCTTTATCAGTATCTCGCAGCCTTCTACCAAAGCTTGCTCAATTGGCACCCGGCGAACGCGAATGAGCATGCGATGCGTGAATGTGTCGTAGCAGAGACGCCATGGCGTTATCGTCACCGGCTGTCCAGCTCGGGGTATCCTACTGCGCCGATATTTCCTCGCTATTAGTACTGAGCCTTTTCCAGGCTCGACAGATCGCTGTATGCGATGAGTCAGGGAGGAACGCGATGGCTAAAGGCCAGATGAGACGCAACAGGGAACACAAAAAAACCCAAGAAGCAGAAAGCGGAAATAATACCGCCGAGCCCTGTGTTTTCAAACCCGCCGCCGGCGACGAAGGCAGTTCAGTACACGAAGCGCCAGAAGTGACTTTTTTTAGGCTTGAACCTGGTCGGCGAGTTTCCTGCACCCGGCGAAAGACGAACATGAACATGAACCTGTTTGCATGTATATTGATTGCCCTCTCGGTCACATTTCCCGCGAGCACACAACCTGCGGAAAGCCAACCCATCGATGGATTTAGTCTGACTGTAGCTGCCAGACAGCCGCCGACATTCACAGTGACTCTGATGTCCGCAAAATCCAGCCATACGGAGGTGCTGGGTCGTGGCATTGCAACGGAGTTCGACGTGACTAACACGGGAATCCGCGATGTCGCCCTTATGAACGCCCAGATTGTGGTCAAGGATCAGAATGGGAAAGTGATATTCCGAGTGGAATGGGAGACAAAGAAAGCCGTTGGGGCTGGCCAAACCGTCAGATTGAAGAGCAGACACGCATCCATTGCGCCGGAAGACGTTTCCGGCTTGGTTCGGATGGGCAAAAAAGTGATCATCGATCTGGATATCTACAAGATCGCTTTTGCCGATGGTGAAGTGGTGACCTACAAAAGCTGTTTTTTGTGCTATTTTTAAGCCAACCGCGGACATCACCTCCAAAATTGAGCGTGACCTGAAGCTGGTCACGTTGCCGCGCTCCCAGCCAAGGGCTAGGCGTATGCCCCTAAGCCACTGGGCTGGTGTGGAGCGATTGGCCATTGCTTAAATTCAGTTTGACTGAAATTTGGGCATGTCAGCGGCGTGGCATGATTCCCTAGTTAGCATGTTTGGATGAAGCGGAGGCCCCAGTTTGGCCCTGCCAAAAAGCCATGAACCTCGAAGAGAAGCAAACCCTCAAGGCGCGACTGGGACAGGTTCGCGCCATTTGCAGAAGATGCGGTCTGGTAACGTCGGTTCGGTTGCTAGATGTTAAGATGGAGCACTTGCCTAAAAGCAGCGGTGAAATGGACCTTCTTATGCTCGCCATTCAGAGCAAGTTTGAGACGCGCCTTTTCTTTCAAATGGATCTTAGTCGACGGGGGAGCCAGTCGACGTACTGATGTGCTCAAAGTGTTGGCGCTAGGAGCGAGTGCGGTCATGGACGTACCTTTTACATGCGATAAAATCCAACCAGTGGCAGCATCTTAGTTCTTCAAGCCGAGACTGCTGAGATATGCTTTTGTTTGGGGATCAGTCGCCACATTCAGTGCAGTCGCACCCTTCTCGTCTCTGACATTCATATCAGCGCCGTTCGCCTTCAAAATCTTTAGAACCTCAATCGATCCGTGACCGGCGGCATAGAAAATTGGCGTCTCGCCGTAACGTAGGCTCCGTGCATTTACCGCAGCGCCATGCTTTATCAACAAACTGACGAACGCAGCGTTTCCGGCATAAGACGCAAAATGAAGTGGCGTGTCTTTGTAAGAACTGAACGTCTCGTTTGGATCTGCACCATTCCTGAGAAGAACCTCACCGACTTCGACATTGTTGTAGCCGGCGGCTATCAGAAGCGGTGTCTTGTCCCCGCTGTTCCGTGAATTTATCTTTGCGCCATATTTTATGAGCAACTGCGCAATTTCACTGTCGTTGTTTTGCGCAGCTACGTGAAGAGGATGAGAGCCTGCTGGCTCCCCCTTAGCTTCAAGGTTTGCGCCTCCATCAATCAGAACTTTTACAATTTCAGTGTTGCCAAGTGCAGTCGCGAGATGAAGAGCACTCCAATCCATGTCGAGCGCGTTAACGTCCTCACCTCCTGCGAGCGCTGCCCGAACCTGGGTTACATCTCCGGCCTTAACAGCTTCATGAAGCTGGCCGGCAGAGACGCAAGGGGTAAATACAAGGCCAGCTGCAAAAACAGCAGCCAACAGAAGAGCTTTGGATTCAATCATCTTAGCCACCCTTGCAAGGCATCCTGTCAAGTCTTCCCGGATCAGGCCATTCAATCTTCGGCGCGTGGGCGCGCCAATGCGCTTCTAGATAGCGTTGCGCCTCGTTCTAAGCTGACCTTCTATCATCTTTAGCACCTGTTCTCGATCGTAGGGCTTGGCAATCAGTGGACCGAAGGATGCGGGTATCTCTTTAGGTGGAACGTGGCCCGAGGTGATGATGACGGGAATATGCGGATGATGGGTTTTGACAAAATGCGCCAGATCAATTCCATCTACCGTCCCCGGCATACGGACATCAGTAAAGACGGCCGCCACGTCCAAGCCGTTTTTAAGAACCTGTATTGCTTCAGCAGCGCTATTCGCTTCGATAACATTGTACCCGCGAGCCCGCAGATAATCGCTGATGTCGAGCCGAACCAATACCTCATCTTCGACCACGAGTATGGTTTTTCCAGCGCTAACTGTGCGGTCGTGGTCAGGTTCAGAAGCCAAACCGGTCACTCCCCATGTCACCCCTTTCCATAACAAGGGAGCAAAGGCAAGGTTCCCCGCTGTGGCAGAGTAGCGGATTCCGCAAAACTCCTCGCCAGCGGCCGATCCTGTCGGAGGCGACCCAAGCACCCAAAATCTGCAGATCACCGTCCTGGCTGAGCCCTTACAACGGGAAAAGGTAATATATAACCTGCCTTGAGACTGCGCCGTCACGGCACGGACAGGCAGAGGAAAGAAGAGCCGGCATGGGCGATATAATTACGATTGGTGGATTGAAGCTCGACTTCCTTCACAGCAAGGAAACTACGAACGGCAGTCTGGACATGTTCTTGATGACAGTTCAGCCAAACGCCCGCATGCCAATTCCGCACTATCACGAGAGTTGGGATGAGGCAGTCTATGGCATGAGCGGCGCGGTGCTCTTCACTGTGGGAGGAGAGGAAATCTCATTGGGTCCTGGCGATACGCTCTTCATTAAGCGGGGTGTAATCCACGGCTTTCGGAATGAGACCGAGAGTCCTGCAACCTGCCTGAGTGTACTTACGCCCGGAGTTCTCGGAACCGGATACTTCCGTGAAGTGGCCGCCCTGGCGGCTAGTGGCCCGCCCGATCCTGCACGCATGAAAGAGGTGATGCTGGGCTACGGGCTGGTCCCAGTTCCCCTAAAGGCATAACCCTCCCGATCCGGGAGGGCATGTTTCCCTGCCGTTCTCGCCGTCCTTGCTCGACCGCTACAGCGGAAAACGGGATTCCAAGGGCGGCCCGACCAGCCATTGAGTCCTCCAAGGCATGACACCGCTACGAGGCAAAATAGACCACTCTAGCAATGACGAGAAGTATAAGGAGAGCGGGTACGACGATGGGCGGTGTGAACCAAGCTGCCGCCGTCTGCCACCCATACAGTCCCATATCAGGGTAGCGCTGTGTAATCTTAACCGGGTCTTTCATGAATCTCATGTGGTGATGGCAGGTCGGTTTAACGACATATATCTTGCCGCGGTGTACTCGCGGCCCGAGCGCCAATGATTTTTAGGCGGTTCTCGGATCAGAGGAGGGCAAATGCCACACGACACAACACTATTGTTCACTATCGTGATAGGGCTAACTCTGGCCGCCTGTGGAGGCTTTCTAGCGCACCGGCTGCGCCTTCCTCCACTGGTAGGATATTTATTGGCGGGCGTAGCTATAGGTCCGTTCACACCCGGCTTGAATGCAGACGTAAGTGTCGCCAATCAGCTTGCCGAATTTGGCATCATTCTTCTCATGTTTGGCGTCGGACTGCACTTCTCCGTAAGCGATCTACTGGCGGTTCGCCGTATTGCATTGCCAGGTGCCTTCACACAGATTATTGCGGCAACGTCCATCGGCGCGGGAATCGCAATCACTTGGGGGTGGAACCTTCTTGCCAGCGTCGTATTCGGGCTAGCGCTATCCTGTGCCAGTACAGTTGTGCTCTTGCGCGCCTTGGAAGAACGCAATGAACTGGACTCGCCAGATGGCAATATTGCGGTAGGCTGGCTCGTGGTCGAGGATCTCGTAATGGTCCTTGTTCTCGTCCTTTTGCCGGCCATGACCGTCTTCTCGAATAGCCGAGTGCCGCCCTCCGATATCAATGCTTTCGCATGGGTACTTGCTATTACGCTTGTCAAATTAATCGCGTTCGTTGCACTGGTCCTCTTGGTTGGAACGCGACTTGTTCCTTGGGTTTTGAACTTTGTTGCGCGAACCGAATCGCGTGAATTGTTCACTCTTTCGGTCCTCGCTCTTGCACTCGGCATAGCCTATGGCTCAGCCGAATTTTTCGATGTGTCCTTTGCTCTTGGAGCTTTCTTCGCAGGTGTCGTCCTCAGTGAATCGGACTTTAGCCACCAAGCTGCTGCAGATTCCCTACCCCTCAAAGATGCCTTTGCAGTGTTGTTTTTCGTGTCAGTCGGGATGCTTTTCGACCCGACAATATTACTGCTGGACCCGCTGTCTGTTATCGCGGTCGTTCTTGTGATCGTTTTCGGAAAGTCGTTGGCTGCCTTTGCTATAGTGGTCGCTTTCGGGTATCCCGCCGCAACTGCACTAACGGTCTCAGCAAGCCTTGCTCAGATAGGCGAGTTTTCTTTCATCGTAGCGGGGCTAGGAACGGTACTCGGCATTTTGCCGCCAGAGGGACGGGACTTGCTCATTGCGGGTGCTATTCTTTCGATTACCGCCAACCCACTCATGTTCGCCGCTATTCATCCTCTCGAGCGATGGCTGCACAGTCGACCGCGTCTACTGAAGCGCTTTGAACTCCAAGAGAGAGTGCTAAATCAGCTTCCCGAGGAACAAGATCACCTAGCACCTCGAAACCACGCGGTGCTCGTCGGCTATGGCAGGGTAGGTGAGGTCATCGGTGAAGCGCTAAAATCGCAAGGCTTGCCCTTTGTCGTGATCGAGGCAAATCGCAGACGTGTCGAAAGCCTTCGTAGACGCGGTATTCGTGCCATTTACGGAGATTCAACGGTAGCCGGCGTGCTGGCGGCGGCTCAGGTTCATCATGCGCGTCTGCTTCTCATCGCCACTCCTGGAGGGTTTCGGACACAACGGACTCTTGAGATTGCCCGCCGCATTGCTCCGCATATCCAAACGGCTGTCAGGACTCATAGTGTCAAACAGATCAATGAGTTCGAAAGACAGGGTGTTGGCGTGGCGATGATGGGAGAGACAGAGCTCGCCCTTGGACTACTTAACTTTGCGCTGAAGAGCTTCGAGCTTTCGGACGAAAAGTCCCATGCCATTGTGCAAGCAATTCGGCACTCGCGGGTAGGAATATTCGTTAAACCCGAACCTGCGTTGGATTCGAGCATTTCACCGGAGTTGCGGCCGCACCGAGACGGCAACAATGCCGACATAGACCTTTGAAGACGGTGAGTGGACTTCGCCTGATCTTATGACCAAGGTGTTGGGGCCGGCGAGCTCCGGGTGCCTTAGCAAACCTGCCGAGGCTCATACCGTTGGAGCATCGAAAGCAAGCGCCACCAGGTTGAAAACGGGCAAATGCGGGACAATGGGTTGCGTGCCGAGGGAGAGCTAGCAGATGTTTTTGGTTTGGCCGCCAGCTTGCGGTGATCCGCGCGAGGTTACTCCGCAAAGTTACTTACATGGGTAGTCTTCCAAAAGCGCCTGGTAGGCGACCTCAATGGCCTCCGCTTCAGGCCGGTCTCTGGCCTCAAACTTCATTGCGCTCACAACCTTCGAATCTGCCGATCTGCGGAGCCAACGCCCCAAGAGAACGGGAGTGATGTCTCGACCACCGCCGTTATTGCCTTTGCTGAAGCGATGCGCAATTCCTGGCCGGTCAGGCACCCCTCGCCGAAAAAGGCCGGCGCATCGAGCACCGTGATGATTGCCTCTTTTCCCCGGTCAGATACTACACTGATCTTCACACGCCCCTTTTCAAGGAAATAGATGGCGTCGCAGGGGCTACCTTGAGAAAAGATCGGATCGCCATCCGCATATTCCTTGGAGGTGCGCTGCAAACCTACGCGATCGAACAGTACACTGGGGTTTTCCATATTCAGTCCAGCAGGATTGCCGATCTCAAACGGCAGTTCGCCCGGGGGCCTCTTCCCAACATCCTGAAGAGGTTAGCACAAAAATGAGCCGAAGGGAGGCCTAGGGGAACTTCCGCCCGGTCACGATTGGGGGGTGGAGCTCCAATAGTGTCCGAACATTTGCGGGCATGCTGTTCAATTTTGACCACCAAGGGCCATTGGTGCGAACATGCATTTGAAGAAATGGCCCGCACACCTTTCTTGGGCCAAGTATTAATTTTTGGATAACCCCGATCGATGTGCAGTATTGCTCATCTCCGCAGGGCGGAGTGTGCAACTGTCTCCCCTTGTCGTCTCGTGCGCATTCACCCTCTGAGAGAAGCGCCCCGCGGGGAGTGCGCTCATAGCCCTAATGAAATCGGGAGGCGCCTCATGAAAAACTCCTTCAATCCGGACGAAATCATCGTATTGGCCAAAGTCGTCGATGAGGCATGCCTCAAAGTCTCCTGCGCCGACGAGAAGGCGAAGGAACTGCTTGCTTTGCGGGTGCTCGATCGTGCAGCCCAGGGCGAGCGCGATTACAAGACGCTTCTGACATTTGCGCTCAACGGCAGGGCGCTTTCTGATGCCGCTTAAGAGGCAAAACTTTCGCGGCCAGTCGGAAAAGAACGCGATGCACCGCATGAGCCAAGCGGAGAGGGCGAGAGCCCTTGCCGCCATTTGTGGCCACGAGCACATCGCAGATCTTCTGGAGGTCCATGCACAGATCTGCGAGCAGAACGCGGCGAGAATGGCCTTGAAGGGACCAGGCCCGAAAAGAAAAACCCCGCCGGCTGGGTAAGTGACCGGCGGGGCGTCGCTTTCCCGGCTTGGGGGGACTGGGCAAAGACTCCACGCCCGGGCTCGTCGATTTTAGGCCGCGTTGAACCACCGACGAGCCTTTGTACGAATGCGTACACGGCTAGCCACGCCTTTTCCGGAAGCTCGCCGATCTCTTGACAGCTGGAAATTTCGGGGCAAAATTTCTCCGTAGACTGTGCATGGAGGAGCCTATGCCCAGGGCGTACTTCGAACCGGAAAGTTTGGATGCGCTAGCGGAGGTTTTCGCCGAGGCCAAACGCCGGCTAAGCCCTGCAGATCTAAACGATCCGACAATACTTGATCTGATTGCCAGCCGCATTTTATCGCTGGCAGCCGATGGGCTTTCGCCCGAGGAGATTATTCAAGCAATCGCGGAGCGAGAAGGTGGCGCAAATGGAGCGACACACGAAGCGACGACTTCGACAATCCAATAAACCCGATCATCTTCTGACTCAGGCTGAGCGCGCTCGAAAGATGGCGGCTCAGTACAGTTCAACCCCAGTAGGTGAGCTATTCGAGATTCACGCGCAGGTCTGCGAGCAGAACGCTTCAAGAATGGCCGTGAAGCGTCCCCGTCACAAATAAGGCTCGCGGGCTGAAAGGAAGCCCCGACGCTGGCGGCGCCGGGGGCAATCAAGGCTGCGGTCACGGGATATTGGGGATTCAAAGACCGCAACCTGACGACAAGCTATAGCTCATCGAACCTCACCGCGCAGTTTAAGTCTAAGCTCGGATTTGAATGGCAACCGCCTCAAATTTACACGCTGTACGCTGCCTCATAGATGCGCGGGCTGACGGGGCTGAAACGAGGTTCGGGCGTTCACCCCGCACCAATAGTGTTCGGCCACCTGGACGGCCAAGCTCAGCTAAGGTCTTGGGTGCGCGTTTATCCATTCCGACACGAGGCGCTTGCTGCTCAAAAGGGAACCTTTCTTATATGCCCGAATTGTTCTGTTGTTGCCTGCCCAGGCAACACCCCTTTGTTACCCAGTCACCTTGGCCCGCCAGGCGTTATCACCGCTCGGCGGGCCTTTCTGTGAAATCAATTGCATGCCATGCGAGATGTGGGCGCTGGCAGCGAGCGTCACGATGCTGTTCTGTCAAGGGTCAGTTGCGCGCCAGCGGCCCGCCGTGAGGTGCCACGCTCCGCGAGCTGGCGTGAGTGCGGTCCGTTTTACCCTTGCAGATTAATTCCAGAATTTGAACACTCTTCCCATTCGATTTGGCATCATGAAAACTTCAGCCGCTTGCTGAAAGCCTGCTTCACGGCCTATGGCCGTCCAGACCTTGGCTGTTTCAGGAAAATCGGCCAGCCGCATGTGACTGTCCATTTCGGCAAATTCCTCATCCGTCACGGCGCTGAAAAGGGTGCGGCACGCCGCGAAGCGATCGAGCCAAGCATCCCGGCGTTCTCCTTCAAGCAATGTCGGCTCCCAGATCATGAACACGCCGGCTTCGCCTTGTGCCCGGCGCACATCTCTTGCAAATCTGAATTTCTGGTCCTGCTGCAGGTGGTGTAGGGACATTCCGACCCAGACAAAGTCTGCCGGCGCAGACCAGTGTTTCATCGCCTCCGCAAAATCATGGCATTGAAGCTCAACCGTACACGGCAAGCTCGAGAGCGACTGCTTCGCAATTTCTAATGAACGCGCCGAGAGGTCGATGCCGTAATAGTGCCGGACGGACGTGTCCTTGAGCGCGACCGCAGAGGCGCTCGCATCTCCACAGGCAATATCGACAAAGGCGAAAGGCGCCGGCATATGCATGGCCAATGCATTTCGCAGCAGAGCATACACTTCACGGTGATACATGCAGTTCGCGGCGACAATTTTCCGATATGTCGCCAATTGCCTGTTGAACATTGCCTGCGACTCTTCGAACGAAACCCCTTCGCTGACGCTCATGCTGTATCTCCTGAGTGGACATCCCGCTCAGCTTTTGATTTCACGGCGCCGTTGGCATGAAGGTGCAGTCCACGGTAAACGGCGGTGTGAGCGGGCGTTGCAACGCCCAGCCTCTTGCCAAGATCGTGCATGCGACCGGAAAGCCAGGCGAGCTCGGTCGGCTTACCCCTGAGAAGATCGATCGCCATTGAGGACTTGGTGTGAGGGGGAAGCGCCCTCCAGATCGAGGTGACCGTGTCTTCAAATCCTTCCGGCATGGGATGCCCCGCGGCATGTGCAACGGCCTTCCCCTCATCTCGCAACTGCTCCGCAAAGATGCGGGCTTCCGGATCATCATAAATGGGACCAATGCCCGAACGCATCAGGCTGGTAGCGCCCGAGAAGGCGCACAGTATTACGAATTTCCACCAAAGTACGCTTTCGATGTCCTCGACAATTTCAACTTCCAAGCCTCCGGCGCTTGCGCATGCATGCTTAAAGGCATTGACAACATTATCATTTTGCCCGCCCATGGTTGTCGTAGTCCTGCCGCCGGCATGGACAATCACACCGGGACTGTCGATATAGGCGGAGACAAAGGTCGCACCACCGACAACTTGCTCCCGCGGCAAAAATCGGGCGATTGTGCTGATCGAATCAATGCCGTTTTGAAATGTAACCACGCGCGTCTGCGGGCCTACAAGCGGCAGCGTCGCCGCGGCTGCGCTCTCGGTGTCATATAGTTTGACCGCAAAGACGACGACATCCACAGGACCAATCTCGGCCGGGCTGTTTGTGGAGCGAACAGGATGGAGATGCATGTCGCCGAGAGGACTCCTGAGCTGCAATCCCAGTTGCTGGATTGCCCGGAGGTGTTCTCCGCGGCCGACAAAGCTGACGTCTTCGCCGGCGTTCAGGAGGCGGGCTCCAAAATAGCCGCCGATGCCCCCCGCACCCATAATCGCAATGCGCATTTGGGACCCTCGAGCCTCCAAATGACGATAGGTTATATGTCGATCATTGGGAAGGGTCGGATTTCAAGCCCTGGCCCCTGAATGCCGATACCTGCCACAGCTGGTGGATAAGCCCCTTTTAGCGATAAGGCGCTCGCCAGCCGGCCGCTCTAGCCTCTTCCTCACTACGCCTCCGAATCCCCGGTAACCCAAGGCTGTCCGATCAAGGGCAACAATCAACGCCAAGGGCGAGAGGATCTACCACGCGCCGTGGTCGAAGCACGGTTGCGTCGTCGCTTGCCATATGCCGATCCGCTTCGCGCGCGGGGTATTTCTCCAACGCGATGTAGTCGGTCGAATACTTGACGAAGGCCCAGGCCAGGCCGGATGAGACAAGTGCGGCGCCGATATCGGGAAAGCCGTCAGGAGCAGCGAGCAATCAGCCGCCCGTACAGGTCGATCTCATGGCCGGCACATGTGACCGTCTTGCCCTGGGTGACCGCCTGCAGTGCGGCGCTTGCCGCGCTGGCGCAATCCCATGTGCCGGTGGGAAGCTGGCAGAGCTGGCTGGTCTCCGGAGCGTCTATGCCGTGAATGCGGATCTCAGTCCCGCCAACCCATAGAGTGTCACCATCTACGATGGTCGCGGCGCCAGAGACCGTTGCGGCCTGGGTGCTGGCAACTGCTTGGAAGCCGGCCACCGCCTTAAGCTCGTTTGTAAGCCCTGGTCAGAGACCGCCTGGATGCCAAGCCCGCCGACCGCCCCGACTATGACAGCTATCAGAGCCATGTGGACTGAGCCCAATCGGCGCTGGCGCGGTTTCTTACCTCGAGACTGCAACGACGGGCCTTCTTTGGCGCTCAGCCGTTGCGCCTTCTTCCGCCACGTCCTGCGAAATCTGATGATGTGCCCCATTGCTGGGCGCGCTCCTGTCGCAGGCAAATAATGGCCCGGCTCCGAGGTTGCGACAACCTGTCTTGAACAGGATTATTCTCAGGCCCCCGGCCAAGCTGAGCGTGATCAAATGCGGGGATTGATGCGGGGATAGAGCAGGAACTAAAGCTATTGTAGTCAGTAATTTCAATGTGATAGAAGGATTTTTAGGCTCCCTCCTCTTCCGCCAATTCTCGCCATTTATCTTATTGAATTTAAGAGATAAATGGATTTTAGCCGATTTGCCGTCCTAGTCCTCGTCCTAGTTTCAGCGGCGCAACCAGGCTTCGGCCTCCCGGAGAGGCCAGCCTTGCCGCCTCGTCACGTCGCGGGCGTATTTGCCCTGCGACAAGCCGACGAAATACGACTAGACGGTCCCCACAGCGATTTCATTCAAAATTCCATCTGGCCCTTTCGCCGGGAGAAGCTTCGTACTTCTCTTCCGCGGTGGCCGCGCCCTCCATTTTTTGGCAAGTTGAAGGCACCCGCATTGAAATTTCAGTTCTTGCCAGGCGCGCGTCATTCGCTTCAGCGTTTCCAGAAATCGCGATGCGGTGCGAGGAGCTCGTCCTCGATCTCAGGGAAGGGGCCGAGAACTTCGATTTTCTTTTGACCGGAGCTGAGGACGATGCGCGAAGGCAAGCTCAATGTCGGGTTTTCCGGATGATCGCCGGTGAGCGCCAGGAGCTTGGCCTCCTCATAGCCATAGACCAGCCGGCCGATATTCGACCAATAGAGCGTGCCGGTACACATCGCGCAAGGCTCACCGGTTGAAACCAGCGTGCAGGTCCAGAGAAACTCCGGTGGATAGGCATCCGCCGCGCGCCGGGCAAGCTCGGTCTCGGCGTGGCGCACGGTGTTGATATTGCCCTGGCTCATCAGAACCCGGTCGTCGGGACCGACCAGCACTGCGCCGAACGGATGGTGGCCGTGCGCTGCCGCATCGCGGGCGACGGCGCCGGCAGCACGCAGGTGAACGAGCATCTGGTCGCGGGTCATCATTTCCTGGAGTCCTGCTGTTGGAGGCAAAGCACGAACAGTGTGTCTTGCGACGAGACGGTGAAGCAAAGGCCGGAAGTAACCTTAAGTCACTTCGCAGAGACTGTCATCCGTGCGACAGTAATACCGCTTGGAGCAAGACGATGGATCGTCCGGTCAATCTCATCGCGGCTATAGGCCTCGCACTTGGCGGCGCCCTGGGTATAGCGGGCGCCATGGTGGCGCAACAAAACGTGCAGGCGATTCTGTGGGCGATCGACGGCTCGGGACTTGTGATGGCCGCATCGTTGCTGGCTCTCAAATATTTTCGAGCCGGAGACGACGTTGTTGCCGGCGGCTTCCTGGTTTTTGCCATCGGCGAGGGTGTCCTCCTGCTGTCAGCCCCTGCGGCTGGCCTTGCGGGCAGCATTCCGGCATTTGCTGCTGGCACCGCTCTGTGGGCAACGGCGCTTATCCTGATCAGCGTCCCAAAGCTGTTCGCTTTGCCGATCAGAATTCTTGGCGTCTTGAGCGCGGTTCTGTTTTTCCTCACCTCGGCGCGAATTTTCTGGGGTGAGCCGCTGCAGCCAACGTCCACACCGTTGCCGACTTACGCCTATCCCGTGCTGGTCGCGACTTTCATCGGCTGGATCTGGACGCTGTGGCGGGAAACCGATCGCAGATAGTGTTCCGCGTTGTGTCAAACTGGAATGACCGATCGCAGAGCGAACAACATTTATCTAGAGGGCACGCAACAGTTCATATCGTCACGACCTCGCTATTGACTCGGCATAGTGTTCCTCGGAAGCTACTGGCAAAGTTTGGGAGGCGAGCAGATGCATCGGGGCCTAAATCAAGCATTCCCATATTTAAGCAGCGCAAGCGCTCAATGGAGTAAAGATGCCGGTGCTCGCCAGGCGGCGATCGATTTCGGCAAGCTTCATATGGATGGCATGGCCGCCCTGGTAAAGCTCGGAGAAAGCCATGGCGGCGGTTTGGCAGGCATTCTCGTCGGCGTCATCGAGACGTATGTCGAGGCTGGCCTGATTGCGGCTTCCGACCGCAAACGCCTTATCGATCTGTTCGAGGCTTTTCGCGACCCCGATCGGGCCAAGGCCGGCAAGAAGATCGTCGATATCCATGCAGCGGCGGTGGCCGATGCCGGATCCAGCCCTGTGGCCTTGGCAGTTTCGAGTGTGGCGGCCAGCGCCTGCGCGGCCGACACCACCTTCGGCTCCTTTACGAACGGCTTTATCACCGGCTATGCCGACGCAGCGGGAACCCTCGTCGGATCTGCCGGCGGTCCTCTCGGCGCGGCTTCAACTGGTGTCATGGCCTCAACGGTGGCGGAGCAAGCCCTGACCAGTTGAGCGCTGCCAAGTGACGGCGTCAGGTGATCTTCTTCATCTCGACACGAATGCCATGCACGGTCTTGCCTGAAGCATTGAGCACGCGACCGGCGGGCTGCGGCGCCATGTGAACGACCAGGCAGCCGCGTCCGTCCCAAGCTTCCACAGCCTGCACGATATCGCGATTTGGCGGCAACTGCGCGCCATCAGGCGCAAAGTCATGAATTGGCGGCTGGACTTGATCGAGTACGAATACTGACGGCCAGCGATGATGATGAACGGGCTCTTCCTCATCAGGCTCGAGCGTCACCTCGAGAACGCGAATAGACTCGTTTTCGAACAGGACCTTGTGGTTCTTCGGCGCGGCAATGACGGCATCCAGCGCCGGATCCCATGTGGACGGGTCAGAAACGGGTATGTCAGCCAAGACGTTCTCCTTTCTATAACCGAGCGATGGTTTGACGCCTGCCATGACGGTCGGCGCCTGGGAAGAATGTGGCGATTCCGCTGCATTCATCGCCGCCACACGCGCAGGTGTAACGGCGAATTCGACCGGACGCTAGGGAAGGTTGAGGCGGCACGTATCAGTGTCAATCAGCACGTCCTGAGCCAACCATCAGCTGCAGGTTCTTGGCGATGGACAGGCGGTCTTGAGCGGTGTCGGCGGCTAATCGCGGATTGAGAGCTGGAGCGGTATGATCTCCGATCAGCGCTTTTGATTCTGCACGGTGCCGACGCCTTCCTGCTTGTCAGGCTTGCCCTTGCCGGGCACCTTATCGGCCGGCAGGTTCCCTGTTGCCGGTTCCTGGCTGTCCTCGGGCCGCACCTTGTTCTGCTCCTTCGCCGGCTTCGCGTTGTCGCTCGGGCGTTTGTCCGTCATGGCAATCTCCTTTGAGGGACAACATCGCCATGTCACTCCCGTTCCTGCGCTGCGAACATTGAGCAGCTGCTCAGCTGCGCCGCCATTGCCGGCCGCGATGCCTGCGGGGCGCTCCAGACGCTGCCATCGCCTTCCGTGGCCGGGGCCCGGCAATATGTCGGCCGCGTTGCGCGCCCAGGATGACGACGCCGGATTGAGCCGCCGCCTCATCCAACAGACTCTGGGCCCGCCGCAGCAGCCCATCGCGCGCGCCTTCATCGCTCATGGTCATAGCGAGGGTTATTGCCTGCCTGGCGGCGATCCGAAGCTCGTGGCTTGTCAGGGTGCGTTCCATGAAAACCAAATGCGGGGGACGGCGCAAAGGTTTCGACGAACTGCATATACCGTTAGCTTTTGATTAAAATGGTCGAGGCCGCGCCTTGGCCAAGCTTCAACCGCCACCAAGCTCCCGCGTCGGACATATGGCAAAGCCGGCCGGTGCGAAATCCGTCCGTCCCGAAGCCCGTGGTTTCGATTGGCCGAGAGGCAACAGCTATTTGATGAGGGCGGCGGCGGCTGCAGAAGTAAAGAACTCCGGCAGTTTCTCGTTGAAAACGCTGGTGTTGTCGACCGTGCCCGTGCGCTGGCGCTCGATCAGGGTGCCGTCATGGCCGAAGTAGAACCTGACGCCGCCAAAAACCTGGAAGTCTTCAACATCCAGACTAAAATCTTCGTCATCGACGTCGAAATCCCGATCGGCGTAGCGGGCGCCGAGAAACAGCGACAATCCCTGATCCCAGACAAGATATTCGCCCTCACCCGTAATGGCAAAGCCGTCGAGGTCGCCTTCTTCCCCGGAAAACTCGACTTCTGCCAGCAGCACATCGCCGCGCAAAGTGAAGGCCAGGTCCGGCGTCGCATAGAACTTGCCCCATGCCGCCAGCTCAAAGCCGTCCTCGTCCTTTTCCTCGAATCCGTCGAAATTGTAGTAGTGAACGGACGCACCCAGCGTGAAGGCATCCAGATAGAATTCACCGAACAGGCCGAGGCGGAAGACGTCGTAATTCACGCTGTCGATATCCTCGGTGATCCACGAGGCGCCGACGCCGCCCGCCCATGAGGCCGGATCGCGGAAAAACAGGGCGCCGCCAATATGGGTGTCGGTCTGCGGCCAATCATCATCGTCGAATTCGACTTCGGCCGAATGAGCATGATAGGCGACGTCCGCCTGCGCATTCAAACCGCCACAGGTGACGAGGCCCGCACCTTCACCGAAAGGCGTATCCCAGTCGACATCGAGGCCGTCCTCGTCCTCCGACTCGTTGCGGGCATTCTGCCAGTCGAACATGTAGCCAGCCGTGACCGATCCGGACAGCATGCAGCCCGCGGGCTCGACGACATCGGCGGCCCTGGTCGCAGTGATGGCGCCGCCGGCAAGCATAAGCACAAGGACGGTAGTGCTTGCAGACAGTATGAGCTTGTTTCTCACGACACGACCCCGACTAGCTATCTATCGACAAAAAACGCAGCGTGTATGGAGCTGAAGAATTCCGGCAGTTTCTCGTGGAAAACACTGGTATTGTCGATCGTGCCGGTGCGCTGACGCTCGATCAGCGTCCCGTCATGACCGAAGTAGAACTTGATGCCGCCGAACACCTGGAAATCGTCAAGTTCATAACCTTCTTTATCCTTGAGCTCACGCTCGGCATAGCGGGCGCCGGCGAAGAGCGACAGTCCCTGGTCCCACACCAGATATTCGCCGTCACCCGTTATGGCATAGCCGTCAAAATCAATGCCGCCGCCAATCTCGGGAAAATCGAAGTCGCCAAACAGCCCATCGCCGCGCACCGTGAAGGCAAGATCGGGCGTCGCGTAGAACTTGCCCCACGCGGCCAGTTCAAAGCCGTCCTCGTCTTTTTCGTCGAACCAGTCTTTGTTGTAATAATGAGCAGAGGCGCCGAGGGTGAACACATCCAAGTAAAACTCGCCGAACAGGCCGACCCGAAAGACATCGACATCCTTCCCGCCTATGTCCTCACCTATCCAGGACGCGCCGACACCAGCGGCCCAGGAGGCGGGATCGCGGAAGAACACGGCGCCACCAAGATGAGTGTTGGTCTGATCCAGATCTTCATCATCTAAGGCGAGATCGGCCGAATGGGCGTAATAGGCGACATCCGCCTGCATGTTGAAGCCGCCGCAGGTCACAAGGCCGGCCCCCTCGCCAAAGGGCGTATCCCACTCGACGTCGAGGCCGTGTTCGTCTTCGCTTTCGTTCTGGCCGTCGAAAAACGAATCCTGCCAGTCGAACATGTAGCCGGCCATGACCGAACCGGACAGCATGCAGCCGCCCGGCTCCACCACATCGGCGGCTCTGGCCGGGGCCATGGCGGCAGCCGCAAGAACGAGCGTCAGCGCCGCTGCGCTGGCTGACAGTTTGAGCTGGTTCGTCACGGTGAGTCCCCGATGCTTATCCCCTATGACCCAGGGTAGCAGAAGGCCCGACAACTTCAATTCAACAGCACCCCGTCTCACTGGAAAGGCGGCCACTGTGGCTTTTCGGTCACAGTTGGCCGCGCGGCGTGGCCAACTGGACCTGGCACCGCTCCTGACAGGCTTTGACCGCCTCGCAGCTTAGGGAAAAGCATGAAGCGTTCTGCATGCGGATCATGGACCGAATCGTAACAGATCTGCATCTGGGCTCGAAACCCGCGGTCAGCAAAGCGTTCGTCGCCCTGCGCCGACGCGGCTATGTGGTGCTCAGCGACGCCACCCGTGCATCATTCTACTGGGTGAACGGGACCCGCCTCACGGCCTTCCAGCTCGTCGCACTTGCGGTCATGCGAGGTCTCACCTTGCGCAAGCGCCGGTGACGGTTCTGGAAATATCGCGCGGCTTCGCCATATGATGGAAAGCCGGAATCAACGAGAGCGTCACAAATGAAAGCAGTCCTCGGCAATCACACGATCGCGCAAAGCAGCGACATCACCGAAGCCCACGGCTATTCCTACTTTCCACCTTCAGCCGTCCGGCTTGACTGGCTCGAGAAGGCGCCCAAGACGGCAGACGACCTCAAATGTCCGCATGGAGTCCAGTTTTATGACCTGGTCGTGGATGGCAAGCGCCACGCACGCGCCGCCTGGTCCTATGAGAAGCCACAGCCCAAGATGAGCCATGTCGGGGGCCGCTTCGGCTTCTGGGGCGACGTCACGGTTTCCTGACCTCGGGTCGGCACCCACCAACCGCAACCGAGGGACAGCGTGGTCATGCCTGCCAATGGCCAGCATGCCGCGTGCTTAGCGGACTGACGAAAACTGTGCAGAGTCTTGGACTTGCCCACAATTCCGCCAAGGTGTGCCCCTTTGGTCACTTGGCCTTAAGGGAAGTTCCCTTTTTGAGGAACTTCTGCTATCACGAATTGTAACGCCCTGTAATCATTGGGGAACTTCCGGGAACTCGCCATACCCTCCGGACGTTTGGGATTTCAGCAACAAAGAGAGGACTCCGTCATGAAAAAATGGATCATTTCCGCAGGCGCCTTGTCGCTTGCCTTGGCTCTCGCGGCCGCGAGCCCCGCCTCAGCCAAGAGCGGCGTCAAGATCGGCTCGCTCAATTGCGTCATCGAGGGCGGCGTCGGCCTGATTCTTGGCTCATCCAAGGAAATGGTCTGCCGGTTTCGTGGACAGGGCCGCTCCGAGCGCTATGTCGGACGGATCTCGCGCATCGGTCTCGATATCGGCGTCACCAGCAAGGCCCATATGACCTGGGCGGTCTTCGCGCCCGGCAAGACCAATCGTGGCGCGCTGGCCGGCAACTATGCGGGCGCCTCGGCTGAGGCAACGATCGGAGTCGGGCTCGGCGCCAATGTGCTGGTCGGCGGCTTCAGGAAGACCATCGCGCTTCAGCCGCTCAGCCTGCAGGGCCAGGAAGGCCTGAATATTGCAGCCGGTATCGCCGGGCTCAAGCTGCGCTACGTCGGTCGCCGTTAATAGACTTTACCACTCACGCCGTCGTCATCATACGCATGGAGCTTTTTTCAGGCTCCATGCGTATAATCATGTCCTGATCTATGATGGGAGGTTATCGCGTGTGTGCATCGGCAGTCCGAATAAGCCTTTCAGTCCTGTTCGTCGGGCTTTTCGCGGCGACGGCGCAAGCCGGCTGCAAGAGCCAGGCCGCGCCTTCGGTTGACTGGTCAAACTGCAACAAGCAGCTCCTTCAACTCGACGGCAACGATCTTACCGGAGCTAATCTCCAGGGCTCGTTCCTGTCCGGCACCAGCCTGACTTCGGCCAAGCTCCCCAATGCCAATCTTCAGATGAGCGAGCTCGTCCGTACCTCCTTCAAGTCGGCCGACCTCTCCGGCGCCAATCTGGAAAAGAGTCTGTCCAGCCGCGCCGATTTCACCGACGCCATCCTCAAGGGCACCCGCCTGGTCAAGGCCGAATTCCTGCGGGTGAGCTTCGACGGCGCCGATCTCACGGGCGCCGATCTCACCGACGGCGAGTTTTCGCGCAACAGCTTCCTCAAGGCCAATCTTTCCGGCGTCAATCTCACCGGCGCCATGCTGCCGCGCGTGTCCTTCGCCGAAGCGAAGCTCGCCGGGGCGAACTTCAAGCGCGCCTATCTTTATTGGGCGCGTCTCGAAGGCGTGGATCTCAGCCAGGTGACCGATCTCACCCAGGAGCAACTCGACATGTCGTGCGGCGACGCGCAGACGAAGCTGCCGGCCGGCCTGACCGCACCGGCGCATTGGCCCTGCCCGGCGGATTGAGAACGTTCGCTCTACAGGAGGCCGTGCGCCTTGGCGTGAGCGTGGAGCGATATCTGCGGCCGGGCACCGACATGCGAAATGACTTCCGCCGCCGCAAGCGCGCCGAGCCTCGCGCATTGCGCCAAAGGCAGATCGCGGGTGAAGCCATAGAGAAATCCTGACGCGAAAAGGTCGCCGGCCCCGGTCGCGTCGACCACCTGAGCAACCGGATGCGCCTCGACGACATGGACCTCGTCGCCCTTGACGATGACGCATCCCGCCTCGGAGCGAGTGAGTGCGGCGATCGCGCAGTCCCGGCGCGCCTGCTGCATCGCCGCGTCGAAGTCTTCGACCTGATAGAGCGACTTGATCTCCTTCTCATTGGCAAAAAGAATGTCGATGTCGCTCCTGATCAGGTCGAGAAAGCTCTCGCGATGCCGGTCGACGCAGAAGGAGTCGGACAGGGTGATGGAGACGAGACGGCCCGCCTCGCGCGCGATGCGCGCGGCTTTCTTGAAGGCCTCCTTGGCGAGCGGCGGATCCCAGAGATAGCCCTCGAGATAGGTTACCTTGGCGGCCGCGACGACGGCCTCGTCGATGTCATCCGGGGCAAGCTCGACGCAGGCGCCGAGGAAGGTGTTCATGGTGCGCTCGCCATCCGGCGTGATGAGGATGAGCGAACTCGCGGTGGACGGCCCCGATGCCGCATGCGGCGTCTCGAAATGGACCCCCGAGGAGCGGGTGTCATGGGTGAAGACCTTGCCCAGACTGTCCGCCTTGACCTTACCGATGAACGCCACCTTGCCGCCGAAGGAGGCAACCCCCACGGCAGTGTTGGCGCCAGATCCTCCGGAGATCTGGGTGGAGGGTCCCATGTCCTCAAAAAGCTCGGCCGACTCCTTCTCGGTAACCAGGCGCATCATGCCCTTGGTGACATTGTGGCGGGCAAGGAAGCTCTCCGCCACGCGCGAGAATACATCGACAATGGCATTGCCGATGGTGAGGACATCGAAATCCGGCTTGGTCATGATGGCCTTTGAAAATTGAACCGCAGAGCCCCTACAGGATCGCCCTTGTCGCCGCAAGCCGGGGCCACTACTTCATGACGTCATGATCAAAGCCGCCTTCATGGCCCTGGCCGACCTCCTGTCCCCCGACTTCCGCAGCGTGCTCGTCAAGGCGATCGGCCTCGCCGTGCTGCTCCTCATTGCCGTCGTCGCCGGCGCCCTGGTGCTGCTGGACATGCTCAAGCTTGCGCCCTGGGGCTGGGGCAACAATGTCATCGAGGTCGCCGCCGGACTCGGCCTGGCGATACTCGCCTTCTTCATGATCCCGCCGGTCACGGCGATTTTCGCCGGACTCTATCTCGATCACATTGCGGCCCTGGTGGAACGCAAGCACTATCCGAAAGACACGCCTGGGCGAGACCTGCCGACGGTGAAGGCCGCCCTTCTCGGCCTGCAATTCGGCCTCCTCGTCCTCATCGTCAATCTGGCGGTGCTGCCGATGCTGCTGTTCGGCATTGGCGCCATCGCTCTGCTCGTCGCCAATGCCTATCTGTTGAGCCGTGAGTACTTTGAAATGGCGGCGATGCGCCACATGCCGGCCGAGGAGGCGAAACTGCTGCGACGCGAGCATTCGACCGAGGTCTTCGCCGCCGGCTTTGTTCCGGCCGCTCTCGCCTTGGTACCGATCGTCAATCTCACGGTGCCGCTGTTCTCGACCAGCTATTTCGTCCACATCCTCAAGAGGATGAAACGGTCTTCGGCTTGAACAGGCAGAGATCGCTGATCAGGCATCGCCAACATTCGGGCTTGCGCGCCTTGCAGATATAGCGGCCATGCAGGATGAGCCAGTGATGGGCGTGGCGCTTGTAATGCGGCGGCACCGCCTTCTCGAGCTTGAGCTCGACGTCGAGCGGTGTTTTGCCGGGCGCCAGGCCGGTACGATTGCCGACCCTGAATATATGAGTGTCGACGGCGATGGTGGGTTCGCCGAAGGCGATATTGAGCACGACATTGGCGGTCTTGCGGCCGACACCCGGAAGCTCTTCGAGAGCGGCACGCTCGCGCGGCACCTCGCCGCCAAATTTATCGATGATGAGGCGCGACAGCGCCATGACGTTCTTGGCCTTGGTGCGGTAGAGGCCAATGGTCCGGATGTGGGAGATGAGCTTCTCCTCGCCGAGGGCCAGCATCTTTTTAGGTGTGTCGGCGAGCTTGAACAGCGGGCCCGTGGCGCGATTGACGCTGACGTCGGTTGCCTGCGCGGAAAGGGCGACGGCGACCAGAAGCGTGTAGGGATTCAAATAGTCGAGTTCGCCATCAGGATGAGGATCGGCCTTCTCGAACCGGCGGAACACTTCCGCGATCTGTTCCGGCCTGAGCCGCCGCTGCGCCATCAGTTTCGAATCCCTCACCGATCTGGTGACCAGAGCGCAGCTCGGCGCTAAGATCAAGCCATGAACGAACGCCCGGAGATGACATTCCAGGCCACCTTGCGGCCCTATCGCTCGCTCAATCGCAAGGGTTTCATCATTCTGATGACAGTGCTCATCGGGCTTAATTTTGCGGCAGGCACGGCCTTCTATCTGCTCGGCGCATGGCCGGTGGCCCCCTTTCTCGGGCTCGACGTCGTGCTTGTCTGGTGGGCTTTTCGCAAGAACTACAGCGACTCGCTGAAGGAAGAACGGATAGAGGTCACGGCGCATGAGCTCATTCTTAAGCGCTTCGATCATAACAAGACGCGCGAGGAACTGCATTTCACCCGCGGCTGGGTCAAGGTCGAGCTTGAGGAAGACCAGGACCGCGATCTGATCGGAAAGCTCTATCTGCGCTTCCGCGGCGAGCGCACCGAGATCGGCCGCTTCCTCGGCGCCCACGACCGCAAGGAAGTCGCCGCTCTGCTGCGCGGTGCCTTGGCAAAACCCCATATCTGACCAGTATTTGCGCGCAGCAAGAATCGGGTGGTTTCACACCTGGGACATGCCTAGATTCTTCCCATGACAACCGAGATCGAAACCCTCTCCACGCCCGCCCGGGACTATGAGGTCGTGAAGAAGACCCTGGCCTTCATTCACGAGAACTGGCGCGAGCAGCCCTCGCTCGAAGCGATCGCCGAACAGGCGCAGCTCAGTCCGACCCATCTGCAGCGGCTCTTCACCCGTTGGGCCGGCCTCAGTCCCAAGGCTTTCCTGCAGGCGGTGACGCTCGACCACGCCCGCACGCTCCTGCGCGACTCCGCTTCGATCCTCGACACCGCCTATGAGGTTGGGCTTTCGGGGCCGGGCCGGCTGCACGATCTCTTCGTGACCCATGAAGGCATGACGCCCGGCTTCTACAAGGTCGGCGGCAAGGGGCTCGTCTTGCGCTTTGGCTTTCATGACTGTCCGTTTGGGCGCGCTTTGGTCATGACGACCGAACAAGGCCTTGCAGGCCTCGCCTTTGCCGATGACGGACAGGAGAAGGACACGCTGATCGATATGCAATCGCGCTGGCCGGACGCCGCCTATATCGAGGACTGGCTCGCCACCAAGCCCTATGCCGACCGCATCTTCAAGCCGGAGAACTGGCGCCGGGACCAGCCTCTGCGAGTGGTTTTCATCGGCACGGATTTCGAGATCCGCGTCTGGGAAACGCTGCTGCGCATCCCGCTTGGCAAGCGCTCGACCTATTCCGACGTTGCCGCGCATCTCGGCAAGCCGAAAGCGGCGCGCGCGGTCGGCGCCGCGGTCGGACGCAACCCGGTCTCCTTCGTGGTGCCCTGCCATCGCGTGCTCGGCAAATCAGGGAGCCTCTGCGGCTATCATTGGGGCTTGACGCGCAAGCGCGCCATTCTCGGCTGGGAAGCCGGCGTCGCGGCCAAGGCGGCGTGATCGGCTCAGCCCGTGGCCGCAGACCTGCGGAACCATGGCGCTCAATCAAGGTTGACGACCAAAGGCAGGGCCATCGCCCGATGGTCCCGCTCCTCCATTCCTGAAAGGAGCCGCCGATGGTCGCCAGTGAAAGACTTGTCCCCGCGGCTGAACTTGCTGCGCGGGGCAGCAAACCGTTCCCGAATGAAAGCTCGGACTATCGCAAGGCGCGCACCAGGCTGCTCGCAGAAGAGATCGAGCTTCGGCGGCATATCCAGCGGGTCGCCGCGCTACGTCGCGATCTTCCACCTGGCGGTGAAGCGAAGGACTACCGGTTTCTCGACGAGAACGAGAAGGAAGTCCGGCTCGCCGATCTGTTCGGCCGCCACGACACGCTCTTCACATATTTCTGGATGTATGGCCCGGAGCGCGAGCGGCCCTGCCCAATGTGCACCTCGTTTCTGGGCTCGATGGATATCCCGGCGATCGACATCGAGCAGCGTCTGGCGATGGCCGTGATCGGACGCTCGCCGGTGGCGCGTCAGCTCGCTTTCGCGCGCGAGCGCGGCTGGCGCAATCTCAAATTCTATCAAAGCATCGGCGATGAGTTCGCCAACGACTACCGCGCCATCAGGGACGGCGAAGAATGGGCCTGCGTGCTGGTGTGGAAGCGGGAAGGCAGCAAAGTGCGGCTGTTCTGGGCCGCCGAAGGCGGACCGGAAACCGCCGACCCGGGCTTGGATCCATCACTTGCCCCCGATCCGACGCCGCTTTGGACCGTGCTCGACTGGACGCCGGGAGGGCGCGGAACGACCTGGTATCCAAAGCTCGACTATCAGACGAAGGGCAGCTGAACAGATCGCCGAGGCGATAGCTGCCTAACTGCTTAGGACTTCAACCGACTCGGGCCGCGAGTCGGCCTTGAGCCGATAGACGATCGGAACGCCGGTCTCGAGCTCGCGCTTCAAAATCTGTTCCGGCGTCAGTCCTTCCAAAGCCATGATGAGCGCGCGCAGCGAATTGCCATGCGCCGAGACCAACACCGTCTTGCCCGCGAGCACGTCGGGCTGGACATGCACCATGTAGTAGGGGAGCGCCCGGGCCAGCGTGTCCTTGAGGCTTTCTCCTCCCGGCGGCGGGACGTCATAGGAGCGCCGCCAGATATGCACTTGGTCTTCGCCCCATTTCTTGCGCGCCTCATCCTTGTTGAGGCCGGTCAGGTCCCCATAATCGCGCTCGTTGAGCGCCTGGTCCTTGACGGTCCTGAGGCCCGCCTGCCCGAGCTCGTCAAGCATGAGATCGAGCGTATGCTGGGCCCGGGTCAGGACGCTGGTATAGGCGATATCGAATTTGAGACCCTTGCGCTTCAAACGTTCGCCCGCCGCCTTCGCTTCCGTTATGCCTTTCTCGGTGAGGCCGGGATCCTTCCAGCCGGTGAACAGGTTCTTGAGATTCCACTCGCTCTGTCCGTGGCGCACAAGCACCAAGATTCGATCCATCAGTCACTCCAGTCCCAGAACGTCGATCATTGAATAAAGCCCCGGCTTCTTGTCCCTGGCCCACAAAGCGGCGCGTACCGCGCCTCGCGCAAAGATGTCACGGCTTGCCGCCTTGTGGGTGATCTCGATGCGTTCATCGGGGCCGGCAAACATCACGGTGTGTTCGCCGACAACACTGCCGCCGCGCAAGGTGGCAAAACCGATATGACCTTTCGGCCGCGCGCCCGTATGGCCATCGCGCGAGCGAACCGAGGCGCCGGCGAGATCGACGGCGCGGCCCTCGGCCGCCGCCTGGCCGAGCAGCAAGGCGGTGCCCGATGGCGCATCGATCTTGTGCTTGTGGTGCATCTCCAGCACCTCGATGTCGAAATCGGCATCGAGACTGGCCGCGACCTTGCGAACAAGTGCCGCGAGCAGGTTGACGCCGAGGCTCATATTACCCGACTTCACGATGCGCGCATGGCGGGCTGCCGCCTTGATCTTGTCATCGCCGGCCTTGTCGATACCGGTCGTGCCGATCACATGGACGATCCGCGCCTGGGCTGACAGTTCGGCAAGCGCCAGCGTCGCCTTGGGCACGGTGAAATCGATCAGGCCTTCGATACGGGTGAAGAGCGGCAGGGGTTCATCGCTGATCGCCACACCGAGGCGTCCGAGCCCGGCAAGCTCACCCATATCGGCACCGATTGAAGCGGCGCCTTTGGGTTCGAGGCCACCCGCGATCTCGAGACCTTCCGTTTCATGCACGATGCGGGTCAGCACCCGGCCCATGCGCCCGGAGGCGCCAGCAATGGCGATCTTCATGGCACACCCTCGACGATGACCACATCGCTCTCGGCACATGTCTTGAAGATGGCGAGCGCCGCCTGGTATTCGGGCGAGAAGAAGCACTCCTTGGCCGCGGCGACGGACGGGAATTCGATCACCACATGGCGGTCTCGCGAAGCGCCCTTGACCACCTCGTAGGCACCGCCGCGCACGATGAACTTCGCGCCAAATTTCTCGAGCGGAGCTTTGTTGGCGGCAATGTAGTCCTTGTAGCGTTCGGGATCCTTCACCGTGACGTGCCCAATCCAATAGCCCTTAGCCATGGTTCAGACTCCCTCGACAATGACGATGTTGGCCTCGCCCGCCCCTTTGCGTTTGGCCTTGGCCGATTGGTATTCGGAAGAATTGTAGCAGGCGATCGCATCGTCATAGGACGGAAACTCGATCACCACGTTGCGCGGCCGGCCTTCGCCCTCCATCTGGCCTGAGCGGCCGCCGCGGGCCAGGATCGCCGCGCCAAATTTCTTGAAGGCGATGGGCGCGCTCTCGGCGTAAAGCTTATACTGGTCGGGATTGGTCACGGTCACTTGCGCAATCCAATAGGCCTTGGGCATGCTGCCATCTCCCTGCAAAACATCGGTAGGCTCTAGGAGAAAGGCTCTGAACGGTCAATGGCGGTCAAATCTTTCGTTCGGGAACTCTATGAAGGCGCAAGCAACCGCGCCCACCGCTTCCGCTATGCACTCATCTGCTTCGACATCGGGACGATCGTCTTCCTGATCGTATCGTCGTTCCTGACCCATACGCCCGTCATCGGCGCCATCGACGTCGTCATCGGCCTCGTCATCCTGGCCGATTTCCTGGCGCGGTTCTGGATCAGCCGCAGCCGGGGCTCCGATCTCATGAATCCCGCCAATCTCGCCGACATCGTAGTCATCATCTCGCTCCTCGCTCCGGTGGCGGGTGAAGGCCTCGCCTTCCTGCGGGTCGTCAGGGTGTTGCGCATCATGCGTTCGCCGATCGTCCTCGGCAGGATGCGCCGGGATTCGCAGCTGTTCCGCGAGAATGAGCAGACGGTGATGGCCGCCCTCAATCTCGCTCTCTTCATCTTCGTCATGACGGCCATCGTTCACGCGAGCCAGCGCGGCATCAACCAGCACATCAGCAACTATGCCGATGCCCTGTACTTCACGGTGTCGACGCTCACGACCACCGGCTTCGGCGACATCACGCTGCAGGGAGACTGGGGCCGCATGCTGTCGGTCCTCATCATGATCTTCGGCGTGTCCTTGTTCCTGCGCCTCATCCAGATCCTGATCCGGCCACACAAGGTCGAGCACAAATGCCCCGATTGCGGGCTGAAGCGCCATGACGCCGATGCCGTCCACTGCAAGCATTGCGGCCGCGTCCTCCATATCGAGGATGAAGGCGCGGTCTAGATCACGATCACCTCAGATCGGATCGATCTGAGGTGATAAACGTGATCGGCATCTATGTCTTGCGCGTGATCGGACGGAAAACCGGTGTCCACTTTTCCTGATCACGCGCTAGAGGACGCAACTATGCCAGACGCGATTGCTGCGGACGGAGCCGTATCCCGCCTCGCAGGCTTGCAGCCAGAGCCACGCCGCTGAGGATCACCAGCAATCCGCCGATGACAATGTGCGGCGTGGGCATGTCCGAAAAGATGAGCATGCCGAACAGGCAACCCCAGACCACGCATGAGTACTCCATGGGTCCGACCAGCGAGGCGGGCGCAAACCGGCAGGCTTCGAAGAAGAACAGCTGCGCCAGATAGATCTGGACTCCGAGGGCAAGCATGAGAGCCGCATCGAATAGAGTTCGAGGATGTTGCCACTCCATGAAGCCCGCGCTCAGCGCCAGAAAGACGAGTCCCGTCGCAAACAGCTGAACGTCCGAGCTCTCGCGCGCGCCGCTCTTGCGGGTAAGAACCACGGCCAGCGCCCAGAGCATGCCGGCGCCCAGGGCGATGAGCGAAGGCGTCAGGCTGACATTGCCTTGCGGACTGGCGGCGATCACGGCTCCGATGAGACCCAGAAAAATCGCCACCCAGTGGAAGCCGCGTATCCTCTCACCAAGCAACACAGCCGACAGCAACACGCCGATCAGGGGAGATGTGGAGTAAAGGGTGGTGACTTCCGCGAGCGGCATCATGTTCGCCGCCACGAAGAAGCCGAACGCCGAGAGAAAGTGAATGACGGCGCGCAAGGCGATCGGAAGCTTGTGAGGGCTGGCGAGGAAGGATCGGATCATCACCTGCCTTCCCCACAGCAGCGTGATGATCAGCATCACCGCGCTGCGGATGAAGATGAGCTGCCACAGCGAGTAGCTCTCGCCCAGCCATTTCATGGTGGCGTAGTGCAGCGAGTACATGGCGTAGCAGGCAAGGGCCAGCAGGATGCCGAGGACCTTTCTATCGGTGAGTTGAGTCATGTCCGCTGCTTTCCGCTTCGAAATTTCACCTCGCCCACCGCTCCGGGCCAACCTCCGGATGATGGCGACGGGTTGACCCTGGGTTCGGGCAATGCTACGGCTAGCAACTAGTAAACTGGTCTACTATAGTCCCCATGAAAAATAATCCGACCCGCGAAAGATTGATTGCCGAAGGCCTCAAGTCTTTGATCTTGAACGGTTTTGACGGCATAGGGCTGAATGCCATCCTGCAGGCGGCGGGCGTGCCTAAGGGCTCTTTCTACTATTTCTTCAAGAGCAAAGAGGATTTCGCCAGCGCGATCCTGGACGCCTATGAGCGTCACTACGTGAAAATGCGCCATGACATTTTCACCGATACATCCTGCAGCCCTCTGCAGCGGCTGCGAAACTATTTCGACGCGGTCGAGCATCTCCACCTTTCGGAAGCACCCCTCGGAGGTTGTCTTTTTGGTGTCCTGAGCCAGACCGCCGCAGCCCGCAGCCCTGAATTCAGGGCGAGGCTTGCCCGTGTATTCACCAAATGGGAGGAACAGCTGCGCGGATTGCTGGAGGAGGCCAAGGCCATCGGCGAAGTTGACGCGCGGCTCGACGCCAAGGATGCGGCAGCCTTCCTCATCGATTGCTACGAGGGAACGCTGGTGCGCATGAAGGTGGACGGCGATCGAAATTCCTTCCGCCGGTTCCAGCGTCTGGCGCTTGAGCCGCTGGGGATCAGCAGCCGATCGCAATGACCGATGCGAGCAGCCGGCGCACTAGGCGGTCCGCCCCGACACACGCTCAAAGAACCACTTGACGAAGCTCGCGACGGCAGGAATGCGCCGCTCCTGCGTGACGATATAGTAGCCCTGCTCCGTCCGGGTTGCGACATCGGAGAGCACGACGAGATCACCGCGCTTGATTTCCTGAGCAAAGACCTCGACCGGACAGAGCGCCACGCCGTGGCCCGCCAGGACTGCCGTGCACAGAAAGGTAAAGTCGGGATAGACGGGGCCATGCGTAACGCGGATCGGGTGAAATCCCGCAACTGCAAACCAATCCTCCCAATCCTGGGTGGATGCGTCATGCAGCAGCCGCGCTCCCTCCAGCCGTCCTTCCATGAGGCCACTGCGCTCGCGCACATAGGCGGCACTGGCCACCGGCTTGCTGGTCCGGTTGAAGATGCGGGTCACCTGTACCCCCTCGGGCACTTGCTCCAGATGCGTGATGAGGATGTCGTGCCTCTCCGGATCGAAGAGCTGGAACGCCTCCGCATAAGAGAGGCCGACCGAGACTCCGGCATGGCGTTGCATGAAATCGCTGAGCGAGGGCACCAACCAGCGGGTTGCAATCGACGGCAGGCAGGCGACCGATATCTGCCGGCGATCGCGTGAAATCCGGAGCTTCTGACTTGTGGCCGATATGGCAAGCAGCGAAGCGTCAACCGTCCGCAGCAACTCCTCTCCGGTCGGTGTCAGTCGCAGACCTCGGCCGGACCGCTCGAAAAGTTTGCGCCCGAACCAGTCCTCCAGCCGCTTCATCTGATTGCTGACGGCGGCATGGGTTATGTTCAGCTCTTCCCCCGCCTGCGAAAAATTCAGCCGACGCGCCGCAACGCAAAATGTCGCCAGCGTATTCACCGGCGGAAGTTTCATGATGAGCGTCCCTCCTGCGCTTTTCCGCCAGTCTAGAGCAATGTCCGGCTGCATTGAAACAGGCTGGATCCGCTGCAGTGACATGACCGGTCGCGGATTAGGTCCGCTGTCCCTCAGGCGGCCAGCGCCAGATCGGCGGCCTTCTCGCCGATCATGATGGATGGCGCATTGGTGTTGCCCGAGGTGACCCGCGGCATGATTGACGCGTCTGCCACGCGTATTCCCTTCAAGCCGCGCACGCGCAGCGAGGCGTCCACGACCGCCATGTCGTCACTGCCCATCCGGCAGCTGCCGGACGGGTGAAAATGGCTGCCGATGGTTCGCCGGTTGTAGGCCGAGATCGCCGCCTCCGAAACGCATCCGACACCCGGATCGACCTCAGCACCGCGAAACCGGTCGAATGCCCGCGACGCATTGAGCTCGCGCGCGATCCGCAGTCCGGTGTTGTTGACTTTCACATCATGCGGATCGGTCAGGTAATTGTGCCGGATCACCGGCTTCGCCAACGGATCGGATGAGGCGAGGGTCACCGACCCGCGCGAGCGTGGTCGCATGATGCCCCAGGTGATCGCATAGCCGTTGAAGGCTGCGTAGCGATTGGTGCCGCCCTGAATATCCGTGGCGACAGGGAAGAACAGCAATTCAAGATCAGGCCGGGGCTCAGACGGGTCGCTTCGCAGGAAGGCGAGCGCATTCATCGGGAACACCGCCAGCGGACCACGCGCATTGACAAAGAGGTCCCATATCGCCCCCAGCAGACGAACCGGGTTGCGGTACTGATGATAGGTCAGTCGTTCCCTGCACTCGGACTGGATCAATCCGCCGCAATGGTCCTGCAGGTTTTGGCCGACCCCCGGCAATTCATGTCGCGGGGCGATACCATTACGACGCAGCGCCTCGCCATCGCCGATGCCTGACAGCATGAGCAGCTGCGGGGACTGGTAGGCACCAGCCGAAAGAATGACTTCGCCTGCGGAAATGGCACATGCCTGACCGTGCTGGACATAGGTCAACCCTGTGCAGGTGTTTCCGGAGAGCGTCAAACCGGTGACTTGGCAGCCGGTTCGCACGATCAGGTTCGTTCGTCTCGCCGCAGCCCGCAAATAGGCGTGAGCTGACGAGCAACGCCGCGCGCGATCGTGCTCCTGTGTGAACTGGGCCCAGGCGAACCCCTCGGTATCGCCGCGATTATAGTCATCGATAACCTCGTGGCCCCGCTCAGCACCGGCTTGCAGAAACGCCTCATATAAGGGCGTGCGATATCGGCCGAGCACGGTCTTCAACGGTCCCATAGTGCCGCGGGTCTGGTCGGGGAGGCCGACCCAGTTCTCGGCGCGGCGAAAATAGGGAAGCACGTCCTTGTATCCCCAGCCAGGACAGCCGAGACTTTCCCATTCGTCGAAATCGCCCTGATGGCCCCGGACATAGAGCTGGCCATTGATGGCCGATGACCCGCCAAGTACCTTGCCGCGCGGCGCGTCGATCGCCCGGCCGTCGAGACCAGGTTCGGGCTCGGTCCGGAATTTCCAGTCGATCGATCCGCCAATTGTCAGCGCTTCGCCGACCGGCAACCTGATCAAGGGATTCCAGTCCCGTGGGCCCGCTTCCAGAAGCAGGACCTTGCGGGAGGGATCAGCGCTCAGTCGATAGGCCAGCGCGCAGCCCGCCGATCCCGCACCGACAACGACGAAGTCGAAGTTTTCCATCCCAGCTCCTTGAAATTTCATCAGTGGTCTTCGCTTGCCGGCGTGAAGCGGCGATCCGCTTTCTTCGCCGCAAGCCCAACCAGCCGGTCGAGAATGATGGCCAACGCGGCGATGCCGAAACCGGCGACGAGGCCGTCGCCCGGCCGTACCTTGGAAACTGCCACCAAAGTCATCTCCTCGAGGCCGCGCGAACCCACCAGTGCGGTGATGACGAGCATGGAGAAGCCAAGCATGATCGCCTGGTTCAATCCCAGGATCAGCTGCGGCAAAGCGGCCGGCATAAGGACGAAGCGAAGCTTCTGCGGCCCCGTGCAGCCCGCCATGGTGGCGGCTTCCGACAATTGCACTGGTACCTGCCGGAGGCCAGCCGCCGTGTAGCGAACCACTGGAGCGATGACGAATATCAAGATGGACAGGAAGGCCGCAAAATCGCCAACGCCGAAAAGCGCCACGACGGGAATCAGATAGACGAAGGTCGGCAGCGTCTGGATGATGTCGACGACGACCGTGGCTATGCGGTCGAACCAGTCGGTAAGTCCGGCCGCAATGCCGATCGGCAGACCGATCAAAAAGGCCGCGAAGATCGACAGGGTGACCAGGTAGAGAGAGATCATGGCCTTGTCCCACAGACCGAGTGCAGCGATGGCTGCGAGCATCAGCACGATCGCGAACGCGAGACGCGGACGCCTCGCCAGCAGTGCCGGGGCAGCGAGGAGGAGCGTGACCGTCGTCCATGGCAAGGCAGCGAAAGCTTCACGCACCGGTCTCAGCACCCAGGTGACAAGCCCTTCCTCAATGGCGTTCAAGGCCGGCCCTGCCCAGGCATTGAACAGCGTCAGGGCGCTGTCGAGCTGACGTCCGGCATTCACGATCGGCCGATCGTCCAGGAGGCCGGCTTCGGGAAAGACAAGGCCAAAGATGACAGCGCCAACCGCAACGATGAGTGCAAGGCGCCAGCTCGACACCCCGGCGATACGGTGAACCTCTGCGCGTGTCGCCCATGCGCGGGTCGTGCGGTCGAGAACGATGGCAATGAGGGTGATGGCGAGGCCGGCAAGCAAGGCTTCGGTCAGGCGCATGGACCTCAGGCTCGAATTGACATCGCCGCCGAGGCCGCCGGCCCCGATCACCGACGTGATGATGACCATTGCCAGGGACAGCATGATCACCTGGTTGACGCCCAGGAGGAGCACGGAGCTGCGGGCTGGGAGGTCCACCAGCCAGATCTTCTGGCGAGGCGTGCACCCCGCTATCTCCGAGAGCTCCCGCAGCTCTGTCGGTACGCCCTGCAAGGCGAGCTCCGTGGCGCGAGCCATGGGCGGCATGGCAAAGATGACGGTGGCGATCAATCCCGCGACCTGGCCAAAGCCAAAGATCAATATGATCAAAGCGAGATAGGAGAAGACAGGTACGGTCTGCAATGAATCGTAGATCGGCGACAATATGGCGCTGACGGTCGAATTGCGGAAAGCCCAGATGCCCAGAAGCAGGCCGACGACCACGCTGACCAGAACCGAAAACAGGACGGCCACAAGCGTCGTTACCGTGCTGGGCCACAGGCCGAGAAGAACAACGAAGGCAAAGGTCGCGGCAGCCATCACCGCCGGACCCCGGCCGCCAAGCGCGTACGCGACAAGGATCAAGGCCAGCGCAACGCCGAACCATGGTGGCGGCGCCAACCAGAATTCGCCGCCACCCGGCAACTCATAGAAATGGCCCTCGGTCAGCTGCTCAACCAGCCAGTTGACCGGCCACGCGAAGACATCCGCGCCTTGACGAGAATAGTCGGTAATCGTCTGGCCGCCGATCGTGACTTCGCGCAGCAGATGGTTCAGCCCGCTGTTCAGCCATTCACCGAGCGGCCAGATCGCATCAAGTGGCCATCTCGCGAGGGCGGGAAGGCTGGAGGAGAGCAGCCAGCAGGCCAAGCCCAAAGCAACGCATATCCAGAAGGGGTTCTGCGGCCGCCTGGCGGGAAAGGCCGCCATGGTTGCTGTCAGACCCATGCCGCGACCTCGCTGCGAGCGAGCGCACCTACGATCTCGCCGCGATCATCGACAACCTGTACCGGATGCTCCGATTGCAGGATGCGGCCCATGACCTCATGCAAGGTTGCCGTCACCGGCAGAGAGGTGGCGGTCGGGTCCGGCGTGACCGGAGCTGCGCCCATGACGCGTCCGACCCGCACCACCCGGGACTTCGGGATGCCCGACACAAAGCGGCGCACATAATCCGTCGCCGGCGTCACCACGACATCTTCCGGAGTGCCGATTTGCAGTATGCGGCCGTCGGACATAATGACGATGCGGTCGGCAAGGCGCACCGCTTCCTCAAGGTCGTGGGTGACGAAAACGATGGTCTTATGCAATTGCGACTGCAGGCGCATGAACTCGTCCTGCATGTCACGGCGGATCAGTGGATCGAGCGCCGAAAAAGGCTCGTCGAGGAACCACACGGCGGGATCGGCGATCAGGCTGCGCGCGATGCCCACCCGCTGCTGCTGGCCACCACTCATCTGGTTTGGAAATCGGCCTTCCAGTCCTTGCAGACCCACGAGTGCCAGCACCGCCTTGGCCCGTTCACGACGCTGAGCTCGGGGAATGCCCGTCACCTGAAGCGGGAACGCAACATTGTCGAGCGCGGTCAAATGCGGAAGCAGCGCGAAGGATTGGAAGACCATCCCGACCTTTTGACGTCGCAGAGCCACCAGCGCTTCGCGTGTCGCCGTCGACAGGTCGACGCCATCGATCACAACGTGACCGCGCGTTGCTGGATAGAGTCCGGTCAGACAGCGCAGGAGCGTGGATTTCCCCGAGCCCGAAAGGCCCATGATGACCAGGCTCTCTCCCCGCCTGACGGCAAAGTTCGCATCCTCAACTCCGACGACCAGACCCTGCGTCCGCAGTGCCTGTGCGTCCCATGAGGGGGTATCGGGCGAAAGTTTATTGGCAGCGTCGCCAAAGACCTTCCAAACACCGTGAGCTTCCAGAATGGCGTCGTCCATGCACGGCCTCCGTGAATACGAGAGGGGGCGAGGAGCGCAAGATATCCCGCGCTCCATCCACTGACGCTGGATTCTATTCGGCGGGAAGCCAGGTCTTCCAGACCGCTTCGTGCGACGTCATCCATTCCTTTGCCGCGTCCTGCGGCGACAGTCCGCCGTTGTCGATCCGATCCATGGCGGCGGCGACTTCTTCACGGCTCAAGCTGAACTTTTCCAGGACGTGGACGGCATTTGGAATCTTCGCCGTCGCCTCGAGGTTTCCGAGCTTCAGCACCTCATTGTCGGGGCGGAAACCAGGACGGTTGACGTAGGTTCCCAGCGTCGAGTTGATGACCCAGTGCGGCTCGAAACCCCAACCCAGGAACGGCTTCTTCTGCTCGACCGCGGATTTGAGCTCCGCCACGAGCGCAGCCGCTGAACCCGAGTTGACGTTGGCCAGTTGCAGCCCCTCTTTCTTGATGAAGTCGGCCGAATCGCTGGCCCAGTCTGCCGGCGCATCGAGATAGCGTCCCAAGGGAGCAGTATCCGCCGTCGCCAGCGCCTTGATGCAGTCGGGGTTCTTGAGCGCCGTCCAATCCGGCAAGCCGGGGCACAATGGCAGCAGCTCGTTGGTGTACCACCAGCCTTCGACAACCTTCACCCCTGTGGGTCCGAAGCTTTTGACCTTGCCCGTGGCGAGCGCAGATTCGGTCATCGCCGGGATGGTCTGCCAGGCGCCAAGCGAAATATCGATGTCGCCATTTTCGAGGGCGAGGAAGTGCGCCGAGAAGTCAGACTGAACATACTTGATGCGATAGCCATATTCCCGGATCACCTCGCCATAGACGGCGTTGATGAAATCGCTATCAGACGCACCGACGAAGAAGAGCTTAACCGGTTCGCGGGTTTCCGGTGCCGACAGAGCGGGCCCGGCAAGAATTGGTAAGCCGACTGCAGCGAGCAGTCCGATGATCGCAGTCACTGGTTTCATGCCCATGTTTCCTCTTTTTTTGTGCAGCCGAAGCTGCTTTTCGCCGCGGGTGCGACGCCAGAAGACTACGGAAAGCCCTGCAATCCGACAATCAATGAACATGAAACAACCTGTAACCGGTGATTACAGATGATGGGCAATTGGCCTTTGTAAATGCACATTCTGTTCGCTCCGACTGTAACGATTATCTTCAGGTCTGTTCACCGATTTTGCTTCTTCCCAAGTTGATCAGCACGCAATATCGCAATCCGCAAGGCAGCCGCCACCGGCAGCGGCCCCTTTCCAGCACAGTGGGATCCGAAGCTTGGAATTCACGTGACTTGAAGTCGCGG
>JADMIO010823437.1_pt1 | contig 44530 bp, 44 predicted proteins | sample 8958161 | NCBI WGS metagenome assembly JADMIO01 (sample SAMN16585339, study PRJNA669376) | soil metagenome | isolation source: Crop rotation soil | place: USA: Cullars Rotation, Alabama | collected 2011
CCGCGACAACTTGTCCACGTGGAATTCTAAGCTTAGGATCCCAATGTGCTGGAAAGGGTGCCAATTCTGGCTGCGGCGACTATGCTGGACTGCTTTATGTATGGAAGAGGGGTTTTTGTTCCTTGGCAATTCATCAAATTCAATCTCTTTCAGGGGGGGTCTGCTCTTTATGGCAGCCATCCTTGGCATTGGAACTTCACACAAGGGCTACCTGTCATTATGGCTACGCTGATGCCCGTAGCGGCAATAGGTGTCCTTGCCAGCAAGAGGTCAGACTTGAACGTATGAGGAGCAAAAGTGCATACAAGATGTCATGCAAGTTGTGGCATTGACGATGCTCATGCTCCTTTGACTGGGTGCAACTCCTTGCCGTTCCTTGTATAGACAAAATAATTTTTGTCCAATATCCCCCGCGCAGGCCCCTGTTGGCATTGTTTTCGATGTGGTCGTTGATGGTTTACAGCCTACCCCAGCATAAAGAGTTCCGATTTCTATTACCGGCACTTCAGTTGGTCATGCCATACTGTGGGCTTGGGGCTTTGTATCTGCAAGACGTTTTCAATGACAGGCATGAGAATCGTAAAGGATATCGCAAGAGGCGCCTTGCCTGGAGCATCAATGGCCTTTGGGCTCTCACAGCCCTTCTTATGTGCCAAATTGCAATGGGACTCTACTTTTCTCTTGTGCATCATAGGTGAGAAGGTTGGAAATGCTCTCCAAATTTTCCTGATGATTGAACTGTTGAAATATCTATCAAGTCTGCTGCAGGGGGCATCTCAAAGTGATGCAGCTTATACAAAGGAGTGCTACGATTGACCCATACCTGAGTGTTCTATTCCTCACTCCGTGCCATTCAATGCCTTTTTATAGCCATGTCCATCGTAATATCTCAATGCGTTTCTTAGATTGCTCGCCCAGAGGTATGAAACAGATGGCTCTCGTAATTCTTACATCGTATCGACATAAAATCAATGCACTGGCCTTTCTGAGCTTTAGCTTGTACCCAGCCCTGCAGGATGGGAGAAGTCAGTTGAGGCCATGAACAAAGAAACAGTGGCATGGTTCAAGTTGCCAAACAGCTCTGAGGTTTTGGGCTCAGACCTGGCAGGAATGTCTCAAAGGCGTTGCTTTGAATTATCCCCTAACACCTATTTGGAAAGGGCATTACAATCAAACGCAACGAAATTGCCCAAACTGTTAATAGGCTATGGCCCTTTAATGGAGAAGCTGTCACCAGCCCTGCAGCAGCATGGCTACAGCTTGTGGAAACACTTTTGGAACTGCTGGTGGCAGACTGATGCAGACATCTTTTGCAAAATAGAAATTTGGAGACTTGGTGCAGTTTAGGCTGGCACCACTGTGGTTAAATCCTATGAGTTTTAGAGTCATACGCTCGTTTATTAACTGGCTGCATGCAGCCTTGAAACTGACAGTAATTTCCAGTTAGTTGAAGCTTTACCTTTGCTGCCAAAGCTGATCGGCTGCAATGACCATTCACTGGTCTCTGGGATTCTGTCAGTAGGGTACGTGGCAGCTAGCGAGATCCAGCATTCACGTTCAGTTGCTAGGGCTGGCCTTTTTCCTAGTGCATGTATCTATTTTTTACAGGGTGCCCAGGCCTTGAAACCGGGCTGGCACTGGTTCTAGCTTCTGCGGATGCATATTTTTGCTCCGTTGTGGCTTCCAGGTAACCCCCCGGTGGTCACATTCGAAAGAATGTAGCCACAAGTGCGTTCAACAGCCAAGATTCTCCTCAGTTGGTGGGGAAAGGAAAATGCTTTCAATTAGCACATTTCGAAGGCCATTTCAAAGGCACTGGTTGTTCAACCAACGGTCAAATATTGTAGTCCGCAAAAGGGCTGCAATGATCAAGTAGATGGGATATAGCAGCTGAGGAAGTTGGCGTATCGCGCGGGAAGAGCGGGATTGCCCAAAACGAAATGAAATGGTTGAGCTTCCACCAGCTGCTGCCAGCAGTCTGGAGTCTGCGGTTCCTAGGGTTTAGGGTCTCGTCTCGGCCGCATTTGAGGCCGCCCTTTCCTCAAAAGTTGCTGGACACATATTTATTACTCTATACATATTCCTGAGGCTGCAAACCTACTTGGGGACTTATCTCTTATTTAGAACCCGCTACCTCCCCCACTCTCGGGCAGAGGCGCCCCAGCTTTTGGCCTCCATTGGGCGGACAGTAATGCGGTGGATATGACGCGACCTGCCAGGGAAAGCGGGTTATTCCACCCCCATTCCGCACTTCATCGGGCGCAATCGGAGCCGCGTTCTCATTTTCCTGCACAAGTTGGGCCCGTGCCTGGACAGGCTCTACTCGTCCCCCCAGCAAGAAAACAGACTCCTCTTTCAGAGGCTCGGTCACCACGCAACGTATTGAGTTTACTCGAGGCCCGGTGGTAAGTCTTTCTGTGATCACGTTGGGCTTCAGACAATGTCTATGAAAACACAGCAACCCCTGTGCCTGCTCCAGGTTTGGCGTACCACCAAGCAGTGCAGATAGTTATGGTCACTGGGAAGCAGAAGTTCAACCAACCGTTCAGAACGGGCAAAGTTGGTCATCTTTTCAGCACACTGATATCTCTGAAGGCAAGGCCCGCCACAGCCAAAGTTCCAGCAGCGCAAACAGCTTGACTTCTGCGAGGCCTAGGCCTTTTCAAGAAGATAGCAGGAATGGCACCAGGCTGTCTTCTGCCCGCCCAGATTCAGCCACAGCAATGGCACACAGGGCTTTCCTGCTGCCTGGGGCAGAAAAGCTCAGCTCCATTGGCGATTATGCTGATGTGTCAAACAACTTGAAAAAGGCCATCAAATTTCAGCCGAGCTCTACAGCGCAAGTGATGGATGTCTCGGATATGGAAAGCACCCAATTGGGCACGTGGACAACTAGGCAAAAGGTTTTCTCTGAACATTTACGAGATGCCGATTCCGTTCCAGCTCAGGCTTGGAATCCTGAATCGACACAGAACTTAGGCAAGAATCAGAAAGAACCTTCTGAAGGCACTGACAGCCCACCAGTTTATCTGTCACCTTTGGAGCAAAGGGGGACTGAGGCAGGATGGTCATCAAACATGCACAATGGCGAGGACGAGATGCATGCTGCATGGAGGTGGCGTTTTAGCCGGAAGTGGCAGGTGAGGCCAGCACGAGATGTACAGCAGGATCTTGCACATAAGGCCCCTAGTTAGATCCATAACCCAACTGCAAATGCATTCCAGATGGAACAAGCCAAACAGTTCGACCCTAGTTGTGGAGATGAGGACGTTGATGAGGATGATGGCTGGGATGGAGCTCTCGGATACATGAATGCTGTTGCGGGGGGTCTGCAGATGCAGATAGCACGCACTACATCGATAGACAGAGCTGGCAGCACGTCCTTAATGTCCCCAAGCCTAACACAGTCCATGCTGCTGGACAGCTCAGTCAAAGAAGTACGCTCCGAAGAGGTTACATCGGTTCAACACAGCATGCCTGCTGTCCTGATAAATAACCCAATTTGTGCATGCAGAGTGTGCTCCGTGATGACAGCAACAGCATGGACGCAACGAATCACCTGGTGTCTGTGGCACGCAAGGCTCAGGTGCTTCTCCAGCAACAGCATGAGATTGAGCGACAGGTGGACCAGCGGTGGGAAATCACAAATGCTGCACCTGCTTGGATTGGTCAGCAAATCTCTGCTGTGCAAATAGACTCTTGGGGCAGATTTCCATTCTGCCTTGCCAGACTAGTCGACCAGGGCAACCGACAGAAATTGCTGGTTTTTGGCAAAAATAGCTGTGATGAGAGGCAAAATTTCGCAGCTTTGGAGCATGAGGTGAGAGTCATCATTTGTGGCTGTGTGGGGGACATGATGGTGTGCTGGACATAGCGTACAGAATCTGAGACATTGTGGACTATTATAATCACATGCAAATGGGAAGATGCATGTCTAAATATCTTAAACTGAGTTTATTGCAGGTTCTCTCAGCCGCTGCTCGCTTGCAACAACCTGTCCCTCGTCTTGACTTGCTGGGGACAGGGTTCATACGTTGGTCTGCAGGGCATCAGTTTAGCTTGCTGGGTACAGTGGTTCACTCGACTGCTGATCCAAGAATCCAGGTGGAATCCGACGTAGGAAGGCTAGTTAGTGCGTTGGTAAACAGCTCGTTGCCTGCAGGTTACAAGGTGACCACTTGGGGTTAAGGCGCATCATCTCCTGTTCTCTTAGTATTTGCTTCATTATTGATATCATAATATCTCTGTCTTTTGCTACAATTTGGAAATCCATCTGGGCTTAGATGCGCAAGGTCGCATACACTGATCAGGACTGGAAGAACAGTTGAGTAAGGAAGCAAACCTTGTCTAAGTTGTTTCTGAGACAGTGTGTCGTCCATGAACCTCTTGAGGCACATCAGCAAAACTAAAAATTTCAATGGCATGTTCTCCGTGAGGATTTCTCCGTCGATCCTGTTCCATCAACTGAGAGTATTCATGTTCTATTATTCGAAGTATCGCCGGTAGGTCTACTTTCGCTTGGGCATGCGGAGTCCAAGCACCCTTGAACTCTTCCTCAAGAATGTCTAGAACTGCGAATTCAGTTGTTATTCCTGTGAAAACCAGACAAGATAAGGTGAAGTTGAAGGCAGCGACTAAACTGCCGAGAGCTTTGCAAGTGACGACATACTTGCAATACGTCCAAGGCCAAGCCCCCCATCTGGTCGTTCATAGAGGACGACATCCCACTCCAGGGGCACGCACCCCTCCTAAAAAGAGCCAATACAACATCATATTCAGACTCACAAACTTGCTTCGACAGTTAAACAGGCACTCATTATACCTCTCTAGGCATGGCTTGTATCCTGACTGTGCTAATCCAACAAACTATCTTTGAAAGAGTGATGATTATACTACCTTTCTGTTCTGCCTCGATTGCGGCTTCCGGAACTCCCGTCGTTTTGTCTTCAAGTGCCTCGAGCCTGAAGAGATCAAAATAAGGAGCCGCTGTCGGCCAAGACATGGCTCATTGAGCATATTAAGAATGAAGAGCGAAACAAGCGCAGGCGTCGCATATCATGGGTTTCTCCGCAATAAGGTCAACCCAATGGTGCATCTTCATCAGTGAGATTCAGTGCTGAGTCAGCCCAACATGGCATCAAGCCCTTTATAAGTTGCCTGTTATCGACAGTTTGCGTCAGATCCTACTTCATAAGAGTACCGTGTTTCATTGGTTTGTGCCTACAATACCGCCCTCAACCAGACCTATCGCAGTCCCCTTAACGACAGCGGACCTCTATGCTCTGACCTAGAAGTGCTACAGGAAGAAGGGCAACAGGTACAAGCCAACCGTTATAATTGCTAGCTGAAGTGACAGTGACAATAGAAAAGTGTTGGCATCTGTTCTCCCGTTGGTTCTTTCAAAAACGCTCGCAAGTTTCGCTTTGAAGCTGCTGTGATGGAGCGTCTTTCCTGAAGATAAGATGCTGAACGGATGCATCTTCTCAGCATTGGTTTGAAGAAGGACTGACTGTGGAGCTCACATCCGGAATGTTTCAAATTATATCTTCATAATGTCAACCCTGCAGCGCTGGTCCACTTGATGTAGCACAGCGCAATTGGTTGCTGCTGGCATTGTGCTGGCAGCAAGCAAGGCCTCCGGTAAAGCACCTATGTGAACATGAGCAAAAGTGCCACCTGCAGAGGAGAAGCACTTATCTTAGGAAAGGGAATGTCAAGGAACAGGCTTGTTGACCTGCTTGATTAAGCACCTGAGACTGCTTTTGTAAGCCTGCCAGGGTTGATGCAGACAGTTTTGCCATCTTCTGAGGCATCGAAGTCTAGTGTTTGTCGCACTGGTATCAGCTTAGCAAAGGCTGCCAAATCAGATGGCACAATCAAAATGTCTGGCGAGCAGGGGAGATCGAGAGCAGCCGCTAGCGAGGTGTCAAGCAAAGTTCCGGCCGGCGGTGGATACATGGGAAAATAACTACATAGAAGAAGAAGACAGCAAATTAGCAATGCATCAGAAGCACTGAACATGACTGCATCAGACACACCTTCTTTGGTTGAGAAGGTGGGATGCCAAGGCTGGTAGGCGGTCAACGTGCCCAGGTGCTTGAGAGATCTCCTCTTTAGCACAGGCCATAAGCCAGTCCGCAGTGCTGCATCCAATAACCACCTCATTGGCACGAAAAGTGGCAGGATTGGCCAGCATAGTAGCTGTATTGTCCAATTCCAGAGGTGGCTGGGGAAAGACTGGAGTATGGTGTGCATCGCGAGTGGATGGCATCATAGCAACTTTTGTGCTCATCCCTGTCTCTGATGAGAAAGCAGTCAATTTGGCCAGAACCTGCAGGTACAGAGTTTGGCTCTTTTTGTACCTCCTTCCTTCCTTATTCAAAGCATGGATGTCTTAACTTCTTTCACACCCTTGAATGATATATTTCTTGAAAGGACTCATCGCTGAGTCCGTCTCGCAGAAGAGGATGGTCCAAATCGACAAAAGGTCCAAGGAGCACTAAAATATGCGGTCGTGCGACTCTGCAATACTGCAAGAGAGCCATGAGAGGCTCATATGAAAGATTCTCATTGGTAGTGTATGGTCCTGCTGCGATGACCAGTGACTGCCCTTGTGGACCTGAGTCACAAGCAAATGCAGTCTTAGACAGAGAGCAAAAAGTGCTATTTATCAGGAAAAATCAAAACAGCACCTGTGGCTTCAGCGTATTTTGAAAGCTGGTCCATTGGTGTACGCGGCATTGGGAGTGGCAGCCCTGGAAGCATCTGGGAGGCTGCTACGCAGAAGCCGCTAGGATTTACACCTTGTACAAAAGCTACTTGCCCTGGAAAAGTGCGGTAATGGGGGCACAGAGATAGGTCCAATCGAACTCTGGTGCCTTTAGAAGTTTGCATGCTGCCCTCAAGCAATATCGATTGCGGATTGAGTTGACCATTCTCGGTATCACAGCATACACGTCCAAGGAACACAGCTGGTTGCACTGTGGCCAGCGATGTTGGATGTAGCCGAGCCCCTGAGCCATCGTCAATCTCCGCTTCAAAAATTGTCATCCGCCTTTCAAGATGTAACGCCTTGTCTTCGAGGCGGTCAACCATGAACCGTGCCACACGAGGAGGATGCCCAAGGACTTCCAAAGTGCACTCTGCACCCTCTCGTAGATTGCTATCTTCTCTAACTTCCTGTCAACATCACAGCGAGAAAAATCCTCAAATACATTCGGAATATGGGTAGACAAGCTGGATAGGTTCAGAAATTGCGCACCAGGGTAGCTAGGTCGATATGGGCGTTCAGGGTTGCCTGCACTTCTCCATTCTGCACCCGTTCTCCAAATCTGCCATGGGGCTGCAAGTGGGCTGTGGACTCCAGGATCATGCCCTTGACTAAGTATGGTGTTATCCGCTGGGTTGGTTGTTGTGCTTCACTCAGGCGCTTCTCTTTGAGAGATGCACCATTGGGATGAATATCTTCGGCAATCCTGCACTTGTGAGGTCCTGTCAGATGCTATGACAGAAATAGTGCCAAGCCCAACTTAAAGAATTATTGCAAAACTATGCCCAAGATTTTGCTGCTTACTCTTCCCAGGTGGTCCGTGCTCCGAACAAAGTTCTTTCATTTTTGGGTGTGACATGTTTTTGTTTGTTACAGTTCCTATTGTAGTCATGACAAAACGCTTCCACTGCCTCTGAAGTCACCGCTGTGTTATGTTGCCTGCAAAGGTTTCAATTTTGGATTGATATAAAAGCAGGGCTCTAAAGTAGATGCGGGCAACTCTCAGGTAGTTAGTTGCACACCTGGAGACAGTCATGAATTTGTCGAAGGCGCCTGCAAGACTTGTAGTCGTAACTCCTTGCTGATCTGCCAGGTTTGACAGCCTTTCAAGCGACTCCAACTCGACGTCTTTGTAGTTGGTAGACCGGAGCAACAACAGGCGCTTAATTTCAGCCGCCATATTGCTGATCTAAGGGCAAGTTGTTGTAGCCAGAGCTTGGAAATAGAGTTTACTAGTACTAGGCCTTTCCAGCGTTTGGGAGGGTGTTAACTCCGTTTGAAACACGGGGGAGCACGCGCCGCATACTCGTGGGGCCCGCCGCAATGTAATGTCGACTGTGAAAATGCAAGTGTACTACAGCTTCTTTGCTTTTTAGAGCCATTTTACAGACGACGGTGCTGTGGTTTTGAGCTGGTTGAGAATCCGTAATTATGATCATTCCTGTTCGATGCTTCACTTGCGGCAAGGTGATAGGCAATAAATGGGAAACATACTTGGACCTTTTACAAGCGGAGTACTCCGAAGGGTGCGAAGGGTGTAAACTAAGAGAGAGAGAGAAGCTGTTGGGACTTGGATCCTCCGCACTCCAGCAGCGTTGGATTTCCCTTGCAGAGATGCCATGGACGCTCTTGGCCTCACGCGGTATTGCTGTCGACGAATGATCATGACGCATGTAGATCTAATAGAAAAACTACTAAACTACAATACGCTTGAAAGGGCCCCGCAGCAACAAGGCAGCTGAGGAACGTTGCTTTGTCTTCACTTATGAATGGTTTTGGAATGTGGAAATCTTGTGTTACCGTGGTCATGTAAGAGATTCGGCTTTTCATGTTCAGAATCTATCAGGCGAGTCCATGCCCAGGCGGACAGTTACTGCACGCCGATGGGCATCAAGCCCCTCCACCTCAGCCATCTTTGCCACCGACGGCCCCAGAGCTTGGAGACCTTCAAATGTCAGGCTCTGAACTGTCATCTTTTTCTGAAAGCTGTCAAGGGAGACCCCACTGTACATGCGTGCATATCCGTATGTAGGTAACACATGATTGGTGCCTGCACAACGTATTTGAAAGTGCTCACCCAAGCTTTCTGTCACAAGCCGGTGTGAGAACTGCTGCCCACAGCGCTAAAGCAAGTGTCACCTGAGGCATAGTCCCCTACACTCTCCGGTGTCCATCGGCCTAGGAAAATTGAGCCAGCATTGTCCAGCAGCGGCAACCATGCCTCCGCATCATCAACATTGACGATCAAGTGCTCAGGGGCATATCTGCGCACGATGGAATGCAAATCATGTCAGAATAAGCAGCACTTGATGTCTTCCAACAAGCCTAAGACTGGATCGCTGTAAATTCCACCTGTTTGAGAAGGCTGCAGCTTCCTCTCTACTGTCCACCAAGATAATTCTGCTATGTTGCAATGCACGGCGCGTAACCCCAGCGCGTGGCAACAGGCTGCACTGTCGCTCCACTTCACGCTGAATGCCTTCCACATCCACACCAGGAAGTGCGACCAAAACTGCTTGGCTGTCGGGGCCATGTTCTGCCTGTGCTTGACAAAACCAGAAAGATAAATTCTGGTTCCAATATCAACTGAAAAGCAGTAACGCCCACTTTAACACACCTGAGACAGCAAATCAATAGCTACGTGTGCGTGATTGGCCCCGGCATCTGCGATCACAAGTACCTCAGAGGGTCCAGCTGGCATGTCAATTGACACCAAAGCCTCGCTGTTTTGCAGCAGCATCTTTGCCGCTGTGACAAACTGATTACCAGGGCCCAACACCTTATCCACCTACGGGCTCCAAGACAATTCAAACACTTACCCATGCCTGATCAGCCTTTATCTGGCCATTTGTACTGAGCAGAAATTTTTCAAATGATGCGGTTCACCTTCGGGCAGCTTTCTGTGCCCCAGGCTAGAGCTGCCACAGCCTGTGCACCCCCTGCTTTAAGAATGTGGGTGACCCCAGCCGCACGAGCACAATAAAGGACTTCAGGGGTGATAGAACCATCCGGACGGGGAGGGGTGGCCAGCACTATTGTTTTGCAACCCGCGATGGCTGCAGGGACTGCTAACATGAGTGCGCTGGAGGGCAGAACAGCAGTGCCACCTGGCACATACAAGCCAACAGCACCAATAGGTCGTGACACTCGCCAGCACCGAACGCCCCGCATAGTTTCAACCTCATTGTGAGGTGCTACTTGTGCTTCATGGAAAGCACGGATGTTATTGTAGGCCACATCAAAAGCGGCACGTGTCTCCGCGTCCAACTGTGGCTCTGGCAACTCCTGATACACAAAGAAGGTAGCTAGCCAAAAATTACTTCTGCCGCAATACGCAAAACTCTTCAGCAAGTGCATACTGCAAATCGGGCAAATAGGACAGGAAATCGGACCAACTCACCCCGATAGGGACACACACGGACTCAACAGCCACCTGGTCAAATTTGGCAGTGTACTCCTTTACTGCCACGTCCCCCCGAAAGCGAACGTCCTCGACAATGGGAGCGACCTGTGCAGTAAATTATTCATTAGAGTTGTCTTGGAGAATCTGAAGCTCCATTTTTCATGCTGGCAGGTTTGCTTTTGTAAATAACTTACTGTGCTGAGGACTGAGGAAAAGTCAATGCGTGGACGGCATATGACCTCACGGAGCTGTTCATCGGTGAACTTCTGTATCCGGTACGTCTTCATGGGCTCCTTCAACGTGCTGGCTGAAGGTGCACTCGCAAGGGAAGCCACAGTGAGCGTTGCAAACTTCTTTTGATTCCGTCCAAAATTTTCGTATGCCAACCGTTTGGCTCTCACTCCGGTCCCTTGAAAACTAGCGGGCAAGGCAGTAAAGGACATAGTAGACCTCTCACGATGCCAGCAGGCGTCCTATTAAAGTTAAAACGAGCTGAGAATCCAGTGACAACTACGAACCGATAGAATACGAGACACGCACGAACTGGGGGAGGAGTGGGCATAGATACGTCCTGCCCCGTGCTGTGGGGAAGCACGGCGCTCCCGTCAGTTGATCCCGGTCCAACAAGCTCGTGCCTAAAGGGGCTTGGTTAAGCTGATGCGTCTATGCCGGCCGGCTCGGCGGACATGCCCCTCATGAGACCACGCTTGGCATCCGTGGGAGCATGTCGCAACAGCAACGTGAGAAGTATGGTAACCGTGGCCAGCAGAACAGCTCTCTGGGTGCCGGTCTTGTCAGTTTAGGAGCTCTCAAGGTGGGGATAAGTGGCCGAGCAGCTAGCTTGTGCTGTGAGCTACCGTTTGTCCCCCTCTTTCCGCTTGTGGGTGCTGTCAGCTGTGATCCTTGCCATGTTTGTCTTCAATTCGCCAAAGAGTTGGCTGCAGAGGACAAAATCTGCGGCAGTAAAACTTGCTGTACCCAAACCGTTAAATCTACCGTCTCTGAAGAAGGTGTGTCTTAGGCATCTCTTGCCTCTGCGTTGCACGAGAATTGTGAGCAGCCTCCACGATGTCTCCTATGGAACGAGGCGTCTCAACGATTTAATGGGCAGGAAGCTTGGGGTTTTCCGCAGGAGAACGCTGGCAACGACCCAACCACTCAGTTAGTACCCTCCGGACAGGCAGGTTGGAGCAGAGGTGACGGCGACACTGAACAGCACCATGAAAGCCGCAGTTCACTGATAGAGAAAGCTACGTGGGCTTCTGGGGAGGCTGCAAACCATCTGGTGGATCAGGGACCTAGACCATGGGACCGTGTGCGCTCTCTCAATCCTCAGGAGTTTCCCAGCCTAAGTGCTGCTGCTCATGGCAACAGCAACAAGCAGCTGGCAGCCGCAGCCGCCTTGCAGAATGTCAGTGCCTCAGAGGTTCAGGGCAACTGGGATGAGGATGAGCGCAGCATTGCAACTAGACCACAGGGCAGGTTCGTGATACACATCCACAGTGGACTGCATGCCGTCGGTTGCACCAACAGGTCTCCCTGTCCCTTCGCAGTTATGAATCCAGGGATCGGATCGTTGAGGACCATGCCTTGCACAATAGGTACCACCGCAGTGGGTCCAACAGCGGCGCTAATGCAGGCACGATGGCTCACAGGGCAAGCTATAGCAGGGAAACTCAGGACCTGCCCGGATATGAGAGGAGGGGCTTTGGTGAGGTTCGTCCATGGTTGGAACGAGGTCATAGCGGCTCGTATGGGCCTGTAACCTCTGAGGCCAGGGTAGGCCCTTCGGGTCATTACCGCGACTCTTCCTTTGACGACCATGGGTGGGGCAATAAGGACCGGCATGGCTCAAATAGCTACAGGTGTGTCCTGGACATCTTATTTTAGTAACTAAGGCACCCTGTCCGAGGGTGGCTTGGCCCCCAACTTAGTCTAGCACTGAAATTCTTACCATTTTCGTCTCTTGCAGCAGTGATGGTCCTCGGTACAACCCTCGTTATGATGCGCAGCCCATGTGGCAGGATAGGCCTACTTTCCGGAGAAGCTTCCATGCAGAGAACAGGCCACAAACGCCAAGGTGCCTGTTCAATCTGTCTTACTGGAGGAGACCTCTTGTCTTCTTTGTCCAAATTTCCCGTTTCTGCATTGCAGGCAAGGCTTTCAAGATCTTAATGGCTTTGAAGATGCGGGTAAGCTTAAACCAAAGACAAACTGTATACTTGTGCTTTCTACTGTAGGGGGTTAGATTTTGGTTAACTTTGCGCTTGCAGCCCATGATCCTGAGCTGTTCCCACCCGCGGCCTGGAAAACCAAGCTTGGAAAGCCTTCCGAAGGACTTCAGCATACCCAGGTTCATGACACGGTAGAGCGAGATTTGGAACGAGAGGCTTTCAATGCAGAGCTTGAGATCGTTGCTGCACAACTGGAGAAGGTAAGAATCCCAGGTTTTCACCTGTCACTGAGTCTGCTCAGTTTTGCCAAACAGACTGGTCTTCGACATTGTTATGCAGGAAAGTCAGCAGAAGCAGAAGCGTACCACCTGTTCTGCGGCAGTAGAGCTCAAGGCACGGTCAGATTTATTGGACTCAGAAATGGCTATCAGGCCCAGCTTGCGAAGCCAGCCTGAGGTATGTAGTTTAGTCATGAATGAGCATTGCAATTAGCAGTGCCGGGAACCTTTGAATTTCCCCTGTTCATTTTGGTAGGTACCACGTGGTCATCTAGCTGAGATGGTGCAAGGATTACAGGAAAAGGGGAACAGTAATCATCAGGAGAAGCAGATTCTGGACAAGAAAACGGCTATGCAAGTCAGCACAGGGTCTTCAGCTTTCAGAAATGCCCAGGAGCTGCAAGCCGCTGAACCAACTAGATTACCTTCATTGGAGCAAGATCAGCCTGTTGCTCATGTTTCCCCGCCCAAGGAGCTTGGGCCATCCGTGTTGCCTTCCGGTCCTTGCACGGCACTTCCCGTGGTGATTGCGCCACCGCCGCCTCCACCACCAAGAGAACCCCCAGGCATCCGCAGTGAGGTCGGGAGCAGAGCAGCCAGTAGCAGCAGTTGGAAGCCCTCAGTTGCTGTAAAGGCCGGCACCACTTGGCGATCGGTGCTGGCTGGAGTCCCTGATGGGAGATCGAGTGAAGGTGCAACCGCTGCACTTGGGGATGATGTCAGGTTTACCCAGACGAACAGTATGAAGGAGGGTAGAAGAGGACGGCTGAGCTCTGAAATGGTGCTGCCTGACAACAGCGCATCTATCAAGGGCAGGAGGGATAAGGGCATGAAACCTGGAAAGGGGGAAGTCGGGTCAGGAACAAGGTTGAGCCACGGGTGGGGCGCCAAGCAGATGGATCAGCCCGTCCACAGACGTCGACAAGGTCGCGAGACTCCGGCAGGCGACAATCACGGCAGATCAGCTGCCAGTGCTGCGAAAATGAAAGGCAAGGGTCCTCGGAGGGGACAGCTCGTTGAGAATGTGCATGGTCTGACTGGTGATGGGCAAGCTGAAGCACCAGCAAATCCCACCTCCGCTGGGCTTCAATCCATGCCTGTGGCTTTCGCGTGGAGTTCTCCATTGGCAGATGAAGTGGCTCGACTACAGCTTACTGCTGCGGCGACAACTGCGGCGGAGTCAATGGAGGCATTGGACGCAAGGATAGAGTGCAGGTTGGGTCAGCCGTTGCTGGAGCCAGCAGGGGACTTGGAAAGCACGGCAGCAGCGGCAGCGGCAGATGTCCTTGGGGATGTGATTACTGCCTTGCCAGCTGACCTGTCACTGGAGCTTGACGAGGGCACGCAAGGGACTGTCAACACCCACGCTGGCTCTGCATCACCCCCGATGCCGGGGTGCAGTGCCGAGGGGTTTGGGCTTCCAGTCAGCCGGGGTGGTACATCTCCACCTCCCTTCCCTGGAACACTCTTTCCCCTGCCAGGTGTAAGCAGTCTGTGGCAACCACAGCCCTTACAAAAGGTAATAACATGTCGAAATGCCTTTTTTTTTCATATGCACCTGGGCTGTGGTTTCAATGATGATTTATTTGTGGGCCATGTTGTGTTCGCGCAGGGCACCACTTCCCCTCAGCCAGACCTGGCCACGGCGATGCAATCGTTTTATGGGACTGTGCAACCTGCTTTCACTTTTGGAACACATACCAGCCTGCCTCAGGCACCCTCCCTCGGGACCTCTAGTGGGCCAGCCAGCCCCTCGCCACTGCTGATGCAGTTTGGACCTGTAGCTGCTGCCTTTGGCCAGCATGATCGACAGGTGAGGCTGCAAACCGTTTTTTACCGCTCCTATAGGGACTATGGATGACTCAAAAAAAGGAAACGGTGCAGGTTCAGTATGGTCAGCTTGGGCATTCTGCCTTTGTGCCAACCGGGAGGCAGCCAGACTGGAGCAGCCCTGCATCCAGTACAGCGTTTGCGGCACCGTCGTCAAAACCGCTGTGTCAGGAGGCACTTACCCTCCCGGCAGGGCATCCCTTTGAGTCGGATATCACAGCCGAAGCGGTGTTTGGCCCGGATATTATGAATCAACCCACTGCAGTCAAGTTCAATGGTGCAGCCACCCCAAGTCTCCGGCAAGGTCACCAAGATCCAGCGTCCACCTTGCCTGATGATGTGTTCTGCGAGACAGAGCCGCCAATGCACCAACTGGCGCAGTCGTACAATAACCCCAGGCAAGGGGCTCGCCGAAGCCGTGGTGGTCGGCAGTCTGCCAACGGATACGCCAGCCGGGGTGGCCATGCATATGGCAGGTGTGTCCCTGACAAAGCCAGTCAGGCCTTTGCAGATGTGCTTTTGCCTGATAGTCCTCTCAAGCCTCAATGCACTTTGCTTGCAGGGGTCCAGGCTTTGATAGTTCAGCACCTGGTCCGCGAAATGCAGTTGGCCAGCAGAATCATAGGGGTGCCCAGCGCGGGGGGCGTGGCAGGGGCGGTAGGACCCAGCACGGCACAGTGAAGTCAGCATGTGCTTCTAAGCCAAGCCCTGGTGACTCTGGCATGAAGCCAGGAATGGGTGAGCCAAGCTACTAAAGACTGGCTAGGTATGCAGGTCAGATTTGGTGTCTTCAATCTGGGAAAATCTAGTCATGGACCTGCCATGACTGCCTTTGCCTCACGGGAATGGAAATTTTTAGCGTGATGGCCATCTAGATTGAAAGGAGAGACTTGCATGGCTCTCCATCTGAAATTGAATTGCTCTGAAGCAGAGGGATTTAACAACAGTATCCTGCTTGCATTCTGTCCACTCAGAGGGGGACCTGCATAATCAAAGTCATATGGTCAGGCAAGTTGTTTTTGTCATAATAGCGCCCTGGGCTAATAATGTGCTCCACCAGAGCTTCGGGGCATTTTAAGTTTCGAGATTTTTGAGAGAAAGAGGCGGTTCGTTAGCCATTTGCCATCTGTTTATGATATGCATGTTGCTGCACAGCTTTCAAGCCTAAGACATCTTAGAATACGCATGGGCAGACACTCTAGTCCATTTCAAAGTTTGTTCATGTTATTTATAGAGCTAAGTGGAGTCCTGTTCCGGTGGAGCTTTTATCTCAGCTGTCTTATGGTGTGATGAAAGGCATACTAAGAATGCCCGGTCACTATCCCATCACATCATGGGCAGCACATCTAAATTGGCCGCCACTGTTGACAAGGATATTGAACACAGCGATTGCGACCAGTTTTTACCAATAGACGGGTAGGGTAACAGTGCCCAAGCGACCTGAGTGATAGTAAAAGTCGCTCCACAGATGGCAGGGACACAGGCTTCAGGGTTGCTACCTCGCATTGCCCAACTGTATCCGCTTCTGCGTACCATCTCTTTTGCAGCCTCTCAGGAAACTTTAAAGCCGTTGACTTGGGTATTTCTCGGCCCACCGGTACGTCCTTGCCCTAAATTGTAAACTGTGAGGTAGGGTGCCCGCATCAAAGGCTTCCTAGCCCATTTTCCTCTTTACACGCTATGTAGGGTGTTGGGAAAGGGACCTATGCGACAAGGGTGGCAGATGCGTTTGGCTTTGAACACGTTGCGGCTGGGGACTTGGTGCGCCAAGAGATGAAGAAGGGCACTGATCTTGGCCAGGAGGTAAGAAGGGCCACACTGATCTGACTCCAACGCTTTGGACTTGATCGTTGTGCAGTATGGAACAAAACAAATAAACAAAAAGATGGCGACCATGACAGAGTGTCTCTTTTTTATTCTTGTTGTCGTCCCTGCAGATGGCAAAATGTGTGAACCAGGGCAACCTTCTACCAGACCCACTCATCCTGGAAGTGTTGCAACGGCATATGGTTACTGTTGCAAATCATGGCAATGGTAAATTTCTGTTAGATGGCTTCCCCCGCACTGCCCGGCAGGCTGCAGCTCTAGAGCACATCAGTGATGTGCAGCTAGCCCTGAACCTGATGCTTCGTGAGGAAGTACTTGTGGAGAAGTGCCTGGGACGAAGGATTTGCAAGAAATGTGGAAAGAATTATAATATTGCAGATATCAACTTGCCAGCCAGTGATGACCGCCCTGAGATAGTTATGCCCCCCCTTGATGCACCACCAGAGTGTGCACCTTATATGGAACAACGGAGCGACGACAATGAAGCCACTATCAAGCGCCGTTTGAAGGTGGTGGATGCATGATTATCCTGGCATTTTATGAACAATTAAGGGTGACAAGATCCAAAATTACAAGGGATGCCTCACTATGCAACGCTGCAGGTTTACAAGCAGGAAGCAATCCCTGTAGAGGATTTTTACGAGCAACGCGGCATCCTGATAAACTTTGAAATCACTGGCGGGATACCTGTGACGCTGCCACGACTCTTAGAGCTGCTGCAACCTTTAGTCCCACGCAAGTCAAAAGATCTAATGCATGCTTAAAACTAGAGCTGTTTGCCATGAAGACTGTCAACCAAGCTTGGCTTCAAACTGCATGAATCCAACAACAAATCAAATTGCTTCATTTCATTCGGTGTTCTCTGTTAGAGCTTGTTCTGCTGGTACCCTGGATGGTCTCATTTAAGAGCTTGTTTGTTTTCTCAAAGGGGCCCTTAGGAAACGCTCCTCACAGGTTGTGTGAATTACAGACATGACAATCAGCCACAATCAACCAACTAGAAAAGGCAGCTGCCAAAACTTGTCGCCAATCTGTTCCACAGCATGCTCGCTTATTAAATGGCCGTCACCAAAATCTTGCTCACATACAAAGCCATAGGCAGTTCCGGTTACAAGCAGACAGCCCTGGCATGCCAAAGAAGTTACTCCATCCCAGCCTTCTCCCCATTCATCAATTTCCTCTGACACCCTCACTGATTCAAATTGTTGTGGTGTTTTTGTCTCGCTAATGAAGGATTGAAGAAGTGCAAAACACTCACCCGACTGTGGGTCCCAGGTACGTATAGGGCCTGGACCATTTACATTGGTCCCTGTCACAATCTTGTCGGAATCAATGTAACTGCTCGTAACCTGTGTTGAGGGCGAGAAATACAGAGTGTCTTTATACCAAGCCAGCAGTTGCACAGTGTCTAGAAGTATTTTCTAACTTACTGGGCCCACATGCCCCTGTAAGAGCAGTCGATGTGGAGCATTGCCGCTTTGGCCTCCCAAAAGCCGCAAATCGTACACGAGCGTTCCAATATTTGTCCCAACTACCACGTCATATCCGCACTGGGACAGACAATGCAAATCGCGGCCTCCTGACTGTTCAATGCTGAGGGCATGAGCGGCTCGCGCATTCCTTACATCTAATAGCTTCCAGATGCTGTTCCCAGCTGCCAATAAGTATTCCTGCTCTGTTCCAGTGGTTATCTTTAGTCGTTCAATTGGCATGCTGCATTTCAAAGTCCAGGCACATGATGCTGAAGCCAAATCCCACAGTTTTACTTTGCCATCAGTGCTGCCACTGAGCAATCTGCTTGCTCCTCCTTCCCCTTTCATTACTTCCAGACAAGTGACAGGACCCCCGTGGCCATGTAAGACAGCTATTTGTGTCCTCTGCGAAGACTGATGAACAAGAGGGCTGAGACCCCATAATCGGATGCTGCGATCATCAGCACCAGTTGCAGCCAGCATGGTGCCTGCAGGCACATCAGCAAACCCTTGAATATCTCAGCCACTCAACCTTCTATGCATCTTTGGCAGACACACCAGAGGCCTTTAAAATTGCAAGACTTGTCACAACGTCTTGGTGACCCCGCAATGTACGCAATGGACTCAAAGCTGCTGGTGGTATAGCTTCCCTGCCTTCATGTACATCGGGGGCAACTGCAAGCCAAAGCCTACAGGCAACCCAAAAATTGAGTACAAACTTGAGTACAGTCCTTTACAGATTTATGAAAGTGTTGCAGGGCTTTACTCAGACCTCACGGTTCGGTCAGCAGAGCACGTAACAACCCCACATCGATTTCCAGATAATTCCAGTAGCTTCATACTTGTGACCCTAGCTGTGTGGCCCGTCAAGTGGTAAGACTTGTTTAGTGGGGCTGCGCATCTCAAGTGTACTGTCTGCTGCTGTGCTGCTGCTATTACGCGCGCGTGGACGGGTCCATGTATTGTTGCTAATGACACGCTCCTTGAACCTATGGACCACTGGCGGAATGTGCCACCACTTGATCGTAGCTGTTAAATAGTGCAAGGTAATAGTCAGAAGATGGCTCAGGTTGATGCTTCGGCACTGCACAAGTCGGGTTAGCAAGTTACGATACCTGGCGACACATTTTTTTGGTGACGAGATATGTCTTGCGCCAAGTATCTACCAAAGGCTGTCGACCATCGGCTACGTCCTTCCAAGGAACTGGAAGAAAACGTTGAAATACGCGGTTCCATAATCGTTCGTTCGTAAATACAGCCGCCCTGAGCGCTTTAGAGGCACTAGCCAGAGCTTCAAGGTCCTTCTCACAGAGGTGTTCAGCTACGCTCAGTAAATTGTCAGGAGAGAGATCGGGCAGACGCTTAACACCAGACATTACTTTCTCCAGCCCAGTACCACAGGCAGTCCGCATGGGCAACCCTGCGCAGGGTCGCACTGCCCTACAGATTCTGACTAAAGTGTCCCAGCACTAAAGGGAAACTGCGGCACAACATTGCATATCAGAAAGTGCTGTACAAAATATATTGATACAACATTTACGAAAGTTGCAGCAATGTTTTTCCTTATGACAGACAGCAACAGTGCGCCCTCGTTGCCACGCTGTCTGACTCGTGGAGGAGGAGGAGGGGTTACATGCACTACCCTGGTACTCCAAGGGTCACTGCACCACGCAGCACCGGGCTGACCGGAGGCACGAAGTCAAAGAAAGGGCGACAACAAGAGGTTCCACTGTGGGGAGGTATCCAAAAGGCACATGAGCTCAAAAGGAGCGTCCGAAAGGACACCAAGGATAGCAGAAAACTCCTGGCATCGCCAAGTAAATGGCTTCAGCACCACAAGCGAGAAAATGAAACGGGTTTAATAAAGAGAAGGGGTGTTAAGGAATACCAGCCAGGGACGAGAAACCAGCAGCCCTAGAGGCCCCCCGTCTGACACGTGAGCATGTCTGGCCGTACCACGACGTCACAAATGGGATGAGGACATGCAACATGGAAGACCGATGGCTATACATGTAGCAAATATGCAGGGTTATTCTTGTTCTTTGCTCCACTGCCAACGACGAAATGAAGGGGTTGCAACGAAAAGCCAAGGATAGCGCTTGTAATTTTTTACCTTTACAGGATAGGAATTATAACCGTATCATAGACTAGGGCCAATTGCAATGACAGCCATCAACAACGGTGTCTGAATCGCTGAGTAGGGCGACCGAGAATCGGGCCATGCCCCGACAGCTGACTGTGAATAAATCTCCCCAGAGCGATCCTACTGGTCCGTAGATCAACAGGAGTTCCGAAAGTTACGAACCCGCTGCTTTAAGCAGCCAAAAGGCTGGCAATGCGTCAACATGAGGCGGTAAGCCTGCATATCCGCGAGTTGCAAGAAATTGCGCTTTAAAAGGGAGAGGCAGAGCTCATAAGCATGTAAAGGAAGGGCAAAGTGAGTTTTGTACTTCCTGTGTATGAGGGGTGTCATCCAGGACTATTCTAATGATTAACTATCTAGTACTTAATTTATGGAGTGGTGAGACCTCTTCGCACTAAAACAAGGCGTGCTAGGCGGTCCAACAGCCTGATTAAGGGTCTGGAACACCCTCTTTGCTCTCTGGTGGTCTCACCAATTATTAGGTATGTGTTCGAGTGCATCCGAGTGGCAGAGGAGTTCAGCTCAATCCGTTACACAGGGTCTGCCTATGAATGAACAACGCAACATTAAGCAGAACTAATTGATTTAAAAAGCGTTGGCAGGATATCTAGCTGCTGGGCTTAATGCCATGGCAGTGCTACTCCGCGATTTGTCGTTTAGACCCCCCCATTCTACGGGGGGTTCTCTCATCAATAGTTAACTGGTTGCTACATTAAAATGGATTTTGTCTGGTTTGCTTTCACTGCTGTGCGTTAAGTAGTGCAGGGCACTTCTCGTCGTGTCACAACATACTGTTTAATGTCCCACAGGAAAGAGGCCAAACTGCTCTGCCAAGCTTTGGGCGACAAAATGCCGTGACTGCTTGTAGTTGATCTCGCAACAAGCACGATATTGGTGGTCGAGCAACCGGCACGCCATATTGTCTTGAGCTTCTTCTGGGTTGCAGTCATGTATTGTAGCCCGCCCCAGCTGTCAAAACATGACAATAACTGGCTAGCTGGTGCTTTTTAAGTCGGCCAGTACGGGGTGCGTTTTGGCCGTTCTGCACCCACAGCGCGCCACGTCGGATCCATAGCAGGGTTTAGGGAGGGGCCCGCGATGCATGGGGCACGGGGGCGGCAGCCCGCCCCGGGGTTTAGGGGGGTGGCGCCATGCCTCGGCCTGGACACCAGCGCGAGAAACAGGGAAATCGGTTTTAGTCATTTTTTCCGCCTGGTTCCGCTGCCGCGGTTCGTCGTTCTGTCGGGGGACGGGGGCCCTCGCAGGAGGCTGGCAACTGCAAACGAAGCTGCCCAGGGACGGGATTGCCCAGCATGCTGGACAGGATTGCCATGGGGTTGCTCATGAGGGCCTGGCATTGTCACCGGAGCCTGATCTTGCTCTGGTTCCATGAGGTCTGCTTTTGCTCTTCTCAGACCTTCTTGAAAGGAACCTTAAACAGGATGCCTCGCAGGTCGTGCCTCGCTGCGGCGGCTCGTGGAAGGCGGCAAGGTGGGTGTAGAGCTTGGGTTTTCGGGTCAAAATTGCGGAAGCTCTATCCCCGAGGGGGTTTGCGACAAGGCATGAGGTGTCCCGCCACCGAGCTGTGTCGCTCTTAGTCGCAGTACCTCTGTGCAATACGTGCAGCTGGGAGCCCAGCTTAGGCTATGGCAGGCCAGACAGCCTGCGTTGTTAGGTGGCACGGGCGAGGCTCTTGGTGCGCTCCACCTGTCGGCATAGCATTCTATGGTGTTAGACGTATATGAAGGGATGTACTGTGTCTCCCTGTGCCGATCAGCTGTAAGGCCTCCTCAGATCTTTTATGGATATTTACGTCTCCCGTGTGGCATATGTGCAGGTGGGAGGCAGCTTGCAACCGAAACTGGGCCAATCGCAGCACAACATGGCTCATCAGGTGAGCTTGGAGGCGATGGCATGGGTGCGATTTCTCTACTGGCCTGTTTTATTGATTGCCCGGAACCCTTTCTCTTTTAATGTTCGGTGTAATGCTGTGTGAAAAACGTGCGGGCGGGAGCCGTCCTGCACCTCACGGTGTTGGGAGATGCACTGACCTGGGTGCTGTTGGCCGCAGCTGCCGGGGACAGAGCAAGGGCCAGGCTCCAGGTTGTGCGCCAGGATGCCCGCGTGAGGACTCTCACGGCACTGAGGCGCCGTGGCTGTCACGCTTGAAGCTGTTACAGCTTGGGAAGCCTGCGGCAGGAGTGCTCAGCGACGTGCCAGGCCCTGTTCGAGGGCATGCTGTGTTGTGCCTTGTGTGGTTTTACCATGCTAGGAAACTCCCGCGGGTGTCTTTTATGGAAGAGACCCAGAACGCGTCACCGTATGGAGTTGCAAAACCACGCAATGCGGTCCTTCACAGAGCGCAATGGGAACTGGGTTCTTTGCCATGAGTGCCTAAAGGATCGCTCGAACAGGCCGCACTTTCTCATCATCCCAAGTGAGCAGGCCAAGCTGGTCCTTACGACCCACCCACCCCATGTCCGGCTCCTGTCGCTGGTCCACATTAGGCTGGGCATTTTGACGCGTCTTGACGGCTTTCACCATGGCGTTCAGCTGGAGAAGCGCTTGCTGGAGGGACCTTTGGTCTCTTGCGCCAACCTTGCTGACACGGCTGAACTACAGCAACCCCATGGTGCAGCGCTTCTTGACTCTGGCTGAAAAGCCATACCTGGATATCGCTGTCCAGCTGCTCGCTGGCGAAGTGATCGACAACGTCTCGGCCCCGCTTCGCCTCAAGCCCATGGGCCTTGACATGCACGACGCCTTTCAGCGGCAGCTCTCCATCGTGGTCCCTACCATCCCGAGCCTGACAAGGGAAGATACAATGTGTACCGAGTAGGCACCACGACCCTCAGGCATAACGGGTTGGTGCCCCGCACAAGGGCGACGCTAGCGGATGGTCTGTGTCGAGATGCAGAAAGGGACATGCAGGGCATCACAGTAGAGGCATTTTTCCCGCATGTCAAAACATGAAGAGAAAACCCGGGAGGGGTGGGCCCTGGCCGACTTCCCGCTTGTTAATTACACATATGATGAGAGGCTATACTGAAATTTAACGCTCCTAATAAATTCTTTTCATCTTCCAAACCTTGAACCCAGGTGATTAAAGCCTGCCTCGCAGAGTTTTTCCTGCCTTGTCGCGATCTGCTGCGAATGGTTTCTTATCGTAATGACTATCCACGTTATTATTTTTTAATTTACGTTTCTTTTCATCTCCAGCTTATCCACCCATTACCCCCCACAGACTTGATCTGAGCATAAATATATTAATACTGACTGGCGCATCAATCCATAAATAGTTACAGAAATGGCATACAGGCGACGCGTTTTAACAAGGGCAACCGCGGGCTTCTCGTAGGGAGCTATGTCTCTGCGGAGGCATCCTTTGAAAGCCAAGGGTCCCTGTTGGGGTGACTGTGTTGTATTTAATAGGCAGAGTACGCAGGGCAAGGAGCACTTGAGTCTTTGAACTAGCGAATTTCCTTTCAGCCGCCAAGTTTCTCAACTGGCGGGGAAATCCGTTTAGCAAGAAAATTTAAAAGGCCATTTCGGCGCTGGCCTTTCAGCCAACGGTTTCATTGTCTACAATGATCAAGAAGATGGGAGATAGCAGTTAAAGAGGTCGACGCATCGAGCGGGAAGGGCCCACTACAATAATATGGCTCAGCTGTGGGTCGACTTACCTCAGAGAACCCAAATGCAATTTTGAAATATAAGGCGTTAATTACCACTTTTCCTCTTCTGTCCCAGGGAAAAGTGCTTAATGGAGAGCCGCAATTGCGAACCACTTCAGTTGTATGGGCCACCGATTTTGCGCCGGTGCCATGAACGTGAAAGACTCTGGTTGTGCAATCACCACAAGTCGCAAGACAGTACGACCTTGGCTTCTAAGGAGTCTGATGCGGATAAGCCCGTGCAGAGCCTGCCCTCCTGTTGGCAGGAGCGGGAGCTGTCACCAAGACGATATTCATGTTTCTCTGCCGGGAGAACAAATCCACAACGCATATAGCAACAAACTAGCTGATGCAGAAAGTTCACGACAGGCGAGTTGTACTGTTGGTCTTTCACCTGATAACATGTTGTGTCACACCTGGCACAGCTTCAGGCTGTCTCCCTCCTACACGCAGGACTACCGCCTGGGATTATGGGAAGAAAGAAGGTGAGTCCATTACAGAAAACCAAAGCTTTTCTGCCTGCACTGTTTATGCAGGCTGGGTGGACAATTCACGGTTTGTGACGAACCCTGCGCAGCATGTTGGGACTTCCAGCGGCCCAGCAAGTATTGTAGCCCCAGCCAAGCTGCGGTTATGCCCGTGCTTCCTGGCGGCTTATTTTTTTTTCAGGCGCACTTTCCCCGCAGTATAGTGGTGCTGTCAGAAACTTTCACCCTGAATTGGCAATGTCTCTAAAACAAGTTCCATCAGAAACATTTGAACAGGGTCTTGCCAGACTCGGATATCATCCTCACAGATGTCTCAATGACGTACAGGCTCGTCATCACGTCAGTAACAGATTGGACTGTTAATGGACGGGAATGCAGCAGATGTTTAGGTTGGTGCAAGGACCCTGGATTGGTTTGATACGTAGTAGAAATACGCGGTTTAACCGTCTATGTCTGCCATTTCTTGTCATCTCCAGCTTATTGTTTGACTTAGACAACGGATGACATTATTCTTTGGTGACCATTTGCCATAGATTGTCCTTCCAAAATGTCCTCGGCATGCATTTCCGACGTTTTGCAACCACAAGGCCCTACTTCAGAGCCTTAGGAGGGTTGCGGGGCGGCGCAAGTAGCATGGCGGGAAGGGTCGCTGGGCCTGGCCAGGGCGGATCTGTGTTAGCCTCCTGTCCTCTGGGACTGTGGGCCATTTCAATCGGAAAGATCTGTCGCAGAAAGCGATACTGCGGCCGTCCACAATCTGTTGTTAATAAAGACGACCCTGTAATCCCCATTAAGTGTAATGTGTAAGACCGCCAAAACTCTTGGCGGTTTTCAGAATGGTTTCTTCCTTTTGACCGCATGATGAATTTTTGCTTTGGAAGATGGCCGGTCCCGCGACGCGAGAGCGAGGCCACGCCCGGAGGAGCGGATTGTTACATGCAGAAGATAACCTTGATGTGAAGCGCAACAAACGATATATCTGGCTCTAATTATTTCTGGGCTTTCATCGACAATGTCCACAATTGGTTTAGAGATGCGGGCACAGGAGGATGACGATTACAAAAAAGATGACATATAGAAAAAGGGCGACAGCATGAAACATGATAGTTTTATAAAAACTGAAAAGCTGTAGCATAGTCAACAAGCGTGCTTTTTAACCTCACTTTGCTGCAAATGAACTCAAAAATTACATCATCACCCAAAATAATGCCATCCTGTTATGTTGTGAACTGACCAATATATCTGCTCAACGTATTTTGCTGCAAAGGCTTATTGCATTTCTATTCGCCCTAATCCCGGCACCCAGGGAGAGACTTGACTTAAGACTGCTTAAGTTGAATAATATATACGGGAATGGCTCTGAGCCAGGGCTTATTTGCGGCCCAGCAGGCAAGCTTTGCATACGCAAGAGCAGTCGCTTGACAGGTTCCTGGCTTCTGTCATTTCCTTTCTCAAGAAGCCGACTTGCCCTATATTGTCGAGTTGAAAGTTGAAAGGGTAAGCGCGAAAGCAACATTTCCAGCATGATTTATGCTGGAATCTCTTTCAGAACAGTAAGGCACGTTGCGGCTGTTTGAACAGATCATATGGGCTGTGCAGGAACAAGAGAAGGCTGGCCTTTGACATTCAATGCATAGCCGCCCAGCAACGAGTGGCTGTATCTGGGTTTCAAAGGACCAAGCTGTACTCCTCAGAGGTGGGGTGTTTGTTGCACTTTACCCACTGATCGAAGCGTCATATATGTGGGCTCAGAGCTGAAACCCTGAATGACCCTTGGCCCATACAGCTATTTTCATGCAGGTTTATGATTGCATTGCACGGTATTAAAGGGTCAAGGCAATCAAACCAAAAGGTCTTGTTACACTGTCAGCGGTTTAAGGACGCCATTCTTTTGCAAAAGCGGCCAGAGGGTTCGTGACAGTGCAAATAACTGGTGCATCCCGCAACCGCAGGAGGCGTTAAATATGATAAATTCAGGAAGTCGTGTGGATTCTTTATCAAGCAGTATACATTTCAAGCCTGTTTGGCTAGAAAACTTGGTAATACCTATAGATTATTTTGTGCAACGAGAAATTCTGCACCAGCGTCATGGCCTTTTTGGCAGCATGATTTTCTGCGCACTTCAAGATGATTTTCTGCGCACTCATGAGTTACAAAGCCAAATTTATCTGAGTATATCTTGGCTGTGAAATGGTGCACATTAGGTCCTCGCCAGATTGTTACTTGCTTGCAATAAGGGCCAATGGAGCCCGCATCACTCTTTACCTCTGCCTCTGGGTGCTTGCCTGCCTTTGCATTGAAGCCAAAAGTCAGTCAACCAATCAGAGACCGTCGTTTTTAGTCGAGCGGTCTTTACTGCAGAGAAGGCGGCCGATTAACGCGTTCGTCCCACTTTGGCCCCGACGCAAGGACTAAATTACGGAATCAAAGCTTGATGTAAACTGGTTTTTAATGACAAGCTTTTAAGAAATAATTGCGGCTCGGCGATACAGAACACTTTATTCTGAGGGAGGGACAACGGGAAGTCACACACAAATCGAGTTGGCGTCGCAAATGAACCCATTAATGTACAGATACTTTCTAGACGTTATACAGATAGCCTCGTTCTTCTGCACACTGTGCAATTTGTGGATTCCATGTATTTCATTATCCCGCTGAGGTAAGACGTCCACATAGGATACATTAACCACATACATGAACCACTAAGGATACGTCAAAACAAATTTCCAATTAGAAGGACAGATGCACGCATCGAAACACGAGAAACCAGGGAGTCATTGCAAAAGGCTCGATCCTTCCCAGCGTCACTAGACACGTAGCTGTTACCAATATAATCGTTGGATTATACTCTCATATCGTCAGAGGAGATACGCGGATGCCGGTGCTGTAAATTAATAAAACAATGCGCCGCAGGGCCTCATGAGATTTCCGGCACGAATAGAAGTTTTAACCTACATTTCACCTTGCTAACTCGCCTGTCATCCCAAGAGTCCAGGCAATTGTCTGATCAATCAATTACCCCTGTATTTGCAGCTGAGTAGAAGACATCAGGTCAGCATTGCAGTGTCTAGAAACCAGTTTGGCTTTGCATCACGTAAGGCTGGGGCGAAGCTAAAGAAAACCGATCACAGAGTTTTCGTGCCATTTGTTCTAACTACTTATGTAAACCCTGGAGGCCGCTGTCAGAATACCTGATACAACAACGCCTAAAAGAGCAGAGCTGACCTTTCCTGTTAGTCACGTTAATTTAGGCTGATTAAAATGTCAGCCCTTACTACTATAGTAAAAATAACGTTGCTATCTTAAGCAAGAAAGAGGAAGAGGAAGAATGTCCTCCTATCCTCCGCGCCCCAGCCGTAACGACATCAACTTGCAATTGCAGATCATAAAAAAGGAGGGAGATGATCTCCCTGCGTCCTGAGACTTCCCTATCCCAAAAATTGAGAGATAGTTATACCCGATAGTTCGCGCTCCTGTTGGCATCCATAATGTGCAACAGAAAGAGCCGCCGCCGCCGGCAGGAACTGCCCTTTATAACGGTGATATATGGCTGAACAAGCAGTGTACTTCTTATTTTCTATGGGGCATAAGTCGCTTGACGTTTCTTTCCCAATTCCGAAAAAACGATTGAATGTGCGGAACCCAAAGAGCTGGCTTTCAGACCTGATTCTCAGTGAATCCATTTGAGCGCAATAAGGAATTGCTAAAACAGATTTGTATACAGGCGTTAGGGCAGATCATCAAAATGCTGGAGTCGTTCTTCGAGGTCTATACCAGCATTTCTGCACAGATCAACGAGCTGCATAAACAACTCCTCTGTCGTTTCAATATTCACCAACTTGATAAGAAGAGCAGTTTTTATGGCCGAATCCACATCATTTGATGCTGCAACATCCTGAATATGGCGAGAAACACTGCTTTAGATTTGGGCATCAATTACGGGCAGAAGACCCAGCAGGTTTCTTCACTTCATCCTCTCGTAATTGCTTGCATATTTAATGATCTACCTTACAAATGATAGAAAGGTCACCATGGGATGGCGCTCCCCGCATCTTCACTGCTCCCCGACACATCTCCACCGCCTGCGCATCAAATTCACCAGATCATGCATTCACGACTTTGGCGACAGTGCCTCCTCTATTCAGACTAATTAATACCTCCCTGACTCCCGCAGATGAGTTAGTAAAGCGTGGAACACACTCGAACACGCCTTGCCCCTGTGCCCTTAATATGGCTGACAACGTCCCTTCGTAATCAAGGTCTTCCTCCATAGGGTCATCGTCAGTTTCTTCTTTCACGAAGCGTCGAGATGAACCCTGCAAGCATGTAGGATTTTACCCTTAATAAAACACAATCCATGACGAGCACGTTTGACCAAACCGCTTCGGACTCACATCGTCTTCTTCAAAGGCTTCAAGATCTGCCATGTCTTCGTTGTCGTCCCCTTCTGTTTCCGGCAATATTTCCCGCTCATCTTCATATACTTGTTCTTCCACTAGTTTCCCCCCCTGCCATCTTTGCTCAACCACCATCACCTCAACCTGCTAGAAACGTACTATTTCGTTGCTGATATTGTTCCCAGTACTGCTATTACTCAAAAGAGTCCAGTTTAATGAGCAATTATTAGCACGTACCTTGTGCTTAATATCCCTTTTGCCAGCTTGCCCATTGCGCCAGTCCCCTTCTTCATCCATCGCTTTGCGAGCTCTCTGCTTAAGGAGAAGGAAATGTTCAGTTTTGGCTCATCCAAAAGGTTTATGACACGTAAAAGACACGTAAACGATGTATTCACCTGGAGACGCTTTATCAAATCTTTTTTGTTACCATAAACGGGATATCGGCGTGCAAGAAGCTCTGCCCTCAATTCACGGACGCTCATCTTGGTTGGAGGAATTGCGTTGTTTTCCACATCCACAGCATATAACGTCTTTGGTTCGATATTCACTCCGTCCACTACCAGGAAGCCTGGGGCAAGCGTCTGTGAAACGGCTTCGGCTTCGGTGATGTCCCCCCCTATCAAATTCAGACCACATTGAGGTAAGCAGCGACTTCACAGGCGAAGGCTGTTCAGCAAAAATGGGCCTGTCCTACAACACACCTGGGGACGTTTGGAGGGCCGACAGACTTCGCGTCCTAAGACAGAGCCAGCGAGTTAACGCAGTACACCCATTGGAATCGACTTCCAAACCTTCCGCTGGCAACGCGCGAGACTCGCGGCTCATCGCCGCCATGACATCATAAAGATCTGCGGGCTGCTCATTTGCACTGCATGCATTTTAACGATCAGTGTTGTCAAATACATGTTAGTTTTCCTCCGATCCTCTCCATTACGCGCTATCCTGCCAGCGGGTTAGATCAGCCTCATTATTGGGCTGTAATTTGCACAGGAAAATTCGGCCTCACCTGAGCCTGTTTATAAGCATCCCGAGCACACTATCCGAGACATGTTGGAAAACTTCGCCATCTTGCTGTTTGAGAGCTCTAAATGACATCAGACCACGCTGCACGAGAATTGAACAAGAGTCACATAAGCTCAGTAAAACTTTACCATGTCGACAGCCGTAGCAATGGTTTTGTACCTGCAAGTCATTTGCGGTGACGAATGCCTCCAGCTCCAGGGAATATAATTTCTTGTCTGGTGCAAGTCCAGCACTTTGCATGAGACGCCGCACATTGGAGACTTTATTTACTAGTTCCTGTGGGGGAAGCTGTAATCGGAGGTAACCCTGCAGGCATGATGGAAAAGAAGCCTTTAGGTCTCACACTTGGAAAAAACTTGTAGCCAAAGAGTTCCCAACCTGTAGCATCGCACTAAACGAGCCAATGCTTCCAGCAGCTTTGCTACATCCACATTCCAGCATTTCCTTACACAGCTCTTCGGCAACTGCAATGAAGAAGAAGTATCAGCCTTAAGCTATAGAAAATAAGGCAGTTTTCTTAGCTCAACCTTAAGCTGCCCAGCAAACCTTCCATGTCTCCTGTTAGTGCCTCTGCCTTGATTAAAGGACTGAAATGTTGTTCGGCTGGTAAAATGCCCACGTCCTGCAATGCAAATGAAGATGAAAAAAGTTGTCGATGACAGAAAAGTTTTCATATAATTAGCCCTGCACGGCAAGACCTCAAACCTTCATTTGAATTAGCCGAAGGAGTGCTGATTCTAGCTGCCCATTTTCGCTCAAATGCCTAATGATATGGGCAAATAGCTCTGCACTAGGCGTGAGGCCTTTCTCTTCTCCCTGTAGTGCCGCACCAAGAAAAGCAACAAGTTGTTAACTTTGCCCTTAGAACACCGGCAGTGCTGTAGCACTACATCCATATATAAGAGCTCAACGCCACAGACGAGCACGAAAGGTGCTGACGAACGAAAGGTGCTGATAATGCTGACATGGATAAAGTACCTGCTGCAGCAATAACATGGCTTTCTCCGTGCTTCCACTTTGGAACAAGGCAGAGGTAATTGCAATCCAACTCTTGTGCGCAGGCACTCCTGATCTACAATTTGATGCATATACTGCCTCAGCTTTTTCAATATCGCCCTCCCTTAGAAAGCCCTGCACGACGGTTGCATAGCTTTCAGGAAGGGGCTGGATCCCTGCAACAGATGGGAGCAGGAAATTCCATATGGGATTTGAGAATGGCACAGCCAGGATGCATACAGATCTTCTTGCAGTTCTCATATTGCCTACCTGCCGTGAACTCTGCACGGATGGCCGCTAATGCACCGGTTGCATACCCCCCCTTCACATAGCTGAAGATGAGTGCATGATAGGCACGAGGTCCTGGCAAGTACCCGCTGCGATTCATTTCATCAAGGATGGCCTCTGCTTCTGCGTACTCGCCTTGCTGTGCGAGAGCTGCCAATTTTCTGTGACAAGAGGCATGGGGGAGTCGTTGATGTGGCCATACGCTGACCCATTTATCCCTCAGTGTTCTGCATGATACACCTGCCTGTGCCAGAAGAATCGGGCTTGGTCATCTTCATCAATCATGCCTTCCCTGAACACGGCCTTCCCACGAATGTGTAAGCCGACACTTCGCGCCCGCTCTGTTTCCTCTTGTTCCAATGCCGTTCGCTTCTCCACTTCGAGAGCTGCAATCGATGTTGACATGTTAGAACTTTGCTGGCTAAACCCTCGCCATCTGCAGCAAATTAATAATGAGTGCAGTTTTCTACAATGCAAATCGCGGCCTCCTGACTGTTCAATGCTGAGGGCATGAGCGGCTCGCGCATTCCTTACATCTAATAGCTTCCAGATGCTGTTCCCAGCTGCCAATAAGTATTCCTGCTCTGTTCCAGTGGTTATCTTTAGTCGTTCAATTGGCATGCTGCATTTCAAAGTCCAGGCACATGATGCTGAAGCCAAATCCCACAGTTTTACTTTGCCATCAGTGCTGCCACTGAGCAATCTGCTTGCTCCTCCTTCCCCTTTCATTACTTCCAGACAAGTGACAGGACCCCCGTGGCCATGTAAGACAGCTATTTGTGTCCTCTGCGAAGACTGATGAACAAGAGGGCTGAGACCCCATAATCGGATGCTGCGATCATCAGCACCAGTTGCAGCCAGCATGGTGCCTGCAGGCACATCAGCAAACCCTTGAATATCTCAGCCACTCAACCTTCTATGCATCTTTGGCAGACACACCAGAGGCCTTTAAAATTGCAAGACTTGTCACAACGTCTTGGTGACCCCGCAATGTACGCAATGGACTCAAAGCTGCTGGTGGTATAGCTTCCCTGCCTTCATGTACATCGGGGGCAACTGCAAGCCAAAGCCTACAGGCAACCCAAAAATTGAGTACAAACTTGAGTACAGTCCTTTACAGATTTATGAAAGTGTTGCAGGGCTTTACTCAGACCTCACGGTTCGGTCAGCAGAGCACGTAACAACCCCACATCGATTTCCAGATAATTCCAGTAGCTTCATACTTGTGACCCTAGCTGTGTGGCCCGTCAAGTGGTAAGACTTGTTTAGTGGGGCTGCGCATCTCAAGTGTACTGTCTGCTGCTGTGCTGCTGCTATTACGCGCGCGTGGACGGGTCCATGTATTGTTGCTAATGACACGCTCCTTGAACCTATGGACCACTGGCGGAATGTGCCACCACTTGATCGTAGCTGTTAAATAGTGCAAGGTAATAGTCAGAAGATGGCTCAGGTTGATGCTTCGGCACTGCACAAGTCGGGTTAGCAAGTTACGATACCTGGCGACACATTTTTTTGGTGACGAGATATGTCTTGCGCCAAGTATCTACCAAAGGCTGTCGACCATCGGCTACGTCCTTCCAAGGAACTGGAAGAAAACGTTGAAATACGCGGTTCCATAATCGTTCGTTCGTAAATACAGCCGCCCTGAGCGCTTTAGAGGCACTAGCCAGAGCTTCAAGGTCCTTCTCACAGAGGTGTTCAGCTACGCTCAGTAAATTGTCAGGAGAGAGATCGGGCAGACGCTTAACACCAGACATTACTTTCTCCAGCCCAGTACCACAGGCAGTCCGCATGGGCAACCCTGCGCAGGGTCGCACTGCCCTACAGATTCTGACTAAAGTGTCCCAGCACTAAAGGGAAACTGCGGCACAACATTGCATATCAGAAAGTGCTGTACAAAATATATTGATACAACATTTACGAAAGTTGCAGCAATGTTTTTCCTTATGACAGACAGCAACAGTGCGCCCTCGTTGCCACGCTGTCTGACTCGTGGAGGAGGAGGAGGGGTTACATGCACTACCCTGGTACTCCAAGGGTCACTGCACCACGCAGCACCGGGCTGACCGGAGGCACGAAGTCAAAGAAAGGGCGACAACAAGAGGTTCCACTGTGGGGAGGTATCCAAAAGGCACATGAGCTCAAAAGGAGCGTCCGAAAGGACACCAAGGATAGCAGAAAACTCCTGGCATCGCCAAGTAAATGGCTTCAGCACCACAAGCGAGAAAATGAAACGGGTTTAATAAAGAGAAGGGGTGTTAAGGAATACCAGCCAGGGACGAGAAACCAGCAGCCCTAGAGGCCCCCCGTCTGACACGTGAGCATGTCTGGCCGTACCACGACGTCACAAATGGGATGAGGACATGCAACATGGAAGACCGATGGCTATACATGTAGCAAATATGCAGGGTTATTCTTGTTCTTTGCTCCACTGCCAACGACGAAATGAAGGGGTTGCAACGAAAAGCCAAGGATAGCGCTTGTAATTTTTTACCTTTACAGGATAGGAATTATAACCGTATCATAGACTAGGGCCAATTGCAATGACAGCCATCAACAACGGTGTCTGAATCGCTGAGTAGGGCGACCGAGAATCGGGCCATGCCCCGACAGCTGACTGTGAATAAATCTCCCCAGAGCGATCCTACTGGTCCGTAGATCAACAGGAGTTCCGAAAGTTACGAACCCGCTGCTTTAAGCAGCCAAAAGGCTGGCAATGCGTCAACATGAGGCGGTAAGCCTGCATATCCGCGAGTTGCAAGAAATTGCGCTTTAAAAGGGAGAGGCAGAGCTCATAAGCATGTAAAGGAAGGGCAAAGTGAGTTTTGTACTTCCTGTGTATGAGGGGTGTCATCCAGGACTATTCTAATGATTAACTATCTAGTACTTAATTTATGGAGTGGTGAGACCTCTTCGCACTAAAACAAGGCGTGCTAGGCGGTCCAACAGCCTGATTAAGGGTCTGGAACACCCTCTTTGCTCTCTGGTGGTCTCACCAATTATTAGGTATGTGTTCGAGTGCATCCGAGTGGCAGAGGAGTTCAGCTCAATCCGTTACACAGGGTCTGCCTATGAATGAACAACGCAACATTAAGCAGAACTAATTGATTTAAAAAGCGTTGGCAGGATATCTAGCTGCTGGGCTTAATGCCATGGCAGTGCTACTCCGCGATTTGTCGTTTAGACCCCCCCATTCTACGGGGGGTTCTCTCATCAATAGTTAACTGGTTGCTACATTAAAATGGATTTTGTCTGGTTTGCTTTCACTGCTGTGCGTTAAGTAGTGCAGGGCACTTCTCGTCGTGTCACAACATACTGTTTAATGTCCCACAGGAAAGAGGCCAAACTGCTCTGCCAAGCTTTGGGCGACAAAATGCCGTGACTGCTTGTAGTTGATCTCGCAACAAGCACGATATTGGTGGTCGAGCAACCGGCACGCCATATTGTCTTGAGCTTCTTCTGGGTTGCAGTCATGTATTGTAGCCCGCCCCAGCTGTCAAAACATGACAATAACTGGCTAGCTGGTGCTTTTTAAGTCGGCCAGTACGGGGTGCGTTTTGGCCGTTCTGCACCCACAGCGCGCCACGTCGGATCCATAGCAGGGTTTAGGGAGGGGCCCGCGATGCATGGGGCACGGGGGCGGCAGCCCGCCCCGGGGTTTAGGGGGGTGGCGCCATGCCTCGGCCTGGACACCAGCGCGAGAAACAGGGAAATCGGTTTTAGTCATTTTTTCCGCCTGGTTCCGCTGCCGCGGTTCGTCGTTCTGTCGGGGGACGGGGGCCCTCGCAGGAGGCTGGCAACTGCAAACGAAGCTGCCCAGGGACGGGATTGCCCAGCATGCTGGACAGGATTGCCATGGGGTTGCTCATGAGGGCCTGGCATTGTCACCGGAGCCTGATCTTGCTCTGGTTCCATGAGGTCTGCTTTTGCTCTTCTCAGACCTTCTTGAAAGGAACCTTAAACAGGATGCCTCGCAGGTCGTGCCTCGCTGCGGCGGCTCGTGGAAGGCGGCAAGGTGGGTGTAGAGCTTGGGTTTTCGGGTCAAAATTGCGGAAGCTCTATCCCCGAGGGGGTTTGCGACAAGGCATGAGGTGTCCCGCCACCGAGCTGTGTCGCTCTTAGTCGCAGTACCTCTGTGCAATACGTGCAGCTGGGAGCCCAGCTTAGGCTATGGCAGGCCAGACAGCCTGCGTTGTTAGGTGGCACGGGCGAGGCTCTTGGTGCGCTCCACCTGTCGGCATAGCATTCTATGGTGTTAGACGTATATGAAGGGATGTACTGTGTCTCCCTGTGCCGATCAGCTGTAAGGCCTCCTCAGATCTTTTATGGATATTTACGTCTCCCGTGTGGCATATGTGCAGGTGGGAGGCAGCTTGCAACCGAAACTGGGCCAATCGCAGCACAACATGGCTCATCAGGTGAGCTTGGAGGCGATGGCATGGGTGCGATTTCTCTACTGGCCTGTTTTATTGATTGCCCGGAACCCTTTCTCTTTTAATGTTCGGTGTAATGCTGTGTGAAAAACGTGCGGGCGGGAGCCGTCCTGCACCTCACGGTGTTGGGAGATGCACTGACCTGGGTGCTGTTGGCCGCAGCTGCCGGGGACAGAGCAAGGGCCAGGCTCCAGGTTGTGCGCCAGGATGCCCGCGTGAGGACTCTCACGGCACTGAGGCGCCGTGGCTGTCACGCTTGAAGCTGTTACAGCTTGGGAAGCCTGCGGCAGGAGTGCTCAGCGACGTGCCAGGCCCTGTTCGAGGGCATGCTGTGTTGTGCCTTGTGTGGTTTTACCATGCTAGGAAACTCCCGCGGGTGTCTTTTATGGAAGAGACCCAGAACGCGTCACCGTATGGAGTTGCAAAACCACGCAATGCGGTCCTTCACAGAGCGCAATGGGAACTGGGTTCTTTGCCATGAGTGCCTAAAGGATCGCTCGAACAGGCCGCACTTTCTCATCATCCCAAGTGAGCAGGCCAAGCTGGTCCTTACGACCCACCCACCCCATGTCCGGCTCCTGTCGCTGGTCCACATTAGGCTGGGCATTTTGACGCGTCTTGACGGCTTTCACCATGGCGTTCAGCTGGAGAAGCGCTTGCTGGAGGGACCTTTGGTCTCTTGCGCCAACCTTGCTGACACGGCTGAACTACAGCAACCCCATGGTGCAGCGCTTCTTGACTCTGGCTGAAAAGCCATACCTGGATATCGCTGTCCAGCTGCTCGCTGGCGAAGTGATCGACAACGTCTCGGCCCCGCTTCGCCTCAAGCCCATGGGCCTTGACATGCACGACGCCTTTCAGCGGCAGCTCTCCATCGTGGTCCCTACCATCCCGAGCCTGACAAGGGAAGATACAATGTGTACCGAGTAGGCACCACGACCCTCAGGCATAACGGGTTGGTGCCCCGCACAAGGGCGACGCTAGCGGATGGTCTGTGTCGAGATGCAGAAAGGGACATGCAGGGCATCACAGTAGAGGCATTTTTCCCGCATGTCAAAACATGAAGAGAAAACCCGGGAGGGGTGGGCCCTGGCCGACTTCCCGCTTGTTAATTACACATATGATGAGAGGCTATACTGAAATTTAACGCTCCTAATAAATTCTTTTCATCTTCCAAACCTTGAACCCAGGTGATTAAAGCCTGCCTCGCAGAGTTTTTCCTGCCTTGTCGCGATCTGCTGCGAATGGTTTCTTATCGTAATGACTATCCACGTTATTATTTTTTAATTTACGTTTCTTTTCATCTCCAGCTTATCCACCCATTACCCCCCACAGACTTGATCTGAGCATAAATATATTAATACTGACTGGCGCATCAATCCATAAATAGTTACAGAAATGGCATACAGGCGACGCGTTTTAACAAGGGCAACCGCGGGCTTCTCGTAGGGAGCTATGTCTCTGCGGAGGCATCCTTTGAAAGCCAAGGGTCCCTGTTGGGGTGACTGTGTTGTATTTAATAGGCAGAGTACGCAGGGCAAGGAGCACTTGAGTCTTTGAACTAGCGAATTTCCTTTCAGCCGCCAAGTTTCTCAACTGGCGGGGAAATCCGTTTAGCAAGAAAATTTAAAAGGCCATTTCGGCGCTGGCCTTTCAGCCAACGGTTTCATTGTCTACAATGATCAAGAAGATGGGAGATAGCAGTTAAAGAGGTCGACGCATCGAGCGGGAAGGGCCCACTACAATAATATGGCTCAGCTGTGGGTCGACTTACCTCAGAGAACCCAAATGCAATTTTGAAATATAAGGCGTTAATTACCACTTTTCCTCTTCTGTCCCAGGGAAAAGTGCTTAATGGAGAGCCGCAATTGCGAACCACTTCAGTTGTATGGGCCACCGATTTTGCGCCGGTGCCATGAACGTGAAAGACTCTGGTTGTGCAATCACCACAAGTCGCAAGACAGTACGACCTTGGCTTCTAAGGAGTCTGATGCGGATAAGCCCGTGCAGAGCCTGCCCTCCTGTTGGCAGGAGCGGGAGCTGTCACCAAGACGATATTCATGTTTCTCTGCCGGGAGAACAAATCCACAACGCATATAGCAACAAACTAGCTGATGCAGAAAGTTCACGACAGGCGAGTTGTACTGTTGGTCTTTCACCTGATAACATGTTGTGTCACACCTGGCACAGCTTCAGGCTGTCTCCCTCCTACACGCAGGACTACCGCCTGGGATTATGGGAAGAAAGAAGGTGAGTCCATTACAGAAAACCAAAGCTTTTCTGCCTGCACTGTTTATGCAGGCTGGGTGGACAATTCACGGTTTGTGACGAACCCTGCGCAGCATGTTGGGACTTCCAGCGGCCCAGCAAGTATTGTAGCCCCAGCCAAGCTGCGGTTATGCCCGTGCTTCCTGGCGGCTTATTTTTTTTTCAGGCGCACTTTCCCCGCAGTATAGTGGTGCTGTCAGAAACTTTCACCCTGAATTGGCAATGTCTCTAAAACAAGTTCCATCAGAAACATTTGAACAGGGTCTTGCCAGACTCGGATATCATCCTCACAGATGTCTCAATGACGTACAGGCTCGTCATCACGTCAGTAACAGATTGGACTGTTAATGGACGGGAATGCAGCAGATGTTTAGGTTGGTGCAAGGACCCTGGATTGGTTTGATACGTAGTAGAAATACGCGGTTTAACCGTCTATGTCTGCCATTTCTTGTCATCTCCAGCTTATTGTTTGACTTAGACAACGGATGACATTATTCTTTGGTGACCATTTGCCATAGATTGTCCTTCCAAAATGTCCTCGGCATGCATTTCCGACGTTTTGCAACCACAAGGCCCTACTTCAGAGCCTTAGGAGGGTTGCGGGGCGGCGCAAGTAGCATGGCGGGAAGGGTCGCTGGGCCTGGCCAGGGCGGATCTGTGTTAGCCTCCTGTCCTCTGGGACTGTGGGCCATTTCAATCGGAAAGATCTGTCGCAGAAAGCGATACTGCGGCCGTCCACAATCTGTTGTTAATAAAGACGACCCTGTAATCCCCATTAAGTGTAATGTGTAAGACCGCCAAAACTCTTGGCGGTTTTCAGAATGGTTTCTTCCTTTTGACCGCATGATGAATTTTTGCTTTGGAAGATGGCCGGTCCCGCGACGCGAGAGCGAGGCCACGCCCGGAGGAGCGGATTGTTACATGCAGAAGATAACCTTGATGTGAAGCGCAACAAACGATATATCTGGCTCTAATTATTTCTGGGCTTTCATCGACAATGTCCACAATTGGTTTAGAGATGCGGGCACAGGAGGATGACGATTACAAAAAAGATGACATATAGAAAAAGGGCGACAGCATGAAACATGATAGTTTTATAAAAACTGAAAAGCTGTAGCATAGTCAACAAGCGTGCTTTTTAACCTCACTTTGCTGCAAATGAACTCAAAAATTACATCATCACCCAAAATAATGCCATCCTGTTATGTTGTGAACTGACCAATATATCTGCTCAACGTATTTTGCTGCAAAGGCTTATTGCATTTCTATTCGCCCTAATCCCGGCACCCAGGGAGAGACTTGACTTAAGACTGCTTAAGTTGAATAATATATACGGGAATGGCTCTGAGCCAGGGCTTATTTGCGGCCCAGCAGGCAAGCTTTGCATACGCAAGAGCAGTCGCTTGACAGGTTCCTGGCTTCTGTCATTTCCTTTCTCAAGAAGCCGACTTGCCCTATATTGTCGAGTTGAAAGTTGAAAGGGTAAGCGCGAAAGCAACATTTCCAGCATGATTTATGCTGGAATCTCTTTCAGAACAGTAAGGCACGTTGCGGCTGTTTGAACAGATCATATGGGCTGTGCAGGAACAAGAGAAGGCTGGCCTTTGACATTCAATGCATAGCCGCCCAGCAACGAGTGGCTGTATCTGGGTTTCAAAGGACCAAGCTGTACTCCTCAGAGGTGGGGTGTTTGTTGCACTTTACCCACTGATCGAAGCGTCATATATGTGGGCTCAGAGCTGAAACCCTGAATGACCCTTGGCCCATACAGCTATTTTCATGCAGGTTTATGATTGCATTGCACGGTATTAAAGGGTCAAGGCAATCAAACCAAAAGGTCTTGTTACACTGTCAGCGGTTTAAGGACGCCATTCTTTTGCAAAAGCGGCCAGAGGGTTCGTGACAGTGCAAATAACTGGTGCATCCCGCAACCGCAGGAGGCGTTAAATATGATAAATTCAGGAAGTCGTGTGGATTCTTTATCAAGCAGTATACATTTCAAGCCTGTTTGGCTAGAAAACTTGGTAATACCTATAGATTATTTTGTGCAACGAGAAATTCTGCACCAGCGTCATGGCCTTTTTGGCAGCATGATTTTCTGCGCACTTCAAGATGATTTTCTGCGCACTCATGAGTTACAAAGCCAAATTTATCTGAGTATATCTTGGCTGTGAAATGGTGCACATTAGGTCCTCGCCAGATTGTTACTTGCTTGCAATAAGGGCCAATGGAGCCCGCATCACTCTTTACCTCTGCCTCTGGGTGCTTGCCTGCCTTTGCATTGAAGCCAAAAGTCAGTCAACCAATCAGAGACCGTCGTTTTTAGTCGAGCGGTCTTTACTGCAGAGAAGGCGGCCGATTAACGCGTTCGTCCCACTTTGGCCCCGACGCAAGGACTAAATTACGGAATCAAAGCTTGATGTAAACTGGTTTTTAATGACAAGCTTTTAAGAAATAATTGCGGCTCGGCGATACAGAACACTTTATTCTGAGGGAGGGACAACGGGAAGTCACACACAAATCGAGTTGGCGTCGCAAATGAACCCATTAATGTACAGATACTTTCTAGACGTTATACAGATAGCCTCGTTCTTCTGCACACTGTGCAATTTGTGGATTCCATGTATTTCATTATCCCGCTGAGGTAAGACGTCCACATAGGATACATTAACCACATACATGAACCACTAAGGATACGTCAAAACAAATTTCCAATTAGAAGGACAGATGCACGCATCGAAACACGAGAAACCAGGGAGTCATTGCAAAAGGCTCGATCCTTCCCAGCGTCACTAGACACGTAGCTGTTACCAATATAATCGTTGGATTATACTCTCATATCGTCAGAGGAGATACGCGGATGCCGGTGCTGTAAATTAATAAAACAATGCGCCGCAGGGCCTCATGAGATTTCCGGCACGAATAGAAGTTTTAACCTACATTTCACCTTGCTAACTCGCCTGTCATCCCAAGAGTCCAGGCAATTGTCTGATCAATCAATTACCCCTGTATTTGCAGCTGAGTAGAAGACATCAGGTCAGCATTGCAGTGTCTAGAAACCAGTTTGGCTTTGCATCACGTAAGGCTGGGGCGAAGCTAAAGAAAACCGATCACAGAGTTTTCGTGCCATTTGTTCTAACTACTTATGTAAACCCTGGAGGCCGCTGTCAGAATACCTGATACAACAACGCCTAAAAGAGCAGAGCTGACCTTTCCTGTTAGTCACGTTAATTTAGGCTGATTAAAATGTCAGCCCTTACTACTATAGTAAAAATAACGTTGCTATCTTAAGCAAGAAAGAGGAAGAGGAAGAATGTCCTCCTATCCTCCGCGCCCCAGCCGTAACGACATCAACTTGCAATTGCAGATCATAAAAAAGGAGGGAGATGATCTCCCTGCGTCCTGAGACTTCCCTATCCCAAAAATTGAGAGATAGTTATACCCGATAGTTCGCGCTCCTGTTGGCATCCATAATGTGCAACAGAAAGAGCCGCCGCCGCCGGCAGGAACTGCCCTTTATAACGGTGATATATGGCTGAACAAGCAGTGTACTTCTTATTTTCTATGGGGCATAAGTCGCTTGACGTTTCTTTCCCAATTCCGAAAAAACGATTGAATGTGCGGAACCCAAAGAGCTGGCTTTCAGACCTGATTCTCAGTGAATCCATTTGAGCGCAATAAGGAATTGCTAAAACAGATTTGTATACAGGCGTTAGGGCAGATCATCAAAATGCTGGAGTCGTTCTTCGAGGTCTATACCAGCATTTCTGCACAGATCAACGAGCTGCATAAACAACTCCTCTGTCGTTTCAATATTCACCAACTTGATAAGAAGAGCAGTTTTTATGGCCGAATCCACATCATTTGATGCTGCAACATCCTGAATATGGCGAGAAACACTGCTTTAGATTTGGGCATCAATTACGGGCAGAAGACCCAGCAGGTTTCTTCACTTCATCCTCTCGTAATTGCTTGCATATTTAATGATCTACCTTACAAATGATAGAAAGGTCACCATGGGATGGCGCTCCCCGCATCTTCACTGCTCCCCGACACATCTCCACCGCCTGCGCATCAAATTCACCAGATCATGCATTCACGACTTTGGCGACAGTGCCTCCTCTATTCAGACTAATTAATACCTCCCTGACTCCCGCAGATGAGTTAGTAAAGCGTGGAACACACTCGAACACGCCTTGCCCCTGTGCCCTTAATATGGCTGACAACGTCCCTTCGTAATCAAGGTCTTCCTCCATAGGGTCATCGTCAGTTTCTTCTTTCACGAAGCGTCGAGATGAACCCTGCAAGCATGTAGGATTTTACCCTTAATAAAACACAATCCATGACGAGCACGTTTGACCAAACCGCTTCGGACTCACATCGTCTTCTTCAAAGGCTTCAAGATCTGCCATGTCTTCGTTGTCGTCCCCTTCTGTTTCCGGCAATATTTCCCGCTCATCTTCATATACTTGTTCTTCCACTAGTTTCCCCCCCTGCCATCTTTGCTCAACCACCATCACCTCAACCTGCTAGAAACGTACTATTTCGTTGCTGATATTGTTCCCAGTACTGCTATTACTCAAAAGAGTCCAGTTTAATGAGCAATTATTAGCACGTACCTTGTGCTTAATATCCCTTTTGCCAGCTTGCCCATTGCGCCAGTCCCCTTCTTCATCCATCGCTTTGCGAGCTCTCTGCTTAAGGAGAAGGAAATGTTCAGTTTTGGCTCATCCAAAAGGTTTATGACACGTAAAAGACACGTAAACGATGTATTCACCTGGAGACGCTTTATCAAATCTTTTTTGTTACCATAAACGGGATATCGGCGTGCAAGAAGCTCTGCCCTCAATTCACGGACGCTCATCTTGGTTGGAGGAATTGCGTTGTTTTCCACATCCACAGCATATAACGTCTTTGGTTCGATATTCACTCCGTCCACTACCAGGAAGCCTGGGGCAAGCGTCTGTGAAACGGCTTCGGCTTCGGTGATGTCCCCCCCTATCAAATTCAGACCACATTGAGGTAAGCAGCGACTTCACAGGCGAAGGCTGTTCAGCAAAAATGGGCCTGTCCTACAACACACCTGGGGACGTTTGGAGGGCCGACAGACTTCGCGTCCTAAGACAGAGCCAGCGAGTTAACGCAGTACACCCATTGGAATCGACTTCCAAACCTTCCGCTGGCAACGCGCGAGACTCGCGGCTCATCGCCGCCATGACATCATAAAGATCTGCGGGCTGCTCATTTGCACTGCATGCATTTTAACGATCAGTGTTGTCAAATACATGTTAGTTTTCCTCCGATCCTCTCCATTACGCGCTATCCTGCCAGCGGGTTAGATCAGCCTCATTATTGGGCTGTAATTTGCACAGGAAAATTCGGCCTCACCTGAGCCTGTTTATAAGCATCCCGAGCACACTATCCGAGACATGTTGGAAAACTTCGCCATCTTGCTGTTTGAGAGCTCTAAATGACATCAGACCACGCTGCACGAGAATTGAACAAGAGTCACATAAGCTCAGTAAAACTTTACCATGTCGACAGCCGTAGCAATGGTTTTGTACCTGCAAGTCATTTGCGGTGACGAATGCCTCCAGCTCCAGGGAATATAATTTCTTGTCTGGTGCAAGTCCAGCACTTTGCATGAGACGCCGCACATTGGAGACTTTATTTACTAGTTCCTGTGGGGGAAGCTGTAATCGGAGGTAACCCTGCAGGCATGATGGAAAAGAAGCCTTTAGGTCTCACACTTGGAAAAAACTTGTAGCCAAAGAGTTCCCAACCTGTAGCATCGCACTAAACGAGCCAATGCTTCCAGCAGCTTTGCTACATCCACATTCCAGCATTTCCTTACACAGCTCTTCGGCAACTGCAATGAAGAAGAAGTATCAGCCTTAAGCTATAGAAAATAAGGCAGTTTTCTTAGCTCAACCTTAAGCTGCCCAGCAAACCTTCCATGTCTCCTGTTAGTGCCTCTGCCTTGATTAAAGGACTGAAATGTTGTTCGGCTGGTAAAATGCCCACGTCCTGCAATGCAAATGAAGATGAAAAAAGTTGTCGATGACAGAAAAGTTTTCATATAATTAGCCCTGCACGGCAAGACCTCAAACCTTCATTTGAATTAGCCGAAGGAGTGCTGATTCTAGCTGCCCATTTTCGCTCAAATGCCTAATGATATGGGCAAATAGCTCTGCACTAGGCGTGAGGCCTTTCTCTTCTCCCTGTAGTGCCGCACCAAGAAAAGCAACAAGTTGTTAACTTTGCCCTTAGAACACCGGCAGTGCTGTAGCACTACATCCATATATAAGAGCTCAACGCCACAGACGAGCACGAAAGGTGCTGACGAACGAAAGGTGCTGATAATGCTGACATGGATAAAGTACCTGCTGCAGCAATAACATGGCTTTCTCCGTGCTTCCACTTTGGAACAAGGCAGAGGTAATTGCAATCCAACTCTTGTGCGCAGGCACTCCTGATCTACAATTTGATGCATATACTGCCTCAGCTTTTTCAATATCGCCCTCCCTTAGAAAGCCCTGCACGACGGTTGCATAGCTTTCAGGAAGGGGCTGGATCCCTGCAACAGATGGGAGCAGGAAATTCCATATGGGATTTGAGAATGGCACAGCCAGGATGCATACAGATCTTCTTGCAGTTCTCATATTGCCTACCTGCCGTGAACTCTGCACGGATGGCCGCTAATGCACCGGTTGCATACCCCCCCTTCACATAGCTGAAGATGAGTGCATGATAGGCACGAGGTCCTGGCAAGTACCCGCTGCGATTCATTTCATCAAGGATGGCCTCTGCTTCTGCGTACTCGCCTTGCTGTGCGAGAGCTGCCAATTTTCTGTGACAAGAGGCATGGGGGAGTCGTTGATGTGGCCATACGCTGACCCATTTATCCCTCAGTGTTCTGCATGATACACCTGCCTGTGCCAGAAGAATCGGGCTTGGTCATCTTCATCAATCATGCCTTCCCTGAACACGGCCTTCCCACGAATGTGTAAGCCTTTCCAGCACAGTGGGATCCGAAGCTTGGAATTCACGTGACTTGAAGTCGCGGC
>JADMIO010361591.1_pt1 | contig 44529 bp, 38 predicted proteins | sample 8958161 | NCBI WGS metagenome assembly JADMIO01 (sample SAMN16585339, study PRJNA669376) | soil metagenome | isolation source: Crop rotation soil | place: USA: Cullars Rotation, Alabama | collected 2011
CCGCCGGGCTGGCGAGTCTCGTGGTGTGCCGCGCGCTGTTGGGCGCCGCCGAAGCCGCGGGCATTCCCGCCGCGGGTAAGGCCATTCACCAATACCTCGCGCCGCCCGAACGCGCGTTGGGAAACGCCGTGAACCAGATGGGAGTGAGCCTCGGGCTTGTGCTGGCGCCCCCGGTGTCCGCCTGGATCGCGGTGCGTCACGGATGGCGCGCGGCGTTCATCGTTACGGGTGTGCTCGGAGTGCTCTGGATTCCAATGTGGACCCGCGCCGCCCGCGCGGCTCCGTCGGTGACGCCTCCGCCGCAACCGGTCCGCGAAGCGCTCGATATTCTCCGGAAGCCGCGGCTCTGGGCCTTCGTTCTCGCCAACGCGCTCAGCATGATCGGGTATTCGCTATGGACCAACTTTACGGTCTCCTACCTGGTGGATGTGCATAGACTCTCTCTAGTCGAAGCCGCCTGGTATTCGTGGATCCCGTTCGTCTTCGCGGCGGCGGGAGGTTTCACCGGCGGATGGCTCTCGCTCGCCTGGATGCGGCGAGGAAGCGAGGCAGTCGCCTCTCGCACAAACGTCTGCCTGCTCACGGCTATCGTGTCCCTGGCCACGGCAGCCATCCCGTGGTTGTCCACGCCTGCGCTCTCCACGGCAGGTATTTCCCTGGCGATGTTCGCCGTTGCCGCCTTCAGCGTCAACATGTATACGCTGCCGCTCGATACCTTTGGCGGCGCCCGCGCGGCTTTCGCCGTCTCCATCCTGGTTGCGGCTTATGGCGGTGTGCAGGCGATCATTTCCCCGCTGTTCGGCGCGCTCATCGATCAATACGGATTCGCGCCCGTGTGTCGTATCGCGGCTGTCACCCCGCTCGCCGCCTTCGGAGTTCTGAAGTGGAGCGAGTAAGGGCCTGGCTGCGATTTGCCGGGAAAAGCGAACAAAAAGTAGCGGCGGTGTTTGGAGTCTCGCCGAAGCAGTGCGACACGGCGGTGCGCTACTTGCGCAAGGGCATCCCGCAAGTGCCGGTCTGGTTGTTCACCACCGAGCCGCCGCTGCCGGAAACAGCCGATCACTGCGAGCGGGTCATTGTCGAGCCCGATTCGATGGCGCTGCTGATCACCGCGGAAAAGGAACTCTGGCCGCGCTGGGTGGCGCTCTCGTTGGCCACCTGGACAGGCGAGCACGGCCGATGGCCGGTGAAACTGGCGCCCCTGCTCGTGCCCCCGTTTCGGAGCCTGTTCATGAACGAGCTCGCGGATTTCTTTCCGTCCAGCCCACGCCTGATCGCCGCGCATGCACTGAGGCGCCTGCGCGATGCCGCGATCGGGGTTAGCAATCGTTTAAAAGAGATTAACCGCGGCCTGTGGCTGCTGCTCTTCTCGCAGATCGCGCAGTGGTCGGCGCCGGTCTCGCGCAGAGTCTTCCACAGGCGCCACGGCAGCGAACCGCTCAATCGTCAGGCTGCGCCGGCCGGCCATATAATGACCCTCGCCCACAGCGGCAGGCGTTGGCGCAATCCGCCGAAACAGAGCCTAGCCGGCGATCTGCTCGATCTGCTCCCGCTCTTCGGTGACCCCCGCACGTTCGCCGTTTCCCGGCAGACTGCTTATCGCCTCTGGCACCCGTCCATCGTCCCCACGGCTCCATTCCGCCAACTGCAACCGGGCACAGCCAGCGCCACGCTTGCCCCCATCTCACCGGCGATCCTGGTAGACACGGAGAAACTGCGCGCCCTGGGTGGAATCCCGAACACGGTCGTGCCCGGCAGCGCGCTGCTGTTGCTGTTCTGGAAAGCCGCCGCGGCGGGTTGGATCTCCTATAGCGCAGGCGGTGACCAGGCCATGGAAGAGATCGCCGATTGGCCCTACGAGGAAGCCGAGTTCGTCGTCCGCGTGCTTTCCGATCCCGCGTTGAAGCGGCTCGGGCCGCAGGCCGCGGATCTTACCCGCGGCAATATTTCGTTCCAGATCCGCGAGCCCGCCCAATACACCCCCGGCCGGCCTCGCGTGCTGGTTGTCTCGCCCTACCTACCGTATCCGCTCTCTCACGGGGGCGCCGTGCGCATCTATAATCTGTGCCGCGCCCTTTCCGCCCGCGCCGATCTGATCCTGGCCAGCTTTCGTGAAACGCGCGATCATATCCACTTCGAGAAACTGCACGAAGTGTTCCGCGAAGTCTACGTAGTGGACATTGACGAGAAGCTCTCCAAGGACGCTACTCTGCCCCGCCAGGTGCGGGGCCACGTCTCCGCCAGCATGCGCGCGCTGATCGCGCAGCTTTGCCGCGTCCGGAAGATCGACCGGCTGCAGATCGAATTCACGCACCTTGCCAATTTTCGCGACGCCGCGCCCGATGTCCCCGCCATTCTGGTGGAGCACGATCTCACCTTCGCCCTCTACCAGCAGTTCGCCGAACGTGAGGGCACGCGCGAGTCCTTCGCCGAGTACGAGCGATGGCGCCGGTTCGAATGCCACTGGCTGAGCCGATACGACACCGTCTGGACGATGTCGGATGACGACCGGCTCCGCGCCATCGATGCGGGCAGCCCCGCGGAGCGAACCCATGTGGTCGCCAATGGCGTCGATATCGAACGATACACGCCGCGCGAGGAGCCTGCGGCGGCCCCGGAGATCTTCTACGTGGGCTCGTTCCGGCACCTTCCGAATATCATTGGCTTCGAGCGCCTGCGCCACGAAATCATGCCGCTTGTCTGGGCGCGATTTCCGGAAGCCCGGCTGCGCATAGTCGCCGGCCCGGAGCCCGAGCGTTATTGGAGGGAATTCCTGAATCGCGACTACCCGGCGTTCGACCCGCGTATCGACATGCACGCATTCGTCGAAGACCTGCGCCCTCTTTATGCCCGCGCCGCCGTTGTCGTCACACCGCTTGTCGTCTCCGCCGGGACGAACATTAAAGTCCTGGAAGCGATGGCATGCCGCAAGGCGGTGGTCTCGACGCCCATAGGCTGTGCGGGACTTGGCCTCGTCGACGGACACGATGCGCTGATCCGCAAAGAGTCGCCGGAAATAGCCGAGGCCATCAACCTCCTGCTCGCCGACCCCGCCCAACGCGCTGGCATTGCCGCCAACGCGCGGCGCACTGTGGAGCAGCGGTTCAGTTGGCAGGCCATCGCCGAGCGAGCTTACGAAAGCTACGTATGAAGGAGGAACTGAAGTCGCTCGCTTTCCGGCTGCTGGGCAAAGATCCGGAGGGTGTAATCGTGAGCTTCTGCACCGGCCCGGAAGACCTCTCGCGCCAGATGGTGGCGGAGATCAAAGGCCTGATTCCGGACCGCCGGCACTTCGTGGTAGGGCTCGATGGCATCCAGCTCGAGCCGGGCGGCACGTTGAGCCTGTACCGCCAGCTCCGCAGGCAGTTCGCTCACCTCCGCATCGCGCTGGCGCCGGTGCTCTTCGCCGGGCCTCCCAGTTCGCTTCGCCGCGCGGCTTGTCTGCTGGCGCCGGCCAGGATTCTCGCCTACAACGCGCAGCTCGAACGTCACCACCTGCGCATAAGCACTCCTGTTGCCTCGGCGCTGTTTCTCGGCGGCATCCCGGTGGACCGCATCTATCTCCGCCCGCGCTGGCTGAATCCGGGGAAAACGGATATCTCGATTTATCCCGACACTTGCCGCATTCTGGAAGGCCGTGTGCTGGAACCAGGCCGGCGCCGCATCGCGGTGCTTTCGCCGTACGTTCCGTACCCGCTCTCGCATGGCGGCGCGGTGCGCATCTTTCATCTGCTTCGCGAAGCCGCACGCGAGTGCGACATCTTCCTGTTTGCCTTTGCCGATGCCGAGACCGATGCGGACATCGCGGTTCTGCAGGAATTCTGCGCGCGAGTGGTTCTCGTGGGCAAGAGCCGATATCGTGAGCCGCGCTGGTCCACGCTCAAGCCGCCCGAAGTGCACGAATTCGATTCTCCGGCGATGCGGCGAGCCCTGGCCGGGATGCGGCAGGAATTCTCGTTCGACGCGGTGCAGGTCGAATACACACACCTGGCAGGGTATGGCGGCGACATCCTGGTCGAGCACGATATCACTTTCGATCTGTTCCAGCAGGTTCTGCGCCGCGAGCATTCTCTTTCCGCGTTGTGGAATTTCCTGCGCTGGCGCCGTTACGAACTGACTGCCATCGCCCGCTTCGCTCGCGTGGTGGTGATGTCCGATAAGGACACCGCCCTTCTCGGCGGAAGCCAGAATATCCGTGTGATCGAAAATGGCGTGGATCTCAGCCGCTTCGTCCCCGAACCGGAAACACCGGGACAGCGCGTGCTCTTCGTCGGATCGTTCCGGCACTTCCCCAACATCGAGGCGTACCGTTTCTTCACCGGGCAGGTGTGGCCGCGGCTGCGCGGACAGTTTCCGGAAATGACCTTAACCGTGGTCGCCGGGCCGGACCACCTTATTTACTGGCGGCAGTTCACGCGTCTCCAGCATCCCGAGGAAGATCCGCGGATTCGCCTGCTGGGCTTCATCGCCGACGTTCGTCCCCTCTATGCGGGCTGCAACCTGGTAATCGTACCCACCACCGTGTCCGCCGGCACTAACGTGAAGGTTCTGGAGGCGATGGCGATGGAGCGCGCGATTGTATCCACCAGCTCCGGATGCGCCGGCATCGGTCTCCGGCATCGCGACAGCGTTTGGGTGGCCGACACGAGTTCGGAATTCGCCGACGGCATCGCGCAGTTGCTGACGCAGCCCGAGCTGCGCGCGCGTCTTGCCGCCACGGCGCGCCGCCTGGCCGTCCACAACTACGACTGGAAAGCTCTCGGCGAAAAGCAGCGGCGCCTCTATCGGGAGCTGCTGGATGTTCCCTCTCCGGCGACTCGCCAGCGCCGGCGGCGGCGTGTGCAATAATTCGGCTGATGTCAACATCCACACAATCACAACCGACACCGGCTCTTTTTTTTAAAACCATGAATGCGCATCAGGAGACGGAGGCACTGGTTGCCGCCGTCGAACTGGACGTGTTCACGGCGATTGACGAAGGAGCGCGGAACCCGGCCGCGATTGCGGCCAAGTGCAAAGCCTCCGAACGGGGCATCCGGATTTTATGCGATTACCTCACCATCATCGGCTTCCTGACCAAGCAGGGGGATAGCTACAGCCTCACTCCCGACACAGCGATGTTCCTCAGCCGCAAGTCACCCGCGAATCTTAGCGCGGCTGTCGGCTTTCTGCACACTCCGGCACTGCTGGAGCCGTCGCGGCGCATGACCGATGCGGTGCGAAGGGGCGGCACAGCCATGGACGAGCATGGCTCGATGAAGCCCGATCATCCCATGTGGGTGGATTTCGCGCGTGCCATGGCCCCCATGATGATGATGCCGGCTAAAATGATGGCCGACACCTTGGGCGCCGAAAAACGGGAGCCATGGAAGGTGCTCGACGTCGCGGCAGGCCACGGCATGTTCGGCGTGACCGTCGCGCGACAGAACGCGAACGCCCAGATCTATGCCGTCGACTGGGCGCACGTTCTGGAAGTAGCCGAGGACAATGCCCGTCGCGCCGGCGTGGCCGGTCGCTTTCATAAAATTCCGGGAAGCGTCTTCGACGTGGATCTCGGCGACGGCTACGACGTGGTTTTGCTCACCAATTTCCTGCACCATTTCAATGTCGAGACCTGTGAGAAACTGCTTCGCAAGCTTCGATCCGTGACCAAGCCGGGCGGCCGGGTGGCCACGCTCGAGTTCATCCCGAATGACGATCGCGTGACGCCACCTGGAGCCGGCGCATTCAGCGTAATGATGCTGGTCACTACCGACGCCGGCGACGCCTACACGGTCGCCGAATTCGAAAGCATGTTCCGCAACGCGGGCTTTCCATCTACCGAGCGATATCCCATGCCCGGTGGCATCCAGTCCTTGCTGGTGTCACAGTAAAGAAGAGAAAGCTGCGCATCCTCCGAATTCGGGATGCGCAGCTTCGCTATTGCCGGATCTCGAACTTTTCTTTGGCTTCGTACTGCTGGCCGCCGACCTTATCTTCTACCTTAACCACCAGGTAGTAGTCTCCCGCGCGCATGCTCGACTGGGTCGTCAGGCTCATCTGGCCGGGGACGTAGCGCTTCGGGTAGAAGGATCCGCCCTGCTCCACCGCAGCCTGCTCCTGAGCATAGAGGACCTTGCCCTCCGCGTTCAGCACCGCGATTCCGTAGCTCACTTCAATATTGTTCCCGTCCCCGAGCTTGTAGCCGATAATGTCGAAGCGCGCCCAAACCGGGTCGCCGGCTTTGTAAGCCGCCACCTTCAGCGGGTTCGGATCTTCCTCGGTGCGAAAGAACTGAAAATTGCGGATCACCAGCGTATCGCTGGGGTCGACGTCGTGCCCTTGCACGGTAAACGGAATTTCCTTCGAAGCCTCGGTCTTGGCGATATCGTCGGACACTTGCGCGACGATCTTATATGTCCCCGAGCCTGCCAGCGGCGGCAAGGCGATCTCGGGATGCACCTTGGGCTTCCATTCCTTATCCTGGGGTGCTAGCGTCGCATCCACGACGCCCTTGATCGGTTCCAGCAGCCGCAGCCCCTGCGGGTCGAACGCATTAATCTGATAAGTGAGGTGCACTTTGTCGTCGGCAGCCTTATAGCCGGTCACCTGAAAGCTGAAGAACAGAACCTCCCCTGGCGCATAGGTGAAACTGGCGGGTAGCGGCGCTCCGTCCTCCATCTGGCGGATGGCGGCGTTGACGATCTGCAGTGAGTCGGCGGCGCGGGAGCGCGCGCAAGTCAGCGCCAGCCACGCCAGTCCGAGTGCGATTCCAGTCTGCGATGCTGCGCGCATGGCGTTACTTCTGCTTGACGGCGGGGGGCACACCGCCCGGATTTTGAGTCACCGAAGGCATGCCGGGCATGGGAACGTTTTCGACGCCAAAGCTCAATGGGATATCCACCAGCGCTTTCTTTTCGTCGTTTTCTTCGGTCACTTCCAGCCGGTAGTGTTTGAGTGGAACGTCGAATACCAGGTTTCCTGTCAGCGTATCGGCGGGCCTCACGCGCCGGACAAATCCGATCCACTGCGGCACCTCGTCGCCGTTCACCAGTTCCGGATAGCGCTGACCGTTGTCGTCCACCAGAGACAAGGTAGGGACATTGGCTTCGGCGCTGCTGCTGTTGACCACGCTCGTCCGCAGCAGCAGAAAACGGTTCGCCGGTATGCGCGCAGTCGCTTCCGAGCCGAGCTGCGGCGCCCACTTCGATTCGAAGACCGTGTAGATAAGAGGTCCTGCCTGTGCCCGGTCGCCCATCGAATAGACCGGAATGGCGCTGTTTCCTCCGGCTCGGGAGCTGCAACTCAACCCGGTTGCAACACAACCTAGAACTGCCGTGAAACTCAGGATGCGTACCATCCACATACTCGAATCTTCGCTTTCACGAGCAGGGAGTGTCAAGGATCGGGGATTGCCGGGCGGCGGCGAGCCATCTCTCCACGGACGGCAGCGCGTTCCGGCCCTGATCGCGGCTGAACCCCATGAGCGATCTCCGCATGATGAAATCCTCGGCGTGGACGCATTGCTCGGTGCGCGTCGCGAAAATCACTTGGGCGGCGATATCGGGATATTCCGGAGCCAGCCGTTCTCCGAGCCGCGGATCGGCTTCCACCAGCCGCAGGATCTCCCCGGCGAGGCTGCCGTAGATCGACAGGTGATGCCGGTCGCTCCCCACTGGTCCCCGCGCGCCCGGCAGGGGAGTCTCAGCGGTCGGGCAGCGGCGGGAGGCGCGCAACTGCCGGCACACGGCGTCGGTCGCATCTTCGGCGATGGCGCGATATCCGGTGATCTTACCGCCCATGACCGAGACCAGCCCGGGCATGGAGACGATGCGATGGCGCCGGGAGATCGCCGATTCCCGTCCGCCTTTCATCACCAGCGCGCGAACGCCGGCGTTGGTCCAGTACACTTCGGCCTGGCGAACGGCCGGAAAGTAATCGGCCGCCGACCGCCTCAGATAATCCACATCCTCCTCGGTGGCGCCGGCGCTGCCGGGGTCATTTCGGAAATCCGTATCGGTGGTGCCGATCCAGCTATATCCAAGCCAGGGGATCACGAAGAAGAGGCGCCCGTCGATGCGGGAGAGCAGCGCCATGGCGTGCCGCTGCACCGGCGGGCAAGCCAGATGAATACCCTTGGTCGTTCGCACCCGCCGCGCCGGGTGAGGCGCAAGCAGCCCTGCGACCCGGTCGAACCAAGGGCCGGAAGCGTTCACCAGCACGCGTCCACGCACATCGGCTTCGTCGCCGTTGAGTAAATCGCGGACACGCACGCCGCCCCGCGTGGCGCCGGTGACTTCCGCATAATTCAGCGTGACGGCGCCGTGCGCGCGCGCATCCACTATGTTTTCGATGGCGAGCCGCTCCGGCGAATTCACCTGCGCGTCAAAATACGCCAGCGCGCCGTCGAGATCTTCCGCGCGCAGGCCGGGCTCTTCGCGGCTCAGTTCGGCGGCGGTGAGGAGCCGGTGATTGGGCAGGCTCTTATCGAAGCTCAGCGCATCGTAGAGCAGCATGCCCGCGCGCATTTCCAGCCGCCGGAATCCGCCGCCGCGATAGAACGGCAGAAAGAATTCGAGCGGTTTTACCAGGTGCGGCGCGATGCGCAGCAGCGTTTCGCGCTCGCGCAGATCCATGCGCACCAGGGCGAAGTCGAGCATCTCCAGATAGCGCAGCCCGCCGTGGATCAGGCGCGTGGAGCCGGCGGTGGTGCCGCTGGCGTAATCCTTCTTCTCCAACAAAACAATGGAAAGTCCGCGCATGGCGGCATCGCGCGCGATGCCCGCGCCTATAATCCCACCGCCGATTACGATGACGTCGAAGCTTCCCGAAGGCAGCCGCAAATCCGATTTTACCCGGCGTTCACAGGCGTCTGCGCACCTCGTGCAGCAGCAGGCCGTGCTCGCGATCGGAAGTGTAGCCGCGGGCACGCGCGTAGAGCATCAATGCCAGCAGTTCGCGGCCATGCCCCCGGCGGACGACATCCGCATCGGTAGCGCGCTCCTCGCGCGTGCGCCACGCCTTCGACTCGCGATAGCGCGCAAATGCGCGTTCGAGCTGCCAGGCAGAGTGGTGGCGGTCGCGCACGATATGGACAAGCTCGTGGGCAAATCCGCCTTCCAGCGCACGGCGAGGGGCTTCGAGCAGGGAAAGGTCCACGCCGAGCACGAACGAGCGCAGACCGTCGGGCTCATAGAACATCCAGCAGTCGTACTCGCCGAAGTGCAGCGTGAGCTTCACCCCGCGCAGCTCCGGAAAACTTCGGCGGATCAGAGTGCGGAGGATGCGGTGTAGGCGCGGCGGAATCACGGCTCGCCGCGCGCACGCGAAGACGCGGCGCGATCGATAATTCGCCGCGCCTTGCGAAAGACGCCGGCGAGCATGCGAGCCGTCAGCTTGCCGGTGGAGGTGTTTTGCTGGCTCGGGTGGTACGAAGCCAGCAATACGGGCTCGCCGGGAATGTGGAATTCCACATTGTGGCCAAACCGAAAGGCGGCACGGCTGCGAATCGCACCCTTATCGCGGAGAATCGAAAGGTATCCATCGAAAGCGATCTTGCCCAGCGCGATCACCACGCGCACATCTTGCAGCAGATCGAGTTCGCGCTCCAGGTAAGGCCGGCAGTTGCGGAGTTCTTCGGGCGTAGGTTTATTGTCAGGCGGCGCGCAACGGGCGGTGGCGGTGATGTAGGCGCCGGCGAGTTTCATGCCGTCGTCGCGAGATATGCTTTGCGGCTGGGAGGCAAAACCGGTCTGGTACATGGCGCGATACAGGAAATCGCCGGAGCGATCGCCGGTGAACATGCGGCCGGTGCGATTGCCTCCATGCGCCGCCGGCGCCAGTCCTATGATCAGCAACTGCGCGCCGGCGTCTCCGAAAGGCGGCACCGGGCGTCCCCAGTATTCCCAATCGCGATAGGCGCGGCGTTTCTCGATCGCGATCCGCTCGCGGTAGGTGGTGAGCCGGGGGCAAAGAGTGCAGGCTACGATTTCGTTGCGTAACACTTCCAGGGCGCTACAATGCAAGCGATGAATGCTCCCTTTCGCGTAGATGGCCGCACGGCGTTGGTAACGGGCGGCGCGAGCGGCATCGGCGAGGCCACCTGCCGCACGCTCGCCTCCGCCGGCGCTTCCGTCATTATCGTCGATGTCGACTCCGAACGGGCCGCGGCGCTGGCTCGAGACCTGCCCGATTCCCAGGTGATGACGCTGGACATCACCGACGAAACGGCCGTGGGGAGGGCCTTGGCCGGCATTGGCAAGCTCGATATCCTCGTGAACAATGCCGGAATCGGCTTGGTCGGAGCCATCGAAGAAACCAAGCTCCCCGACTTCCAGCGGCTGTTTCGCGTCAACGTCGAGGGCACTTATTTAATGACGCGCGCGGCCCTGCCGCTGCTGATCGAATCGAAGGGCTGCGTCATTAACATCGGATCCGTGGCCGGCCTGGTGGGTATCAGGAAACGCTTCGCCTACTGTGCCACCAAGGGGGCGGTGGTGGCGATGACGCGGCAACTGGCCGTCGACTATGCCAAGCAGGTACGGGTGAACTGTATTTGTCCGGGCACGGTGGATACGCCGTTTGTGGAAGGTTACCTGGAGAAATATCACAAAGAAGAAAAGGAGAAAGTTCGCGCGGAACTGAACCTCAGGCAGCCCGTGGGAAGACTGGGCAAACCTGAAGAGATCGCATACCTGGCGCTCTACCTGGCGTCTCCGGAGGCGGAGTTCGTTCAGGGCGCGGTTTTTTCGATTGACGGCGGTTGGACGTCGGCTTGACGTTTGCGGTTTCACTGAAATTTGCGTGAAGGCTTGACACCCGGCGTGCTGTGTGCGATCTTTAACCCCATCTGCAGTCGCAGTGGAGGTTTTCCCCTATGGTTACGCGTTTCCTGCCTTTGTTGTTGCTCACGTGCGCAGCTCTTGCTCAAGACTATCGCGCAAAGATTCAAGGAATTGTAACGGATTCCTCGGACGCCACCATCGCCGGTGCGAGGGTGGCCATACGTAACGTCAATACCGGTATCACACACTCCAGTTCGACCGGTCCGAACGGCTCGTACCTGTTCGACAACGTGGAACCCGGCACCTACGTCGTGTCGGCGGAATTGCAGGGCTTCGCCCGGCAGCAGCAGGAAAACGTGCTGGTGCAAACCCGCGCGGACGTGACCGTCAACTTCGCTCTCAAACCGGGTGCTCTGGTTGAGACCGTTACGGTAACGGCAAGCGCCGTCACTTTGCAGTTCAATACCACCACGCGCGAACTCACCGTCGACCGCAAGATGTTGATGGATCTGCCGGTAAAGGCGCGGAACCCCTTCACGCTGGCGCTTCTCGATCCGGCCGTAGTGAGCCGCTATACATCGGAGAAAAACCCCTTCTTCATGTGGTCTTCTTCGCAGATGGACGTTGGCGGCAACACCACCACCAAGAACGATCTGCTGCTGGACGGCGCCCCGACGCAGATCGGGCCGAAGGGCTCTTATTCGCCGCCCATGGACGCGACGCAGGAATTCTCGATTCAGCAGAACTCCGTGGATGCCGAATTTGGCCATTCGGCCGGCGGCACGCTGTCGGTTTCCACGAAGTCCGGCACAAACCAGATCCACGGCACTGGCTACTATTTCGGGCGCAATCCCGCGCTGAACGCGGTGGTCAATCCGATCACCCGCACGCCAAACTTCATTCGCAACCACATCTGGGGCGGCACGGTGGGCGGCCCGATCAAGAAGAACAAGCTCTTCACCTTCTGGACCTATGAAGGCTGGCGCACCAAGGAGCCTAAGGACGCGATCCGCACCATGCCGACAGCCCTGGAGGCAACCGGCGATTTTTCCAAATCGCTGACGCGCTCCGGCGGGCTGCGCACCATCTACGACCCGGTCACGACCGTTCTGGACGTCGCCTCGAATACTGCTTCCCGGATGCCCTTCGCCAACAACATTATTCCGACCTCCCGAATCGACCCCACCGCGCGGCGGTTAATGCAGGATATCTGGGGTCCAAACAATGCGGGTGACGATCTCTCGGGCTCCAACAACTTCAAAGCCTCCTATCCCTGGCCCATGAAGGACGCCAATTTCTCCAATCGCACCGATTGGAATGCCAGCGACAAGCTCAAGATTTTCGGCCGCTACTCACAGTTCCGCACGACTCTCGATCAGGGCAACTACACGCCCAATAACTCGCGCGCCATGCCCAACGACAACGGCGGCATCATGAATTCCCGCAACATCGTGGGCGACTTGGTCTACACCATGAGCCCCCGCACGGTGATTAATTTCCGGGCGAGCTACGCCATGCTGGAAGACGACTACTCCGCGCCCGAATATGCAGTGGGTGAAAAGGGCCTGGCGGAATTCTGGCCCAATAATCCCTGGTACAAGCCTTATCTGAAGGACATGCCTTTGATCTACTATCCGAACGTTGTGGTCAATGCGGCTTCCACTTCGACTTTCGGCAAGGGCAGCTACTGGTTCCAGCATCCGCATCACTATTCCCTCAGCGGCAAGATGTCACAGTCGCGCGGTTCGCATTATCTTAAAGCGGGCGCGGAATACCGCTATCACGTAGGTATCGGCGTCTTCCCGAACCTGATGAATCTGAATTTCTATCCGGATACGACGGCGAACACGTATCTGTCACCGAACACCGCGCTTTCCGGCGATGCTTACGCTTCGTTCCTGCTTGGCGTTCTGGACAACCGTTCGACCGCGAGAGGTTTTCCCTTCCAGACCAACCGTGTGCCTTACATCGGAATGTTCCTGCACGACGACTGGAAAGTCTCGCGCCGCCTGACGCTGAACCTCGGCCTGCGCTACGAGTGGGAATCCGGGCCTTACGACGACAACGACATCTATTCCCGCTATCTGAACGTTGCGGCGCCCAATGCGGCCATGCAAAAAACTCCGCCGGCCATTCCGGCCGACCTGCTGGCGCTTTCGACGCCCAAGTTCACCGGCGCCTGGGTGTTCACGGACCCCAGCAACCGTAAAGCGTGGACCTCGCAGATGCGCATTTTCCTGCCCCGACTTGGGATGGCGTACCGGGTCAACGACAAGACCGCGCTCAACATCGGTTTTGCGCGTTACGTCGTGCCCATCGCCACGATTGCGAACACGTTGGCTGCCTGCACCTGGTGCCCGGGCTTTTCACAGCTATCCACTCCTCTGCCGACTGTGGAAGGACGACCGCAAGCCTACCTCGCCAATCCGTTCCCGGCCGACACCAACCAGTTGCAGTTGCCCATCGCCAAGGCTCTCGGATCGTATACGAACCTCGGCAACCCCGCCAACTGGGCCGATCAGAACTATCACGCCCAGACCAACGATCGCATCAATTTCACTCTCATGCGCGAGATTCCGGGCCAGTTCAAAGTGGATGCAACCTGGTTCATGAATATCGGCCGCCACGTGCCGCACGATCTCTCCGTGAACCTCGCCGATCCTAACCTGACCTACAGTTTGAAGGCGCAGCTGTCGCAAAACATCGCCAATCCCTTCTTCAATTACCTGACGCCGGATGTCTATCCCGGCGCGCAGCGCTACCAGGCCACGGTCACTCGCGGAAGTCTGCTCCGGCCCTATCCGCAATACGGCTCGCTCACGGTGAACAACGTCGGCGACTGGCGGTCGCGATATCAGGCTCTGCAATTGCGCGTGCAGCGCAGTTACGCGGCCGGCGCCAGCGTCCTGTTCGCTTACAACTACAACCAGGAGCGCAACGAAGCGTACTTCAACGATATCCAGCAGTATGTGAACCAGGTGTTCTGGCTGGGCTCCAATAACGCGCGTCACCGGCTGACTATCGCGGGCACATACGATTTCCCGCTCGGCCGCGGCCGCAAGCTGGGCTCCTCCATGCATCCGCTTCTGAACGCCGCCATCGGCGGCTGGCAGGTCAGCGGCATCTACACCTATCGCTCGGGCGAGTTCCTGCGCATGCCTGCGGCGGAAGTCGTAGGCGATCCCTACATCTCAAATCCCGGGCCGAACAAGTGGTTCAATACGGATGCATTCCGTGTGCTGCCGGCTTTCACACCGCGCACCAATCCTTTCCAGTATGACGGCATCACCGGTCCGATCTTCTGGAACCTGGACGGCACGCTCTCCAAGACCTTCCCGATCCGCGAAAAATATAAGTTGGAATTCCGGTTCGAGGCCTACAACCTCACCAACTCGCTGATGTGGGCGAATCCGAATCTGACCGTGGGCAACTCTCTGTTCGGGCGCTCTACGACACAGGCGGTCACCAACCGCGGTCGCGAGATGCAATACACGCTGCGCTTCCAGTTCTAAGCGCGGCAGCCGATAGACCTCGAGGGCAGGCGGCGTTTTCGCCGCCCGCCCTAAGTCTCCATGCCGAGCGCCATCACCATATATCGCGCGCGGCTCTTGCCGATGTTCCGCCAGCCGTGCTCCTCGTTCGACGCCACGAATGCCACCGATCCCGGCCCCAGTTCGCTCGTCTTCCCGGAAATAGTCACCGCCAGCGTCCCTTCGCGAATCACAATCATCTCCTCGTGCACATGATGATGCGTCCGCATGGGGCACGGCCGACCGACCCGCACGGAAACCGCTTGCTTTTTATCCTGCAAAATCAGGCACGCCATTTCCCGAATATCCGAAATCTGAACACGCGACTTTCGTACGGCTGGGGGCCCGGAGTTCTGCGAATGATGCGAGAATCGGCGGCTTCGGCTCGGGGCGCGACTGGCGATGGAATGGCGGTTCAGTGGAAATCGTGCGACTGCGCCGCGGCCGAACCTGCGAGCGGCTGCACACGGTCGGCTTTTACCGAAACCACGTTATCCACGTTCTGCAGCACGCCATCGATGAGCAGATAGGGCTCACGCAGCAGCGCCAGGCGGTTGCGGTCGAACAGAGCCGGAGTGACGATGGCGTTCATGATGCCGGTCTCGTCCTCCATACTCAGAAAGACGAAGCCTTTGGCCGTGCCCGGCCGCTGGCGGACGATCACCGGTCCGGCGATGCGCACGCGGCGGCCGTGGGGGATGTATTTCAGCCAGGCGGCGGGGGACACGCCAAGCGCATCCATTTCTTCGCGGCGGTAGGCCATCGGATGACGGCCGATGGTCACGCCGGTGCCGCGGAAGTCGGCCGTGAGGCGCTCCTCAGTCGTCATGCGAAGCAGCGGCGAGACGGCTTCGGTTTCTTCCAGTGTGTCCAGCAGCGGACCGGCGGCGCGCGCGGCGCGTTCCGACTGCCAGAGGGCGTCGCGGCGGTGGATCCGGAGCAAGGAATTCAGCGCGCCGATTTCGGCGAGACGGTTCATCTCGTCTTTGCGCAGCTCGGGAACGCGGCGGGCCAGGTCGTGGATCGAGGTGAAAGGCCGCGCCGCGACGATCGCCTGCCCGGCTTGGGCACGCAGTCCTTTGGCGTAGCGCAGACCCAGGCGCAGCGCGTGCCCGTCGCCTTCCAGGGTGCAATTCCAGTCCGATCGCATGACGTCCACCGGCAGCACGCGCAAGCCATGACGTTGCGCGTCCTTTATCAGGATGGCGGGCGAGTAGAAGCCCATGGGCTGATTGTTCAGCAGGGCCGCGGTGAACGCCCCCAGATAGTGATACTTCAGCCAGGCGCTGGCATACGCCAGGAGCGCGAAACTGGCGGAGTGTGATTCGGGAAAACCGTACAGCGCGAACGAAGTGATCGACAGAATGATCTTCTCCTGCGTGTCACCGGTGATGCCATTGGTTTCCATGCCCGCGCGCAGCTTGACTTCTATATCGCGCATGCGTTTTTCCGAGCGCTTGAATCCCATAGCGCGCCGCAGTTCCTCGGCCTGGCCGCCGGTGAAATTCGCCGCGATCATGGCCATGCGCAGCAACTGCTCCTGAAACAGCGGCACGCCGAGGGTTCGCTTCAGCACCGGTTCGAGCGAGGGATGCAGATAGTCCACCTGCTCTCTGCCCTGGCGCCGGTTGAGGAACGGATGCACCATTTTGCCGACAATCGGCCCGGGGCGAATGATGGCGACTTCGATAACCAGGTCGTAGAACTTCTCCGGACGGAGGCGGGGCAGGCAGGCCATCTGCGCGCGGCTTTCGATCTGGAACACGCCGACCGTATCGGCCTGCTGCATGCCGCGGTAAACATCCGGATCGTCGGGCGGCAGGTGCGCCAGATCCACTTCTTCGCCGTGAACATCGCGGATGAGGGTGATGCAGTCCTGGATGGCGGCGAGCATGCCGAGACCCAGCAGATCCACTTTGACGATGCCCATATCGGCGCAGTCCTCTTTGTCCCACTGGACAACGATGCGCCCGGGCATGGTGGCTGGCTCCAGCGGCACCACCGAATCGAGCTGGCCCTGGCAGATCACCATGCCGCCGGAGTGCTGGCCCAGATGGCGCGGCAGGTCCTGCACCGCCTGGTAAAGCTCGAAGAATTTGCGAATGCGGGGGTTGGCGATGTCGAGCCGGGCGTCGCGAAACTGGCGCTCGGTGGTGTCCTTCGGGTCCTGCCATTCCCAGGTGCGGACCAGGCCGGCGAGGCGGTCGAGCGAAGATACTTCGAAGCCGAGCGCTTTACCCACTTCGCGCGCGGCGGAGCGTCCGCGATAGGTGATGACGTTGGCGGTCATGGCGGCGCCGAGCTTGCCATAACGCTCATATACGTACTGGATGGCCTGTTCGCGTTGATCGCCGCTGGGCAGATCGAGATCGATGTCCGGCCATTCGCCGCGCTCCTCGGAGAGGAAGCGCTCGAACAGCAGGTCCATGCCGACCGGATCGACCGCGGTGATACCGAGCGAATAGCACACCGCGCTGTTGGCGGCCGAGCCGCGGCCTTGCACGAGAATATTGTGGCGGCGGCAGAACTCGACGATGTCCCAGACGATGAGGAAATAGCCTTCCAGGTGAAGCTTTTCGATCAGCGCCAGCTCGCGCTCGATCTGCTGCCGCGCGCGCTCGTGGTAAGGACGGTAACGCCGGCGCGCGCCTTCATCGGTGCGCTTGCGGAGAAACGAAATCATGGTTTCGCCACCGGGCACCGGATAGCGCGGGAATTCGTATCCCAGGTCTTCCAGGGTGAACTGCAGGCGCGAGGAGAGCTCGGTGGTGTTGTAGACGGCTTCGGGGATGTCCGCAAACAGGCGCGTCATTTCGGAGGCGGGTTTGAGATGGCGCTCGGAGTTGGCGGAAAGCAGGCGGCCGGCGGTCTGCAGGGTGACGTGATGGCGCACGCAGGTGAGAACGTCCAGGATCTGACGTTCGCCGGGGAGCGCATAAGCGGGCGCGTTGGTGGCGACCAGCGGGATGGAAAGGCGGCGGGCCTGCTCGATGACGGCCTGGTTGCGGGCTTCTTCGGCGCGGTTGAGGTGGCGCTGGATCTCGGCGAAAACATGGCGGCGGCCGAAGACCTCGACGAGCGTGAGGTCCTGCGTGATGCAGACCAGCCCCTTGGCATATTCGGCCAGTTCTTCGCGGCCGGCATCGCCTTCGCCCTTCCTGGCGCGGAGCTTCATGCGCGTGAGCAGGCGGCAAATGTTCTGGTAGCCTTGGCGAGTCTCGGCCAGGACAGCCACGCTGCCTCCTTCCCGCAAAGTAATTTCGGCCCCGACATGCCCCTTGATGCCCGCTTTCTTCGCGGCCAGGTGAAAACGCGGCGCGCCATAGACGCCGTCGCGGTCGAGCAGCGCCATGGCCGGCATGTCGAGCCCGGCCGCTCTCTCGGCCAGTTCTTCCGGCACGGATGCGCCCTGCAGAAAACTGAAGGCGGAACGGGCGTGAAGTTCGACGTACCTCAATCGAAGCTCCCTTCCACGAACCAGCATCCGGTGGCGCGGTGGCAGTAGATGCGGTAGAGCGCGCCGGTGTCGAGTGCGATCTCCCATTCGTCGCGATCCCAAGGGTCAACCGTCCACCAGTCGCCGGACGTGCGCCAGGGGCCGGCGGCGGAGACGATTTTGCCGCGGATTTCAGCAGATTGGACGGAGACAGGACGTTGATTGTCGGTTTGGATCTGCACTTCGCGCGCCGGGCGATAGTAGCGGAAGGCGGCCAGTGTTCCCGGAGCGGAGATCGCTCCGCCGCGCGCCAGCGGCGAGGAAGCCGTCGATTGGGCGTGGCCGTAACGCCTCATCACGAACGCATCCGGCCGATGCGTGTCCAGCAGTTCCGGAGAGCCCACATTGTGTTCGCCCACCAGCGCCGCAACCCGGGCCAGGGTAAGCTCCAGCTTTTCCGGTTCCGGCGCGGCCGGCAGGAAGAGCCCCTCCTGGGTTGTGCGCGGCTTGGCGTGGGCCGCGGCGATCCATACTTTCAGCACCGCAGCCGCCGGCGGATGCTGGCTCAGATCGAGCTGCATCAGCTTGAGGAAGGTTCTCGGGTCGCACATCGGTACGGGGAATCGCAGGGTTCGCTCGTGCGCGGTCTTATCCTCCAGGGCCATTCGCAGTCTCAGCTCGTTGGCCGCCAGACCACGATCCGCAAGGCGGCGGCAGAGATCGCCCAAAAGCCGGCCCAGCACGAAAAGCAGCGGCTCCAGCAACTCCACCGGATACTCCAGCTCCAATTCTTCTTCGAAGCGCAGCGGATCTGCGAGCGGCACGAGGGGGCGCTCGCATTCGCCGCGGGCCAGTGTCCACAGCCGCACGCCTTCGGCCCCCAGCCTTCCCGCCACACCGATGGCCGGGAGAATGGCCAGATCGCGGAAAGTGCGTATGCCCCAGCGGTCAAACGTTTCTGCGATCTCTTCGGTGAGGCCGAGCAGATGGCAGGGAAGAGACTCCAGGAACTTCGCTTCATCGCCGTAGGGGACCACGCTCACGCCCGCAAAGCCGCGCGCGGTGCAGATGGCCGTACCCGGATTCGATGCCAGGGCGATCGCCGGCTTGAAACCAAGCGCCCGCGCGCGCCCGGCAATGGCGGCGGCGATTTCGTGCGGCTGGCCGTGGATTCGATCGAGCCCGGATGCATCGAAAACGGCGATATCGGCGGCGGCCTGCTCCACGACCGGCGAAAAGGACTGCGCGCATTCCACCAGCCGTGCCGGATCAGCCGAAGCGTGAATGCAGGCGTACATGCCGCATCTCTCCCAGAGGCTTCGACCGGCGGCCAGATGTATCCATGCCGCGCAGGAGCTTGCCCTGCCAGTGCGGGACGCCGCGTCGCATTTCCACCACCAGCGAGGCGCAGGTCTTCGCCAGGGGCTCCTGTGCGACTACGACGATGGCCGCCTGAGTATGCTCTACTGCGCGGCGCAGACGGAACCACGACGTCAGCGAGATGCGGCGCGCGCTGCGGAGCGGGGTATCGCCGAGGTCGAAGATCACCAGGCCGAAGCCGCCTGCCTGAATCACCAGGTCGGCGGCTTTGAGCGCGCGTTCGGCATCGCCCGCGCAGCGGATCCAGAGCAAACGGTTTAGCTGCACGCCGGCATCGGCTGCGCCGGCGGGGTCGAAGCAGCCGGCAGTATCGATCAGCGCGCAGACTTCCTCGCGAGAGGTGATTTCCGCCATCAGCGAGATGGCAAGGCTGGTGCGTCCGCAAGAAGTTGGGCCGCAGATTTCGGTTAAACTGCCGCGCGGGATGGAATAAAGCGACGGGATAGTATCGGGTTCGGGCCGGGGCGCTAGCGCCAGTGAAGTCCCCGCCAAAGCTTCCAGATGGGACTGAATGGCCGCTATCATTTCGCCTTTTCTTCTCCCGTACATTACTTTTGCAGAGAGCGGGCGGGGATGTCAAGAGGGAAGAATGGGAGCGGGGAGCAGGTTTTTACGAAGGCTTTACATAACATCCACCCCCTGGTGGCGTCATATTCGTAGGATCACGATATGAAGATCACGAAACAGGGACTATCGGTGATCGCGGTTCTGGTCGCGGTTTTGTGGGGATGCTTTGTGGCCGAACGGATGATCATCCAGTGCGCGAACCGGGAGATGAGCCGGGTCTTGAAGCGTCCGGTCCGCACGCCGGCCGCTCGACCGGTGGCGATCCCGCACCCGCTCAGAGTAGAAACTTCAGAGCGAACGGAATTACCCGGGCGCTTCCCGACGTCGTGATCGCAGGCGGCTCAGTGCAGGTAATCCCACTCCGCCGCACTATGCTCGATAAGTTTCGGCACGTCCCGGTCGAGCAGATATCCCGTTTCCGCCAGGCGCCTCGCCGCCGCGCCCACTAATTGCAGGAACTCGGCGCGATTGGTGTAGCGCTCCTCAATCGACTGGCGAGGGTCGTGCTTCTGATCGCGGTCCGCTTTGGTCTTGGCGAACGGAATCCAGGAACCTACCATGCTGTACATTTCGTCCGGCGCCCCAATCTCCTGGGCGCGCATGTTCCAGCCGGTATAGGTGGCCAGCGGCACGGTCACGTCGGGCATCCGAACGCCCGTGGTCTCGTTCCCGTCGCGATCCACCTGCGGCAGCAGCACCGTATAGGCTTTGCCGACCTTCGGCGGTTCGATGGAAATGATGCCCTTGGACCGAAACTCCGGTCCGTAATCCACGCGATACCCCTTCTCGATGCGGGTGGGCAGAGTGACGCCCGGAATCTTCGGGAACTGGATGGCGCCGAGGGCGGAGAGTTTGTCTTCGGCGATGCGCGGATACTGCGAGGGCGGTGGTTCCTTGCCATCCTTCACCCACGCCTCCATGGCCACCAGCAGCGCACGCATGCCGTAGGTGTAGGGATTCGGATTCGGCAAGTAGACCGTGCCGCCGCGCTTGGGCGGGAATGCGCCCGGCCCATGCTGTCCGCCGGCGAAGAAGTAGATGCGGGTGGAATCGGGAATGGGCGCGTCCTGCTGTCCGTCCGGAGAGGTGTGGATCAGCGAGGCGGCGCGTCCCCAGTATTCATAAGAGGAGTTGGTGTAAAAAATCTTCGGCGTCACGCCCGCCTTTTCGGCACGCGTCAGCAGTCCGTCGGAGAGCCCGGTCTCCGTGTCGGTTTCCTCCCGATCGGTATAGGGGAAGACGTCGGTCGGATAATACATGTTCATGTACGGATGGGCGTCGCGCGAGGGCTGCGCGAAGCGCAGATTGAAACTGCCGCGCCCGGCGCCGGCGATATGCGCCAGCATGCCGTCGAACACCTTACGGCCCTTCTCGTCGCCGTTAAATCCGTAATAAGCAAACGTGCGCAGGAAGCGCCCGCTCTGCGAAGCGCCGTAGCCGTAGGCACGCTTCAGATAGTTGTGCTGATCGCCCAGCACGGTGATATCGTTGCCGCCATATTTCAGAAACGAGATCATGTCGCGGACGGCAGTGGGTCCGAGCCCCACCAGGGCGGGATCCGCGGAGGTATAGATCAGCTCGTAGACGCGACCCGGCTCGAAGCCGGCGGGCAGCACCACGCGGGTCCGATCCTCGATGCGCCACTGGCTGCGCGGGATGGCCTGGCGCTTGCCGTCGCGGCCGTCGCGCACGGTCAGCGTCATCTTGGGATCGTTGGGATCCTTCACCGGATACGGGATCATGGTGTTGCGATCGCCCAGGGAGTGGCTGGTCATCTTTTTGTCCACCAGAATCTCCGAGCGCACCAGGCCGGTGACGCCCTTGGCCACGGGCGCGTACAGCCGCATCAATTCCGGATCGGCGGGCGAATCGAACTGCCAGCCCAGCCATACCAGCGTGTAGCCCTGCTCCATCAGAAAGCCATCGCCGAACTGCGCCGCGGTCTTGGGATCGGTGGCGCCGGAAGCGCGGTTGTACATGCTGAGCATGCCCTTGCGGCCGCGATTGGAAACCTCGAACAGAATCGCTCCGTTGCCTTTGGCCGGGTCGCGCGGTTTCAGCACGTACACGTCGGCGGAGAACTCCACCTTGCCTTCCTCGTTCCGCGGCCCCTTATCGATGTCGGTGATGATCTGGTTGGCGGCGAGTTTGGGATCGACGGCGAAAAATGCCTTACCCACGATCCGTTCATAGGGCCCGGTGTTGCCGAACGGCTGTCCGTCCAGCACGTCGGTGCGCGAGGAGACTTCCAGTCGCACGAACGCCGCCGGCAGAATCGGGCAGAGGCAAAGAAGGAGCATCCCTGTGCGTTTCAACATGGGAATATTAGAACACACGCGCGATCCACCGCTCCACGAGCGGTCCGGCTTTAGAGGGAAAGCGGTGGCCGCCCTCGAGCATATGGAACTCCACGTCGGCGGCGTGGAGCCGGAGGCGCTCCGCATAGCGCTCGGTTAGCGCAGGCTTGTAGAACTCGTCTTCGCGCCGCGCGATGTGCAGCAGCGCAGCCCGCGTGGTCTGATAAGGGCCATCCTCCCAGTTCGTGGGAATCCCGCCGCAAATGCCGATCACACCGCCCACGGCTTCGGTATGGGTGGCCGCGAAGCGGTAGTTCAGCCCCACCGGCTGGGAAAAGCCGATCAGCATGCGCCGCCGGGCCGGGATGCCATACTGGCGGCCCACTTCATTCAGAACGTGGAGAAGCATTTCGTGATGCAGCCTGATCGAGGAGCCGGCGTGCCGGTTAGTGACCCAGCAATAGCCCACGTCGCCACGGTCCTGCGCAAGGTAGAACTGATTCGGTCCCTGCAGCGCGGCGATGACGTGGCTGGGGCCGATCATCGGACCGGTAAGGCGCAGCATCGTCTCCGGCGTCTGTCCGAACCCGTGCAGCGCCACCGCCAGCAGAGTTTCATCCGTTATCGTCTCCGGCTCGTATAAAAGGTAGTGACAGTCCAGGCGGGCACTGAAGGTGCAGTGCTGCGGTGCATCGAAGTGCATCACTGCTTTGGTAGCACGGTGGCCTGCAGGCGCCGCATGCCGCGCAGCCAGCGATCGTAGTCGGATGCCTTGCGGAGGAGGTACTCTGCCACCTCCGGGTGCGGCAGGATCAGGAAGCGCTCCTGCGCGATACCGTCGACCGCCACTTCGGCGACGGTATCCGGGTCGAGCGCGCCGTCGAGGAGAAACTTGGCGGCGCCGATGTCGCCGCCGAGCAGCATGTTGGTGCGCACGCCCTGCGGGCACAGGCAGGAGACCTTGATGCCGCGGTCGCCATAGGTAACGGCGATCCATTCCGCCAGCGCCAGCGCAGCGTGCTTGGTGACGGCGTAGGGCGCCGAGCCGATCTGCGTCAGCAGTCCCGCGGCGGACACCGTCTGCAGGAAATAGCCGCCGCCGCGGGCCAGCATGCGCGGCAACACGGCGCGCGCGGCGTAGAGGTGAGCCTTGACGTTGATGCTCCAGATTCGCTCCCAGCCGGCATCGTTCACTTCGACGCCGCCGGGGATGCTGATTCCGGCGTTGGAGCAAAACAGATCGATGTCACCGGCCCGGGCGACCAGTTCCTGGATTTGCGATTCCACCGCCACGTCGACGCGCATCGCCACGCCGCCGATCAACTTTGCGACTTCTTCGGCCGCCGCGGAATCTATATCAGTGACGAAGATCTTTCTCGCCTCCAGCGCCGCAAACCGCCTGCACAGCGCCGCGCCAATGCCGTTTCCAGCGCCGGTGACGACGATCGTTTTCCCCCGTAATAGCATTTCGACCTCACCCAGGTAAATGTTATTAAATCTGATTCAGGATTTGTACCACCTGTATTCCCGGAATCGATCGAACGCGTCTTTCCAAGCAGAAGGATTGAGGCCCCCGATCAGTCGAGAGAAGGAGGGCAAGAAAATGACGCGCTTGAATGAATTGCTGGATACCACGCAGACCGGACCGGAAGCAGAGCAACTGGGCTCCAGCCTGCGCGAAAGAATCGTCGGCCAGGAAGAAGCGATCCGCGAGATCGTGGATGTGTACCAGACATATGTCGCTGGTATGCAGACTCCGGGGCGTCCGATTGGCAATTTTCTTTTCCTCGGCCCGACCGGCACCGGCAAGACCCGGATGGTGGAGGCGCTCGCGGAGAGCCTGGTAGGGGATGCGCGCGCAATCGTCAAGGTGGATTGCGCGGAATTCCAGCACAGCCACGAAGTCGCCAAGCTGATCGGCTCGCCTCCCGGTTATCTCGGGCATCGCGAGACGCATCCGGCGCTGAGCCAGGAAGCGATCGATCGCGGCCAGACCGAGAGCGTGAAGATCAGCTTCGTGCTCTTCGACGAGATCGAAAAAGCGAGCGATGCGCTCTGGAACCTGCTGCTCGGCATTCTCGACAAGGCGACATTAACGCTCGGCGACAATCGCCGCGTGGATTTCTCGCACGCCATGATTTTCATGACGAGCAATCTCGGCGCCGTGGATATGGCTTCCTTAATGAAGCCCGGCCTCGGGTTCGCGCCGAAAGAAGCGGCGGTGGACGAGAGGCTCGCCAGCAAGATCAACAAGGCGGGACAGGAAGCGGCTCGACGCCGGTTCACGCCGGAATTCATGAACCGGATCGACAAGACGGTCGTCTTTCATCCGCTCGAAGACGAAGAACTGCGTGAAATCCTGAATATCGAGCTTGCCGGATTGCAGCGCCGGATTTGGGAGTCAGCGCAGAACGTAGCGTTCGCGTTTTCCGTGACCGATACGGCCAAGGACTACCTGTTGCGGGAAGGCACCGATGTCCGCTACGGCGCTCGGCATCTGAAGCGCGCCATCGACCGGGCCGTGGTAAGGCCTATGTCGAATTTGATCGCGACCCGACAGGTGCGCAAGGGCGACCTGCTGAGAGTGGATTACGATCCCGACCGGAAGCTGCTGGCTTTCTATCGGGACGCGGCAGGAACGATGCCGGCTCCCGTTCCACAACCGGCGCCCGAGCCGGTGGTGGAGCCGACGACCAAGGCAGTGGCGGTGGCCTCGGCGCCGGCCATGCAGCCGATCCAGTTTCGCCGGCGGCGGTAAATTGCCGCCCTGCAACATCGCGCAGCCTCGGATGATCCGGCCGGGGCCGCGCAAAGTTAGAACCTTATGCGGCTTGGCCGCGTCATATGATAGGTAGAAGAGGACCATCACATGCGAATGATTCCAGCTTTGATGACCCTTGCCCTCGCCGGCGCAGGGTTTGCCGATACTTTGGTCTTGCGCAGCGGCCAGACCGTAAATGGAACGTATTTGGGCGGAACCGCCCGACAGATCCGGATGGACGTCGGCGACAGGATCCAGACTTATGATGTCGCCGATGTTACGACATTAAGCTTTAGCGGCCAACCGTCCGCGGCTGTCGAGCCTGCGCCACCAGCACCTGCGCCCTTGCGTCCCGCGGCTACACCGCCTGCTCCGGCCGCCAGTGCGTCCGCCGCTCCCTCCAGCGCCGCCGGAGTGGAACTGCCGGCGGGAACGCAGATTACCGTGCGCATGATCGACGCCATCGATTCACGCACCAATCGTGTGGGCCAGACGTTCAACGCGAGTATGGATGAACCGGTGATTATCGGTGGAAGTACGGTTATTCCGCGCGGCGCCGACGTGATCGTAAAACTGGTCGATGACAAGGAATCCGGCAAACTGGCCGGCAAGACCGTGCTCACGCTCGACCTGGTTTCGGTGCGCATAGACGGGCGCATGGTCGATATCAATACACAGACCTTCAGCCAGGCGAGCGCATCGCGAACGGCCCGGACCGCCAAGATGGCCGGGGGCGGCGCTGCGCTGGGCGCGATCATCGGCGCGATCGCCGGTGGCGGGAAAGGCGCGGCCATTGGCGCGGGCGCAGGCGCCGGCGCGGGAGCGGGAGCCGAAGTGCTGACCAAGGGACAACAGGTCCGCATCCCCTCCGAGACGCGGCTGACCTTCACTGTCGACACCCCCATTCGTCTTTGAGCACCGCAATCGTGACGGGCGCGAGCCGGGGCATCGGACGCGCCGTCGCCACCGAACTGGCAAAAACGCATAACGTCATAGGTACGTACCGCGGGCGCCGGGACGCGGCCGAATCACTGGCCGCGGAAACCGGCGCCCGCATTTTTCAATGCGACATCTCCTCCGCGGCGGATCGCTCCGCGCTGATGGCTTTCGCGCGGGAATGTTTTCCGCGTCTCGATCTGTTAGTGAATAACGCTGGAATGGCGCCGAGGGACCGGCGCGATATTCTCGAAGCTACCGAAGAAAGCTTTGACGAGCTGATCTCCACCAACCTCAAAAGCCCTCATTTCCTGACCCAGCTTGCCGCACGCTGGATGCTCGAGCATAAGCAAGGCCGCATCGTTTTCGTAACTTCGATCTCGGCTTACACGGCTTCGGTGAACCGCGCCGAGTATTGCATCTCCAAGGCCGGCCTGGCGATGACGGTGGCGCTCTATGCGATGCGCCTGGCTGAATCCGGGATCAAGGTGTTCGAGGTCCGGCCCGGGATCATCCGGACCGACATGATCGCGAAAGTAGAAAAGGCGTACGAAGAGAAGATCGCCGACGGGCTGCTGCCACAGCGGCGGATGGGTGAAGGATCCGATGTGGCGATGGCGATTCGCGCCATCAGTGATGGTTTGCTGGACTATTCAACCGGGCAGGTAATTAACGTGGACGGCGGTTTTCACCTGCGCAGCCTCTAAAACCGGTACAACATCAGATAAACTACTACTCCCGTAATACTCACATAGAGCCAGATTGGAAAAGTCCATCGGGCAATGCGCCGATGTTTGTCGAAGCGCGCTGTCAGACCGCGGTTGAGCGTAACGATTGCCAGCGGCGGAACCGCAGCGGCCAGGATGGTATGGGTAGCAAGGATGCTCAAATAGATCGCGCGCATAGCACCGGTTTTCTGGTAACGCACCGACCCGACCTGGAAGTGATAGATCAGGTAACAGATCAGGAAGGCGGTGGAGACTCCAAAAGCGGTGAGCATTACCTTCCTGTGGTTTTGAATCTGCTTGCGGCGGATGAGCGTGTAACCCCAGATCAACAGCACCGCGGCGGTGGCGTTCAAGGTCGCGTTTATGGTTGGCAGCATTGGAGATTTCGGATGTCGGCGATAAGCTCCGGGGTATCCGTATAGTAGCCCCGGATCTGGCTCTTGCCATCTACCAGGACAAATCTGGTGCTGTGAGTCAGGCCGAGATCGGCCAGTTTGAAGGCTTCGCGGCTCAGCATTTGGAGCGTATTGCGGTCACCGGTCAGGAAGAACCACTCCGGTCTGGCTTGCGCGGCCGCGGCATAACGGGCGAGCGCGGCCGGTGTATCGTGCTCCGGATCCACTGTAAACGACAATAATAGTATATCGGGTTTTGCCGCCTGAACCCGCCGCATTTTTCGCGTCATCAGCGGGCACGGGCCGGTGCACGTCGTATAAATGAAGTCGGCCACCCAAATTTTGCCGTTCAGATCCCGGCGCGAGAGCCGTGCCCCGCTCTGGGTGGTGAGTTCAAAATCTGGGACTTGGCCGTAAACCGGCAAGGGCTTATTAGGTGTGCAAGCGGCAAGGACCAGGATTAGAAGCAGCAAATATTTCATGCCTGACTTCTGGTCGCCTTCTGATTGGCCATCATTCCCGAGACCAACAGCAATAAGATGCCGAAGGCGGCGGTCACCATCAAGCTCGGAATCATCGGAGGCATGCCGCCGGCCAGATGCAGCAGGGCGTTGAGCAGGGCTATCGAATAGGTCAGCGGATTGATCCACATCAAAGCCCGAATCCAGCCATGGGCGGTGCTCATCGGGAACAGCGCCCCCGAGACCATCCACATTGGCACCAGCAGCAGGTTCATGATGGCGTGGAAGCCGGAGGTGGTTTCCATCTTCCAGGCGATGACGAATCCCATGCCGGTGAGCGTGAAGGCGATGAGGAAGATGGCGCCCACGATCGGGATGATACCGGCGAGGGAAATGGAGACCCCGGCCAGAGGCGCAAACACCAGGAACAGCAGGCCTTGAACCCACGCCAAGGTAGCGGCGCCGAGAATTTTCCCCAGGACCATCGCCGTGCGCGGAGCCGGGGAGACTAGCATGGACAGGAGAAAACCTTCGCGGCGATCTTCGATGATGGAGATGGTGGAAAAGATAGCCGAGAACATCACGGTCAGCACGAGCGCGCCGGAGTAGAAGCGGCCGAGATCGCCCGAGCCGTAGCCGATCAGAAGCCAGAATACCAGCGGCGAAGCCACAACGCCGATGACGCGGCTCTTGGTTCGCCAGAAGCGGATCAGCTCACGCTGCCAGAGCGTGATGGCGGGAAGCATAAAGTGATTCATCTCCCACCTGCGGTTTCGGTTACTTTGCGGATCGCTTTGGACACGTCGGCTACGGACTTGGAGCCGTCGATCTCGTGGATGGAGGTTTCGGGGAAGTAGGTCTGCGCAAAATCGAGCTCCCGATGGTAATCCTTGAGTGCCTGTTCGATATCCGGCTTTCCCTCCTTACGCGCCCGCTTGCGAGCTTCGGCATCGCTCACGCGAAGGTGCAGAACGATTGGCTTGGGAAGCTGGAACTCGGAGATCAAGGCGGTGAGATGGTCCCCTTGTTCCTTGGAAGCGGGATATCCATCCAGGATCACACCCTTGGAACGGTCGATGGCGCGGAGCCGCTCCTCGAGCAGACGCTTGAGGACGGGATCGAGACGCGGTTCGACACCCTGCAACTCGGGCCGGCGCGCCTTCTCGAAGGCCGGCCGGTTTTGCGCGATCAGGTCCTCTACCGAGACCAGCACCATGCCGCGCTCCTTTTGCAGAATCTGTGCCTGGGTGGTTTTTCCCGAGGCCGGCGGTCCGATCAGGACGATCAACGGCCCGGCAGATTGCGCCGCGAGGGCGCCGGCGAGCCCGAACAGACAAGCCAGTCCCGAGACGGAATGACGCATGTCTTAATTGTAGCGGTGAATGCCTGCCGGCTTCAGTGCGTCATGGTGTAAAGCAGATAGTTGACGCCGATTCGTAAAGCCAGGCTGGAGTATTTCTCCGGGTACTCCGGAGCATCCGCCCATTCCCAGGCATCGCCCAGATCCATGTTGAAACAGATCGCCACCAGCACGCGATCCTTGTCATCCATGATGGCGCGGTAGTGGCCTCCGACGCCTCCGCGCTCCCACTCCTGCCCCCAGACGATCTGATAGCCGGGAATGTGATAGGGCTTGCGGGTGTCGAAGGCGACCTGGAAGATGGGATGGTCATCCGGAATCTCGACGGCCTGGCGCCCGGGATAAATTTTGTGAATGCCTTCCATGAACGTGTTCCACTCGCGTTCGTTGTGGAAGTCATCCACCATGAGGAAGCCGCCGCGGTCGAAATACTGGCGGAGGCGTGCCGCCTGGTTGTCGCTGATCGTCCAGTCGCCGACGCCCACGGCGTAGAGGAAGGGCCAGTTGAACATTTCGTCGCTGTCGATATCCACGATCTCCTCGACGCTGCGGGTTTGAACGCGGGTGAGGCGGCCGATCGCCTTCATGAAAATGCGATCGCTTTTATTGGCATCGGTGCCCCAGCGCAGGAAGCGGCGGAAATATCCGTCGCGCGGCGAGCGGTAGCGCAGGCGGGCGAAGGCGAACTCGGTGTTGTCCCAGGCGCCGGGCGGATCGTCCACCGGGTCCTGCATCTCATGTTCGAAGTGGGCCCATCGATTTCCGCGATGCAGATACTGCGCGGCAGCCATGGCGGACAACGCGGCCAATATGAACAACAGCCGCAGCGGGCGCCGCATCTCAGGCCTTCATCACCTGGCGCATGTAGCGGGCACAGCGCGGCACGTCCTGGGTTTCGTCCGCCTTCCCTTCGTACACGATCCCGAGGAAGCCGTTGTAGTGAACGCCGCGCAGAATATTCATCACGCGTGTGTAGTCGATAAATTTCTCGCGGCCAGTGGCGGGGTCCGGCTGGTAGAACTTGACCCGTACGAAGCGCGTGATGGGCGCGATCTGTTCCAGGGAGTGGTAGTAATCGTCGTAGGTCTTGCCGGCGATCTTGGGCCCGTTCGGCCCTTCGCGCCCGGCAAAATGGCCGGTATCCAGCAGGAGTGTGAAGTTGGGATGGTCGACGGCCTTGAGAAAGTTGAGCATGTCGTCGCCGGTGGAGGTGAGGCCGCTGTGGTTTTGCAGTGCGATCAGCATGCCGGCTTCGGCTCCCATCTCGGCGGTCTTGCGCAGTGCATCGACGCCGCGCTTGAAGGCTTCTTCGGTCTTATCCGGAGAAGGCGCCGAGCCGACGAACACGCGCAGCAGAGGAGCGCCGAGGAACATCCCGACCTGAATCGCCTCCTTGGCCTTGTTCAGCTCTCTCGGGATATTCTCGGCGGAGCGGCCAAATTCTGTGGAGACCCCGAGGCAGGAGACCGACAGGCCCTGGTCCAGCGCCTGGCGTCGGACTTCCTTCAGGTGAGGTGTCGTCGTGTTCTTCAGGCTGTTGATGTGAATGTCGGCTCCATCCAGATCGAGCGCCCGGCAGGTGGTCAGGAAGCTGAAGATGTCCATCTTTCCCGCACGGAACTGGTTCTGGTAGCTCAGGGTGAGGCAACTCAAGCGCATCATGCCCCATATAGTATCAATTGCCGGACGCCGGCAGCAGCGCGGCAGCAGGTCGCGAGCCGCTATTCGATGGACGCACCGGTCTCGTGGACGAAGACGTCTTCCAGAGTGGGCTTGTGCAGAGCCACCGAGTCGATAGCGCCGGGGAAGGCTTCAACAACCTCGGTGATGAAGCGATGTCCGTTGTCGATTTCGATGCGCACCTCACCATCCACGATCGAGGGTTGAATTCCAAACTGCGCCTCGATCTTCGCGCCCAGGCTTTCCGGATCTCCGGCCTGGAGCACTACCACATGGCCGCCGCCGATACGCGAGCGAAGCTGGTCGGGCGTGCCCTCGGCCACGATTCGTCCCTGATGCAGCAAGACGATGCGGTCGCAGCGATCGGCTTCATCGAGGATGTGAGTGGTCAGGACAATGGTGACGCCTTCAGTGTCGCGAAGCTCGTGGACGTATTGCGAGAGCTCGCGGCGCGCGCCCGGGTCGAGGCCGGTGGAGGCTTCGTCCATCAGGACTACCTTGGGCTCGTGCAGCAGCGCCTTGGCGATCTCCACCCTCCGCTTCAGGCCCCCGGAGAGGCTTTCCACCAGCTCGTCCCTGCGATCGTGTATGCCGAGGCGCGTCATCACTTTGTCCATGCGGCGATTCAGAATCGCGCCGGAGAGTCCGTGCAGATGGCCCTGCGAGCGGAGGTTTTCGGCGACGGTAAGCGCTTTATCGAGGCTTTGCGTCTGAAAGACTACGCCGATCCGGCGCCGCACTTCGGCCGATTGCGTGGCCACGTCGCAGCCGGCGATTTCCGCGCGGCCATCGGTGGGGACCATCATCGTCGACAGGATGCGAAAGAGCGTGGATTTGCCGCCCCCGTTCGGTCCGAGCAGACCGAAGATTTCGCCTTGCCGGACCAGGAACGAGATGTTCTGCAGTGCGGCGCGATCGCCGTAGCGGTGCGAAATATTCTGTACGGAAATCACGAGCGGTCTAGCAGCATCAGGCCGTAGAGAATGGGGAGATAGAAGACCGAAACCAGCAGGACAAACCGCGCGCGCAGAGCCGTGCGTTCCCTGGCCACGCGAATTCCCGAGTAAAGAAAATAGAGTCCCGCAAATAATGCGCCAAACATGTAGATACGCCCGGACATGCCAAGGAAGGTGGGAATCATGCTTACCGGGATGAGGGCCAGCCCATAGATCACGATTTCGGCGGCGGTGCGGCGGCCATCGGGCTTGACGACCGGCAGCATGCAGATGCCGGCCCTGGCGTAATCTTCCCGGTACATCCAGGCGATGGAATAGAAGTGGGGAAATTGCCAAAGGAACAGGATGGCGAACAGGATCCAGGCTTCAGCTGTAATCTGGCCGGCCGATGCCGCATAGCCGATCATCGGGGGCATCGCTCCGGGAAAGGCGCCCACCGTTGTGCTCAGGGGCGTGCGCTGCTTCAGCGGAGTGTAGACGAAAAGATAAGACACCAGCGTGGAGGCGCCGAGGATGGCCGAGAGGGGGTTGCATCCCAACCAGAGATCGGCGAATCCGGCTATCGAGAGGGCGATGCCGAACAGCAGCGCTCTGGCCGGCTCCAGCCGGCCCGCGGGCAGCGGGCGATCTTTGGTGCGGCGCATTTTGCGATCGGCTTCGCGCTCCGACCACTGATTCAGGGCTGCCGTGCCGCTGGCGATCAGTCCTGTTCCTAAAACCGTATGCAGGAGGGACCACAGGTTCAGACCTCCGCGCATGCCGAAGAAATAACCTATGCCTGTGCTCATGAGGATGAGCCAGGTGATGCGCGGTTTGGTCAGTTCGATGTAGTCCCTCATGTGTATCGGTTGCCGCAACGGCGCTGTACCCGGTTATTTGCCGTCGTAGGAGAAGTCGGCCGTCTTGCTGTCTTTCGCCGCCACCGTTACCGGCATGTCCTTGGTGCCATATTTTTCATGCCAGGCGGTCAGCGTATAGGTCCCCGGGGGCAGTCCCTTTATTGTATAGGAGCCGTCGTCGCCTGTCACGGCGGAGAACGGATGGCCAACGACGCCGATGTAGCTGCGCATCCAGGGGTGGACGTTGCATTTCACCGCAATCGGAGGATTAATTTCTTCGCGGGCAAAGCTGCGCATCTTCGGGTCGGCGCCCGGCGCCTGCGATTCGTTCCACTCCTGATTGATCTTGGGCAGCGGGTGAATATTGTGATTGGTTGGATCGTTGTTCTTGATCTCGATGTTCTGACCGGTCATGACGGAAATGACGTGCGGGCCGTACATACAGCCTTTCTGATCGAGCACGACGGCGTTGGAGGGCGTCGGCCACTGCCTGTCCGGCAGACCGGACTTCACGTAAACCAGGACGTTCTTCAACGTGCCGTTATCGTTGATGACGACTTCTTCCGACTTTTGCGGCGTGCTGTGGGCGCGCGCGCAGGCAGGGTTGGCCGACATGTCGATATTGGCTACCTTCGGTTTGTCGCCGGTGAAGCTTACTTTCCCGGTGACAGTGGCGGCGTTGGCTTCATCAACCGCGGGAGCTGAGGCTGCGGGCGGCGCCGCTTTGGATTCTTCTTTCTTCGGTTCGCTTCCGCCTCCGCAGCCCGAGAGCAGCAGGGCCGCCGTGGCGGTGATCATCAAAATAATTCGCACTTTCAGTTGTCTCCTTCAAGAACCGCTTGCTTGCGCGCGCGGCTCGGTGTTTGGTTAGCGCCCCGAGCCCGAGCCGGCGCTGCTGCGCAGGCGGGCTAATTCTTCCGGGGTGAATTGGAACATATATCGCACCAGTAAATCGGCGTGATCCTTCGGGTAGTTCTGGAAACTGGGCGGCGTCGGACCCGCGAAGACCTGGCGGTCGCCTTCCTGGCGGAACAGGCCGCTTGGCATCGCCGTGCCGGGAGCCATACTGGCCGGGTCTAATATCCAGCGCCGGGTCCAACCTGGCTTGAGACGCTCTTTGGCAATCGTGAAGTTCGGGGCGGTCGCCCGGGCATCGTGTTTCGGATCGCCGGTCATGTGGCACTTCAGGCACGGAGCGCCTTCGCTCGAGAACAGGTTTCTGGCCATTGTGCGCTCCTGATCGGTCAAGGGCTCGAGCGGCTGCGCGATGTAGGGCGTAATCTGGCTGGACAGCGCATTGAAGAACCTCACCAGCTTTCTGATCTCCCCGTCGGAGAAGTAGAAGGTGGGCATCCGGGCGCGCAGGTAGCGGCGTACGCCGTCGCGATCCTGTTCCTTTTCGCTCAGAGCAGGATCTTTCAGGAAGCGCATCAGCCAGTTCGGATCCACGCGGGCGCCTTCACCGATCAGACTCGGTGGGCGCTGATCCTTCCAGTCGGGATCCTGGTAGCGGGGTAATTGCATGAAGACGGTCGACTGGCCGACGTGCACCTGGTGGCATCCCATGCAGTTGTATTTGCGAACCACCCACCAGCCTTCGATGATGTCCTGCCTGGCGTCGGTGGGCGAGTAGTAGTAACGCTCCGGAAGAGTGGATTCTACCGAGCCGAGCAGGAAGGTGGCGACGGAGTCGATTTCCGGCTTGGATAAATTGAAGTTCGGCATTTTCAGCCGGTCCTGCTTCGCCTTCTCCTTGCCTTCGTCGTAGACGGCGGGGTTCTGCAGTTTGTGCTCGAAGAACCCTTTGTGGTTGTACCATCCATCGTGTTCGGCCTTGTGGCCGAGTAAGGCGAAGTCCAGCCGCTCGATCGGCTTTGAACCCTCCTTGGTCAACTCGGTGCCGATGCGCGCTTCTTCTTCGAGTCCGGAGATCTCGTGGCAGCCCGCGCAGCCGTAGAAGCGCACCAGGTAAAGACCGCGCGCTTTGAGCTTCGGATCTTCCAGGTAATCGGCGTTCGGATACTGCGCGTTGGCCTGCTTGCGCTCCATCAGGTAGCTGGCGATATCCCGCGCCTCTTCGATGGTGAGACGTAGGCTCGGCATCGGGGTCATCTGCTGAACGACGAGCTCATGACCGTCGTTGGGACATCTGGTGTGATCGAAGTCAAAAACGTAGTTCAGGCCTTTGCGCTTGTAGTCATCGGCGGTGAGATCTTTCTTTTCGAAGGGGCAATAGGGAGCCGTGCGCTCGCGGGGGTTATGAATCCAGCGCACCAGGTAATCGTAATTATCCTTCTCACCGACGCGGCTCAGATTGGCGGCGAAGGTTCCGCCCTGTTTGTTGCTGCCTTCGCCCATGGAGTGGCAGGCCATGCAGCCGCGGGTTTCGAAAGCCTCCTTACCCTTGGCCGGATCGCCCGGCGCGTTGGTCTTCAACTCGCCGGTGACAGCCGTCTGCCAGATGTAAGCGCCGATGGCGCGGATCTCGTCCTGGTCGAGCCGGAAGGTCGGCATTTTGGTGCCGGGCCGCCATTTGTGCGGGTCCTGCAGCCAGACCGGGATCCACTCCTTGTGCATCTTCATCTTGACTTCTTTAAGGCTGGGGCCGACCTTCTTGATTTCGCGGATCAGCTCTTTGCTGCGCATGTCGAGCTGTTCCATCTGGGCGTCGAGACCGGTGGAGCGGACTTTGAGATCGTTGGCATGGGCATACAGACGCTGGGCTTCGCTGTTATCCCGGGTCTTATCGCCCTTGGCGACGGAAAAACCAGCTTCGCGCAGCCACTCCGCCTTTTGCTGCGCGAGCGTGCGGATCTGCTGATTGGCGCCGGAAAGCTCGTCGGCATCGCGATCGAAACCTTCGTAGCGATGGCAGCCCATGCAGCCGCGCAGGCGGAAGATCTCGCGGCCGGAATTGAGATTGTCGGCCATCTCCGTGACGATTTCACGCGAGTGGCACTGCTGGCATCCGGCTTCGGAATTTTCCTTGGCGTGCATGGGCCAGAGCCAGTGCTCATAGTATCCGTGCGCCTTCTCCACGTGGTCCACGGCAACGCCGTTTCCGCCATGGCAGGGCGTGCAGCCGAAACGCTCGGGATCGTGGACCTTGAGCAGCTCTTTATTCGGATGGCTGGTGAAAACCGCTTCCCCGCCCATGGCGGCCTTGGTCAGCGTGACCGGTTCCCGGATGGCGAGGTGGCAGGATTCGCAGCGGTCGACCAACTCGACATCCTTGACATGGATCTGCTGGATGCGGATATCGAAGGTTTCGAGCTTGCGCAGGATACCCGCAATGGTAGCGTCGCTGGCATCGGGAATCCGGTCGGACAGGTACTTGTCGCGCGCGGCGCGCAAATCGCTGGCATTCTTGAGGAGATCGACGCGCTGCTGCAGCAGCCTCGCCTTCTCCGCTTTCATTTTGTCCAGCTCCTCGGCCATCAGGGCGAAGTTCATTTCCTTCTTTTCGGTGTCGCCGTTGGCCAGGGGCAGCTTGACGGTTTTGACTTCCTTCTTGATCTCCTCGATTTCGCGGCGCAATTTTTCCTTGGTGCTGTCGCTGTGGCTGGTCTCGATTTCGTAGGTGAGTGCGCCGATGTGGCTGCGGACTTCCTGGAACGGTTCGTTTAGGGCGAGCGTGCGCGGCACCAGTTCCTGATTGACGCGGTGATCGATCTGCGCGACTTTGTCGGAAACCGCCTTCTCGGCGGCCGTCATCTGCTGGTCGAGGCGTTTGTACTCGGAGGAATTCTTGATGGATTGCTCGAGTTGCGTTTCCCCGGCCTCCGCGCCTTTGAGAAACTTGCTATAGACTTTGATAAATCGCGCCTGATAGCCCTTCCACGGCCGCGTGCCGTACACCTCATCCCACAGCGCCCAAGCCATCACCAGCACCAGGATGGTGGAGGATATAAACAGCGGCTTGCTCAGAGACGAATGAACTACAGGGTCTTTTTCGTTGTCGACACTCATACGTTAAACCAGGGGGTCACCCAAACATACTTGATACGAAAGACAAGACGCAGAATCATCTTGACCGGCAGCGCGAGCATGCTGATGAGCATCAGCTGCATGATGGCGTACTGCAACAGGCTCATCCGGGCATAGATCTTCCGGCTGAAGGGAGTGAGCGTGATCAGCTTGTGAATGCCGATCGATGCCCCTACCGTGTAAATACCCATCACGATCGCGCCGAAAATGATTTTGCCCACGCGGCTCTTGATGGCGAAGATATCGGGCAGGTCCCGATTGACTTCGAAGATCAGCCGGTTGTGGTCCCAGGTCATGCCCGGCCAGAACCACATCCAGCCCGGACCGCGGATGAGCGTGCCGATGATAATCATCGAGACCCACAGCACGATGAACCCGAAGATGAAGGTCCAGATGGCGAACTTACGCTGCTTGACAGTGTAATAACCGTTGCCGAGCGGATTGGCGTCGATATACGGAATCACCATCAGGCCGACGATGATGAGGCTCGGCATCACCACGCCGGCGATCCACGGGTCGAAGTACACCAGCATTTCCTGCAGGCCGAGGAAGTACCACGGCGCTTTTGCCGGGTTCATCGTCAGCGTCGGATTGGCTGGCTCTTCGAGCGGAGCATTCAGGGTGATCGACCAGACCAGCAGGATGATGGTGACGATGATGGCCGCTACGAACTCTATGCGGAGCAGGTAGGGCCAGACGTGCACTTCTCTTGCCCAGCCTGGGCGAAAGGGTTGAACTTTGCGGTGGTGAGTTTTTGCCAGGGCAGGGTCTGCCTCCAATTGCGCAATCAAGGCATCGTTGGCGTTGGCCTGGCGCAGGGCATACCACGTATAGAAGGGGACAACGATCATCAGCAGGACGATGGGGACGTTGTCCGGCGTGGAGATGATAGTCCAAAGTTGATTGAGATCCATAAAAAAATCCAACGATTAAGGGGTCAAAACGGAGACCTTCGCTGTCCTCATATCTTTTTCACGTCTTTGATTTCCGATGCAAGCATGATGGGCGCGGGTCCGGAGATGCCGCCGTCTTTGCGGACGCGCCAAAAGTGCACCACCATGAAGGTCGAGGCGATGATCGGAATCGCCACACAATGCCAGATATAGGCGCGCAGGAGCGCGTTCGCATCCACGATGGAGCCGCCCAGCAGCCCGAATCTTACGTCATTGAATGGCGTCATGCCCAACTGCGCGCCGAATGGCCCGTCGTGTCCCAGCAGCGGAGTGGCGCGGGCCATGTTGGTTCCTACCGTGACCGCCCAAAATCCCAATTGATCGTCGGGCAGCAAGTACCCGGTGAAACTGAGCAGGAGCGTCAGCACCAGCAGAATCACCCCCACCACCCAGTTGAACTCTCTTGGCCTCTTATACGAACCCGTCAGGAAGACCCGAAACATGTGCAGCTCGACCATGATCACCATCAGGTGCGCGCCCCAGCGGTGCATGTTGCGGAGCAGCTTGCCGAAGGGGACGTCGTGTTCCAGGTAAAGGATGTCGCGGAAGGCGACGACCTTCGACGGGTGATAGTAGAACATCAGCAGCGTGCCGGTGAAGACCAGCGTGATGTAGACGTAGAACGTCATCCCGCCCATGCCCCAGGTGTAGTTGTACGCTACCGCGTCGCGGTTGATTTTGGCGGGGTGTAGATGGAGGAAGACATTGGATAGGACGCCGAGCGCGCGGGATCTGGGTGTCTCGTCGTGCTTGACGCGGAGAATGGATTTCCAGAGGTCGGTTTTTTCCGGTTGCTTGAGCGCTTTGATCTCTTCGGTGGCGCGCGTCCGGACCTCTTTACTGCCCTCGAGCAGAGTCGCTATGCGGCTCTTGCCGTTGGAAGATGCGCCGTTTCCGGTGGTGCCGGATCCGTTGGTGCCGGCCGGCGTGGTTGGCTTTTCGTTTTCTGCCATGGGGACCTCTTAAAATGTCATAACCGAATGATCGCTCCCGGATCTCCGAACTGCGATCGCTCGCCTTTCGGCCACCGGTAGACACGGCTCAGATCGACGACGATCTGGCCTTCGGGATCGAGCTCGACATGCGCGCGATCCATAGGACGGGGAGCGGGGCCTTCGAAATTTATGCCTTCCGGGTCGTAGCCGCTGCCGTGACACGGGCATTTGAATTTGTTTTCGCTGGCCTTCCAGTCCGGGGTGCAGCCCAGGTGCGTGCAGATGGCCGAGATTACGAAGATACCCTCGGTATTGCGGACCACCCAGATGCGATGGGCATTTTGAAATTTGGTGTCTACGCCAAAGCCGAAATCGGAGGGATAGCCGATGCGGAAGTTGGTCTTGGGCTCGAACAGGGTGCGCGGGAAGAAGAACCGCAGGAACATCAGAAAATTGACGCCCAGCGTGCCCAGCACCGCCGCCATGACGAAGCGCCGGCGGCGGGCGATTACCTTTTGTTCGTCTGTGCTTTCGGGTTTGGTGAGAATCGATTTAATTGCGGAGATCAAGCCTGGTTTCGGCGGCGCAGGCGCGGCCGGAGGCTCTGCCGTTGTATTTGCCATTTTCTTTGCCGTGGACCGGATTGCCCGGTCAGTACAACCCTCTCTGAGTCGGACCTCTTAGAGTCGCACTCGAAGGAGAGCGTGGCGGCAGGGCGTGGAGTGCTCCGTTATGTAGGGTATGGGATGCCTTATGCCAAAAAAATGGGGGCCCAGTATAATAATGTTCCGCAGAGCATAGCCCCAGTCCCCAGCCCGCTTGCGCTTTACCATCCGAGTGAACTTTGGTCCAACACGATATCTTTGCACCGGCGGTGGCAATTTGCAAGGAGGGGTCCCTGCCGAGTCCGGCGGCACTGCCGGAACAGGCCCAGCGGAGGAAACTCCCCGCAATGGTGGTAGAAGTACTCTCACCACAAAAGATATCTTCGGTTAGCGCCAGATTTCTGGTCTAATAATTATTAAATACTATCGCCGCGGCTGGCTCGGCGATAAACGGGGGCGGCTGTAGAAATTGTGTTAGCGCACTACCTGGCTTGGCGACGAAGGAACGGGCGCCGGCAGAAATCGGGTTATGCGCCGGAGTAGAGGTTTAAGGGCTGACGATGCAGACATCGCTTGATTTGCACGAACTGCGGACGCGTATGGCAGCAATACGCACCGATGTAGCGAGGATCGATTTCCTTCGCGGCTGGGTCTACAGCCGGCTGGTTGTGGCCTCGCGTCAATGCCTGTTGCCGGAGTCGGCGTGGAGAGATACCGCCGTTGGCCCGGGGCATCTTTTGCGCCTGTTCGAGCGCAATATTGGTGGTGTCTGGTGCTCCGGCGCGAGCACGTTGATGCGCAGCATCTGCGAGTCCTTCGGTTTCCGCACGGCATCGGTGCACTTGGGCGATCCTGACGGTCACGCATCCCATGTGGTGACACTGGTGGAACTTCGGAAGGGGCACCAATCGGTCTGGTCGGTGCAGGACGCATATTTCAACTACACCATTGAGGATCGCCTGGGCGATCCGATCGACTACCGCCGGCTGTGGGATACGCTCGAAGCGGGAGACTCCAGCCGTCTGCGCATCAGATCCGGTAACACACCACACTGCTGGATTCTGTACGCACCGGAGCGCGAAGACTATTCGCGGGACGAGTGGGAGTTCGTGAACTGGCGAGTTCGAAATCCGCAGAGATTGTCTGATGGGCGCGTCAAGGCGGCATTTCATTCCTGGAATTTAGATGTTCTTCAGGAGCCGATCTTCGCCCATTATCCGGCCTGGCTGCAGAAGTACAACGGGAACACCGATCCCATTGGTCTGTTCCGCTTTCCGTTTTATTGGAACGCGCCGGCCGATCTGGCCGAGTCGCTGGACGCCCGCTGCCGCATCGCGCGCTCGGACGCCGCGTAAGCGCGCGTCGATCGCTTCCGGCTGCCCGCGCCCGGCGCCTCTCAGTCGGTGGCGGGCAGCCCTTTGCTCAGCGCTCCGGACAGCTTCCTTCGCTCATACTGCTCCAGCAGGAACTGAACGGGGGCGCGCACCATACTTAACGGCCCAAGCACGGCGCTGGTGAGTCTGCGAAACGATTCCTCGCCACGCAGTACCTTACAAAACGTCTCCCAGATCTGCTCGTTCCGATCGAACATTCTGTAAATCGACCGCGGAAACGCGACTGCGAAACTCAGCAGCCGGCGCGCCCAAATCAGCTCGGCGCCGACCTCCGACCACAGCCGCGCCTGATACGACGCGAGATCGACCAGGGACTGTTGCAAGCCCTCCAGGATCACGCCCGAGGCGATCTCCGCGCTATGGCACGCGTAGGAGATGCCGTCGCCGGTGAAGGGCTCCACCAGGCCGGCCGCGTCACCCACCAGCAGAATCGGCCCTGAGGCCACCTTGGTCCTCCGCGTCAAAGTGGGAAGCTGATGACCGGCGAATTTCAGCTTCGCCAGCACGCCGGGCGGGACCAGCCGCTCGCTGGAGAGGAATCGTTTCAAATAGGGGCGCAACAGGCGTCCGAGCGAGCTGGGGCAACCTACGCCGACATTGACATAACCGTTTTTCGGGAATATCCAGGCATAACCGCTCGGCAAAGTGCCCCAATCGATCCGCATCGATGCCGGATCGAGCACGTCGGCATTTACGGACTCCTGCGGGATCTCGCAATACAGGCCGGCCTGCCAGAAATAAGTGGACCGGGCATTCAGCTCCCGGCTGACGATGCTGTTTGCCCCGTCGGCGCCCACCAGAGCGCGTGCGCGGAAGATTTCGTTTTCGGTTTGCACCTGAACCAGGCCGTTATCGTTGGGGCTGACCGCGACTACTTTGGCCCCCAGGATGATCGCTGCGCCGGCCTTCTGCGCGACGGTCATAAGGTGTTGATCGAACTCGGAGCGAAGCACACTGTAGACCAGCGGTTCGGCGTAACAGCGGGTAAGAGGATTGCCTAAACGGAAACTGAGAGTGACATTCCGCAGCGTCGTGCGCGCGACATCGCACCAGTCAAATGGAATTCGCGTGGAGGCGCGCTGCTGCACGCCGCCGCCGCACGGCTTTTCGCGGGGGAAGAGCTTGGCATCGAGCAGCGCGACGCGAACTCCGGCGCGCGCCAGATGGTAGGCGGTGAGCGATCCGGCGGGACCTGCGCCCACCACGATCACGTCATATTGATTGGAATGCGGGCGCGCGCTCAAAGAGACTTCCCTCCGTCGAAGAAGCAGACAACACCTAGTATAGTCCTTGGATGGCGCGGGCCCCTTCCGGCGGCGACGCTGCCCCGGACGGGCCAGCGGCTATCCTCCGGCGTGACGGCACCTGTCGTTATTGGCGGGCTTGAGAACGCTGCGAACTTTGTTCACCAGCGCGGTGGGCGTAAAGGGCTTCTGCAGGAACTCGTCGGGCGGCGTTCCGCCGGCGCCGAATGCCTCCGTGTCGGTGTATCCGGACATGTAGAGTACTTTCATGTCGGGCCGGATGGTGGCCAGCCGGGCCGCCAGCGCGCGGCCGCTCTCCTTGGGCATCACCATGTCGGTGATCATCAGCTGGATGGGCCGCTCGTATTCGGCGCAGATCTTCCACGCCTGCCCCGGGCCGGCGGCTTCCAGAATCTGATACCCTTCCTGCTCGAGCGTCTCGCGCACCAGCTTACGAACCATCTCCTCATCCTCCACCAGCAGGATGGTTTCGGTGCCGCGCTCGGTGCGGGCCGCGGGAGCTTCCGTTTCAGCGGTCACGGCCTGCGGGGCCTTGCGCGGCAAATATATCTTCACCATCGTGCCGACGCCGGGCTCGCTCGTCACTTCCACGTTTCCACCCGCCTGCCGTACGATGCCGAATACAATCGACAGCCCCAGACCCGTGCCCCGGCCCTGCTGCTTGGTAGTGAAGAACGGCTCGAACAGCCGCGAGCGAGTCTGGTCGTCCATACCCACTCCGGTGTCACTGACCGACAGCATTACGTAGGATCCGGCCTTCACGCGCGTGTGAGTGCCCGTGTAGTTTTCATCCAGGTCGACATTGCCCGTGTGGATCGTGAGCGTGCCGCCTTTAGGCATCGCGTCGCGCGAGTTCACGGCGAGGTTCATGATTACCTGCTCGATCTGACCGGGATCGGCGCTCACCTGCCCCAAATCGCTCCCCAATTCCAGGCGCAGATCGATGTCCTCGCCGATCAGGCGCCGCAGCATCACCGCCATGCTGCCTACCAGAAGATTCAGATCGAGCACCTTGAGCTGCGCCGTCTGCCGCCGGCTGAAAGCCAGCAACTGGCGCGTGAGGGCAGCGGCGCGCTCGCCCGCCTTCAGGATTTGCTCGACGGCGGAGCGGTTACGATCCGAAGGGGGCAAGGAGGACAGCAGCAACTGGCTGTATCCGCTGATGATCGTGAGCAGATTGTTGAAATCGTGCGCTATGCCGCCGGCGAGCATGCCCACGGCTTCCATTTTCTGCGACTGGAGCAGTTGCGCTTCGAGCTGTTTGCGGCCGGTGACGTTGATCATCACTACCAGGACGGCTTTGTGCTGGCGGCCGTAAGGAATATCGTGGGTGCTGATTTCGATGTCCACCAGATTGCCGTTCTTGAGACGGTGCCGGCATTCCACCGGCTGCAAAGCCGTTTGCGGATGCTGCACGGCCTCGAGCACACGAGGTGTTTCTTCCGGAAGCTGAAGATCCTCGATGCGCAGCGCCAGGAACTCGGACCGGGTGTAGCCGTATAACTTCAGCGCCGCTTCGTTGATTTCCAAAAACCGCAGCGACTTGCGGTCGATGACCCACATCGGCTGCGGGTTGTCCTGGATGAACAGGCGGAAACGCTCATCGCGTCGCGTCCGCTGCGGCCTGGGTCCGGAAGGTTTCACGTCAGCACCAGGGGCGCGATTTCGGCATGAGGCCGGGTCTTCTCCTGGAGGGTGCGCTCGCGAATCTGGTCCCAGACATCGCGAGGAACTTGCAGGAACTGATCCACAACTTCGGGATCGAACTGAGTGCCGGAGTTGCGAATGATTTCGCTACGGGCCTTCTCGTAACTCTCGGCGCGATGATAGGGACGGTCTTCCGTCATCGCATCGAGGCTGTCGACAACGGAGAAAATCCTGGCGCCCAGAGGAATCTCGGATCCCTTCAGATGGCGCGGGTAACCGTGTCCATCGAACCGCTCGTGATGGGAGAGCACGATGTCGGCGGCATTATGCAAGGGAGCAAGGCCGTTCAGAATCCAATATCCGATCTGGGGATGACGGCGCATCTGCTTCCACTCTTCCTCGTTCAGGGCGGCCGGCTTCAGCAGAATGGAATCCGAGATCCCGATCTTGCCGATATCGTGCAGCATCGCTCCACGGCGGATGGTCTCCAGCTCGGCGCCTTCAACGCCCATTTTGCGCGCCAGCAGGACTGCATATTCACCGACGCGCCGGGAATGGGCATAGGTTTCACGTTCCCTGGCGTCGAGCGCCGTGACCAGCGCTTCCAGCGTTCCTTCGCTGGCTTCGTGAAGATGCCCCAACGTGCGGCGCAGCTCCGCGCTTTGAGCCCGGACCAGCTGCTCCAGATCCTTGACGTGCGAGGCCTCCCGCAGCTTCTCGTCGCGGCGGTCAAGGGCATCGCGGATGACGCTGATTACATTTTCGAGATCGAACGGCTTGCGTACGTAATCGAGCGCGCCGGCTTTCATCGCTTCCACCGCCATGGTCACTTCATCGCATCCCGTCAGCATAATTACGCCGACGTCTTCAGAGGACTCCCGGATGCGGCCGAGCAGATCGATTCCGTTCAGACCAGGCATGTTCAAGTCGGACAGCACCAGGTCGAACCGCTGACGTTTCAACAAGGCAAGCGCCTCGATTCCACCTTCCGCCGTTTCCGTTTCGAAGCCGCGAGCTCGCAGATAGCCGGCCAGCAAGGTTCGCACGGATCCTTCGTCATCTACCACGAGAATGCGTTTGGGAGCCCAGTCAGATGACCCCATCCCCAACTCCAGAATACGTGAGCGGTTCGCACTCACTCAATGAGACAACTGTGAATTGCGTAACAAAGATCACAGAACGCCATGTTATACGAGCCTTTTGGCGCGATGCAATTCCTCAAAGCGTACGAATGTTTCCGCCACGCCTTGCTCGAGCGGCGTCTTGGTCAGTCCTGGTACGAAGGCGCGAAGCTGGCTGTCATCCATGCGCCAATTGACCGGGACCTGCGGTCCGGCGGCCGTAATCAGGCCGGAGACCTCCGGGCGCAGCCGCTCAAAGAGCGCGATCAGCTCGTCCATGCGAATGACGTCGCCTTGCAGGTTGAAGACGAAGGCTCCGTCGCGCGGCGCCAGCAGACAGCGGACGAACGCCTCGGCAACATCACCCACATATTGCAGATCCATATGCCCGGTAAGCCGCATCTGAAACCGCCGCCCGGACGAGGCCGCCTTCATGGCCAGCGTCGGGTCCGCCGTCAGGCCGCGATCGCGACCGACGCCTTTCCAGCACAGTGGGATCCGAAGCTTGGAATTCACGTGACTTGAAGTCGCGG
>JADMIO010785024.1_pt1 | contig 44522 bp, 40 predicted proteins | sample 8958161 | NCBI WGS metagenome assembly JADMIO01 (sample SAMN16585339, study PRJNA669376) | soil metagenome | isolation source: Crop rotation soil | place: USA: Cullars Rotation, Alabama | collected 2011
CTTTCCCAAAATCGCAAAGTCATCAAAAAACCGCAAAGTTGTTTAAAATAAGAGCAACACTACAAAAGGAGATAAGAAGAGCACATACCTCAGTCACTTATTATCACTAGCGCTCGCCGCAGCCGTGTAACCGAGCATAGCGAGCGAACTGGCGAGGAAGCAAAGAAGAACTGTTCTGTCAGATAGCTCTTACGCTCAGCGCAAGAAGAAATATCCACCGTGGGAAAAACTCCAGGTAGAGGTACACACGCGGATAGCCAATTCAGAGTAATAAACTGTGATAATCAACCCTCATCAATGATGACGAACTAACCCCCGATATCAAGTCACATGACGAAGGGAAAGAGAAGGAAATCAACTGTGACAAACTGCCCTCAAATTTGGCTTCCTTAAAAATTACAGTTCAAAAAGTATGAGAAAATCCATGCAGGCTGAAGGAAACAGCAAAACTGTGACAAATTACCCTCAGTAGGTCAGAACAAATGTGACGAACCACCCTCAAATCTGTGACAGATAACCCTCAGACTATCCTGTCGTCATGGAAGTGATATCGCGGAAGGAAAATACGATATGAGTCGTCTGGCGGCCTTTCTTTTTCTCAATGTATGAGAGGCGCATTGGAGTTCTGCTGTTGATCTCATTAACACAGACCTGCAGGAAGCGGCGGCGGAAGTCAGGCATACGCTGGTAACTTTGAGGCAGCTGGTAACGCTCTATGATCCAGTCGATTTTCAGAGAGACGATGCCTGAGCCATCCGGCTTACGATACTGACACAGGGATTCGTATAAACGCATGGCATACGGATTGGTGATTTCTTTTGTTTCACTAAGCCGAAACTGCGTAAACCGGTTCTGTAACCCGATAAAGAAGGGAATGAGATATGGGTTGATATGTACACTGTAAAGCCCTCTGGATGGACTGTGCGCACGTTTGATAAACCAAGGAAAAGATTCATAGCCTTTTTCATCGCCGGCATCCTCTTCAGGGCGATAAAAAACCACTTCCTTCCCCGCGAAACTCTTCAATGCCTGCCGTATATCCTTACTGGCTTCCGCAGAGGTCAATCCGAATATTTCAGCATATTTAGCAACATGGATCTCGCAGATACCGTCATGTTCCTGTAGGGTGCCATCAGATTTTCTGATCTGGTCAACGAACAGATACAGCATACGTTTTTGATCCCGGGAGAGACTATATGCCGCCTCAGTGAGGTCGTTTGACTGGACGATTCGCGGGCTATTTTTACGTTTCTTGTGATTGATAACCGCTGTTTCCGCCATGACAGATCCATGTGAAGTGTGACAAGTTTTTAGATTGTCACACTAAATAAAAAAGAGTCAATAAGCAGGGATAACTTTGTGAAAAAACAGCTTCTTCTGAGGGCAATTTGTCACAGGGTTAAGGGCAATTTGTCACAGACAGGACTGTCATTTGAGGGTGATTTGTCACACTGAAAGGGCAATTTGTCACAACACCTTCTCTAGAACCAGCATGGATAAAGGCCTACAAGGCGCTCTAAAAAAGAAGATCTAAAAACTATAAAAAAAATAATTATAAAAATATCCCCGTGGATAAGTGGATAACCCCAAGGGAAGTTTTTTCAGGCATCGTGTGTAAGCAGAATATATAAGTGCTGTTCCCTGGTGCTTCCTCGCTCACTCGACCGGGAGGGTTCGAGAAGGGGGGGCACCCCCCTTCGGCGTGCGCGGTCACGCGCACAGGGCGCAGCCCTGGTTAAAAACAAGGTTTATAAATATTGGTTTAAAAGCAGGTTAAAAGACAGGTTAGCGGTGGCCGAAAAACGGGCGGAAACCCTTGCAAATGCTGGATTTTCTGCCTGTGGACAGCCCCTCAAATGTCAATAGGTGCGCCCCTCATCTGTCAGCACTCTGCCCCTCAAGTGTCAAGGATCGCGCCCCTCATCTGTCAGTAGTCGCGCCCCTCAAGTGTCAATACCGCAGGGCACTTATCCCCAGGCTTGTCCACATCATCTGTGGGAAACTCGCGTAAAATCAGGCGTTTTCGCCGATTTGCGAGGCTGGCCAGCTCCACGTCGCCGGCCGAAATCGAGCCTGCCCCTCATCTGTCAACGCCGCGCCGGGTGAGTCGGCCCCTCAAGTGTCAACGTCCGCCCCTCATCTGTCAGTGAGGGCCAAGTTTTCCGCGAGGTATCCACAACGCCGGCGGCCGGCCGCGGTGTCTCGCACACGGCTTCGACGGCGTTTCTGGCGCGTTTGCAGGGCCATAGACGGCCGCCAGCCCAGCGGCGAGGGCAACCAGCCGAGGGCTTCGCCCTGTCGCTCGACTGCGGCGAGCACTACTGGCTGTAAAAGGACAGACCACATCATGGTTCTGTGTTCATTAGGTTGTTCTGTCCATTGCTGACATAATCCGCTCCACTTCAACGTAACACCGCACGAAGATTTCTATTGTTCCTGAAGGCATATTCAAATCGTTTTCGTTACCGCTTGCAGGCATCATGACAGAACACTACTTCCTATAAACGCTACACAGGCTCCTGAGATTAATAATGCGGATCTCTACGATAATGGGAGATTTTCCCGACTGTTTCGTTCGCTTCTCAGTGGATAACAGCCAGCTTCTCTGTTTAACAGACAAAAACAGCATATCCACTCAGTTCCACATTTCCATATAAAGGCCAAGGCATTTATTCTCAGGATAATTGTTTCAGCATCGCAACCGCATCAGACTCCGGCATCGCAAACTGCACCCGGTGCCGGGCAGCCACATCCAGCGCAAAAACCTTCGTGTAGACTTCCGTTGAACTGATGGACTTATGTCCCATCAGGCTTTGCAGAACTTTCAGCGGTATACCGGCATACAGCATGTGCATCGCATAGGAATGGCGGAACGTATGTGGTGTGACCGGAACAGAGAACGTCACACCGTCAGCAGCAGCGGCGGCAACCGCCTCCCCAATCCAGGTCCTGACCGTTCTGTCCGTCACTTCCCAGATCCGCGCTTTCTCTGTCCTTCCTGTGCGACGGTTACGCCGCTCCATGAGCTTATCGGGTCCACTCGCGAACGCAGAAAGGCCCACCCGAAGGTGAGCCAGTGTGATTACATTTGCGGCCTAACTGTGGCCAGTCCAGTTACGCTGGAGTCACTAGTATTTAGGTGACACTATAGAAGCGGCCGCGACAACTTGTCCACGTGGAATTCTAAGCTTAGGATCCCAATGTGCTGGAAAGTGCTGATCATCACAAACAAAACTGGCAGCGTGAAATAATTATTATGTAATGACCTTGCCAATGCTTTTTTACCTAAAGAAGGATCAAGCGGCTTGCCTTCTTTGCCGGCCTTTACCATTGCTTTTTGTGATGGAATAATTACAAAGAAAACATTGGCTGCCATTAATGTTCCGAGCATAGCGCCAAAGTGAATGTATGCAGCTCTTGCACTAAAAACATGTGTATAGAAATAAGCAAAGCCAATCATGATGGCAAATCCAAGCAATGCAAACAACAACGGTTTTTTTATCAAGGGCGATTTACATAATTGGTCATATAAAATCCATGCAATAACAAAAGAACCAACACCAATACAAACTGCAGTAAGTGGTGTAATGTCAAAAACATTTGTATCAATTAAAAATGCTCTGGCATTAAAATAATAAACAACAAATAAAAGACTGAAGCCCGAAAGCCATGTGAAGTAAGCTTCGTATTTAAACCAATGTAAATCTTTCGGAATTTTTTTCGGAGCAACTTTATATTTTTCTAAATAATAAAAACCACCGCCATGCACAGCCCAAAGATTTCCGGCAAGTTCATCACGAACATCTTTGGTGCGATCCAATGCATTTTCTAAAAAAACAAAATAGAAAGATGCGCCAATCCATGCAATGCCAAATGTGATATGCATCAACCGAACGATGATGTTCAGCCATTCCATCATGTGGCCTTCCCAAACCGTTCCTTTCACATTGTACCATATAAATAATAGTATCAAAATAATAACCAGCACAATGGACGCATAAATATATCCCATTGAAAGTGAGAGCTTTTCCTTATCGTGTTCAACCTTATCTTCGTTGACAGCAGTTTCGGCCTCCAGTTTTTTCTGCTTTTCCAACGCATTAAAATGATAGGTCATGATGACGAGCATCAGCAGAATAAAGCCAAGTATTGCAAAAATCAGGAAAGTGAGCATATTTTATAATGGGCTAAAAATACAAAATTTATAATTTTATGCCTTATTTTTACAGATATTGAATTTTCGAGAACAAAAAAACCTCTTTTTGATAGCAATTCACAGTAATAGAACCATTTTGCCACAGGGAACAACAGAAGCAGTTTTGTTGATTGAAGATGGCATCATTAAAGATATAATCCATCATCTTCCCGACAATAATAATTATAAAATAATTGATGTCGGCGATAAAATTCTGATGCCGGGTGTAATTGACCCACATGTTCATATCAATGAGCCGGGCAGAACTGATTGGGAAGGATTCGATACGGCAACTCGTTCGGCGATTGCAGGTGGCTTGACAACATTGGTTGATATGCCGTTGAATTCAAGTCCTGTTACAACTTCTGTAAATGCGTTTAAAGAAAAATTAGCCGCAACAAAAAATCAGTTACATACAAATCTTGGTTTTTGGGGCGGTGTTGTGCCTGGCAATGAAAACGAAATAGAAGGATTGATTGGCGAAGGTGTTTTAGGATTTAAAGCATTTCTTGCCCATTCAGGTATTGATGATTTTCCAAATGTAACAGAAGATGATTTACGAAAAGCAATGCCCATCATCGCAAAATACAATCTTCCATTGTTAGTTCATTGTGAATTGACTACCGACGACGGACCACTGACAACTGATAAGAAATCTTATAACCAATATTTATTATCAAGGCCAAAAAAATGGGAAGATGATGCCATTGCAATGATGATTCGCTTGTGTGAAGAATTTAATTGCAGAACACATATTGTTCATCTTTCTTCATCGAATTCTATTGAGCCAATTCAAAAAGCAAAACAAAAAGGATTGCCATTAACTGTTGAAACAGCGCAACATTATTTGTATTTTAATGCAGAAGAAATAAAAGACGGACAAACACAATTCAAATGTGCACCTCCGATTCGTGAAAAAGATAATAATGACTTGTTATGGCAGGCTTTGAAAGATGGCATTATTGATTTTGTTGCTACAGACCATTCGCCTTCAACGCCGGCATTGAAAGAGCTGGAAAGTGGCGATTTTACTAAAGCCTGGGGCGGTATTGCATCGCTTCAATTAGCATTGCCGGTTTTATGGACTGCCGCTAAAAAAAGAAATTGTACTTTTAATGACATAGCAAAATGGCTTTGTGAAAACCCGGCAAAACTTATTGGACAATCCGATAAAAAAGGAAAACTTGAGAAAGGATTTGATGCGGATATTACGGTAGTAGATGATGGAAAATGTTTTATTGTAACACCGGAAGTGCTGAATCATAAACATAAAACAACACCGTACCTGGTTGAAAAATTATGCGGTGTAACAGAACAAACATATATTGGTGGTGAGCAGGTTTATACTAACGGAAATTTTACAGCATTAAATAAAGGAAAGATATTATTAAATAAATGAGTGAGTATTTACAAAGAGCAGAAAAGATTGTTTCAAGAATAAACGAATTGGCAGCTATCAGCGAAGAACAAGGTTGCATCACTCGTACATTTGGCACAGAAGCTTTTATAGAAGGAAGCAAAAAAGTTGCTGCATGGATGAAAGAAGCAGGGTTAGAAACAAGCATTGATAACATTGGAAATGTACGAGGCAAACTGTCGAGTAGTAATCCAAATGCAAAAACATTTGTAATTGCATCGCATATTGATACGGTTGTAAATGCAGGAAAATTTGATGGACCATTGGGAGTATTGATGGGATTGGATTTGTTAGAAAATATAAAAGCGAAGCCTTCATTTAATATTGAGTTAGTTGCTTTTAGCGATGAAGAAGGCTGCAGATTTCATACAACTTATCTTGGAAGTAAAGTATTGGCAGGCTCATTTGATAAAAAAGTATTGAGCAAAAAAGATGCAAAAGGAATTACATTACAGGAAGCTGTTGCAGCAATGGGCGGAGATACTGATAAACTAAATAATGATGTAATTACTGAAGATAAATGGCTCGGATATTTTGAAATTCACATTGAGCAAGGACCTGTGCTGTACGAAAAAAACATACCCGTTGCCGTTGTGTCAGCAATTGCAGGTCAGCGAAGAGCAGAGATAACATTCACCGGCGTTGCAGGACATGCAGGCACTGTGCCGATGGATATGCGTCATGATGCATTGTGTGCGGCTGCTGAATTTATAGTAGAAGCAGAAGAATTTGCTTTAGAAAATAAAGATAAAATTGTAGCAACAATAGGAAGACTAACTGTTCATCAATCAGCAACAAATGTAATTCCCGGCAAAGTTGTTTGTAGCTTAGATGTTCGCAGTGCAGATGAAACTTCATTGATTGCTGCGTATGATTCATTGAAAGATTTCTGTGAACTGGCTTGCGGAAGAAGGCATGTAAATGTAGAATGGAATTTGGTTCAACAAACAAAGCCAACCATCTGTAACGAACAATTAAATTCAATCCTTGAAAAAGCTATTTCAGATTCGGGTTATCCTTTAATTAAATTAGTAAGTGGAGCAGGGCATGATGCAGTGCCGATTTCATCTGTGGCGCCTGTTGCGATGTTGTTTGTAAGATGTTTCGAAGGCATCAGCCACAATCCACTTGAAAATGCCGAAACAAAAGATATCGCATCAGCAATAAAAGTTGCAGACAACTTTATTCAACAACTCATAACTCAAAATTCTTAACTCATAATTCAATACATGGAAATTTCAGCACTAACGAGAAGCGTAGTAAAAAGAAATCACGCAGTCATTGCACCAGATGGATACATCAATAGCAATGTACCCGGCTGGACAGATTGCACAGTGAACGTAATCATCAATGAGGCAATGGGTGCAAACCTTTGCCAGACATTAATTACATTAAATAAGAACGGAAAGCTCGTTGGCGAAACAAAAACATCGCAGATATTTTTTTACATCATAAAAGGAAAAGCAAAAGCAACTATCGGAGGCACAAAAAAAATATTAACTGCAGGGCAATTTGTTTATGTCCCGATAAAAAAAGGATACAAATTTGAAAATCTTGAAGCAGGAACACAGGTATTAACTTTTCACAAGGTCTATGAAAAGCTGGAAGGGGCAAGTGTTCCGGGAGTTTTGTTTGGTGATGCTGCAAAAGTTCCGGGCCCTGAATACATGGGCGACGCAGCTTTACGTTTGCAGGTGCTCCTTCCCGATAGTTTGTCGTTTGATATGGCGGTAAATATTTTTACGTACGACAGTGGCGGCCATTTACCAATGGTTGAAACACATATCATGGAACATGGATTAATGTATTTACAAGGACAAGGTGTTTACATGCTCGACCATCAATGGTATCCGATAAAAAAAGGCGATAGCATCTGGATGGCGCCTTATTGCCAGCAATGGTTTACAGCAATGGGCAAAGAACCGGCTGTATATATTTATTATAAAAACGTAAACAGGTTTCCAACGGCAGTGTAACTGTCAGAACTGTGTTTTTTCTGATTAATATGATTATTATGAAAAAAATCAGAGAAATCACAAGAATCATATAAATCATAGTTCAGACAATGACGCTTCACGAACTCAACATATTGCCAAGAGAAGAATTAAAAGAAGCATTATTCAAATGCTGCGGAAGTACTGCATGGGTAAACAAAATGCTGGAAACTTTTCCTGCAGATGAATTGGTTGACCTGGAAGAAAATGCAGAAGAAATATGGTGGCAATGCTCAGAAGATGATTGGAAAGAAGCATTCACACATCATCCAAAAATCGGCGATATCGAATCGCTGAAAAAAAAATTCGCATCAACAGCCAACTGGGCTGCAGGAGAGCAAAGTGGCGCTGCCGTTGCATCACAGCAAACATTGGAAGCATTAGCAAAAGGAAATGACGAGTACGAAAAAAAATTTGGCTACATATTTATAGTATGCGCCACGGGAAAATCAGCCGAAGAAATGCTCGGTTTATTGCTATTAAGATTACCCAATGAGCCAAAAGATGAAATTAAAATAGCAGCAGACGAACAGCTGAAAATAACACAATTGAGATTGGAAAAACTCTTAACCTGATTATGAGTTATGAATTATGAGTTATAAATATCAAACTCATAATTCATAATTCATAATTCATAATTTATTGAAATGAGTCAACTCACCACACATATTCTAGACACAACAAAAGGCAAGCCGGCTGAAGGAGTAACTATTATTTTATACCAACAACAAAATAATAGCTGGAAAGAAATTGCAAAAGGAACAACCAACAGCGACGGAAGAATCGCAGACTTACTATTAAAAGATACAGTTCTCGAATTCGGAACTTACAAAATGAAATTCGAAACAAAAGAATATTTCGATAAACAATCAACAAAAACATTTTATCCTTTTGTAGAAATTGTTTTCGATATCAACACAAAAGAACATTATCATATTCCATTATTACTAAATCCATTTGGTTATAGCACGTATCGTGGCTCATAAAACTCATAATTCATACTCATAATTCATAACTCATAATTCATAACTCAATATGAAACTCTCTATCGGCGAAAGTGAAAAAGACTCATTGTTAAGCACTCTAAAAACTGCCAACTTAAAATTTCAACAAACCTATCCGGGCGATAAGCCCGAAAGACAAGCTGTGCATACAGTTTACGGCGGCGCCAATCTTTTTAAATCAGACACAACGCAAAAGATGGGCGAAGTTGCATTGCGTAACTTATTGACAAACGCTCCAAACTTTGTAACGCTTGCAAAAGTATTGCAACTCGATGGACACGAACATTTGCCACATACTGAAGCTGACATCGCAGACCTTACTGCACGATTGGATAAAATGACAGAAGCCGAAAGAAAAAAAGAATACGCATGGCTTTCTTATTCTGTTTACAATAAAATAATTAAGAAGCTAAAAGCAGAAGCAATAGAAGATTTCAGAATTGATTTTGAAGATGGCTTCGGTAATCGCCCCGATGATGAAGAAGATGCAACAGCAGTCAATGCAGCAAATGAACTGGCATTGGGCATGCAGAACAAAACCATATCTCCATTCATCGGCATTCGCATAAAACCTTTTACAGAAGATTTAAAATTTCGTGGCGTTAGAACACTCGATATTTTTCTTACAACATTGTTAGAAAAAACAAAAGGTAAACTACCAAACAACTTCGTGGTGATGTTACCGAAAGTAACTATCACGGAACAGGTGACAACACTCATTCGCCTATTTGAAATCATTGAAAAGAAATTCAACCTTGCACCAGGCACATTGAAAATGGAAACGATGGTGGAAGCAACGCAAATCATCATGGATGAAGAAGGAAGAAATCCATTGATGAAGATTGTTCGTGCAAGTGAAGGCCGATTGATTGCTGCACACTTTGGAACATACGATTATACTGCATCCTGTGGCATCACAGCAAAATATCAGACGATGGCGCATCCTGTGTGCGACTTTGCACATCATGTTACAAAAGTTGCGCTTGGTGGCACCGGAATTTTTCTAAGTGATGGTGCAACAAATGTAATGCCCATCGGTCCGCATCGTGGTGATAACTTAACTTATGAACAACTAACAGAAAATCGTGAAGCTGTTCACAGAGGTTGGCGCATTGGTTTCAATCATACGATGCATTCATTGATTAATGGTATGTATCAGGGATGGGATTTGAATCCTGCACAATTGCCGATGCGTTATGCAGCTACCTACAATTTCTTTTTGAGCAGCATTGAAGATGCAACAAACCGTTTGAAAATTTTTGTTGAACGTGCAGCCATCTCAACATTGACCGGCGATATTTTTGATGATGCAGCAACAGGACAAGGCTTATTGAATTTCTTTTTGAAAGCAATGAACTGCGGCGCCATCACCGAAGAGGAAGCCACAGCAACGGGATTGACAATTGACGAAATCAGAAGTCGTTCGTTTTATAAAATTTTACAAGGTAGAAGAGCTAAGAAATAATTTTGGTACAAGCTGTAGTGCTACTATTAAGCATCGTTGTGTCACTCACTTGTACTTTTAGTTCTTTACTGAGCTTTTATTAAAGCGGATATTTCCACGCAAAGCTGCAAAGGAAATATGAACGCTAAGAAAGTCTTTGCAGCTTTGCGTCTTCTTAGCGTCTTGGCGTGAAAACTTTCGCTTCAATAAAAGATGAATAGTGGTATGTCGTACAAGTGAGTGACACAACGATGCTGAGCAAAGAACAAATGCCCGTCCCAAAAAAATCATTCCAATATGCTGACTTATCCGTTTCTTATCTTAACTTCATAGCAGTACTTACGATTGGCCGCCTGTAATTATTTTAAGCAGATTTTGATATGCATTTAACACCAAGAGAATCAGAAAAATTATTGATTTTTCTAGCCGGCGAGTTGGCGGAAAAAAGAAAAGCAAGAGGATTGAAATTGAATTATCCCGAAGCTATCGCATTAATAAGCAGTCAGCTTCAGGAGGCAGCACGTGACGGAAAATCCGTTGCAGAATTAATGCAATTCGGCGCAACGATTTTAACAAGAAACGATGTGATGGAAGGAATTCCTGAAATGATTCATGAGATACAAATCGAAGCAACATTTCCGGATGGAACGAAACTGGTGACGGTGCATGACCCGATTAGGTGATATTAATTAAGAATTAAAAATTAAGAATTATGAGTCGATTAATTCAGAATTCATAATTCATAACTCAAAACTCATAACTCACAATGATTCCTGGAGAATACATTTTAAAGAAAGAAGATATTGAATGTAATGTCGGTAGAAAAACTGCAATGATAACTGTTGTTAATACCGGCGACCGTCCAGTGCAGGTGGGTTCACATTTTCATTTTTTTGAAGTGAATAAGCAAATGAAGTTTAATAGAGAAAGTGCGTTGGGTATGCGATTGAATATTGCAGCAGGTACTGCTGTTCGTTTTGAACCAGGTGAAGAAAAAGAAGTTGAGCTGGTAAGTTTTGGTGGAAATAAAAGAATATTTGGCTTTAATAACCTTACCAATAAAAAAATAGATTAAAAATGTTCAGGCACACAGGAAAAAACAGGACGTTCATTCATAATCTGAAACTGGCTTCGTTACTGTCGCTGGTGGCGGGGATTGTAAATGTAACCGGCTTTTTTTCTGTTCAGACACTCACAACAAATGTTACAGGGCATTTTGCATATTTCGCTGATGAAATGGTTAAGCATAGTTTAAATACATCGTTGATTTATTTATTTTATATCGTATCGTTTTTATTAGGTGCATTTGTTTCAAGTATGCTTGTGGAAGCAATGATCAGGAAAAATATAAGGGCTATCTATATAATACCAGTTGCAGTTGAAATCGGTATTTTGATCAGCATTGCATTGTTGAGTCGTGCGACTGTTATTCAAAACGGACAGATTATTTCCTGCTGTCTATTATTTGCCATGGGACTTCAAAATGCACTGGTAACAAGCATTTCAAATGCTGTTGTCAGAACAACGCACTTGACAGGCTTGTTTACAGATTTAGGAATAGAACTTTCGCAATTATTTTTTTATCGTAAAGAAGGACAAACAAAACATATATGGACATCTGTACGATTAAGACTGGCAATCATCAGTTTCTTTTTTATTGGTTGTGTTGGTGGAGGCTATGGTTATTTTTATATTGGTATGTATACGTTATTATTTGCAGCGTTGTTATTATTGATAGGACTTGTTTATGATAATTTAAAATTCAAAGTTGTGTTGTTAAGCAGAAAATATTTAAAATAAGAAGTTATGAAATACAATAAAATTTTCAGCATTGTACTATTCATATCCTTTTTATCTCTTCATGGATTTGCTCAGTCGGGTATCACAGCGATTCGTGAAGCAGATCTAAAAAGAGATTTGTATGCTTTGTCTTCCGATAATTTTCGGGGACGGGAAGCAGGAACATTGGATGAAGTAAAAGCTGCAACATGGCTGGCAGAACAAGCCCGTGCTGCAGGATTGAAGCCTGCAGGCGATAACGGAACTTACTTTCAGTTTTTTTCTTTGAAAAGAGATCGCATTCAATCAAATTCTACCATTAAGATTGGCGATCGATCTTTTGATCTTTGGAAGAACGCATTGATTGCTGAATTTTCTGCTGCTGACGTAACAGCGCCGATAGTTTATATCGGAAGAATAGCAAATGCAGATACGATGGATCTAAGAGGTAAAGCCGTTGCATTGCAGGTTTCAAAAGATGATGCTAATATTAAAATGGCTGTGCAGCATAGAAAATATTTAGATTATGTTTCCTGGAAATATGCAAATGCATTGAAAGGGAAAGGTGTTGCAGCAATTATTTTTATAGCAGATGATATTTCAGAAGATCATTGGGATGGAAATCTGCCGGAACTTACAAGAGGTGCCTACGATATTGATGGAGGAAGTAGCAGATATACGCAAGATGTTCCTTATATCTGGCTTCATCAAAATGAATTATCATTTATACAAACTCCGGGTTTGATTTTATCTGCAAAAGTAAATGTCGAAACATTTGAATATCCATCAGTCAATGTAGTTGCAAAAGTTGATGGAACTGATTCACTGTTAAAAAAAGAATATGTTGTATTCAGTGGCCATGTTGATCATGATGGAATACGTATGTCTGTTAAAGGAGATTCAGTTTATAATGGTGCGGATGATAATGGAAGTGTTTGCGTAGCATTGCTGGCAATAGGAAGAGCATTTAATAAGCAGCCGGGAAAACGTTCTGCATTATTTATCTGGCACGGATCTGAAGAACGTGGATTGTTAGGATCACGTTGGTTTGCATCGCACCCTACTGTTCCAAAAGAATCTATTGTTGCTGTTTTGAATGGAGATATGATTGGAAGAAATAATCCCGACAGCGCAGCACTGTTAGGTTCCACTCCGCCACACATGAATTCAAGAACACTTGTGAAAATGGCCATGGACGCCAATAATGAAGGACCGAAATTTAAGCTGGATACACTTTGGGATAAACCCGAGCATCCCGAAATATTTTATTTCAGAAGCGATCATTTGCCTTATGTCCGTGCCGGTATTCCTGCAATATATTATACAACGCTGCTTCACAAAGACTATCATACACCACAGGATGAAGCCCCACTGATCAATTATAAAAAATTAACTAAGATGGCGGAATGGATGTACAGAACAGGATGGAAAGTTGCGAATGCAAAAGAAAGACCGGATTTAATATCCGACTTTAAACTTGAACGCTAATTAAACTCATAATTCATAACTCATAATTCATAATTAAGAATGAGTCTCAAAATAAATAGGATCAAATATGCCAACATGTACGGCCCCACGACAGGTGATAAAGTTCGTTTGGGGGATACTGAATTATTTATTGAAATAGAAAAAGATCATACTGTTTATGGCGATGAAGCAAAATTTGGCGGCGGAAAAACAATTCGTGATGGCATGGCACAATCGGCAACGGCTACACGAAAAGAAAATGTACTTGATTTTGTGATCACCAGTGTAATGATTATTGATCATTGGGGAATTGTGAAAGCTGACATTGGTATTAAGGACGGAAAAATAGTCGGTATTGGTAAAGCAGGAAATCCTGACACCATGGATGGCATAACGTCAAATATGGTCATAGGCGCATCAACAGAAGTCCATGGCGGTGCAGGAATGATTGCAACTGCCGGTGGTATCGATACACATATTCATTTTATCTGTCCACAACAAATTGATCATGCATTGTTCAGTGGCATTACAACTATGATTGGCGGCGGCACAGGCCCTGCAGACGGAACAAACGCCACAACGGTAACTCCCGGAGCATGGAATATTCAAAAAATGCTTGAATCAGCAGAAGCATTTCCCATGAACCTTGGTTTTTTTGGCAAAGGGAATTGCGCATCTACGTTGCCGTTAGAAGAACAAATTGAAGCAGGGGCACTCGGATTAAAAATTCATGAAGACTGGGGGAGCACAACATCGGTGATTGATGCATCGCTGAAGGTTGCTGATAAATATGATATTCAAATAGCTATTCATACGGATACATTAAATGAAGGTGGATTCTTGGAAGATACAATCAATGCAATCAATGGAAGAGTAATTCATACGTTTCATACAGAAGGTGCCGGAGGTGGGCATGCACCGGATATTATCAAAGCTGCGATGTATCAAAATGTATTGCCATCTTCAACAAATCCAACCCGACCGTATACAGTTAATACAATTGATGAACACCTGGATATGCTGATGGTTTGTCATCATCTCGATAAATCTGTTCCTGAAGATGTTGCCTTTGCTGATTCACGCATTCGCCCTGAAACCATTGCTGCTGAAGATATTCTGCATGATATGGGTGTGTTCAGCATGATGAGTTCAGATTCGCAAGCAATGGGGAGAGTAAGCGAAGTAATAACAAGAACATGGCAAACAGCACATAAAATGAAGATACAACGGGGAAGCCTATCCGAAGATGATCAAAAAGGAAATGATAATTATCGGGTGAAAAGATATGTTTCAAAATATACAATCAACCCTGCTATTTCACATGGAATTTCCGAATATGTTGGTTCGATTGAAGCAGGTAAGATTGCAGACATTGTTTTATGGAAACCGGCGCTGTTCGGCGCTAAGCCTGAAATGATCATCAAAGGCGGGATGATTATTGCCAGCAGAATGGGCGATCCAAATGCGTCCATTCCAACACCGCAGCCGGTCATTTATCGTCACATGTTTGGCGCTTTTGGAAAAGCTTTGCACAAAACCTGTGCAACGTTTGTTTCGAAAGTATCGCTTGAAAAAAATGTTGTTCAAAAATATGAATTGCAGAAAATGATTTTGCCCGTAAAAAATTGCCGCAACATCGGCAAGAAAGATCTGATTCATAACAATGCAACACCGCAAATTGATGTAAATCCTGAAAATTACGAAGTGAAAGTAGGTGGCAAGCCAATAACCTGTGATCCAATTGCGGTAGCACCTTTGGCACAACGTTATTTTTTATTTTGAGACAAGCATTTGTACTACTATTAGACATCGTTGTGTCACTCACTTGTACTTTTTCAGCTTAATTCAGCAATTAAAATTAAAGATGCTCATACAACAGAAAACAGGAAGCCTTAATCAACGAATAATCAATAAAACCATTGATTGGCTTGAACTAAAATGGTATGAAGCCAACAAGCGCATCTTAAGAAAACAAACAAGATCAGGGAAAGAAATTTCACTGAAATTTTTAAATGAAAATCCAAATCTTACACAAGATGATATTTTGTATGAAGACGAAAAAGAAATCATTGCAATAGAAATTCTGCCATGCGATTGCCTGGTAATAGAACCAAAGAATATGTTTGAAATGGCTTCTGTTTGTTACGAAATAGGCAACAAGCATCTGCCGTTATTTTTTGAAAACGATGCTGTATTGGTTCCTTTTGAAATGCCGCTCTATCGATTGCTCTTAGTGCAAGGTTATGAAGTGAAGCAGGAACAAAGAAAATTGTTGCAACCATTGAAAACAACAGTTGCACCGCATGGTAATGAGAGTGCAACACTTTTTTCTAAGATCATGAAACTGACATCATCCAATGAATAATGCATTATTAAGTTTATTGCAGTTAACGGATCCAACATTGCCAATCGGCGGATTCTCACATTCATCAGGACTAGAAACTTATGTACAACAGGGAATTGTTTACGATGTGAAAACTGCAAAAGAATTTATTACCGGCATGCTGGAACAAAATCTGCAACACACAGATGCAGCGTTCGTTTCACTGGCTTATGATGCAGCAGAGCGAAATGATTTTGAAAAAATAATAAAATTAGATGAAGAATGTACAGCAGTAAAACTTCCCAGAGAAATGCGGCAAGCCAGCCAAAAGCTGGGAATACGATTAATGAAGATATTCCAGCCATTATGTAAAAATGAATTTGCAGATAAATACAATGATTCTATAAAAACAAAAGAAGCTTCTGGAAATTATAGTATCGCATTCGGCGTGTATGCTTCTGTGTTAGATATTTCAAAAAAGGAAGCTTTGGCAGGATTTTATTACAATGCTGCTGTTGGATTTGTTACAAATAGTGTAAAGCTAATTCCACTGGGGCAACAGGATGGACAGCGAATATTATTTTCATTACAACCGCTAATAAATCAATTAGCAGAAAATACAATGAATCCTGATACTGAGCTGTTGGGCCTTTGCTGCACAGGCTTTGATATAAGATGTATGCAGCATGAGCAATTATATTCAAGATTGTATATGTCTTAATAAATATTCAATATAAAATCTTACTTATTAAATAACGAATGAGAAATTACATAAAAATAGGAGTCGCAGGGCCGGTGGGCTCAGGTAAAACTGCTTTGATAGAACGATTAAGCAGAGTTTTAGTAAATGATTATAGCATTGCAGTGATTACGAATGATATTTATACAAAAGAAGATGCAGAGTTTCTAACAAAAAATAGCTTGTTGCCGGCTGAAAGAATCATCGGCGTTGAAACCGGCGGCTGCCCACACACTGCCATTCGTGAAGATGCCAGCATGAATCTTGAAGCTGTGGAAGAAATGGCGAACCGTTTCAGCGATGTACAAATCATTTTTATTGAAAGCGGCGGAGATAATTTATCCGCAACATTCAGTCCCGATCTTGCCGACTTGACAATCTTTGTAATTGATGTTGCGGAGGGCGACAAAATTCCACGTAAAGGTGGACCTGGAATTATGCGAAGCGATCTCTTAGTTATTAATAAAATTGATTTGGCTCCTTACGTGAATGCAAACCTGGAAGTGATGGAGCAGGATGCACGTAAAATGAGAAGTGGCAATCCTTTTGTATTTACCAATTTAATGAATCTACAGGGACTCGATAGTGTGATAGGATGGATAAAAAAATATGCGTTACTGGAAGAAATCACTGAACCAGCATTGTGGAGATGATAGCTAAATTGCATATACACGCTTCCGTTAGTGATAAAAGAACTTTTTTACAAAAGAGTTTTTTTACACCTCCATTTAAAGTAGCAAACATAATAGAAGATAAAAAGGCAGCAAAGCTTGACCTGATGTTAATGTGTTCATCGCCGGGCATTTTGGATGAAGATGAATACGAAATGAAGATTGATTTGGATGAAAACGCTTTTCTTGAGCTACATACACAATCTTATCAGCGATTGTTCACGATGAAAAAAGGCGCCACACAAAGAATGGAAGTGCACCTGCAAAAAGGCTCATCATTCATGTATTTACCCCATCCATCAGTGCCACATGAGGATTCAATATTCAAAACGATTAATAAAATTTATATTGAAGATGGCTGCACGTTGATTTGGGGTGAAGTATTAACCTGCGGCAGAAAATTAAACGGAGAAGTTTTTAAATTTTCATCTTATCACAACATAACTGAAGTTTATCATCATAATAAATTAATTATAAAAGAAAATTTATTAATGAACCCCGCAGCAATTGATGTAAATGGAATAGGCCAGCTGAACGGCTTTACGCACCAGGCCACATTATTATATTTAAATGAAAACGCAGCAGCAAAAAATTTAGTCGAAGAGTTAACAGAATATTTAAAAGATAAAAACGAAATGATTTTTGGAATAACAGAAGCCCCAAAGAACGGGATTATTATAAGATTTCTCGGGCAAAAAGCAGAACAATTATATGATTACATTAAGCAAGCTTCTTCTTTTTTAATTCAAAATTCAAAATAGTAAAGTTGAATCATGAACTTCAAATATTAATCATAGCTGCCGTCAGCATCGCATGCCTGCATACATTGATGGGGCCTGATCATTACATTCCGTTCATTGCACTGTCAAGATCAAGGGGGTGGAGCTTTTTAAAGACACTAACGTGGACGGTTATATGCGGATGTGGGCATGTCTGGAGTTCGGTGCTGCTGGGCCTTGGCGGTGCTGCGCTTGGCTGGTCACTAACTAAAGTGAAATTTTTAGAAGGTTTTCGTGGAAATATCGCCGGCTGGGCATTGCTCATCTTCGGTGTTGTTTATGGATTGTGGGGATTGTATCGTGCATATAAAAATAAACCCCACAAGCATTTCGATACCTATGAAGACGGAAGCATTTATGTTTATGAACATAAACATGGTGAAGCAGTGCAATCAAATGAAAGACATAAGGTAACGCCTTGGGTCATGTTCATCATCTTTGCATTAGGCCCTTGCGAACCCATGATACCATTATTGTTTTATCCCGCCGCACAAAAATCACTTTACGGAATGATAGCCCTCATCATTGTTTACACCGTCTGCACACTGGCAACTATGCTCACCATGGTCATCTTCGGTTATTATGGATTAGCATTTATAAAAACAAGTAGGCTTGAACGTTATGCTCATGCACTCGGAGGCCTCACATTATTTATTTGCGGAGCAGGAATGGTATTTATGCACTGGTAAATTTTTATTGTATTATTTGTTTAGTGTTTCCGGTTTTTTGTCATTTGGAATTTGTTTTTTGTTTTTTTGTCTTTTCTTTTGGTATCAACATTATATCTCTAATCAACATCGTTGTGTCACTCACTTGTACTTTTTATTCTTCATTCAGCAAATGGATTGCAGTTCTCAACTAAAAACGGGAAATTGTAAAACATCAAATAAGCCCTGCATTTTTTCCATTTTATGCAGCATTTTTTGTAACTTTATCAGCAAACCATAGGTATTTTGATAAAATTTATATTGAACGACAAAGAAGTGAACACCTCTCTTCCTCCGGGCACACTGGTACTGGATTTCGTGCGCTATCATAAAAATCTTACGGGAACAAAAATCGGTTGCCGTGAAGGTGATTGTGGCGCATGTACGGTGCTTGTCGGTGAACTGAAAAACAATGAATTAATTTATCGTTCGGCAACATCTTGCTTAATGGCAATTGGTAATGCTCATGGAAAACACATTGTAACAATTGAAGGAATCAATATTGAGGGATTAAATTTCATTCAGCAATCATTTGCCGAAGAAGGCGCAACACAATGTGGTTTTTGCACACCCGGTTTTATTGTTTCATTAGCAGGTTATTGTTTAAATCATCAGGAAGCAAGTAAAGAAAAAGCAATTGATTCTGTGAATGGAAATATTTGCCGCTGTACAGGATATAAATCAATTGAACGTGCGGCAGAAAAAGTTGCCAATAAATTACAGCAAAAAAGATCCACAGATAAAATTGATTTTGCAGTAGAACAAAAAATATTACCTGCATATTTTAAAAATATAAAAGAAAGGTTAGCCATCATTCAATTGCAAAAAAATGGGATGGCAAATGGTATAGCTACATCCAAAAAAAATCTCGGCGGCGGAACAGATTTATATGTTCAACAGCATGATTCAATGACACATGCCGATATTGATTTCTTATTTGATAAAAAAGAATTGCAGGGAATAACGCAGCAAGGCAATAAATGTATCATGGGTGCATCTGCAACAGTTTCTGATATTGCCGAATCGCCCATCTTTCAAAAACATTTTCCCGAATTACAACGATATATAAAATTAGTTTCGTCAACACAAATACGAAACATGGCAACCATTGCCGGCAACTTCGTAAATGCCTCACCAATCGGTGATTTCACCATTTTCTTTTTGGCATTGGATGCACAATTGATACTTAGCAACGGAAATGATACAAGAGAAATTCCATTGAGAAAATTTTATAAAGAATACAAAACATTAAATAAAACGCCAGAAGAATTTATTGAGAAAATATATTTTGAATTGCCTGATGCTGACACGTATTTCAATTTTGAAAAAGTAAGCAAACGAACAAACCTGGATATCGCCAGCGTAAACACAGCAATCAACATAAAAATAAAAAGAGGTATAATTGAAGATGCAGGAATATCAGCAGGAGGTGTCGGACCAATACCATCATACTTACCTAAAAGCTCAGCATTACTAAAAGGAAAAAAACTTTCAGATGAACTAATAGAAGAACTAATAGAATCAGCATTAGCAGAAGTTTCACCAATAAGCGATGCAAGAGGAACAGTAGAGTATAAAAAATTATTATTACAACAATTAATAAAAGCACATTTCATTGAAATGAAAATAGAAGCCTGAATTTAAAAGAAATTCACTTTTAGGTTTTGACTTTTAACTTTTTACTTAAATGAGAAACATCGATTCATACACACACACAAGAGGCGAATCCATTTATCTGGATGATATTCCTGTTATTGCCGGAACATTATTCGCCGCATGTTTTGATTCACCAATTGCACATGGCATAATTAAAAATCTCGATGTAAGTGCTGCAGAAAAAAGTGAAGGTGTTTTTCGTGTGCTTACACATAAAGATATCACAGGCGAAAATCAGATTGGCGGAATCATTCCCGATGAACCATTGTTTGCAGACCATCATGTTCATTTCTGCGGAATGCCCGTGGCGCTGGTTTTGGCAGATTCCGATGAAGCAGCACGTCATGCTGTTAAGAAAATAAAAATAGAAATCGAACCACTGCCAGTCATAACAGACCCTAGAGAATCAGTTGAAAAAAATGAATTAATAATTCCATCACGAACATTTAAAATAGGTGACAGCAGCAACGCATGGAAAGATTGCAAACATATTTTTGAAGGAACAACAGATACTAACGGTCAGGAACACCTGTACATAGAAACGCAAGGCGCTTATGCAGTTCCACAAGAGAATGGCGCCATAAAAGTTTATTCATCAACACAAGGTCCGACTGCTGTGCAAAGAGCTGTTAGTAAAGTAACTGCACTTACAATGAATCAACTGGAAATTGATGTAACACGCCTGGGCGGCGGATTTGGAGGTAAAGAGGATCAGGCAAATACATGGGCTGCATTGTGTGCATTGGCAGCACAGGTAACAAAGCGTCCTGTTAAATATTCATTGCATCGCATGGATGATATGCGTATGACAGGCAAACGTCACCCGTATGCTGCTGATTTTAAAATTGGTTTAGATAAAGAGTATAAAATCATTGCTTACGAAGCAACTTTTTATCAAAACGCCGGTGCTGCTGCAGATCTTTCACCTGCAGTAATGGAGCGTACATTGTTTCATTGCACCAATAGTTATTTTATTCCAAACGTAACAGCGAAAGCTTACTGCTGTCGCACACACCTTCCACCCAACACAGCTTTTCGTGGATTCGGTGGTCCGCAGGGGATGTTTGTTATTGAAGCTGCCATCACAAAAGCAGCAGATGCATTAGGAGTTGACGCATCTGTAATTCAGCAAAAGAATTTATTAAAGACCGGCGATGAACTTCCTTATGGACAAAAAGTACTAAGCGAAGCAAATGAATGTTGGGATAAAACAATTTCACAATTTCAGTTAGATAAAATAAAAAATGATGTTGCTGAGTTTAATGCTAAGAATGAATTATATAAAAAAGGTGTTGCATTAATGCCAATATGTTTCGGAATTTCTTTTACCAATACATTAATGAACCAGGCAAGATCTTTGGTGCATGTTTATACAGATGGAAGTGTTACGATAAGCACTGCTGCCATTGAAATGGGGCAAGGGGTTAATACAAAAATTGCACAGGTAGCCGCAAAAGTTTTTTCTATTGATATTTCAAAAATAAAAATAAGCAGCACCAACACCTATCGCATTGCCAATACATCACCGACAGCAGCAAGTGCAGCGGCGGATTTGAATGGTAAAGCAACTCTAATTGCCTGTATTGAAATTTTAAAAAGATTAAAACAGGTTGCCGCAAATGTGCTCGATGCTAATATAAATGATGTGGAATTGAAGGATGAGTTTGTTTGGGTGAAAGGAAAAAAATCCGAGTTGGATTGGAAGAATCTGGCATTGACAACTTATAATAAAAGAATCAGTTTGTCCGAACATGCACATTATGCAACGCCTGATATTCATTATGATAAAACAAAAGAAAAGGGACATCCGTTTGCATATCATGTTTACGGAACGGCAATACTAACGGTAACGGTTGATTGCTTACGAGGCATCTATGAAATTGATTCAGTAAAAGTAGTTCATGATTTCGGCGCAACGATGAATCCGATTATCGACAAAGGACAGATTGAAGGCGGAATCGTCCAAGGCATTGGCTGGATGACAATGGAAGAAGTTATTTATGATAAAGAGGGCAAGCTTCGTTCTAATGCTTTGTCAACATACAAAGTGCCGGATATTTATTCTGTGCCGAAAGAAATCATAATCGAACCACTGCAAACCGATAAAGACAATCTTGCCATATTTCAATCAAAAGCAGTAGGGGAGCCGCCTTTGATGTATGGCATTGGTGCTTATTTTGCACTTCGAAATGCAATAAAGAGTTTTAATCCTGATTCAAATCCCAAGTTTGATGCGCCCATGACTCCGGAAAAAGTTTTATTAAATTTATATTCGGAAAGAGTAAAGGAATTGAAAGCTTCTAAAAAATTGCAGGCTACTTAATTTTTAGATACCAGCTTCGGTTTTTCATAGCATCATCGTTGCGTCGCAATCCTTTCATCTTTTGTACTTCTATTAAACTTTTATTAAAGCGAATTGTTTCTACAAACAAATGCAAAAATCACTCACCACATGGCAGTTAATAAGTAAAAGCTTACATCATAACGTAGCAGTAATGCTATTGTATGTGCTGGAAAGCAGCGGTAGCAGTCCCGGCAGGCAAGGCTTTTGCATGGCAGTGAATACCAATGGTGAAATGGAAGGCTCCATCGGCGGCGGGATTATGGAACATAAGTTTGTAGAAATGGCCAAAGACCATTTGAAAAAGAATGAGGATGAAAATGAAGTACGCAAACAAAAGCATGATAAGTATGCGGCCACAGATCAAAGCGGAATGATTTGTTCCGGGGAGCAAACAATTTTTATTTATCGTGTAAAGAAGAATGAACTCGGTCATGTTGATAATATAATCTCAGATCTGAATGCAAACAGAAATGGATTGCTCACACTATCAAACAAAGGAATATTTTTTGCAACGGATGCTGAACCCTTTTTTAATTTTCACTATCATTTTGTAAATAAAAACAACTGGCAATACCAGGAAAAGATTGGCTTCAAAAATCATTTATACATCATTGGCGGAGGACATTGCTCATTGGCGTTTTCACAATTAATGAGCGGTATGGATTTTTACATTCATTTGTTTGATCATCGGGAAGCATTGCATACAATGGAGCAAAATAATTTTGCACTCGAAAAGGTCGTGGTGAGTGATTATTCCATGCTCTCCAAATTAATTCCTTCGGGAGAAAATAATTATGTAGTGATTATGACATTCGGTTACCGCACAGATGAGCAGGCGTTGAAAGCTTTGATGGATAAGGATTTCAGATATCTTGGTTTGCTTGGAAGTAAATACAAAACGGGTAAAATGTTAGCTGATTTAAAAAAAGAAGGTGTTGCAGAAAAGAAACTAAAGACAATTCATGCACCGATTGGCATTCCTATAAAAAGTAAAACTCCAGAAGAAATTGCTATCAGCATTGCAGCAGAAATTATTAAAGTGAAGAATAAGCCTCATTGAATTTATAATACCAACTTCAGTTTTTCATAGCATCATCGTTGCGTCACAATCCGTTCATCTTTTGTGCTGCTATTGGGCTTTTATTGAAGCGAATATTTTTATCTCACAGAGGCACAGAGTTCTCAGAGATAATTTTAGTTCCTCTGCGCACTCTGTGTCTCTGTGAGACTTATCTACGCTTAGATAAAAGTTGAATAAAGCTGAAAAAGTACAAGTGAGTGACACAACGATGTTGATTAGAATTACTAATGCCAGGACAAAAATTATTTTAAATTATAAATTTTGAATGTTGAATTAATTTAAAATTTATAATTCAAAATTTAAATTAAGCATCTGCACATTAATATTCTGTCTTGTCAGTTTTATTTTCCCAAAGTTTAAAAACTTCTAAAGCTTCATTTCTACCAAGCGGAATGATGGGAATTTTTCGTTCTTCCATTGAACAGTTCATTTCACTATATATCATCGAATCATCGAAGCCGATATCGGCGGCGTCCTGGCGGTTGTTGGCGTAGTAAATTACTTTTGGTCTTGCCCAATAAATGGCGCCGAGACACATGGGGCAGGGTTCGCAGGAAGTGTAAACTTCGCAGTCGTCCAGTTGAAACGTGCCCAGGTTTTTGCAGGCATCCCGGATGGCGACCACCTCGGCATGAGCCGTCGGGTCGTTGGTGGAAGTGACTTTATTGTTGCCTTTTCCTACAATTTTATCGCCCTTTACAACGATGCAGCCAAACGGTCCGCCCTCATTGTGTATCACGCCATTATGCGATAATTTAATGGCTTCTAACATGAATTTTTCTTCTCTCGTCATATCTGTAATGTTCAAACAGGTAAATATAAGTAAAAATGCGGCCGAAATGCAATCGTTGCCAGATAAATTGGGAGCAGAAAAATCTGCCAAATTCATTATTCTGTAGTATATTTGCCCACTAATCTGGTAGACTAATAAAATATGTTACTTCGCTCTTCCATAAAGTGTATGTGCTGCTGCAAATCAGGGTCCGCAAAATCCTAATGCTGGATTACGGATATGCTGCTCTTTTTCATCACATTAATATTATTTAAAAATGGAACATACACTTAAAAATAACATCTCTGAACTACTCCACCAATCAAATGGACTAAGCATTGCTGATACATTGGCTTTGCTGGCAAAAAAATTTCCGGGAAAAGTTACATTCTCAACAAGCTTCAGTTTTGAAGACCAGGTGATTGCTCACGATATTCTTGAAAATAAATTACCGATTTCAATTTTTACGTTGGATACAGGACGCCTTTTTGCTGAAACATATTCAGTATGGAGCGCTACCAATGAAAAATACAATACGCATATCAAAGCATATTACCCGAATCAGGATGCTTTGCAGGAATTTATTGAAGCGAAAGGGCCAAATTCATTTTATGAATCTGTTGAGAATAGAAAATCTTGCTGCGGTATTCGCAAAGTAGAACCGTTGAAGCGTGCATTGGCTGGCAATGAAGTTTGGATAACGGGAATTCGTGCTGAACATTCTGCTGCAAGACATGATTTGCATGAGTTTGAATGGGATGAAGGCAATCAAGTTATCAAGTATAATCCGTTGGTGCATTGGACAACGGAAGAAACAAGAAAATATATCAACGATAATAATATTCCTTACAATCCTTTGCATGATAAAGGTTTTGTAAGTATCGGTTGTGCACCTTGTACACGTGCAATCAGGCCGGGACAAGATTTCCGTGCAGGACGCTGGTGGTGGGAAGATGCAACAAATAAAGAATGTGGCTTGCATGAAAGTATACCTACAGTCACTAAACAATAAAACAATCTAACAACCAGAGATATAGAAGTTATGAGTTACCACTTAGATTATTTAGACCAATTAGAATCGGAATCTATCCAGATATTTCGTGAAGTGGCCGGGCAGTTTGAAAGACCGGCGCTATTATTTTCCGGCGGAAAGGATTCTATCACACTTGTTCACCTGGCATTGAAAGCATTTCGTCCGGGTAAATTTCCTTTTCCATTAGTGCATATTGATACTGGTCACAACTTCCAGGAAGCATTGGATTTCAGAGATGAGATGGCAAAGAATATTGGTGAAAAATTAATAGTAAGGAATGTTGAAGACACTATCAAAGAAAAACATCTTACTGAACCGAAAGGAAAATTCGCCAGCAGAAATGCATTGCAGACTTATACATTATTAGATACAATCGAAGAATTCAAATTTGATGCATGCATCGGCGGTGCAAGGCGTGATGAAGAAAAAGCAAGAGCGAAAGAAAGAATATTTTCTGTAAGAGATGAATTCGGACAATGGGACCCAAAGCTTCAGCGTCCTGAATTATGGAATACATATAACGGAAGAATTCATAAAGGCGAAAACGTACGTGTGTTCCCAATCAGCAACTGGACTGAATTGGATATCTGGAATTATATAAGAAGAGAGAAAATTGATTTACCATCAATTTACTTTGCTCACGATAGAGAAGTGTTGGAATATCAAGGACAATATGTTGCGACATCGAAGTTCATTCAGATTGAACCTGAAGATAAAATTTCAGTAAAGAAAGTAAGATACAGAACGGTAGGTGATATGACATGTACGGCTGCAGTTGAATCAAACGCATCAAACATTGATGATATCATAACAGAAATCATCGCAACAAAAACAAGCGAACGCGGCGAAACAAGAATTGATGACCGTGTAAGTGAAGCGGCGATGGAAGACAGGAAGAAGAGTGGATATTTTTAACTAATTATAAGTTATGAGTTAAGAATTATGAATTTCTTACTCATAACTCTTAACTCATAATTCATAACTAACGTAATGGATATTTTAAGATTTATAACAGCAGGAAGCGTTGACGATGGCAAAAGCACATTGATTGGTCGTTTATTATTTGATAGCAAATCAATCATGATTGACCATCTGGAAGCAATTGAAAAACAAAGTAAGAATAAAGAAGAAGGTGAGATTGACCTTGCGTTGTTGACTGATGGCTTACGTGCTGAAAGAGAGCAGGGGATTACAATTGATGTAGCATATAAATATTTTTCTACACCAAAGCGTAAGTTCATCATTGCAGATGCGCCTGGGCATATTCAGTACACACGTAACATGGTTACGGGTGCATCGAATTCTGATTTGGCAATTATTTTGGTGGATGCAAGAAATGGAGTTGCAGAGCAAACACGTCGTCATTCTATTATTACATCACTGTTGAATATTCCGCATGTTGTAGTTGCCATTAATAAAATGGATTTGGTTGATTACTCTCATGATGTGTATAATAATATAGTAATTGATTATGCAAAAGTTGCAGAGTCATTGGGATTGAAAGATGTAACATACATTCCAATCAGTGCATTGAATGGAGATAATATTGTTGAGAAGTCAGATAAATTTCCATGGTATGAAGGCGAATCGCTTTTGCACTTTTTGGAAAATGTAGAATTGGAAAATGATATTAATTATACGGATGCAAGATTTCCTGTGCAATATGTCATTCGTCCGCAAACTGAAGACTTGCACGATTATCGTGGCTATGCAGGAAAAGTAGTAAGCGGTGTCTATAAAAAAGGAGATGAAATCATTGTGCAGCCTGCAGGTTTGAAAAGTAAAATATCTAACATTGAATTAGGCGGCAAGCCTGTTGATGAAGCATTTGCACCACAAAGTGTAATTCTTCATTTAGAAAATGATATTGACATCAGTCGTGGAGATGTAATCGTGAAAGAAGATAATCAACCAACTGTTGCAAATGAGCTGGAAGTATTTTTATGCTGGATGGGAAGCAAACCGCTGAAGCCGGGCAATAAATATTTATTACAAATAAACAGCCGTGTTGTAAAAGCAGTAGTAAAAGAAATAGAGTACAAGCTGGATGTAAATTCATTGCAACATGAAGCAGCTCCTGAAACAGTAGTATTGAATGATATCATAAAAGCAACAATAAAAACAGCATCGCCCATTCCATTCGATTCGTATAAAAAATTAAGAGTGAACGGCGGAGCAATATTGATAGATGAAACAAGTAATGTTACTGTTGGAGCTTGTATGATTCAATAAGACTATTATAAATTTTGAATTATAAATTTTAAATGAACTAGAACAAAACTTATAATTTAAAATTCAAAATTTACAATTTAAAATAACCAAGATGAGCACATTTATAAAAGATCTTTTTGAACAACATAAAAAAGCACAAACCGCTTTTCCGGATAATGTTTTGGCTAAAGAGTTTATAGATAAATTCTTTGATTTTCTTTTCATTCCTCATCCGCAGCGCAAGCAAACGGTTTTTGAGATGGAGAAGGAATTCGATTCTTTGAAAAGCTATTTGTCTACTTTAATATATGATGTGGTTGGTGATGGTACAAAGACACAGAAAATAACGGATGATTTTTTTCATGAAGCGCCGGCTATTTATAAAATGTTGCTGGAAGATGCACAGGCTGTGCTGAATTTTGACCCTGCTGCAAAATCAATTGAAGAAGTATTGGTTGCTTATCCCGGCTTTTATGCAACGGCAGTTTATCGTTTCTCTCATCAATTATATAAGTTAGGCGTAAAAATATTGCCAAGATTTTTTTCTGAATATGCTCATAGTAAAACGGGAATTGATATTCATCCGGGAGCTACGATTGGTAAATCATTTTTTATTGATCACGGAACAGGAATTGTGATTGGTGAAACAACCGTTATTGGTAATAATGTGAAAATTTATCAAGGCGTTACATTGGGCGCATTGAGTGTGAGTAAAGACAAAGCAAAAACAAAAAGACATCCGACTATCGAAAATAATGTGACAATATATTCCGGGGCAACCATATTAGGTGGAGAAACCGTAGTTGGTCATGACAGTGTGATTGGTGGAAATGTATGGCTTACAAACAGCGTACAGGCGTTCTCGGTAGTGTATCATAAAAGTGAAGTGTCAATCAGGGATAACAACCCGTTGCCCGAAGCTTTGAATTTTGTAATATAAAATAAGTAAAAGTCAAAAGAAAAAGTTTTAGATTTTAACTTTCAACTTTTGACTTTGAAGCAAACCCAAAACATAATAAATACATGAAAGCAACCAACATCTTACAAACCATCGGCGGAACACCACACGTAAAAATTAATCGTCTTTTTGGGAATGATCACGAAGTATGGATTAAGCTGGAAAAGAACAATCCGGGCGCAAGTATTAAAGATCGTATTGGCCTGGCAATGATAGAAGATGCTGAAAAGAAAGGTATTTTAAAAAAAGACAGTGTGATTATTGAACCAACTTCCGGTAATACCGGTATTGGTTTAGCATTGGTTGCTGCTGTGAAAGGATATAAACTTATTTTGGTAATGCCTGAAAGTATGAGTATCGAACGTCGCAGATTGATGGCTATTTATGGCGCTGAGTTTGTATTGACTCCTCGTGAAAAAGGAATGAAAGGCGCTATCGAAAAAGCAACAGAGCTTTTGAACAGCACACCAAATGCATGGATGCCGCAACAATTTGATAATCCTGCTAACACAGAAGTGCATAGACAAACAACTGCACAGGAAATATTGGCCGACTTCCCCGATGGATTGGATTATATCATTACAGGCGTTGGTACCGGTGGCCATATCACAGGTGTTGCTGAAGTATTGAAAAAGAAATTTCCTAAACTGAAAGTATTAGCTGTTGAACCGGAGTTATCTCCTGTCATCAGCGGTGGAAGCCCGGCTCCGCATCCATTGCAGGGATTGGGTGCAGGCTTTATTCCATCTATTTTAAATAAAGATATTTTAGACGGTGTAGTGCAGGTAGGTAAAGATGAATCATTTGCAATGACACAACGCATGGCAAAAGAAGAAGGAATCTTAGTTGGTATTTCAACAGGAGCTGCATTAGCTGCAGTTGCAAAAAAACTGCCTGAAATTCCAAAAGGTTCAAAAGTATTAACGTTCAATTACGATACAGGTGAACGATATTTATCAATAGAAGGATTGTTTTAAAAAATATTTTGGGACAAGCATTAGTTCTTAACTCATCATCGTTGTGTCACTCACTTGTACGGCATACCGCTATTGAGCTAATTAAAATTGACAATTAAAAATTGAAAATAGAAAACAAACATATCGGAAAAGTAATTTTAGCAGCAGCCGGACCCGGCGATCCTGATTTGATAACGATTAGGGCTGTACGCTATTTGCAAAAAGCTGATATTGTTTTAACTGATAGATTGGTAAGTGAAGAAATATTGACCCGTTACGTAAATAAATCAGCAAAAATTATTTGCGTAGGGAAACAATACAATGCTGAAGGTTCTATTTCGCAATCGGATATCAATATCATGCTGCTGCAATATGCACAGGAAGGCAATCTCGTAGTTCGCCTGAAAGGCGGCGATGTTTCTATCTTCTCAAACATATTGGATGAGTTGCAGATATTGGCTGATAACAATATTCCGTATGAAATAATTCCCGGCGTTACAGCAGCCTTGGGCGCTGCAGCGTATGCAGGAATTCCACTTACGGCAAGAGGCTTGTCAACATCCGTTCGCTTTTTGACTTATTATAAAACAGATGTTGTAACGGATGAATACTGGAAAGAATTAGCAAATACAAAAGATACATTGGTATTTTACATGTCTTCCAGCACATTGGATAAAGTTGTTTCTAAATTAATTGAGAACAATATTGCTGAAGATAAATTACTGGCAGTGATTGAACAGGCAACTACACCCTTACAAAATGTTCGTGTAGTGAATTTGTATGAATATGAAACCAAATTCAAGGGAGAACAATTTGTTTCACCATCATTGGTGATCATCGGAAAAGTAGTTTCATTACATGAAAGATTTTCATGGCTGGTAAGTACGCAAACAAAAGACAATTATTTTAAAGCCGTTAACGGCGATACAGACGCAATAACCAAAATTATAAAAGAGATCGAATATGCTGGATGAACAGAAAAAGAAAATACTGCTTGATTTAATTAAGAATTCCAGCAAAGATGAATTGCTGTGGATGAATGGCTATCTCAATGGGGTGGTAGCAGGTCAAGCTCCTGCTGAAACTACGGCTGTTGCTGTATCTCCGGCTGTAAGCAAAATAACGATTGTATACGGCACAGAAACCGGCAACTCAAAAAAACTGGCAACAGATTTTGCTGCTAAAGCAAAGAAAAATCACATCAATGCGAAAGTAGTCGGCATGGATACCTATCGCTTAACTGATCTTCCTAAAGAAGAATATTTATTGGCTATAGTAAGCACTCATGGTGATGGCGATCCTCCGGAAGCAGCAAAAAAATTCTATGATCATATTCACAGCAATGGATTTAAACTGGAGAAATTAAAATACAGTGTGCTGGCTTTAGGCGATACATCCTATCCGCAATTTTGTAAAACAGGTGAAGATGTAGACGTTCAATTTGGAAAATTAGGCGGCAACCAAATTGTTCCATTACAGAAATGCGATTTGGAATTTGAAGAAGATGCCAACAAATGGTTTAGTGAAGTATTAAAAACATTGGTTGGCGCAGGAAATGGAGCCGCTACAGCAACTCCGGCTGCTGCAACGACAACTGCTGCTCCTGCTCATGGAGCTCCATCTTTAAAAAAGACAGGAAAACAAGCTTACGAAGGGACAGTTCTTTTAAATACTGATCTGAACGATCGTGGTTCTAATAAAGAAACATTCCATATTGAAATTGAAGCTGAAGGAATAGAATATACATGCGGCGATAGCATTGGTATTGTTCCTGAAAATCCTTCGGACGTGGTAACGGCCATCATTGCTAAAACATGGGCCGATGGAAATAAAATTGTTACTTATAAAAATGAAAAAACGACTGTTTATGAATTATTGAAACGCAAAGTCAATATTATTCATTTAACAGAAAGATTGGTAAAACAATATGCTGATACAACAGGTCATACAATTCCTGCAGGCAAAGCAGACTTGCTGGATCTTGTAAACAAATATCCTGTAAAAAGCCCAACACAGTTTGAAGAAATATTAGTTGGATTAAATGCTATCGCACCAAGATTGTACACCATTGCTTCTTCACCTGCAGCGCATGAAGGTGAAGTGCATGTGATTGTTGCAAGAGATGCTTACGATGTGAATGGTGAAAAAAGATATGGCCTTTGTTCTGATTATTTAGGAAAACTGAAGGCAGGTGGCAAACAAAAATTCTTTGTTCAGCCAAACAAACGGTTCCGCCTACCTGCAGAAAATAAAGATGTCATCATGGTTGGGCCAGGCACAGGTATCGCTGCATTCCGCTCATTCCTTGCAGAACGCGATGCAACGGGAGCTTCAGGAAGAAACTGGTTATTCTTCGGTGAACAGCATTTTGCATCTGATTTTCTATATCAAACTGAAATACAAAACTGGCATGAGACAGGTGTATTGACAAGAGTAAACGTAGCTTTCTCACGTGACCAGGAAGAAAAAATTTATGTACAGCATAAGATGATGGAACATGCTGCTGAATTATTTGCATGGCTCGATGGCGGCGCTTCATTTTATGTTTGCGGAAAGAAAGATCCGATGAGTGTTGATGTAGAAAATACCTTATTAAAAATAATAGAAAAATACGGAAGCAAATCTCCCGAAGACGCAAAGAAATATCTGGAAGCAATAAAAGAAGAAGGACGTTACGAAAAAGATGTTTATTAATTAAAAAGTAAAAATTAAAAAGTAAAAATTAAAAATAGAAGTGCATATACTTTTTGTTTTTGACTTTTAACTTTCAACTTAATAATATGGCCGACAAAAATAAATTATCATCTATCGAACTGGTTAAAATGGCCAGCGATGGTTTGAGAGGAACTTTAAAAGAAAGCTTAACGGATGAAATCACCGGTGCCGTTCGTGAAGATGACAAAGGACTCATCAAATTTCACGGGATGTATGAGCAGGATGATCGTGATCGCAGAGAAGAACGTGCAGCTAAAAAGCTGGATAGATTGTATTCATTCATGATCCGTCTTCGTCTGCCGGGGGGCGTGCTTTCTGCTAAACAGTGGATAGCTTGTCATGATATTGCCGGAAAAAATTCAACCGGTGTTATTAAAATAACAAGTCGTCAAACAATTCAGCTTCATGGATTGGTTAAGCCTAAAATCAAAGACACGATAAAAGCTTTCAGCGAAGCAAAACTCAATTCAATCGCAACTTGCGGTGATATTAATAGAAATGTTTTATGCAGCGCCAATCCATCACAGTCACGGGCACACGAACAAATAATAGCATATGCACAAAAGATAAATGATCTTTTATTGCCTAAAACCAGGGGCTATTATGAAATATGGCTTGACGAAGAAAAGGTTGTAGATAAAAAACAGGAAGAAGATCCTTTATACCAGGATCGCTACATGCCAAGAAAATTTAAGATTGCCATTGCAATTCCGCCCAATAATGACGTGGATGTATTTGGGAATGATATTGGATTGATTGCAATTGTTGAGAACGATGAACTAAAAGGTTTCAACATTGCAATCGGCGGCGGACTTGCCACAACACACGGCAATCCTGAAACATATGCAAGAGTTGGTACAGTAATCGGCTTCACAGATACCGAAGAAAAAACATTGAAAGCTGTTTATGAAATACTAACAGTGCAGCGTGATTTCGGAAACAGGAGTGATAGAAAAATGGCACGCCTGAAATATACTGTTGACACAGTTGGTGTAGAAAAATTCAAAGAAGAAGTTGAAAAAAGGGCCGGCTTCAAATTAGAAGAACCCCGTCCTGCTTCTTTCACTGAACGCTGGGATTATTATGGCTGGACAAAGGATCATAAAAATAATTGGTACTATACTGTTTATGTAGAAAATGGAAGAGTAGCAGATGAACAAGTCGCAATTAAAACAGCATTGCTGGAAATTGCAAAAACAAACAAATGCAATTTCATCTTTACTACAAACCAAAATATTATTATCGGTAGTGTAGCAGAAAAAGATAAAAAAGCTATCAATGATATTTTAGAGAAATTCAAACTCATTGAGCATACGGATAATGCATCTGTTGCACGAAAAAATTCTATTGCATGTGTTGCATTGCCAACATGCCCGTTGGCATTGGCTGAAGGACAACGTTATATGCCTTCACTGATTACAAAAATTGAAGCGTTGCTGGCGAAATATGAATTGAATACTGAAAATATAATCATTCGCATGACGGGTTGTCCCAATGGATGTGCAAGATCATATCTTGCTGAAATTGGTTTTATCGGCAGTAATCCCGGTAAGTATAACATGCATCTTGGAGGAGATAGAATTGGACAACGCTTAAATAAGTTATACAAAGAAAATATGGATGAGGCTGCCATACTCGGGCATCTCGACGGACTTTTTTCAATTTACAAAAAAGACAGGCAGAAGGCTGAAACATTCGGTGACTTCGCTATTCGTAAGCAATGGGTAAATTAAAATTCTTTTATAAAGTATTTCTTACAGGGCTGATCTGCACATCAGCCTTTGTTTTTTCTGCCCATTCACAGAGTATGGTGACACATACCAATGAAGTATGGTTTAGTTATAACAACACAGTAACTTTTAATAAAAAATTTTCTTTGTTGAGCGATGCACAGTTGCGTACGAAGAATTTTTTTGGCGAATGGTATCAGCTGGCATTAAGAACGAGTGTTGGTTATTCATTCAATAGTAGATGGATTGCTACTGCTGGTTTTGCATGGTTTAAGAATGTGCAATATGTGGGACTTACTCCTTTATTTAAAAATGAATTTCGTCCTGCTGAGGATATTTCCTATAAATCAAAACTATTGCGTGGTGTATTTACACAACGGTTAAGAGGAGAGGAGCGTTTTTTACAACAAGTAGTCAATAATAAATTATCTTCTGAATATGATTTCGTTTTCAGATTGCGCTATCACTTCGACGATATGTTTTCACTAAAAAATCCTAAATGGGCCATCGGGTTTGGCTATGAAATTATGGTAAACCCACAATACAGCAAAGGTCCACGTTTCTTCGACCAGGATAGAATTTTCCTGCTTTTTAACCGCATCATCAGCCCTTCACTGACGCTGCAGGCAAGCGTTATGGAGATTATACAGGGCAAAGGGAAAGTTGATACTTACGACGACCAGAACGTCTTCCGCCTTCGTTTTTACCATCGTCTGGGGAAAAAATAAGTTTTCCCCACCGTTTAGTCCATAATTTTGGTAGACTATTAAAAAATATTACCCCATAAATTTGGTGGACTAATAAATTTGACCGTATCTTTGCATTCAATTAATAAAACTTAGACCTATTTATGAGCAATCAACCAAACAAGATCATCCCTTCATTCTTTCATTCCTGCATTTTTTCATTTGGCTGTCCCTTCGGGACTAAATAATTTTTTTACTTATCCTCGATTTCTTTTTTTATAAACTAAAACTCTACTAAAATAATAGACTAATGAAATTTCTACATATCATACTAACTGTTCTTATCGTATCTATCGCATCCCGTTCATATTCACAAGGAGCTTATACCATTTCAGGAAAGATTCTGGATTCAACCAGCACACAGGTTTTGCCCGGCGCTTCCGTTTCTATCAAAGGAACAAAAGTGGGAGTAGCCGCAAAAGAAGATGGAACATTTTTAATTAAAGTATTTCAGCCATTGCCTGTAACACTGGTTATTTCTTCTATCGGATATAAAACACAGGAATTCGTTATTTCAAGTACTTCATCCAGCAGTACATTTTCTTTGTATGCACAAAACCAATTGGCCGGACAGGTAGTTGTATCTGCTTCACGCCGTGCAGAAAATATTTTAAAATCACCTGTGACTATTGAAAAGCTTGATATAAGAGCTATCAAAGAAAGCCCGTCATCCACCTTCTTTGATGCATTGGAAAACTTAAAAGGTGTTCAGATGACTACATTGAGTATTGGCTTCAAAGTGCCCAACACACGTGGTTTTGCAGGAACAACCAATTCACGCTTTTTGCAGATGGTGGATGGAGTGGATAATATTTCTCCGGGTATTGGTGCGCCTGTTGCTAATGCAGTTGGCCCGACAGATCTTGATATTGAAAGCGTGGAATTGATTCCCGGCGCTGCTTCAGCAGTTTATGGATTGAATGCCATCAATGGTATATCTAATCTTAAAACAAAAAACCCTTTTAAATACCAGGGCTTAAGTGTTTATGTGAAAGAAGGAACAAACCATGTTGACAATAAATATCTTCCACGTGCTTTATTCAGCGAATATGCTATCCGTTATGCAAAAGCATTCAACGATAAATTTGCATTTAAGATCAATGCTGATTACACACAAGGAACAGATTGGGTTGCAGCAGATCTTACTGATCAATATGCTACATCTCCTGCTAATAAAACAACCAACGTAAACCTGGGATTACCAACAGGCATTACAAATCCCGGCGCTGATCTTATTAATCGCTACGGTGATGAATACAACAGTGATTTACAAAGTAAAAAATTAGCTGATGGCAAAACATATGATATCAGCAGAACGGGTTACCAGGAAAAAGATTTGACAGACTATGCCGTGAAGAATACAAAAGTTGATGGTTCATTGTACTATAAATTTACTCCGACATTGCAGGCATCTTATACATATCGCATTGGTACTGCAACAAATAATTATCAACGTGGTAATCGTATCCATTTAGATGGTGAGCAGATTCAGCAGCATGCATTTGAAATAAAAAATAATGACTTCTTTGTTCGTGCATATTATACGCATGAAAACACAGGACCTAATTCTTTCAACTTCCGTCCGCTTGCTGAAAACATTGATCTGGCATTTAAAAAACCAACACAATGGTATAATGATTTTGCAACAGGATTCAAAAATGCATACACAGCCGGCAGCGATTCTTATGATGCATTGCAATATGCAAGAAAATATGCAGACAGCGGAAGATATCAACCGGGCACCCGTGCATTCGACAGTGTTCGCAATAAAATCATCCACACCAACAACTGGGACACAGTAGGAGCGCAGCTTTTATTGAAATCTGCTTTTTATCATATCGAAGGACAATATGATTTCTCGCATTTCTTTAATAATAAAAGCTGGCAATTACTGGCAGGCGGTAACTATCGTAAATATATTGTAACACCTGATGGCAACGAATATATCAATCCTATAGTGTTGAAAGATCCGACACAAGCGAACGTGGATTTTTCTTATTACAACTTTGGCGGCTTTGTTCAATTGCAGAAAAAATTATTGGGTGATAAATTAAAACTGATCGGTTCAACACGTGTAGATAAAACGGAATATTTTGATCCAAAAGTAAATCCACGTTTAGCAGTTGTATATTCACCTGCACCGTTGCAGAACTTCCGTTTCTCCTGGCAGAATGGTTATCGCTTCCCGACATTGTTTGAAGGTTTTGCTTTCGTAAACAATGGTGGTGTAAAACGTTTAGGAGGATTGCCAATCACAGCAGGGCCAACACTAGCGTTTGAAAATTCTTTCCTTAACAGTTCAGTTACTGCATTTAATAATGCTGTAAATGCTGACATAAATAATACAGCAAATCCGATCACAAAAGATTCTGCTATCAAAAAAGAATCAGGCAAGCTGGTACAAAGCACTTACTCTTATATCAAGCCTGAACATCTGAACTCTTTTGAAATTGGTTACAAAGGAGTATTGCTCGATAATAAATTATTTGTCGATATAGATTTCTATCATAATAAATATGACAACTTCATCGGGCAGTTAGATGTAACACAACCATACAAAGGAACCATCGGACAAACAGGTGGCGTAAACGACAGTATTGCCAACTACATCAATGCAGGCGGCAGCAAAGTGAAGAAATATAAATTATGGACAAACTCAAAAAGCGTAATCAGCAACTATGGTTTTGATGTTGGCTTAAACTATAACTTCTACAAAACATACAACATCGGCGCAAACGTAGCATTCGCAAAATTAGATCAGGTATCAGCAACAGATGCATTCACACCGGCATTCAACACTCCTGAATGGATAACAAACCTTTCATTCGGCAACAGAGAAGTATTCAAGAACACCGGCTTCAATGTAGTTTGGCATTGGCAGGATGCATTCTATTGGAACAGCCCACTTGCAAACGGAACAGTTGCAGCATACAACACAATTGACGCACAGGTAACATACAGCATTCCGCAAATAGGTACATCAATCAAAGCAGGTGGAACAAATATTTTCAACAAATACCATGTTCAATACATAGGTGGTCCCGAAATCGGCGGCTTCTATTATGTAAGTTTCGCATTTGATGCAAGTATTTTGAAGAAAGGGAAATAAGGAAATAGGCAATAAGGCAATGAGGCAATGAGGCAATGAGGCAATGAGAAAATTCAGGCAAGATAGACGATCAGTACAGCAAGCAACCAGACCCCTCCAAAGAGGGGTTTTGGTTTTAAATAACAACAACTATGTCAAACAAAACAACCTATCCCAAAAGTAGAATTACAAATGCCGAGTTTACAGTAATACAACTGCTGAACAAAGAACAAAGGCAGGAAGGGGCTGTTTTCCTTCCTGCCTTGACTTTTTTTGTTTCTTTTTTGTGTCAAGACAAAAAAGAAAATGAAGTCATCAAAAAGAGAAAACCAGAAAAAATCAAGAATAGCCTGCTTTCTTTCAAAGAAGTAAAAATCCCATTAGTCCACCAAAAAGATATACTATAAAACAAACATTTCCGTATCTTTGACCCCTTGCTAAAGCAGCACAAAAACAGTATGTCGACAACCAACACAGAATCCGAAATAATCGATAAGCAAACAGAAGAATCATCGCAACACACAAATACATTATTCCCCGTATTTGTAAAGCTTGAAAATTTTCGCCTGCTCATCATCGGCGGCGGCAATGTTGCTTTAGAAAAATTAAAAGCAGTACTCGACAACTCACCTGCAACGCATATCCGCATCGTATCAAAAGAAGTGCAGGAAAATATTTATACGCTTGCAAATAAATATCCCAACATCACCATTGATAAAAAAGAATACAACAGTACAGATCTCGACACTGCAGAATTTGTAATAGCAGCAGTAAACGACATACCAACAAGCAAACAGATTAGCGACGACTGCCACGCAAAAGGAATATTAGTAAACGTAGCAGACAAACCCGAGCTCTGCGATTTTTATTTAAGCTCTGTTGTAAGAAAAGGACATTTAAAAATAGCCATCTCCACAAACGGCAAATCACCAACCATAGCCAAGCGATTAAAAGAAGTCATCACCGGCATGATACCCGACGAAATGGACAATGTGCTCGATAACATGCAAACCATTCGTGAAAGCATCGATGGTGATTTTGAAGATAAAGTAAAACAACTCAACGAGCTAACAAATGTATTGGTAGCAAAACGCATCCAGCTACAAGACATCAACAAGCCTGAACAAAAAAAATGGCAGCGCATTGTAATCTGGAGTCTCATAATATTTGTAGTCCTCATTGTAGGCATGACCATTTCGCAATATGTTCCTTATGCAAAAATTTCTGATGCATTCAAAGATGTACCCATTGATAAAAAAACATTTCTTGAAATGCTCCTCTGCGGATTTTTAGCACAGATGGCAGACGGCTCATTAGGCATGGGCTACGGAACAATCTCAACAACATTCTTATTAGCAATCGGAGTACCACCTGCCATCGTTAGCAGCCGTGTGCATTCAGCACGTGTTTTTTCCAGCGGTGTTTCCGGCTACAGCCATCATCGCTTTGGAAACATCAATCGAAAATTATTTAAAACACTCGTGATACCCGGCATAATCGGTGCAGCCTTAGGAGCAACACTGGCAGTTTTCGGCCAGGCTTATACGCAGATTGTACGCATACCACTTTCACTCTACACCATTTATCTCGGTTATTATATAATCAGAAAAGCGTTTGCCCGTAAGCGTCATGAAGACAAAGTAAAGAATGCCGGATGGCTTGCAAGCGCCGGAGGTTTTCTCGATGCATTCGCCGGCGGCGGCTGGGGCACACTCGTAACCAGCACACTCATGAGCAAGCGCAGAAGTCCACGCTATGTAATCGGCTCCGTTTGCCTGGCAGAATTTTTTGTAGTGCTTGCCAGTTCCATTCTCTTCTTTATTTTATTAGGAAACATTCCACTCTTCGATGTACTAGGCCTCATCCTCGGCGGCGTAATAGCAGCGCCCATAGCAGCAAGACTGGTAGGCAAGCTCCCACTAAAAACCATGTTCATCCTCGTAGGCTCCCTGGTTGTCATCACAAGTTGTAATACATTATGGACAGCTATACTAAAAGTGATGCATCATTAATTTTCTTTTGTAACAAGCATTAGTAATTCTATTAAACATCGTTGCGACGCTCCGTTCATCTTTTGTACTACTATTAATCTTTTATAGAAGCGAATCATGTATCGAAATAAATGTTGTCAGCCTGAGCTTGTCGAAGGCGGCCTTATCGAAGACAGCATTTCAATAAGTAAACACAGAATGACTACAATGCCCAAAATTGTCACTAGTAATCCTGAGTTTAGAATAATTAGGAAATTGTCCCCACGAATGAACGCCATCTGTTCCCGAAATATAATAAGTTCCGGCTTTCAGATTACTAAGTGTATAGCATCCCGGCGAACCACAGTCAGGAGCATTCGCCTGTTCATAGCCTTGTGTAATACTACCTGTATAAGTGCCCCCCGAAGCACTATCCTCAACAGTAACATCAATTTGCAAACCCGTAATCGGAGCATTTGTCCAAAATACAACTTCAGCCGTCTGAGGAGCGTCTTCTTTTGTGCATGAAGTAAATCCAGCAATAACAAATACAATGAAGATTGTATAAAAACAGTTTTGGTAAATAAACTTTATCATGATTTAAAATTTATAATTGAAGAAATAAACAGCAGGTATCAGAAAGCTTTACTTTAATCTTGTAGCAGAGAAGAGAAAAGGAAAATACAAAAAACAACTAATAATTTATATGATTTTTCTACGGGCTTAAACAACAGAATTCCAAAAGCCGAACAAAGACCAAAGGCAGGAAGGGGCTGTTATCCTTTCTGCCTTGACTTTTTTTGTTTCTTTTTTGTGTCAATGCCTGTCCCGCCTTAGCGGGAACAAAAAAGAAAATAGAGAGATGAAAAAAGAAAAGAGGCTTTAAATTAGCAAAACCAACAAATCAAAAAAATGAATGATTCAAAAAAACTAAACAGGATAGGAGCATTATCCATAATACTCTTACCAGTAGAATCATTAATCGAAGGATTACTCCTAAACAAAGGCCCATATTTAATAATTCCCGCAATCATTCTAATACTAAATATTTTCATTCTCTATTACACCTACGATAAAAAGAATCTTACAAAAGAAACACACACCGCATATAAAATGAACGAGTATGCCATAGCAGGAGGTTTTTTTTATTATTTTATGCTCTATTTAATAGTTTCAATAGGACGCGGCATATCCGATTGGCATGCAACATAGAAAGAACCAAAAACCAAAAACAAAACATCAACCTATCCAAAGAGTAGAATTACAAATGCCGAGTTTACAGTAGCACAAAAGCTGAACAAAGAACAAAGGCAGGAAGGGGCTGTTATCCTTCCTGCCTTGACTTTTTTTGTTTCTTTTTTGTGTCAAGACAAAAAAGAAAATAGAGAAACCAAAAAAAATAACGAACCCCCAAAGAAGAATACACAAACGGCAATCCCAAAAAACATTTTACATTAAATTCGTAAAAAAGAAAACATGAGAAACATAATTTCCTTCATGCACATATCCCTCGACGGCTACGTAGCAGGACCAAACGGAGAAATGAACTGGATAAAAGTAGACCAGGAGCTATTCGATTACATAGGAAAGCGCATAAGCCAAACCGACACAGCCATGTATGGAAGAAAAACCTACCAGATGATGGAAGGCTACTGGCCCAACGCAGGCAAAGCACCCAACGCCAGCAAGCACGACAAAGAACATTCAGCCTGGTACAGCACCGCACACAAAATTGTATTATCAAAAACAATGAAAGACGCAGCCCTCACCAACACCACCATCATCAGCGACAACCTTGCAGACAGCATCCAAAAAATAAAACAACAGCCCGGAAGCGAGATCCTGCTATTCGGCAGCCCCACAGCCACACACGCACTCCAGCAACAGAGCTTAATAGACGGCTACTGGCTATTTGTAAATCCCATCATACTCGGACAAGGCATACCATTGTTCACAGGCAACCCCGAAAAAATAAAACTAAACCTGCTGAATACCCGACAATTCACTTCCGGCGTAACAGAACTGAATTACATAGTAGACAGAAAATAGCAACGAACCACATTGATTTTTCTTTAGATACCAGCATCAGTTTTTCATAGCATCATCGTTGCGTCGCAATCCGTTCATCGGCAGTGCTGCTATTGAGCTTTTATTGAAGCGGAGAATAATTGTATAAATCGTTTTATATTAGTATCACCGATGAAGATTTTTAAACTCATACCATATTTTATTTTCCTCTCTATTCAAGCACAAAGTCAGAAAACTTATTTTGATACTGCATATTTTGCAAGCCCCACATTGGCGCAAGCGTCCGCTTGTGCCATCCGCTTCAATAAAAATCCCAATTCTAATTATATGAAGCTTTTATTTACAACACTTTCTTTTCTCTTTACAATCACTTGTTTTGCGCAAACAAAATCTATCAGATTTGCAATATATTTTGGCAATGATTTATATAATGATTCAGCAACTTTAATTTTAAATAGCGTTACTGTTGCAAAAAATATAAAACTCGAACCTGCAATGATGTCGCCAAAAAGTTTAATAATAACTCAGAATTCGAGGACTCTTTTAATTGAGCCATATCATGGCAAAAGCTACACCTTACCAAAACTAAAAATTGTAAAAAATATTTTATCTGTAAAGATTTCTGTAAATAATGTTTGGAAAGAATTTCAATTCAATTTGCTAAAAGGAAAATTCCTCTTCGTAGAACTTCCAAGCAATAACGGGAAAAAGGATTATAATCACTTAAAAATTCGACAATCAATAAGAGGACCGATTTACATTTAAACTTCATAATCCCCACATTGGCGCAAGCGTCCGCTTGTGCCCTTCGCTTCAATCAACTCTGCTTCAGTAAAGTAAGCAGGCACAAGCGGACGCTTGCGCCAGGCGTCTTTTTGTTGTTTGAAGTCTTTTAATCTTCGTGCAGTTTAAATCAAGTCATTTTTTTTATCATTGGCGCAAGCGTCCGCTTGTGCCCTTCGCTTCAATCAACTCCGCTTCAGTAAAGTAAGCAGGCACAAGCGGACGCTTGCGCCAGGCGTCTTTTTGTTGTTTGAAGTCTTTTAATCTTCGTGCAGTTTAAATCAAGTCATTTTTTTTATCATTGGCGCAAGCGTCCGCTTGTGCCCTTCGCTTCAATCAACTCCGCTTCAGTAAAGTAAGCAGGCACAAGCGGACGCTTGCGCCAGGCGTCTTTTTGTTGTTTGAAGTCTTTTAATCTTCGTGCAGTTTAAATCAAGTCATTTTTTTTATCATTGGCGCAAGCGTCCGCTTGTGCCTTTAGCTTTCCAAGTTTATATGGGTACTAAAATAAACCTGAGTCTTAAATACAGCAAGTATGTAATTTTTTTCTGAAAAAGTAACAGATCAAAATAAAACCGGCACAAGCGGACGCTTGCGCCAAAACCTCGCCAAACCTCTTTTATTTGATTAAAGATCTTAATCTCCGTGCAGTTTAATCAAACCATTGTTTTTCTCATATCCATTAGCGCTGCTATATAACCAATGTTCGGCTTCCTTTACAAAGCCGGCAACTACCGGGTTCTGATGTATATAATGCAAAATACTATTGTACATTTTTTCATTTACTATTTCTATTGGTTGATTATGTTGTTGCCAGAATTGCCATTCATTATTATTACCGTTTTTCTTACCTGCTCTTGTCATCATCCATAAAACCCATTCACGCCTGCTTTCGGTTGGATGTTCTTTTATCAGTTCCTTCATTCTTCCGGAAGTATAACTTTTCATATCTCTTACAATTCCATCAAGTGTTTTATCATGGCTTCCAATCATCATATGAACATGGCTCGACATGATACACCATGCATATATTTCCAATCCTTTATGCTGCTGACAATATCGCCAGCAATTCAACAGTTCATTTTTATATTCGTTTCGAATAAAAACGTCAACCCAGTTAACTGTTGCAAAACTGATAAAATAGAGTTTATCACTATCGCCGAATTTATATTTTCTGCTCATAGACTCTCAAGACAGCAGTTTTTTATCAGCAGTTGCACATATTAAATACATAGGAGCAAGCAGACAGACATTGGCGCAAGCGTCCGCTTGTGCCCTTCGCTTCAATCAATCCGCTTCAATAAAAGCCCAGTAGAGGTATACCGCACAAGTGAGTGACACAACGATGCCAAATAGCAGCACAAAAGCCCGTCCCAAAAAAATCCCCCATTCATAATCGATTGATAATCATAAGAAATCACTCCAAAACACCTCTGCACAACGTATGATGTAGCACTCAAGAATTAGTTTTTGGTTTTTGAGATTGATAGAAGCAGCAACCGGTAAAATGGTTGCTGTTTTTTATTAAGTCAAAAGTGAAAAGTCAAAAACAAAAAGTAAAGAACAAAACTTCAACCTATCAAAAGAATAGAATTACAAATGCCGAAGCCACAGTAGCACAACTGGTGAACATAGCTGAAAGGCAGGAAGGGACTGTTTTCCTTCCTCCCTTGATTTTTTTGTTTCTTTTTTGTATCAAGACAAAAAAGAAAATAGAGAGATGGGGAAAAGAATAAATCTTGAAGTAATCAAAAGTTCCGTCTGCCAAAAACAAAAAATAAAAAAACTTCATCCTATCCAACCAATAGAATTACAAATGCTGAGTTTACAGTAGCACAAAAGCTGAACAAAGAACAAAGGCAGGAAGGGGCTGTTTTTCCTTCCTGCCTTGACTTTTTTTGTTTCTTTTTTGTGTCAAGACAAAAAAGAAAA
>JADMIO010604031.1_pt1 | contig 44520 bp, 69 predicted proteins | sample 8958161 | NCBI WGS metagenome assembly JADMIO01 (sample SAMN16585339, study PRJNA669376) | soil metagenome | isolation source: Crop rotation soil | place: USA: Cullars Rotation, Alabama | collected 2011
GCCGCGACTTCAAGTCACGTGAATTCCAAGCTTCGGATCCCACTGTGCTGGAAAGCAAGCCTTCGGACTCACACTCCGAAAGCGATGGAGAATCCAACTCCGACGCTGGAAAGCGTCAAGCCAAAAACAAATAGGCCGGAAAACGCGCAGCGTGACGCTCTGGGCCGTTTGAAGCCCGGAACCGTCCTGAACCCCAACGGGCGCCCCGTTGGCTCTGGAAACCCCCTCAAACGCGAAATTCAGGCATTCCTGCTTGCCAAGTCTGGCGATGGCCAGACGCGCCTCGCGGAACAGCTCGAGGCGATGCAGGCGAAGGCTGCGGAAGGCGATCCGCACGCAACGCGCCTGCTCTGGGAGTACGGCTTTGGCAAGCCGGCAATCGCGGATGAAGACCGCGAGGCGATTGGCGCCAACGGTCGCGGTGCGGAAGCCCTGGCCAAGATTTACGGGCTGTCCGCGTGAGCAATTCCGCGGACTTCGAGATTCCGGTCGAGAAACTCGACGCGCTCGAGGCTGCAATTCGTGCCGATCCGAAGAAACTTTTCGAGCTCTCGGAAGACGATCGCGTCCAGGCCGCGGTGGACATCATGGCGGCACGCAACGCGATCTATCGCGCCGACATCAACCGCTGGCTGAAGGATTGCGTCTGGACCGTTGACGAGGCGACACAGACGCAGGCGAAGTGGCCGAGCGAGTTGGCGTACCTCTCGGAACTCCTCGCGTTTGTCAACGAGAACCCGATGGTCGCGATCCCTAAGTCACGCCGAATGATGGTGTCCTGGGCGCTTGCCGCGTGGTGTACGCATCGTGCGCGGTTCTTCCCGAACAACGCGATCTTTTGGCAGAGCGAGAGTGAGGACAAGGCCGCATTTGTCGTGCAGAACCGCTGCGCGTTCATCGAGGATCACATCGAGCCGGAACCCTTTCGGCGCACGTACTCGAGCATTCGCACGACCAAGGGTGTTGTCGGTCGGATCACCTACCGCGACACGAAGAGTTACATCTGGGGCATTCCGCAGGGTGGCGACGTGCTGCGTACGTACACGCCCGCGGTGCTCGTCATGGACGAGTGCGACTTCATGCAGGAGGGACCCGCGGCGCTGACTGCGGCGCTTCCTGCGGTGGAGAAGGGATCGAAGCTCATCCTCATCTCGAGCTCCAACGGTCCTGGCGGAATCCTCGCGGGCATCTGCAAAGACGTGGGCATTCGTTCCTGGGCGGACGTGAAGTGAATGGCCAAATGCTCTTCGGTTACGCCTGCATTTCTCTTGCGGTCGGGGTCTGGGTCGCGTGTGTCGTGGCGTCGGAAATCAAGCGGGCGGCCGAGCGAATCGTCGCCCATGTGGAAGTTCAGGGCGGCCTTACCCGCCTAAAAATTCAGCGGACGGAGGAGGCAATCGTGTCAGCTATCTCGGACAAGATCGCGGAAGTCGGTGCGGAGGTTGCGGCGCTCGAGGCGAGCGATGCGGCGAGTGCGCAGAGCGTCACGGACGCGTTTGCGCGGCTCGAGGCGTTGATCGCGGCGGGCGGCGCGAGTCAGGCGGATCTCGATGCGCTGGATGCGCTGAAGGTGCGTGTTGACGCGCTGAAGGCTGCGGAGGACGCGCAGAAGGGTCAGGCCGACTCGGAGCATCCGTCTTCCTAGTTGATCGACTTCAAAGAGGACCCGATGGCAGATGAAGTGAAGCCAGTAGCCAAGGCGCTGCCGGCGTTTCCCAAGGGCAAGTGGCGTCCCGAAGAAGAGGGCGCGTTACGCGAATGGGCGAAGGGATTCGACCACGTTCTGGAGCCGCGGCGTACGGAGATCATTCGTGAGCGGTTTGAGAACGGGCCGGCGCCTGCGGTGGATTCTGTCCGCTCTTGAGTCTGAAGTGGTTCAAGTCACCGCGAGGCTGGGTCGTGGTTCCGATCCACGTCAGTTACGACCCATCGAAGGCCACGCATGAGTGGTACGCCGCTGAACAGCTCAAGTACGCCCGACCCGAGGACTTCGCTCGAGAGATCGACTTCAACTTTGGCAGTCAAGTCGGCGCCTTGGCGTATCCACATTTCCAGAGGGCCGTCCATGTTGTGGACGGCGAGCTCCCGTACTTCGACCGAATGCCCCTTGTTCTCTTCTGTGACTTCAACCAGTCGCCTCTGGGTTGGGGCGTCGGCCAAATCATCGCGGGTTGGGTGAACGTCTTGGACGAAATCTTTCGCGAGCCGTCAACGATCGAAGGTGCGGTTGGCCAGTTTCGGGAGATGTACCCGGCGCATCGCGGCGAATTGCAAGTCTACGGCGATGCGACGACGAAGAGTTTCTACGACACGATTCGCCTCGCTCTTCGCGGGTACACCGCGCCCGTGAGACTTCGCGTCCCGCTGGCCAATCCGCACGTCAAAGACCGAATCAACGCGGTAGACACGAAGCTCTGGGCGCAGGACGGCAAGCCCGGGATTCGCATTTCCTCGAGGTGTCCCGAGCTCATCGCGGACTTCGAGGAAGTGATGTGGCGGCCGAACGAGAAGGATCTTCTCAAGTCCACCAAGCCCAACGATCCGTACGCGCGCAGAACCCACATTTCCGACGCCTTCGGATACTGGATCGCGCAGGAGTTTCCCGTGGCGAGTGAGAAGCCTGCGGGAATGAAGCCGAAGCCTCGAGCTCCGATTCAGCCCACGAAGGTGCTGGGCGACGTTGTGTATCGCGGGCACACGCGGGGTGGACGGTGACGGACGGTTTCGCCACACGTCAGTACATGTGGTCGCTTCTGCTCCGCGTAAGTGCAAGCAATCACGAATTTCGGGTCGTAATTGTGGCGCCCGGCATTCATGAGGCCATCGATGGCTGTGATGCGGTGGCTCTGTACGGTCATGAGGATATGCCGGCGATCGCGGGCGCGGAAGTGGTTGAGATTCGTCGCGGCGAAGAAGTCCACGGGGTCTGGCGGAAAGTTGAATTCCATAGGGTCGAGTACGACAGCGCGCCATTGGAGGGGTTCCCGCGATGAACAGACGCGGTTTTGTTGCGATGCTCGCCGGTCTGCCGTTGGCGCTCAAGGCGACGCTGAAGCCATCTGCATCGACCGAGCCGCCGATGCCGGCCTGGCGTGATGACTTTATGCGGGACGTGTTCGATTACCCGCAAGCCGGTTACATCCATGCCTACGTTCCGGGGCTAAGCGACAAGGCGCGCGAGGTGCCAGCGTTGAAGTTCGTTTACCCAGATGGCACGCCCGTGCCAGCGACCGAGATCCGATGGACAACTTCGTAAAGCGATCCACCAAGGAAGAGCTCCCGCCGTTCTTCTTTGATCGCAAGTTCGCCAAGTTGGCCCGATGCGCCCATTGCTACGACATCGACTTCACCTACGACGTTGGCGCACTCGGGCCGGATTACCGCTACTGCCGTGCGTGCATCGAGCGCAGCGGGACGAAGGCGCTGAAGCACGCCGCGGATCAGGCGTTGGCGTTCATTTCGGCAATCAGTAACAAGACGTGCAAACACTGCGGCGGCCCGGTAATTCAGCCGAGCCGAGGACTAGCGCCACTGATGTGTGACGCGTGTATGGAGGCCTGGAAACGGCTTCCGAGTGAGCTTGGAGTGGCTTGAGATGAAGCGGGTACTACTTGCGATTGGGCTTCTGGCTTTTGGCTCGAGCCTTCGAGCGGCCGAGACGTGCTCGGCAAACGCGTTGCCAACGTGCGTCGCGATTGACTCTGCGACATCTGGCGCGGAGTACACCAGCGCGACGATTAACACGTTCGGGCATCGGAACCTCGGCGCCCAGGTGAAGTGCAACGCGAATCCCTGCGCGGTAGTCGTCAACATCGACTGCCGGTCGGGAAGCAACATGGACTGGTTCGCGTGCGCGTCGGTGACGAATCCGACTGCGGCAGATGCGAACGGTAACGGCGGCACGTACACGTCGCTGCCGCGGTCCTACCAGTACCGGATTCACATTCCGGCTTCGACGTTCACTAGCGGAACCGTTTCGGCCAACTTCGAGAGGTACAACCAGTGAAGCGGTTAGCCGCGCTGCTGGCCTTTTTGGTCGCGGGAGTTGCCGCGGCGCAGGAGGGCACGTACGCGGACAGCAAGGCCAACTTCTCGGTGAGCAAGGACGGCGGGCTCGTCGTCCCGGTTGGCTATCTGACGATCAAGGACGAGACAACGGCGCTCGCGCAGGAGGGCATTCTGACCTTCCTGGGCGCGGGCGTTACCTGTGTGGACAACGCGGGAAACACGGCGACGGAATGCACGATCCCCGGCGGCTCGAGTAATGCGCTGCTGGACGGCACGAACCACACGGACACGCTCGCCGGCACGGTAGCCCGGGGCGACGTGATTATCGGCAACAGCACGCCGAAGTGGGCTCGGCTGGCGAAGGGTTCGGCGGGAAATCAGCTTTTCACGGACGGCACGGACGTTAGCTGGAGCTCGCCCAACCTGCTGTCGACATCGCACGGGGACACGCTGGCGGGGTCGGTGACGCGTGGCGCGTGGATCTCGGGCAACTCGACGCCGAAGTGGCAGACGAACACCGTTCCCGCGCAGGGCACGTACCTAGGATCGGTTGACGGCGTTGATCTGACCGCAAGCGATCCGTTCCTCGACATGAACCGACTCATCATCGCGGATGAGGAGTTCGGTAACCCGACCAAGACCCAGACGATCACCTCTGGTTCTGGCGCGATCGCGAACGTTGGTAGCGGCGGCGCTGGTCACGACACCACGCGCATCTACTCGACTGGCGCCGCGGTGGGTATGGAGGGCGGCGTTTACTTCAACACCAGCGTTGCCACCGTTGCCGGCGTGCTCCCTGGCACCGGTCAAATCATCATCAAGGGCAACTTCAAGATCAGTTCGGTTGGCGATGCAACGGATGTCGTCAAGTACACCTTCGGGCTTTGCGACAAGACGGCGACGGGCACGGAATGCACCAACGGTATTTACCTACTGTACGACCGCGCGCAGAGCACCACGAACTGGATGATTTGCACCGCGAACGGCGGCGTCTACACTCGAACCGACACGACGATCTCGGCCTCCGCGGGCGTGGGTTCCTTTCACACCTACACGATCACGGTCAACGCGGCGGGCAACTCGGTTACCTGCCAGATTGACGCGACACCTTGTGCGGCGCACGCCGGCGGCAACTTCCCGACGACTTCCAGCGCGATGATGTTCAAGAACGACAAGACGGCGGGAACGACCACGACGTTCAACATGGAAATGGACGTCGTGAAGGCCGTCAAGTACCTCACCGCCGGCACGCGATGAAGAAGCTTCTTCTCGCTCTTGCGCTGCTCTGTGCGGCGCCGCTGGCGCAGGCTGCGTCAACGTTCTACCTGAGCTCGGGCGGCAGCGGCACGACCTGCTCGAGCGGTTCGCCTGGGCCGCTTACCGCGGTTGCCGGCGGCACGCGTTGCACCGGCCACGCGGCAGGCGACACCTACTACCTCAAGGCCGGCACGTACTCGGTGAGCGGCCTGACGGTGGACATCGCAGACGGCACCGCGGCGAACCCGGTCAAGATCATTGGCGATCCCGCAGGCGGACTCTGCCCGCGCAGTTCCAACTCCCACTGTCCCGTGGAGATCATCAACACGGGCGGCGGGAATGCGGTCATCACGCTCAACTCGAGCTACGTCTGGCTTCAGGGCGTGGAGATCGACGCTTCGACCGCGATCAACGCTTCGGGTCGCAACACCAACTCTTCGGGGTCGTCTCCGAGCTCGACTGAGATCGCCTACGGCTACGGCATTTACACGAACAACTCGGGTGTGGCTGGTCAGGCGCTTGGAGTCAAGGTCATCAACTGCGTCATTCACGACACAAAGCAGGGCGTGTCGCTCTGGGGCAGCCCGTCAACGCACGGGATGGAGGCGAACGGAAATCTCCTCTACAACCAGGGCTGGCACGCGCCGGACCGAGGCCACGGCCACGGGCTCTACTCGCAGAACGATGGCGTTGCGCAAGGTATCGTCAAGAACAACATCATTTGGGGCGGCGCGGGTCAGTGTTGGCAGTTCTACGGCAGCGACACGGCCTCGGTGAAGAACTACGACATCGAGCAGAACTTCGCGCTTGGGTGCTCCGGTCGCAACTACCAGTATGGCGGCAACAGCAGCCCGTCGATGGACTCCTCGACCATCAAGAACAACGAGTCCACGGGCGACACGGGAACGACGGGCTGCCCGTTTGGCTGCCCAGGCGCCAACTTCGGGTACTACCCGTACACGTGCTGCTTTACCAACAACGTCGTCCAGGGCAACTACACCGAGGGCACGGTCGAGGTCGTTGGGACGCTGACCGGGACGACGTGGAGTGGCAACACGTGGATCACGTCGGTAAACCACGGCCTGGATAACGTCTCGGCGCCGGGGAATACCGACACGTGGTTCAAGTCGTCCTACGGGGTGAGTCCGCCGACGCCCTCAACCGATCGGGTCAAGACGTACGCGAACGGCTACGTGACCGGCCGCTGCCACACGATGGCCTGGAATTGGGATGGGAACACGACGATCGTGATTCCCGCGGCGGACATCTCGGCCCAGAACTGCCTTCAGAACGGCGATAGCTACGAGATCCTCGACGCGCAGAACCCGTTTGGGACTGCGGTGGCGTCGGGCACGTACACGGGCGGGACGAGCATCACGGTCACGGTTCCCACGGGCGCCTCGGCCCCCGTGACGCCGCTCGGGCTGTCTTCGACGGTCACCGCGACGAACGGTTCTACGGCGGTTGTGAAGACTGGCGGCGCCAACTTCCCGCTTGGCGGCACGGTGTGGAACGGCGTCCATGTGGTCATCGACGGCGTGACCTACACGGTTTCTTCGGTGACGGACCAGACGCACCTGACGCTGACCGCGAACTACACGGGCACGACCGGCAGCCACACGCTGACCAACGATGGCGACGGCGATCTGGCGCCTCGTACGACCTGGCCTCGAGCTGGCGCGTTCATCATCGAGACGACGGCCGCGGCGGGTTCTACCGCAACGCCGACGTCCACGCCGACGTTCACGCCCACTTCTACGCCGATTCCACCAACCGCTACGGCGACGAACACCTACACGCCGAGCAACACGCCGACCAAAACGGCAACCCAGGTTGCGGCGACGAACACGCCAACACCCACGCTCACGCCCTCGAGCACGCCGACGCCGACCAACACGCCCTCGTCCATCTCCTCGACGGTGTTTGAGGTGGAGTCCTGCACGCTGGTCGCGCCGATGGCGTCACACGCGGATGCGTCGGCTTCGGGCGGGTTCTACATCTCATCGACCGTAGACGGCAGCACGACGCCGGCGAACGGTGGCACCGCAACGTGTTCGGTGAACATTCCGAACACCGCGGACTGGTACGTGTGGGCGCGGGTACTGACACCGGATACGAGTTCCGATTCCATGTACTTCGAGCTCGACGGCGAGGGTCTGACCTCCGCGACAAACATCTTCGACATGGCCGAGGCCAAGCAGCCGTGTTCGATCGACGGCTGTCTTTACGGGCTGTACCTCAACGACATCTCGAGCCCGAGCACGACCTACTACTGGAACCGGCTCAACCGCCGCGACGGCTCCTGCAACGGCTTCTGTTCGGGCGGCCAGCACGGCACGCAACGCGTTCTGGTGGGTCTGACCGCGGGAGTTCACACGTTCAAGTTCTACGGCCGCGAAGTTGGGGCTCGTCTGGACAAGATTCTGCTGACAACGAGTCCGGATTACATCGCAACCGACGTGACGCCCACGCCGACGCCCTACGGCGGCTGCAAGAGGCGCATCACGTGCAACGGCAAGAGCAAAACGATTCCCGTGCCGTGCTCACCAACTGCGGGATTCCGCGCTAGCCCCTGCCCCTGGCGATGAGTTCAATGTTTGGTGGGGGTGGAAGCAGCTTCGTGCCGGGTACGGGTGACCCTTCGAACGGCCTCACGGTGCCCGATAACGCGCAAATCTCCGAGGTAGAGCAGCCGATCAACGTCCGATTGGCGCCCGAGCAGCCGTTACACGGCAAAATCGTCCAAAAACTGCGTGCGCGACTCGATCTGAGCTACCGAAACATGAGTTTGCGCTATCCCGAGTGGGATCGCGTGGACGAACACCTTCGGATGTACACGGATTTGAGTCGTCCGGTGCGAAAAGGCGACGGAACGCTCGACATGGCGAAGCGCGAGAACCCGTTTGACCGCGCAATCGTCGTGCCAATGTCGTACGCGATCCACGAAGTACGCAAAACGCAGCTTTTTGGCCTGTTTGCGCACCGTGAACCCTTCATTCAGGTGTCTGGGCGCGGTCCCGAGGACGAAAAACCCGCGGAACTGATGGAAGCGGTGCTCGACTACGACTTTTCGCAGTCTCGAGGCGCCGTTTCGGTCATGTCGATGATTCAGGACGCGGATCGGTACGGTACGGGCGTCATTTACGACCATTGGGAAGACCAATCGGGCTGGATGACGGTCCGGCCGCAGCCTTCGCCGCTCCAGGCAGTCGGAATCAAGCTCGGAATCATCCCGCCGCCGGGTCCGCAGCAGCAGTGGGGCACGATTCGGGAGTTCAACCGCTGGACATCGGTTGATCCGTTCAACGTCTGGCCTGATCCCCGCGTCACGATGTCCAATCTCCAAGAGGGCGAGTTTTTCGGCCATCGGGTGATGTCCGGGCTCCTCTCGCTCATGGAACGCAGCATCGACAAGGGCGGTCCGTACTTCAACCTCGACAAACTGAAGACTTCTTCCGCGTCGGGCAGCCAGGGCGAGACTTCGCGGCTGGTCGGCCGGACGCGGTTTGCGATCGACCAGTTCGCGTTGCGCGAGATGGGTGACGAGAAGGACAAGGGCTTCTACGTCCTCGACCATCTCCAAGTGAAACTGATCCCGAAGGATTGGGAGCTCGGTGAGGGTACGGTTCCCGAAATCTGGTGGTTCACGCTCGCGGATGAGCGGACGATCATCCGGGCGCACAAGTCGGCCTACGCGCACAACCAGTTCTGCTACTCCGTCGCGGAGACGAACCCCGACCCGCACACGATTGCCAACCCGGGCGTGATCGAGAACCTCGACGGGCTTCAGAGAGTGATGAACTGGCTGCTGAACAGCCACCTTGAGAACGTGCGGAAGTTCATCAACAACGAGCTCATCTTCGACCCGCTGCTGCTCGAGGAAGCGGACGTGATGAACCCCGGCGCGGCACGCTGGATTCGGCTGACGCAGGCCGGCAGCGATATGTTGCGCAGCGGCGTTCCGATCGACTCGATGTACTCGCAACTCAAGGTTGCGGACGTCACCGGCTCGCACCTCGAGATGGTGCAGGGCTTGTTTGACATGGGCCAGCGGTTGTCGGGCGCCTCCGACCCGATGATGGGCGCACCGACGACGGAGCAGAAGACGCTTGGCGAAGTCCAGGCGATCATCTCGGGCGCGTCACAGCGGCTCGGCGTCACGGCGAAGATGATGGATGCGCAGGCGATCGCGCCGCTCGCGGAGCGGGCGATCGCCAACCGGCAGCAGTTTACGTCGCTGGATCAGTATTTCCGTATCGCGGGGGACTTGGCGAAGGAACACAATGGGCGAGCGTTACAGCAGATCGGCGTCGAAGACATCCAGGGGAATTTCGACTACGTACCTCATTCTGGCGTGGCTGGAGGCGATCCTGCTCGGCTGGCGCAGACGTGGCAGAACATCCTCCAGACCGTTATGCAATTTGGTGCGGTTCCCGGGATCGGGACACCGGACCCGACGGACGGCAAGAAGCTCGACATCCGAGAGATCCTGAACGAGACGATTCGCAACCTGGGGGTCAGGGACATCGAGGAGTATTACCAAGTTGACCCGCAGTGGATTCAACAGCAGCAGATGATGGCGCAGCAGGCCGCGATGGGGATGCAGCAGGGCGCGCCCATTCAGGTCGTTCCCGACGCCCAAGTCCAGCAGCAGGTTCAGCAGGGCAACTACGTTCCCACCCAATGAAGGATGAGCGATTCGAGGCGGACGTCCGAAGGCTGGAGTCGCTCGAGGCGGGCTATCTCCGGGCGCGGGATTACCTCAAGTCAGCCGAGTTTGAAGGCGCCAAGACTGCCGCGTTGGATCGCATCCGGGCAATCTCCAACCAGACCGACGTTCGGGTCTTGGAGGGCAGCCAATTGCTCCTGGGACGTATTCAGGAAGTCTTGTTCGGTCTGGATGCGCACGCCCGAACAGTCGCAGAGTACGAGGCTCTCAAGAAAAGCCTAGACACGCGGCACGGCGTACCGCCGTCAACGGCGGAACGCTAAGCGTCTAACTCACTCTCCAGCCTCACACTGACTTCGGTCGCCTACCCGGCGCAATTCGCGTGCGGCAGCGACCGGAGGATTCATGCCAGAAGACGTTGACGCGGGCGGGCTAGACGCCGGCGTTGCGGAGCTAACGAGCGATCATTTTTCTGCTGACCAGTCCACGGGGCAGGAGTCGCCACAGCCGACCGCGGCCGCCGAACCGACAGCTAACGCGCCGCAAGTCGAAGCGAAACCGAGCGCGCCCGCGCCTACGGCCGCGGAGACTCCGAAAGCCCCGGACGCACCCCAAGTTTTCAATATCGGCGGACGCCAGTACCAAGCCCAGGATCTCGAACGGGCGCTCATCATGGCGGGTCAGTACGCTGGCCTCCAAGAAAAGCACGTCAAGCTACTCGAGCAGCAGAGAGCTCGCGAGGAGCGCGCCAACCAGCCGCAGCCGCAGGGGCCAAGCGCCGCAGAGATGCAAGTGCGCTTCCAGCCCGTGGTCAAGCAGGCCGTGGATCAGGGGTTCATCTCGAAAGACTTCGCGGACGCCTTTCCGGCCGAATCGGCCAGTTTTATGTTCACCCACAGCCTCATCATGGATGCTCGGCAGGCCGTTTCTGCGGTCATCGAACGCGTCAACGCTACGGAGCGTGACGCGATGGTGCGCAGCACGCTCTACGGCATCGATCAGGCTATCGCCAATCTCACGACGCGGGGTGAACACTTCGCGCAACTGGCGGACCCGCAGGCACGTCGTAACTTCTACGGCTATCTCGAGTCGCTGAATCTTCAGATTCCGCAGGCTCAAGACCCGGAGACGCTTGAGCGCCTGTGGATCGCCTACAACAAAGACAACTATCTAAAGACCGCAGCCGATGCCGCCAAGGCGGCCGCTGCTCAGCAGAAACAGCGTCAACAGCAACGGGTCAATGCCACCGGCGTGACTGCCAACAGTCCACGACCGACTGGCGGTAACGGCCAAGTGCCCACCGGGCAATTCTGGGACGCGGATCTCCTGAGCGATCTCGGCTTCGGTCCACCGAGGTAAGAAGTAAATGCCTGTTCTCGGCATGAGGGGAACGGGAGAGTTTAGCTCTGACGATAGGCCAAAGAACTATCGCCAGACGATCCTCCTTCTCTTCCCGAACGCTTCGGCTCCTCTGACCGCGATCCTTTCCAAGTTGAAGGACGAGGAGACAGACGACCCGGAGTTCAAGATTTTCCAGAAGACGCTGCCCTCGCAGCGCGCCATCGTTTCCGGTTCTCAGACTTCCGGCGACACGATCATCGAGCTCCAGACTTCCGCGGACAACAAGAAGTTCAAGCCCGGCCACGCGGTGCTCAACGAGCGCACGCTCGAGGTGGTTTGGGTCACGGCGTCCGGTACGGCTGGCCAGATCACGGTCATCCGCGGCCAGGGCGTTTCGGCTGCGTCCATGAACGACGGCGACGGTCTTCTGATCGTCGGCTCGCACTACATGGAAGGCGCGGACTTCCCGACGGCCGTCTCGTACGACCCGACGGTTGTCAGCAACTACACGCAGATCTTCCGCTCGTCGCTCGACATCACGAACACTGCCAAGCAGACCAACGTCCGTTGGGCTGACGGGCAGGCCATCAAGGAACTGAAGCGTGAGGCACTCGAGCTCCACTCGATCGAGATGGAGCGCGCGTTCATGTTCGGCGCCAAGAAGGAAGACACCACGGGCTCCAAGCCTGAGCGCACCACGCAGGGGCTTCTGAACTACATCACGACCAACGTGAAGGACTTTTCGGGCGCGGTTTCGATCGACGCCTGGGAGAACTTCATGGAGGACACGTTTGAGTCCGGCTCGAGCGAGAAGCTCGCGCTGGTCGGCAACCGTGCGCTCAACGTCCTGAACAAGCTCGCGCGTGCGCACCACACGATCACCGCGACCCCGCCGAGCTCCACCTACGGCGTGCAGATGACCACGTGGCTCACCCCGTACGGAACGCTTCAGCTCAAGCAGCATCCCCTCCTTTCGGAGAACGCGACGTTCAACTCCTGGGGATTCATCATCGATCCGGCTCGGGTGGTCTACCGCTACCTGCGCGGCCGTGACACTCAGTACCTCGAGAATCGGCAGTCTCCGGGCGCCGACGCGTCCAAGAACGAGTTCCTGACCGAGTGCGGTCTGGAGCTTCAGTTCGAGCAGGCTCACGCAGTGTTCAAGAACGCTTCGGCGTACTCGGCGTAAGGGAGGGACTAACAAATGGCACTTACCAAGCAGGTCGCTGGTTCGCCGTTTTCCGTTGGCTCCCCTGGCCGCGTGGCTCAGCAGGTGGTCAACGCAGAGATCGTGGGTGACGGCTCGTCCTACGCGGCGGGTGGCATCGCGATCACGGCTTCGGATTGGGGTCTGACCAAGGTTAACGCGGTGATTCCGATGGGCTGCGGCAAGCAGGGTTCCGCGGGAACCGCGCTGATTCCGCAGTGGGATCGGGTCAACGGGAAGGTGATTCTTTACAAGGGGAACGGAACGAACCCCGCACAGGAGGCGGCCGGCGCGGACTTCGCGTCTACGGTCGTTCTGAGCCTTCTGGTCATCGGTGAGTGATTGAAGTTCCCGGGCTCGGGGCGGGGGAATTGGTCCCCCGCCCCCTCCGCTCGGGATTAACGAGGTCTAAGCGAAATGGCGATTACGTTCACGGTCAACACGAAGCCGATTGTCCCGCGTGGGCAGGCGCTCGGCGGCCACAAGATTCACTGCTACAAGATCACGGGCGACTCCTCCTACTCGGCGGGCGGCTACGCAGTCACCGCGGCGAACTTGGGATTTGACAACGGCATCACGTCCGTTGTTTTCGGCGGAGCGATGGGCACTTCCGGCTCGGCGGGCACCGGACTTGTCCCACAGTGGGATGCCGCCAACAGCAAGATCAAGCTCTGGAAGGGCAACGGCGCGGCGGCGCTCACGGAGGCCGCGGCGGGCGATCCCAACGGGCTTGTTCTGGAGGTCGTGGCCTTTGGCTACTAAGGCGAAACCCATCGGGCGTTCGTTCATCTGTAAGCGTTACCCGGCTTACAACATCTCGGACATCGTGAAGTTCGACAACGGGTACTTCGAGGCGACTTCGGAGGAGCAGGTCAAGGCGATCGAGGAGAACGACTGGTATCACGTCTTCATCTGGGACGTGCAGACGCCGGAGGAGATCGCGGCGCTGGCCAAGCGTGAGGCGATCGAGATTCAGGAGAAGCGCAAGTCTCGTCGGATTCCGACGACTGCGGCGTTGGACGCGGAGGAGCTCGCGGCGATCCGTGCGGCCAACGAAGCGGAGATGGCCGGGGGCAACTGATGGCGCGCATGACGAAGATGGGCGGGACGCGGGTGGAGCATGAAGCGACACCGAACCCGAAGGCTCTCGTTGGCAGCGGCGGCAGATTCGCCGCGCTGAAGCAGAAGCTTGCTAGCGAACCCGGAGTTCGGAATCCGGGCGCACTTGCCGCGGCGATCGGTCGCAAGAAATATTCCGCCGGGAAGATGGCTGCGATGGCTGCCGCCGGCCGAGAGGATCAGGAGTAATGGCCTACACGAACAAGACTCGCATCGGGTACGACGACGACGGCGGCGTTGGCAAGTCGATGGATCAGCGCAAGAACGAGCGGTCCACGGGCGGCCTCGCCGGTACGGAGCGTGCGCGTGCGCAGAAGCCCGTCAAGGGCGTGACCAACGCGAACACGGTTGACCAGTCGATGGCTGAAAAGGTGACGCGGCCGACGAGCGGCTCCCGCAAGTAGTCCAAGTGCCTACGCTGGCACAACTACAGACTCGGGTACGCGACTGGCTCGCCACCTCGAGCACGGCCGCGTTGCCGGATTCCTACATTACCGACTCCCTGAATCTGGCGATTCGGGAGCTGGTGAGCTCCTACGATCTGCTCATCGCAGAGCAGACCAAGAGCATCTCGGGAGTCGCTGGCACGCAGGCGTACAACCTGCCGCAGTTTGCGACGGGTGGGACGCTGGCGCGGTTCATCGTCGTCTACGCGGTGAGCCCCGACGATTCGACGCAGATCACGGTGATGAACCAGCTTCCCTACGACGAGTTCGTAGAGAAGTACGGCCTGGCGGCAAGCATCGACGCGGGCGACCCGATCGAGTTCACGCTGTTTGGGACGCAAATCCTCTTTGGCCCCACACCGAGTCGGGCAATCACGATCACCTGCAAGTTCTACGAGTACCCGGCGGACTTGGCGTCGGGTAGCGACACCAACGCGTTCACGACGGACGGCAACCCGGGCTATCCGGCGCCGTGGCAGGTGATTGTCTACCGTGCCGCGGCGCTGTGTTCCAAGTTCCTGCTGGATGAGGACCGTGCGGGGGTCTACACGGAGGAATACCAGTTCTGGCTGAACAAGTACGTTCAGGACAACGGCCGTAGACGGTACACGGCGCGGCAGTTCCCGCAGATGCAGGAACCTCACTAGTGGTCGCTGCGGTCACCGTGACGTTTCCGGCGCCAATTGGCGGGGTTCGACTGGACATGAACCCTGTCCAGATGGCGCCGGATGCCCTGATTACCAGCACCAACCTCGTCTACCGGCAGGGGCGCGTGAAGCCGCGGTGGGGTGTCGCGTCTCTGGGGTCAGACATCGGCTCCACGGCGCGTGGCGTGATCTCGCTCGGCTCCAGCTCCGCGGCATCCTGGCGTGGCGCCGGAACCGCAGACGCCTTCGTGGCCGGCTGCGACAACGGCTGGTACACGTTCAGCGCGGGCGCGTGGACCGGGCTGACGGGCGCCCTGTCGGCGTCGAATCACGTCATCTTCCGCATCTTCCCCAAGAGCGGCACGGGGTACATCGTCGGGATCAACGACGGCAACAACGCGCCCAAGAAATGGGACGGCGTTGGCGCGGCGATCTCCGACGTTGGCGGCAATCCACCGAAGGCTCGGGCCATGATGATGCTGGCCAACCGGCTCGTCCTCTTCAACCTGACGGCCAACGGAACCTATTCGGGCGTTATCTCCCCGGTCGGCTACGACGTCTCCGCGTTCAACGACTTCGAGTCGGGTTGGAGCACGACGCTCAACGGGCTCCTGATCGACACCCCCGGGGACATCGTTGCGGCGCTCGAGATGGGCGATCTCCAGGGCGTGGTCTACAAATCGGATGCGATCGTGATGATGGTCGCGCAGGGCGGCGCGGTGCCGTTCCACTTCGAGTGGAAGACGTTTGGCAACGTCGGGCCGGCCAACTCGCGCTGCGTCGTCGCGGTGAATGACGGCTCGCACATCTTCCTCGGTACGGACGCCGCCCTGTATCGCTTCGATGGCGTCGGTGCGCAGTACATGGGCGCCCACATTCAGCGGTGCATCCAGAAGTACATGGATCAGGACTACACCAAGCTGGCGAGTAACGCTTGGATCTTTTACGACCGCACCCGGAACGAAGTCGTAGTGTTCTTCAAGACGGGGCTTGGCAGCATCAACTCGGTTATGGTCAACCTGACCAACCTTTCCGTGTGGCCGCAGTCGTATGTCGCGGGCGGCGCCATCACGGTCACGGCCGGCGGACTGATGTTCATTCCGGGTTCCACGGTAGGTCAGCAGGTGGTGCTCCTGTACGGGGCGACCGGAACTGGTTGGAAGGAGAACTACGTCGCGACCGACGTCGGAAATTCGATCAGCGTTAGCTGGACGCAGGGCTATACCGATGGTGGGTTTCCTGGCCGCACCAAGACGCTGAGACAGATAAACCCCAAGTTCACCACCAACCAAGATGCTCACGACGTTGCTGGCAGCCAGACGGTGCTCGTAGGGGCTGCCGTTTCCGCCGGGGGAGACGTGGAGGGGGGCGCCTCATACGAAACCATCACCGTCTCAACCGGCGGTGGCCAGGGGGCGGCCTACGTCGCCAACATGAGGCAGACCTTCCAGTTCATAGGCGCGCAATATGTCGTTGGCGCGACCACGACCTTGGCCTATGACGGCTGCGACATTACCTTCGTTCCGCGGGGCGGTCGATGAGCTCCAATTTCCCCTACGTCCCCACGGGCGTCCCGCTGCCGAGTGCGCCGCAGTCCAACGACCAACTCCTCGGTTGGGCTGGCCGTATCGGCATGGCGATTCAGCACCTCTCGCGGCTGCTCGCGTCGTGGATCGGCAACGCCAACTTCAACCTGACATTCCAGAGCTACCTGACGAGCAACCAGAACGAGTACGTCGGCCAGGGCTTCGGGATGATCGTCCCCGATCACTACGAGATCGCGTTAGGCACGACGCTCGAGATTGACCTGGGCGGGGTCTTCCAAATCGAATGAGCGAACTGATCCTGAACAAGATGTCGGCGGCGCCGAGTACACCTGCGACCAACAAGGCCGGGTTCTACATCGACAACACCGCATCGCCGTTCCCGAAGATGATCGACGAGTCGGGGAACATCTATGTGCTGGACGACAACCGGCGCCTGCGGAATGCGTCGGTGGCGTCCGTGTCGGCGGGCTACGCGGCGGACACCTATCTCGCCGGCTCGAGCATCGTGATTCCCGCCGCGGGGCTTTGGCGCGCCGGGACGATGTACACGTGCATTTTCGACATGACGAAGACCGCGGCGGGCACCGCGGCGTTCACGATCACGGTCCGCATGGGCACGCTCGGGACGACGGGCGACGCTTCGGTGCTGTCGCTAGCGTTCACGGCGGGTACGGCTGCGGCGGATACGGGCATCTTTGAGGTCATGGTGAGCTTCCGCACGGTGGGTTCGGGAACCTCCGCAGTCGTCGCCGGGATGGCCGCGTGTTCGCACCACTTGGCGGCCACAGGGCTCATCGCGACTGGTGCCTCGGGTGCCGGAATCATCCTCGGCACCTCAAGCGGCTTCAACAGCACGACACAGACGATCATCGGCCTTTCGGTGAACGGCGGCGCGTCGTTCTCCGGCACCAACACGCTCGTCCAGACGACGTTGCAGGGTATCTGATGCAGATTCCGGTGCAGGACGGGACGACGGTGCTGATGATCGAGCAGCGCGACAGCCTCGCCTGGGCGATGGTGCCGGAGCTCATCCGCCGCGTGCGGGAGTTTTGCACGAAGTACGACAGCGAGGGCGATCCCGTCGCGGTAGACGCGACGATCCGAACGGAATTCGTCCGACCGACGCCTGGCGTTGTCGGCTTCCTTCATCTGGACGAACTCGGGACGCCAATCGGGCACCTGCTGGCGAGCGTGGGCGATTGGATGGGCACGAAGATCGTGACCATCTTGCAGGTCGAGTCCGATCGCGTCACGCCGCCGCTCGCGGAGGCCATGCTGGACTGGCTGTCGCGGTGGGGCACGAAGAACGGCGCCAAGAGCATCCACTGCACGACGCGTAACGAAGCGTTGGCGCGGCTGTTTTCCAAGAAGTACGGGTTTGAGCGGGGAATGGTTCTCATGCGGCGGCCGATAACGGTTGCTCAGGAAGTGAGTCAATGAGCGTCTTGAATGCTAGGCGGCAGGCGATGGGGTTCGCTTGCGGCAAGGGGACACTAACCAACTCGCAGGGTCAGATCGACCCCGCGCTGATGCCGTTCTTTCTGCAATCGGCTCGCGGAATGCAGGACTACCAGACCCAGAACCCGCTTACGGGCTTTGCGGGGTCGAACGTAGAGCAAACGGCTGGCCTCACCCCGCTCGAGTATTACGGGATGGGCGGAACGGCCTCACTCACAAACGAATCGCCGCTGTCCGCGATGGCGCTTGGCAACATCCTGAACTCAACCGCGATGGCGGGTGCAGGTCCGACGACTGGTCAGTTCGATCCGAGCCAGGGAATGTCGCTGGCCGATCTGGTGAGCCTGATGAACCCGCAGCGTGGCGTTGTGGCGCCCGCGAACACGAACACCACTCCGGGCGGAAGCGGTCCTGCGCCGGTGTACGGAGACGGCGGCGGCTACATGGGACCGGTATACACGCCACCCGGCACGGATGGCGGCGGTGGCAATGGCGGCGGTGGCAATGGCGGTGGTGGCGGAAACGGTGGCGGCGGCAGCCAGTCCGGTCCTCCTCCGAAGTGGAACGACGGCGGCATGGGGCCGCAATACATGATGGACAGCTACACGCCGCCGGGGCAGCAGGGTTTTGCGGCTCCCGGCGGCCAGCCGAGCCTCTATCAGCAGTCGTTGCAGAACTACCTCGGCGGTCAGTCTGCCGCGGACTACCTGCATGGTCAGGGCGTCGGATTCAACCAGGGACCGAGCGCTGGAACCGGCTTCACCTACAACGGCGGCACGTACCAGAACATGGGTGCGAGCCACGAAGGCGCGGGACCGGGCGGGGAGTCGCAGTTTCTCATCAACCAAGGCGTGCAGAGCGGCAAGGGCGGCGCGTACAGCGGCGACGTGGCCAAGATGGACAAGGCGATGGCCAACGTCGCGCAGGGCAACTATCACCAGAAGGTTGCGGGTCTGACGACTGCCCAGAAGCAGGCGATGGCCGCGAGTGGGCGCGACATCTTCGGCAACCCGGTTGGCGGATCGAAGCTCCCGGCGAAAACGACCGCAACAACCACCACGGGCGGCGGAACGGCAACCGCCCCTTGGCAGGATCAGGGGCAAAACCAGACCGGATTCAAGACCACGACGCTGGACCGCTCTGGTGACTCGGGTGGCCAGACGGCGACACCGCCAGCGCAAGCGAGTTCCTACACGCCGCCCGCGCAGACTGGTCAGACGGGTTTCGGCGCGACTCCGCAGGGTGGCGCATGGGTGCCCGCGCCGCGACAGCAGCCGCAGCTTCCGACGCCACGCCCGCCCGTCCCTACCGGCACAGACGACAACGGAAATCCAACACCGGGCAGTAGCGGCCCCCCGCAGCGGCCGATTGACCCAAACGCGCCGCCGGCGCCGCCGCCGTACGACCCGCGAAACAACCCCGGCCCGGTGCCGCCGTACGACCCGCGGTCGATCGGCATGACGGGCGGACCGTCGCCCTGGAGTCTTCAGGACCTCCAAAGCCATATGCTGAACGGCGGCCTGACTGGCGCAACGCCGTTCGGGCAGTCTCCCGGCATCCAAGCGGCGTCCCAGAAGGTTCAGGGCGTGGACATCATGAACGATCCCGCCGTGGCCTCCGCGCTGAAGAACTTTGAGCAGATCGGCAGTCAGCCGATCAAGAACGAGGCGGCGCTAGCGGGTCTTGGCAACTCGAGCGCGCTCACCAACTCCCTTGGCCAAGCGGAATCCTCGATGATGACGCCGCTTTATCTCGACGCGATCAACCGCGAGCAGCAGAGGCTCCAGGGTGTCACCGGGGCGACGGAATCGGAGCTCGACCGGCGCGAACGGTCAAACGTGCGTCAGAGCGAAGCCAATCAGAACTCGATCAACCAACTGCTCGCGCTACAGGGTCAGAACTTCGGCCAGCAGCTTCAGGGTTCGCAGGCGCAACTCCAGGCGGGCGGCATTCAGCGTGGCGTGGAGCAGCAGGGCAACGAAAACGCGTACAACGACTTCCTGCGGCAGCAGGCGTTGTCGGAGAACGCGCTGGAAGGTCCGTTTGGCGGAATGCTTCCGAGCGCGTTCGGGTCGATCACGAAGACGATGGGTAAGTGATGATCCGCGAGGCTACAGAACGCGACGAGGCGGCGATTGACGATCTCTTTGCGATTGGCGCGAAGGAGTTCGTTGGCGCACCCTCGATTTTTGAGCCAACGCGTTGCTCAAAGATCATGCTGGAAGTGGATGGCGGTCAGGTGCGCGGAATGATTAGCGTGGCCGACTTGGGGAACGGCGTTGTTGGCCTCGGATCGCTCGTTGTCAGGCCGGAGCACCGCGGCAAGGGCATCGGGCGCGCGTTGGTTGAGTCCGTGGACGGTCCGGCCAACGTTCTTCTGTGGGACGGCGCGTCACCAACGCAGCGGATGATCTACGCCGCCGCAGGATTCAAGCCGATTGGCACGCTGATGGAGAGAAAGTGAAGAACGCGAACGGCTGGAGGCCGGATACCGAGTGGACTCGGAAAGAGTTCGTTGAGGCGTGCAAGCCGCACTGGATCGGCGCGCTCATCAACATGGTCACGACGGCGGTTTCGACCGAACGCAACGCGGCGACAGCATCGAAGAACCGCGGCGCACAGATGGCTGCGGCGCAGATGAACCGCAAGGGCATGGACTTCCAGCCCACCGCGCTCACGCTAGAGGCGCAGCGCAAGCCCGACGACGAGAAGCAGCAGATGACTCTTGGCGATCTCTCGAGCACACAAGATCAGCCCAAACTGTTCAAGGGCGACGAGCTCGGCAAGGGATTCTCCTACTCGCCGGAATCCTCTGCGCCGCAGCCCGGTTCGCAGGACTCCGACTTCCATAGCCAGCCGGATTTCCAAGCCGAAGTTGACGCACCCGAATCGACCGGCTCCGGTAGCGGCAGCACGAACAATTACGCGCAGTACGCCAACGCGGCGAGCGGAATCCTCGGTTCCCTGATGCAGCGACCGCAACCGGGCCAAGCGCAGATCCCGCAGCCCGGGCAGATGAACTTTTCACCAACCGCGCTGGCCATTTTGGCCAGACGCAAGAACCCCTACGGGTATTGAAGCCATGAACACCCCGACACCTCCTCCGTTCGCCCCCGGGACGCTTCCCAACCAGCAGCCGACGACGCTGCAAGACCTAAAGCCCTGGTCGTGGTGGACGACTGGCGGCGCACGTCTGGCCGATCCCTCCACGTGGACAAACGCCAAGCTTGGCGATTTCCCGATGGGCGCGCCTCCGGGGCAGCCCGGGCCGACATGGAATCCCGGGCCGGCTGGCAGTCCGCCGATCCAGCCTCCGACGATGCCGCCGGGACCCGCAGGGAACCCTCCGGGGCCTAGCGTCAGCCCACAGACCTCGCCGCATCAGACGCCTGGGCCGTGGGCGGGACCGGGATACGGCCCGCCTGCGCCGAGTGTGCTCGGCGGGGGACCGTCTTCGATGCCTCCGGGTGGCGCGCCGCCCTTCCGGCCGCCCGTGATGCCCGGCGGCGCTCCGTGGGGCGGTGGACCCGGGCCGAGCGTGCAGCCCAACTTCAACCCGGCATTCACGCAGCAGACCAAGCAGCACGCGCCGCCGATCCGGCCGCCGTTTCTTCCGCCGGGGCCGCAGATGATGACCTCGAGCCAGGGAGGATCGGTTGGCGGCCCGCGGCTGGACTCGCTGAAGCCTTCGGCATGGGGTAAGCGACCGGGGCAATACTGAGATGGCCGACGACAGTTACGATTTTCTCTCTTCACCGATCGCGCAGCTCTTGATTCCGCTGGCGAGTGCCGCGGCGGGCGCGATCTCGCCGCGTTACGGCGGTGCGGCGGTGCAGGGTGGCCTGGGTGCGATCGGTGCGCTTCAGAACTACAAGATCGACAACGCGCGGCTACAGGAACTCCGTGCGCAGCAAAAGCAGCGGGACGACTTCACGAAGTTGATGATGAGTCCCGATCAGTCTTCGGCGCCGAACGGCGGGAACGCGCCCGCGGTAACGCAGGCCGCGCAGAGCCAAGCGGCGGAGGCGGGAAGTTACGGCGGCAGCGACAACGCGCCGGCTGGTGGTGCGCCTCCTGCGGCGACGTCCGTGCCGCATCCTGGCTCGGTCAATCTCTCGATGGATCAGCGGAAGCTGGCCGCGCTTCTCGGGCCGACCGAGGGGCCGAAGTTCATCCGCGAACTGTCGCTCAAGGAGCAGCCCACGCCGAAGGAGCCCAAGTATCACTTCAACGACTTCACCAACGAGTACGGCGATCAGGTGACGTCGCGGATTGACGAGAACACGGGCACGCAGACGCAGTTCTACCGCGGCGGGAAACCGCCCGACAAAGAGACGGCGACGGAGGTTTCGCCGCTTCGGCTGCTGCGGGATCAGTTCGTCAAGGAGAACGGCCGCGAGCCCAATGGCAAGGAACTCGTTGGGTTGATTCAGCAGGCGCGCACAAACCCTTCGCAGGACAGCTACCAGTTCCTTCCCGATGCGGAAGGGAATATGTACGTCGGGGACCGTCGCACGGGCAACCTCCGACCGGCGAAACTCCCCGGTGCGGCATCGGCGCCGCCGGCCACGTCGGCGGCCAGCCCAACGGCTCAGCAGCCGCCCACTACTGCCGGTCCGAAGTTCGGCCGCGGCCAGGGCGGCAACATCTTCACCCCGGAGGACGCCTCCGCGGTGGCCGACGCGATCGCCACCGGCAAGCAGCCGCCGAACACCCAGGGGCTCTACCGCAACGCGGCGCCCGTACGCGCCGAGCTCGCTCGTCGCGGCTACGACCTCTCGGCAGCGCAATCCGATTGGAACGCGACCCAGAAGCACCTCGCCACGATGAACGGGCAGCAGCAGGAACGACTGCGGCAGGCGATTCAGTTCACGTCCGACTCCACCGACAACATCGAGCAGCTTTACGGCCAGCTTCGCCAGCAGCTTCCCGATATGGGCTTCAAGGTGCTCAACCGCGCCGCGCTGACTGCGGCCAAGAACCTCCCCGGCAAGGTCGGCGCCGCGGCGCAGACACTTGACGCGCAAATCGCGGATCTGACTTCCGAACTCGGCACGGTCTACAAGGGTGGTAACTCTTCGACCGATGAGGGGCTGAAGCTCGCGGCCAAGAACCTCTCGAGCGATTGGAACGAAGACCAGTTCACGCAGGCGTTGGCGATGCTGCGCAAGAATCTCCAGATTCGACGCAATTCGATCGCCTCGAGCGCGCCGGTCGGAGCGAGTCAGAACAACCCGTACTACAAGGGTGGGCAGGCGGCTGAGCCGGATGCCGCCCCCGCGGCGTCGCCCGCTCCCGGGAAGGCTAACCGTGTTCTCAAGTACAACCCCGCGACCGGGCAGGTTGAGTAGGTGCCGACGCAAGTAGACATTCCCCTCGTTGGGACAGTCGAATTCCCCGACGAGATGTCGGCTGACGACATCAGCACGGCATCCTCGAGGCTCTACGCGCAGGCGGGTGGCAAACCGCCGAGCATGAGCGTCAGCGACACGGCGCGAATGCGTCAGCAGGGGTCTATGGGCGCGGAGAAGATCGGCAAGACCTCCGGTCCCGGCGTTCTCGGCGCGCTGAAGGACTCCTACCTCGGCCAGCGCAGCCAGGAGTTGCCGCAGGGCTTGAGCCGCGTTCTTGAGGGCGTCAAACAGTTCGTGAAGGCTCCCGGGCCGGAAGTCATGGAAGCCCTCTCGCATCCCGGGACCGACACGGCGGCGACGGAAATCCCGGCCGGCGCGCTACAGGCTGTTGGCTCTGCGTTCGCCCCCTTGGGTTCAGCGGCGGCCGAAGGAACTCGAGGGGTAGCGGAACTGACGGGCGCATCACCCGATACGGCTCGTCAGCTAGGCGGAAAAGCGGGACTCACCTCCGAGATGATCGCGGGTGGTCTTCCGCTCATCGAAGCGCCAGCGTCGGCGGCCTCGCGCTACGCGGACGCCGAAGCGGCAACCAAGGAAGCCGCTCAAAAGGCCGAGACACCGAATCTCGGTCAGCGGATCTCCACCGAACTCATGCAGGGCGCGGTAAACCAGCCCGCGACGACCAATCCGAAGGTCGCCGCACGACGCACGCAGACGCTTCTCGAGGAGGGCCTGGCGCCGGACCGCGCCGGCACCGCCAAGCGTGACGCCATTCGCCAGCAGGTCGGATCGCAGCTTGGCGAGGCGTACAAGAATGCTCCGCAAGAGCCGACGGTCCCCTTGGAGCCCATCGAGCAGTCTCTAGACGAGCTCGCGGCGAAGTTTCAGAAGCAGGGCCGCACGGATGCCGTGGCGAAGGTTCAGAAGGTCAAAAGCGACTTCCTCGACCAGTACCGGGACGATCAGGGCAACCTCCGACCGCTGACCCCTGCGGAAGCCCATGACGTGAAGGTTGGCTATCAGGAGGAAGTGCAGACAGCGAAAGCGAACGCCTACGACCGCTTCAAGGGCGGCGGTAACGCGGCACCCCTTCCGCCGGATGTCCAAGCGTTGAAGGTCATACCGAAGGCCATCGGGGATCAGTTGGTGTCCCAATTCCCAGAGACGAAGGCACTCAACGCCCGCTATTCCGCGATCATGGACGTTAGTCCGTCACTGAACCGTGCCGCGCAGAACACGGCCAACGCTCGAGGCCGTTTCGGGCTGCTCGAGTTGATCGGCGCCAGCGTGGGCGGGGCAACCGGCGTTCTGCACGGCAACTTCCCCGGCGGCTCGCTCGCGGGCGTCGCGGCGGTGAAGATCCTGCGCGACCCGGCGTTTCGAGCTCGCGCTGCGGTGAAGCTTTACAAGATGAGCGGCGGGAAGCCCGCGGGGGCGAGCGTTGCGGACCTGTCAGCGCAGTTGGCGCAGCAGGCGAGTGATTACGTTGGCGCGTATCCCGACAATGTGACTCCGATTGGAGACGTAAAAGCCAAGATCCTCAACGATATGGCCGTATCGGCACGTAGTCGAGAGGATCAACAGACCGCAGACCGGCTCTCGGCCCTCGCCAACCGCTAACCGCCGTACCGCCATGTACGGCGGAACGGCGGTTGGGTTGTCCCGTAACCCTCTGACAATCTTCCAATGCGAAAAACCACAAAGGAGTCTTCATGCACAAGAGGCTAACCAGTCTTTCTCTGGCCGTTGTAATTGCGCTTACGGCTGCCTGTTCTGCGTCAGCCGTAAAGACGGAGTACGTCGCCCTTGGCGTCACCGTCCACAGCGTGGATCTCGCGATGACTGTCTGGGGACAGTACGTCCGCGACGGGCTGGCCAAGCCGGGGCAAGAGGACAAGGTGCGCGCGGCTTACCAGAAGTATCAGGACGCGATCGTTGTGGCCAAGGCGGGACTCGGGCTAAGCGACAACTCGGCCACCCCGGCGGACCTTTCCGCGGCGGCCGCGGCGCTCATTGACGTTGTTCAGTCATTCACCGGAAAGAAGGTTTCCTAATGCCGTCAATCGCCGCACTCTTGATCCAAGTTCTCGTTACCTACGGGCCGGCGGCCTACAAAGCCGTCGTGGAGCTCATCCACAAGCAGAACCCCACGCATCAGGATTTCCTTGACCTGCTCAACTACGCCTCCCAGAAGTCCTACGACGATTACGTGCATCCGGTCACGGTACCGGCGCCAAGCGCCTAAACAGGAGAAATTGCAGTGAAGAAGTTCTTCCAGACAGTCAACATCGCCCAGTGGATCACGGTCATCGTGATTCCCACCATCATTTCGGTTGTGCAGCTCGTGTTTGCCCCCGGCCCGCTCCGTGACGCCATCGTCGCTCTGGTTGGCGCAGTTGGTGGTCAGGTTCTAGTCTCGGCGCGCACCCCGTCCGATCAGGGCGGATCAACGAAGACGGCCTGAGCCGTGCCCGGAAGACCAACTCGGAACGGCCGGGAACTCACCAGGGCCGACGTCCTCGAGGCCGTTGAGGGCGTCAAAAACGAGGTCATCCTACGCGTGGACGCTTCCGACCGTCTGACGGAAGAGAAGTTCAAAGCGGTTCGCGGCACCCTTGAGACGGCGCGGGCCGACGTCGCGTCGGTCAAACGCGACGTTCAGGTAGTCAGCGAAAGGTTTTCCAGACTAGAGCTTTCGGTTGCCCGAATGATCGGGTACGGCGCTGGCGCCGGCGCGGTGGCCAGCGTCGTCATCACGATTGTGAAGATGCTTCTGAGCCACTGACCCTATGCCATCGCGGTCGCTGGACGACGCCTGTTCACTGCTCCGCGAAGCGGTCCCACAACTCATTGGGCTCTACAACGGAAGGTACTCCGACAAGATGGCCCGCGTCGGGGAAGTCCTCCGTACCGCAGATGAGCAGCTCGCCAAATGGCAGCAGGGTCGCGGGCTCCCCGGCAAGATCATCACCAACGCGGATGGGCAGCGCATCAAGAGCGCCCATCAGGCCGCACTCTTCCACGGCGAGAACGCGAGCCACGCGGTAGACATCGACGTGCTGTCACCGGACGGCAAGAACTACGTTACGCATGAGCAGGCGTACTGGCCGCTGATCGGGCTGGCCACGGCGGTTGGAATCAAAAGCGGTGGAGATTTCATGAAGCCAGACCTGCCCCATCTTTACTGCGTCTTCTGGAAACTGTAGATGCCAGCCAAACACCCGTGCATGGACTGCGGTAAGCCAGTCCGAATGATTTCGGAGCGTTGTTGGGATTGCCATAAGGCCAGGGTCACCAAGACGGAGCACGTTTCAGAGCGAATTGATCCGATCGTCAACTTTGAGCCGATGCGAGTGCCGATCGCTGCGGACGCGTGGGAAGGCCGACCGCACGATGACCCGCGCAACAACTGGCGCCTGCCAAACCGCAACACCGGTCAGAAGGTCCGCGATCCGATCGTCTCGCCAATCCGCATCTGCGTGTTCGACCTCGAGGCGACGGCCCTAGACGCCTCTTTCGGTCGCATCCTCTGCGCAGTCTTTCAGTTCTTCTCGCCGGATGAGCAGGTCGTGCTACGCGCTGACAACTACGAACCGTGGAAGCAGGGGCGGCGCGCCGATGACAGCGTGATCGTCACGGAACTCCTGAAGAAGCTTGAGTCGGCGGACGTACTGGTGGCTCACAACGGGGTCAAGTACGACATGGCCTTCATACGCTCCAGGGCGATCATCAACCGGCTGCCACCGGTAGAGCCGCGGATGATCGTTGACCCGGTATGGCTCGCAAGGAAGCAGTTCCGATTCCACTCGAACTCCCTCGACTCGCTGTCAACGACGCTCGGGACGAGCTCGCGCAAGACCCCGCTGGACCCGCGGGTGTGGACCGATGCCTACGGCAACGGCTCCGCAGCGGCGATGGACGAGATCGTTGACCACTGCATCAAGGACGTGGAGACGCTGTGCGAGATGGCGCGGCTGTTCCAGCCCTACGTTCGGCAGATTGACGTCCTCGGAAGCTTCCGGCAGTGAACCGGCTACGCCTCGGCTTCGACGACATCTTCAGTCGGGAGCAGTACGCCGAGGCGATCGACGCCTACCACAGCAGGATCAAGGCCGAGCTTCTCGAGCGGTTCGATCGCGGCGCGGAACTCTACGGCGTGCTTCGGCTGACAACCCGGGATTGGGTCAAGGAGAAGCACGACGAGGATCTCGACTCCCTCGCCTACGAGATTTTTGAGGAGGAGCGGGAGCGCCGCGGGCTGTGAGTCGCCGTACCGATCACAAGCAGGTCAACGTCGAGAACTCGGCGCCGCGCTACGAGTCGCTTGCCCTTACCTTCATAAACCCTCAGGGTGTTATTCGACAAATCGAATTGCCCGAGGACGCCGTCGCCGGGGTCCGCAATCGCGGCGGCCAGGATTTTAGAAAGTCCAAGATCCATTGGGCGGATCTTGACGCCGCCACGACGATACCGAACGGTAACGCTTACGGCCTCCACTGCCTCGTTTTTCATGGTCGAAGTATCGCATGAAGAAGTGGGTGTCCGGCATCTGCCTGCTCGGCATCTACCACGGCTGCCTCCACGTCTCCTCATGGCTTGGGGATGAACTCTTCTCGATCATCGGCAAGCCCGAAACCCAGGTGAACGAGTACGCGATCTTCTTCACGGGCTGCGCGTGGGTGGCCTATGGGTTCCTGGCGCGGACATTCTTCCGGGCGATTCGGTGGGACTAAAGAAGCCGCCGCGAGCTCGCGGCCCTTGGCACCCACGCCGGCGCAACAAACTCCGCGTGCGGTGGGGTGCCAACAAACTGCTCAACATCGACGATTGGGACCCGAAGCGCTACGCAGGTGCCCACGTCACCAATCACGGAATCATCATCCTGAGTCCCCGTCTGCGCCTTCACCGCAACCACGACGAGTTGTGGGACGCGTTGGGACACGAATTCCTTCACCACACCTTCGGGACGGATGAGGCGCTCGCCTATCGGTTTGAGCGCGCCATCGGCCAAGCCCTCCACGACCTCTTTCTGGGATTCTCCCCGCCGCGTTGCGGCGAGGAATGCTCCGGTGTCTCGGCTTCTCGCGCTAGCTGAGCTCTGGCTGGCGATCGCCCTCGTCTGCGTAACCTGCGCCACCGAACCGCCCCGAGGGGGCTACAACGGGGAGGTCGTGGCGGTCCTCCGCACGATGGGGCCAACCGGGGAACCCATCGTGCGGCTGACCGTCGCCTGGACGGTTCAGGGCGAGGATGGCGAAATCTACGAGCAGAGCACGGAGGACTTCAGCGCGGACAGCCGCGAGGCGATAACCCTTGGGGTTAAGGGGCGGTGTGTGCTGATTTCACCTTCCGCAGACGGCCGGGGGCTTTCGCTGCGAGCTTGTAACTAGCGCGGCGGCGACGCCGTTTCTTGATCTCCTCAGCCTCGCGGTAGGCAACGAGTTTCTTTCCGTTGGAACTGTAGACGGGGATGAGTTTCATGGAGCCTCCTTTTCGCGGGAGACTCTACATCACAGGGAAACCGGTTTCAGGGGCGGTTCTAGCTTGCAGCGTCCCAGATGTTCGATAAAGGCAACGAGTGCCGGTGTCATCCGGAACCACTCACCGCTGATTCTGAGTGGGCTGAACCGTTGGTGCAACTCGCGTTCAAAGTCCCTGCTTCCCGGTGCCTCTAAGAGCATTTCAAGCTTGTCGGAACAGGCGGTTTGCAGAGACGACATGCGGTTGCCGCGGTACGTTGAGAACCCAATCTTTATCGCCGCGGCGCGCCTGTTCGCCACGAAGTAGACAAATCCGGGTCCCTTGTACGCGCGCATCCGTTTGGCCAATCCTTCGATCTCGTTGAAGTGAAGCAGCAGTTCGCAGGCCGTGACCTCGCTCCACCCCGCCCCGTACGACCGTCCCTGGGACCTGACGATGAAGTAGGTGCGCCCGTTCGCCTTCTTGCGTCTTCGAATGCTGGCCACGGTGGTACAGTACCACGGAACGAACCACGGTTCCCGCAGAATCCGATGCGATGGCCACAAAACCCTTGATTTTATTGGTGGAGCTGACCGGGATCGAACCGGCGACCTCGTGAGTGCGATGACTAAGGACGCCGACTCGGGTAGCGCGGAATCCTAGGATTTTCTAGAGAAATCGGTCCCCCGGTTGCTCGCCGTTGCTCGTCGTTGCTCGTCCTCCATGACACCACGGAACGAACCTCACCAGATGAGTCCCTTCGGGGGCCTGGCGTTCTTGGCGAAGTGCGCGTATCGCTCCGTCATCCTGGCCGAGCGGTGCCCGACCATCCGCTGCACCTCGCGCAGATCCATCCCGCGGCGAAGCATCTCGGATATCGCGGTGTGGCGTAGGTCGTAGAGCCTGATCGGCCCCAGCTTCGCCTCTTCGCGCACCGCTCGCCAGAACCGTCGGTAGCGATCCTTCGCCTCGCTCGAGCCCTCAAACGGGAGCGACCGCCGGAGCGTGCGGGCCAGCGTTGGCTCGATCTCCGCCGGCCGGTCCTTGCCGCCCTTGAGGGTCCTGAACCAGACCACCGTTCCGGTGACGTCTTGGGGCGTCAGGGCCAAAATCTCCCCCGGCCTGGCGGCTGTGGCGAGGAACACCCGGAGGAACAGATAGGGATGGCCACCCCTTGCCCTGGCCGCTCCCAGGAGGGCCTTGACGCGTTTGGGTGGAAGAAACACGGGCGCACGCGGCGCCTTGCCACGGACTGGCCGCCAGCCGCCAAGTCGGTACTCGGATAGGTCGGTTTCCGCCTGCCAGCGGAAGGCTAGAGAAAGAGCGTGCCGGAGAATCGCTATCTCGCCGTTCACGGTAGAGGGGGCAACCGTCTTGAGCCTTGCCGCGGCGTACCTGTCTAGCGTGCCGAGGTCTATGGACTCAATGGGGGTCTGCTCCCCCACCGATTTCACCACCTGCCCGAACCGGGCCCGCCGCCAGACCGCCGATTTCGGCCTCAGCGAGTCCATGCGGCTTAGGTAGGTTTCCTTCAGGCGGCCGAGGGTCCAGTCGGAACTCCCCTTTTTGTCGAGGAAGCGCCCCTCTGCGAGCTCAGTCTCCAGCTTGGACTTAATCTTCTCGGCAGATTGGCGACTCTTCCCTGCCGAAAACCAGCGGACGTGCCCCTTTATGGAGAACCGAACGTAGTAGCGGGGACCGGTTTTGAGGTCGCGCCGGACGATCCACGCCATTTAGGCTACTTTAATTTCCGGCGCTCGCTCTCGGCGCGCAGATCGACCAGAACCCCCTGACTCCTAGTCAGATGGGAGCCTGGATTTACCCGGCTCTCGCTCTGCTCCCTCGCGAGGCCGGGCGCCGGTTTGCCCCGTGGCTCATTTTCGGAGGGGGCTTCAGCTTGGGTTTGGCGTAGAGCTCCTCGGGCTTCTCGATTCGCTCCTTCGCCCAGCGAAGCATTCTGCGCGAAATTTCAGCAGTGTTCGCTTCCGGCCCAAAGAAGTCTCTGACGTACGCCTCGAAATCGGCCTTCTCGGCCGGCGTCATCCTAATAGCTACCTGCTTCGACTTGAGGATTCCGCCCCCTTTTGGGGCGGGCACCCCTGTCTCATCTGCCATGTGTCCGCATTGTCCGCTGTTGTCTGACGGCTTGTCAAGGGGGTATCGGGCGTCATTTCGCGGTTAGCACGAAATACCTCTTGACAGCCAATGTCTGACGCGCGTATCTTCTCGTCAGACATGAAAACCCCACCCATGAACAGACGGACGTACCGACTCCCAACCGAGTTAATCGCAGCGATCAAGGCCCAGGCCGACCGAGAGCACCGGACGGAATCCCAGATGGCCCGGATCGCGCTGGAGCGGTACTTCCGTTCCCGCCGCAAAACACGGAGGGCCGCATGACGCCGAATCAGCGTTGGTTCTCCATCCGCGAAGTCTCGGAACTTCTCTCGGTGTCCCGCGGAATTGTGGAACGCAACGTCTCGGCACTCGGCGGGATCGAGTACGCGCCAAAGCGTTACCGCATCCCGCTCGAGGGCTTGGAACTCTGGCTTCGCCTCCATCGCGTACGTCGGCCGAATGCGCGCCCGACCGTCAACGCAGATTCGCTAATCGCGCGCGCCAGAAGGGAAGTGTCGCGATGAGTGCCTACGGCTGGAAAGAAACCGACTCGGGCGATGCGGAGTTCTATTGCCCCTGCACCGGCGCGTGCAAGTGCTACCGCGAGGAGGACGGGTACTACTGCGAAATCTGCGAGGACTGGCACGAAGAGGGCCGGTGCGAGCAGGAGGAGGCGTCGTGAACACCGCGCTTGACTGCTTCTGCGCCAACGGCGACACGAAGCCCCACGACCCGAGCACTCACACCGGCGCCTACTGGACCCGCGAGGAACGGGCGGAGTGGCGCGGTGCTTCGGCTCCCGACGATCACTTACCCGTATTTCGCAGGATTGCCTATCTGAAGATTCGGCCCGAAGAGATGCGCCGCATGCTCGCCACCGTGGACGCGCTGGAAGACCGCGTACGTCTCCTGCTGCGCACGGTCATGGATCCGGGCGACCGACAGAACGACCTGGCGAATGTGCAAGAGGCTCTGAATCTTCTCTCTGCGTTGGAGGGCAGATGACCGCCCGCGGCCGGCTCATTCTCTGGTTCATCGGCGCGATCGGAACATTCCTCGTCGTCTGGGCGATCGTCTTCGCGTCCTCCTGCATGGTGGGGCAGCTATGAGCATCTTCGCGCTGATTCTCGCCGCGCAGCTTCGCCACGCGCCGATTCCCGTCATGCCGAAAGACGGCGGCGAGAACTACGCCGGCTGGACGTTCTACACCGGGCAGACCGTGGGCTGGACGCCGATGTGGGATATCGAATACACCCGCACCATCTACGTGTGGGTCGGCCCGGTCGAGCGCCATCCCTTCGGACCGCCGGACCCCCCGCCGCTCGAGCCGCGGGATGTGCTGGTCAACTTCACGATTCTTTCGGTACCGGCGGGGGAAGCGTGCAATCCCGACGCGATTCAGACCAAGGAAACCGGCGTCATCTTCGGCTTGAACTGCCCCCACGGCGTTGGCCATGAGCCGGAACCGGATGGTGGCAAGTGAGTCGCGAGTGGCCGGTCTGGATTAACGGGTTCGCTGCCGCCGTGTGTGGAGAGTGTGGCGGCTACTTCGACGCCTCGATGGGCGGCTGCCCGAAGGGCGATTCGGGGGAAAACGGTTGGAGTCCCGCGAGTAGCAGCAAGACGACAACGGAGTTCAAGCGCCTCCGCGACTCCCTCGAGCTCGCCCGCGGCGCGCTGCTGACCATCTGCCACGGCACGGGAAGCGTCGAGCAGAAGAAGCGCCTCGCCCGTCGCGCCCTGGTCGAGCTCTCCACACGCGCATGGGAACTGAACGAAAAAGCCGACCGCTTGGCACGGTCGGCAAAAGGAGAAGTGAATCCGTGAACAAGCCAGAGTCTACCCGAGTTCTCCGATTCATCAAACGAATCATCGACTTCATCGACGGGCCACCGGATCTCCCGCGATGCCGTGCGCCGTTCTGCGGCGACATCCTTCCCGAGTCCGCCGTCGTGACCGGGCGCATCTACTGCGAAACCTGCGAGCCGGCCATCTATCGTGTCGTCAAGCGCAACGACGACATCTACCGCATCGTCAAGCGAACGGAGAACACGGCGCCGCGGCCGTTTGGCGGCGCGACGGGGAAGGGAGTCAACTGATGTACCAGGCCAAGGACGAAACCCGCTTCCTTCGGGAACTCGGGTTCACGTCGGATTGGGTCTGCCGCTCCTGCGGCGTCGCCTTCTCGACCTACCGCCCGACGCCCGAACTGCTTGAGAACCCGCTGTGCATCGACTGCGAGTTGGACATGAACGCCCAACGCGATCAAGAAGAGGAGAAAGCGCAATGCTACTGAAAGACAATCGAACGGAGTTCACTCCGGCACCGGAGGGCTTGCATCAGGCCGTCGCGGTGGACGTGGTGGATCTCGGGCTGGTGCAGAGCCAGTTTGGCACCAAGCCCATGTTGAAAATCGTCTGGCAACTGGACGCGGAGAACCCGACCACCGGCAAGCGGTTCATGGTCAGCCAACGGTTCACGCAGAGCCTTCACAAGAAGTCGAAGCTGCGCCCGATGCTCGAGGCGTGGCGCGGGAAGAAGTTCACCGACGAGGAGTTGAAGGGCTTCGATCCCGAGGTGCTCGTCGGAGCCAACTGCCAGGTGCAGGTCGTTCACAACATCGGGGACGAGGGCACGACGTACGCGAACGTCCAGGCCGTGGTTCCGGCGCCGCGGGGTGCCGTGAAGATGCGCCCGGAGAACTACGTGCGCATGAAGGATCGGGTTGAAGACGACGAGCACGGCGGCAACGGTCACGGCGTCTCGCCCGCGCCCGCGGCGGCCGAAGACGAAGTTCCGTTTTAGCCATGAGCGCCGTAGCACCGCTCAAGCGTACCGAAGGAACCACCCGCCGGGGGTACTCGGCGGGGCGGTTCTACGAGCTTCCCGATGGGCGCAAGTACCCGTCAGTTACAAACATTCTGAGCTGTATTGGGAAGCCCGCCCTCATCAATTGGGCCGCGAAAGAGGAGCGGCTAATGGTGATCGCGGCGGCAACCGATCTGTACGAGGACGCCCCGGCGAGTCCGAAGATGTCCAAGCTGGCCTTCTCCACGACGCTTGAGACGCGGTTGGGCAAGGAGAAGGCTCACCGAAAGAAGCTGCGCGAAGCGGCCGACATCGGCACGCGCGCCCACGCCTGGATCGAGTGGACGCTGCGTAAGGAGCTCGGCCAGGTGGTCAACGGCGAGCCGCCGTTGGATGACAAGTCGGCTTACGCAGTCGCGCAGTGGGTGAAGTGGCGCGAGACGGTCAACCTTGAGCCCATCTTTATCGAGCAGACGGTGTACTCCGACACTCACGAATACGCCGGCACGCTGGATCTCGGCGCGTGGCTGACGTGGCTTGGGCGCCGGGTGAAGACCGTCATGGACTGGAAGACGGGCAAGAGCATCTATTGGGAGGCATTGCTTCAGAACACCGCGTACTCCCATGCGATCGTGGAGATGAAGCAGTGGGACGAGCTCCCGGCGGGGTTGATCGTGCGGCTGCCGAAGGTCGAGACGGACCCCCCGTTTGATCCCAAGGACCCCAACTCGGTCTTCTGGATCTCACCCGAGCGGCAGGCGAAGTTGATGCCGCATTTCCTGCACGTGCGTGGGACGTGGCAGGCGCAACAGGATCTGGATGGGTTCGCGATTCTTGACGAAGAGAACGTGGTGTGAGGAATGAATCCCTGGCGGCGGGTAAACCGTCGCCCCGTACAAGTCGGCGTTTGATCTTTGACGAACTCCCTCTCGAGGCTTTGAGCGCGGCAACACCGGAAAGAACCGCTCAGGGTTCCGATTCGGAAAAACAGCCAGTATGCAGTCCAAATCCGCCGGGGATTCAGTTTTTGGCGAAGGAGACAGCGTGACAACCACCCAGAAGATCCTCTCGGCCGCCGGTGCCGCGGCCATCGCAACGGGCATCTATCTGGCGAGCTCTAAGACGCCCACCAACACGATCAACCCAACCCCCACGCCAATGCCCGTGCCCTACCCCGGCTTCTGGCACGAGGCGCCGAACGCGCTCTACTACCCCTGCAACGTCATCCCGTACCAGATTTACGCGCAGCCGAACGACGGCACGCCGACCTACGTGCAGTTTGAGTACTCAGTGAAGAAGGTGTCGAACACGCACGACGTGCCAAGCGGCGAGGTTAACCACATCCCCGCCTTCTACGACCACTTGGGCCGCATCATCCCCATCGCGCACTCGATCCCCGGCCCGCCTGACTACTTCCCCAAACCGACGACGATGATGCGGAGCAATCCACCGAACGAGTTCCCCTACGACGCGGCGTTGTACTGGCAGCATCAGAATGCGATGCATTCCCCGGATCCACCCCCGACCGAGGCGGCCTACAGCGCGGCCATCGGGAATCACGCCGAGTGGTCTGGCGGGCAGTTCCCGGCGCGGATGCTTGCGAAGCAGCAGCAGTGTAGCCAGCAGGGACCGACGCGCACGCAGACGCCCACCGTGGTGCCGAGCGTGACACCGGTTCCGGTTGTGACGTGCGTGCCTACGGTGGCGACGCGGCTGGTTACGGTCGTCGTGACGGCCACGGTTACGCCGAGCTTCCAGCCCGCCAAGTCCCCGACGAAGATGGCGTTTGACGACGTGAGAGTGAGACGCGGAATCCAGCTTACGAAGCCTGGTGAACTCTATTTTGGAGACGGCGTGCAGTTCTACGGATGCCTCGACGGGAGCACGTGGGCTGTCAGGACTGACGGGCCTAGCCCGTGCCCGAGGGGGACGCCGTGAGCGTTGGCGACACGATTGTGATGGCGCTCGTCTGGATCGCGTTGTACGTGTGGATTTCCAGCCTTGAGCGCCGAATCGAGAAGTTGGAGGGCAAGAAGTGAAGAAGGATACGGAACGCCCGGAGCCCGGTAGTTACGTTGGCTACGGTTACGTCGGTTTGTGGCGAGACGGAAACATGGGCTGGACGATGCCGGTGCATCTTGACACCCGCAGTAGATCAAACCCCAAGGTCCTTCGTAGGTTTCCCGGTAAGCCGAAGCCGGAGGAGTGGAACGCCGGTTCTCAAGCTTTCCTATGCCGGATTACGGTTCAGCCACAGACAGACTCTCGCGGGCGTTTTATTGTTCGCAGAGTCAAGCAGCCGAAGCCATGAGGCGCCTTCTCTGCGCGGCGGGGATCGTGGTGTACCTGCTCATCGGGTACGTCTACGGACGGAACGTTTACCAGCGTTGGCACGACGGAGACTACGCATTCGTGTCCGGGCTGGTCTGGCCGTGCTTCGGCCTTCTGGACTTTTGTACGACTCACGGGGACGCCATCTTCGGAGGCAAGCCATGACCCCTTCAGAGAAGATCCTGCGCGAGCGCATCGCGGACCTGGCCGCTGGCCGCGTCACGCTGTGGGGCGTCGAACACCATGCGGTACAGGAGTGGGCCAACAAGACGCTCAAGGAAGCGGACGGGTCCTCCGAGCCGGAACATACGCATGGGGAGAGGCCCGAGTACAGCACCGAGACTCTCCTAACCAAGATCCGGGGTATCGGGAACGGCTACGACTGGTGCAAGCAGCGGATCGACACGCTGGAGAAGCGGCTGGCGCAGGTGGAGGATTTTCTGCGGCGTCAGGTTGACTACTACCCCTCCCCGTCGCCAGAGACGAGCGAGTTCTGGACGTGCCCGTGCGGGTACCAGAACCCGGAGGTCATGCCGATCTGCACAAACTGTCGCACCAAGCGAGGGGAGCGCGGAGCCTACACGCCCGCCCCCGCCGCAGAGACGAGCGAGAGAGCGGAACGAGAAGAGGTTGCCCTCGGGATTCACAACTCCGCCCCCGCCGCAGAGAGGAGCGAGAGGCGCGAGATGGACGCCGACCAGTTCTTCAAAAAGCCCCCGTCGATTGGGGACTACACCGCCCCCGCCGCAAGCGGGGAGAGGTGCGCGTTCAGGGTCGAACCCGCTGATGTTTGCGGCAAGCTTCGCAAGGACATGGTTCACGCGGCCCCGAACTGGCGTAGGCCGCCCGATATGTTGGGGCATCCGTTCTGGCCGCCCACGCCGCCGAAGGAGGAGAAGTGCGGGTTTACCTACGGCGCTGCGGTGTGCGGACTCCCCGAAGCACTTCACCAAATGCAGAGCCATCCCTACACGCCCCCCGCTTCGCCCGCGCCGAGCGGGGGAAGGCGGTGGACGCTGCGAGCTACGGCAGAGGGGATCGTCGTAGAGGGACCGCTGCTCTGGTACGCGAAGATCGGTGGAGGACCACAGGAGGAGTCGGAGCACGTCGAAGTCATCGAGGCCGCCGTGGCCGAGGCGAGGATCAGGGAGTTGGAAACGCAACTTCGTCCCGTGCATCCCGACGGTATATGGGTTTGTCAGGTCAGCACGCTCATCGACAAGTGGACGCTGTGCGGCTTGGGCGAGAAGTGTCCGCACAGGAGAAAGTTCATGAGCGCCAGCGAGGTCGACTCGATGCTCGCCGCCCTCGCGCCGTCGCCGGAGGGGGAGCTGTGAACGCGGGCAAATACCAGTTCCTCGTCTGGCCGCGATGGAAGCTGTTCTTCTGGCGTCCCCGCAAGAGCCAGCGTGACCTTACCCTCTACGCGAAGATCTACCGATGGATCGTCTACGTCTGGCCGGTCGAGATCAGGAGGTTCCGATGACCCGCCCCTCTCGCGCCGGGAAGAAGAGGCGGAAGCGTGTCAGGACATTCCATCTGTGGCAGGAGCACGCACCGTTCCCGATGAAAGGGCTGCGATGGGTTGGACACGAAGCGATGCAATGCGGAGGCGGCGACTTCGCGCCCATCGTCGTCGCAAAAGAGGTCCTCCCGCGAGCGCGAAAAGGGAAGAGATGACAAACCGTGAGATCGCTGAGCGGATCGTCAAAGAGCACTTCGACCGCGCTTGGCCCGATGGCCCCGAGTGCGACTGTGACCAGGACAACTACCCGTGCGTGTACCACATTCGTTGTGACGCTATCGACGCGATCACAAAGGCTCTAGATGCCGCCCTGCTCGACGGCGAGCGGGTGATCTTTTGTGACATGCCCAGCGGGAGATACGAGTGCCCGTACAAGGGCGGCAAACTGAACGGCGTCACCTGCTCCCATCAGCACGTCACAGCCATCATCCCCGCGCAGAAGGTGACGACGTGAAGCCGGGAGCGTGGAAGTGCTCCAACTGTGGAACGTGGAATCGCAAGAGAATCCGCTGCGTCCACTGCGGACTGAACCGTTTCGTTAAGCGCAAGGAAAGGCCGTGAGTGAGAAGGTGCCGGAAGCGTTCGTGAAGGCGTGGAGAGCGGAAGCCTGCAAGACTCACCACCGCTGCAACGCCACGTGCATCGAGGAGGCCGAGGCGGCGTGGATGAACGGCCTGCGCCATCTCTGGCGCGCCGCGCAGGCGGAGGCCTTTTCCGAAGCCCTGCGGATGCTCGGAGATCTAGAACTCCGTGGATCTTGGCGCGAAGGCTTGGAGCGTTACGCCGAGCAACTCCGCGAGCGGGTGAAGGAGGGGAAGTAATGCCCTGCACAATCGAACCCTGGGAAGCCGACATCTCCGACAGGGACCGCAACGAGACGATGTTCGGAGTCCGCGACTCTACTGCCGGAATGCTGACGCGATTTCTGTGCGAACTACTCACGAAGCGTGACGACGGGAAGCCCCTCACCGTGTCGAAAGAATGCGAACGCTGGTGGCTACATCACAAGGAGGTCGATCTTGCCGCTGGCCGGAGGCACAAATGAGCAAGCAAGCCGTAGATCGCCTCCTCCGCTCGCTGAAGAAGTATGGGCCGTGGACGATGACGGATTTTGGCGAAGTCGAACCGCTTGGGGAGCCGGGAAGCTGCCCCTATCTCGCCGCCTCGATGAGCGGCTCCAGGCAACTCGGCCTCTCTGATGAAGAAAAGGTCGCGATTTTCGCGGCAGCGGACAACAACACACTTGACGACTCCTACGACCCCCGTCTCCGCGCACGCCTGCTCAAAGCCTGCGGGCTGAAGGAGGAGAAGTGAACTTTTGCCTTTACAACGACCACCTGCTCAGACTTCGAGACTTGCAATTTGAACTTGAGCAACTCGAGGCTTGCAACGTGTGGAATGCGGATCGCCGTCCTACGACCAACGCGGAAGCGGAAACATTCGTCAATCTCGAACGAGCAATCTCGTCGCTCAAGAAGGAGCGCGAAGAGATCGTCACATCTGCGTTGCGCGGATGGGTCGGATGGAAGAGCTTTGACGAACTGAAGGCCGAGTCTGCGGCAGGCAGGAAACGCTTGTGAGACGCGACCACCCAGATTCCAACGCCAAGGAGCTCTACGAAAACCTCCAGAAATCCGGCTGGTCGATCCAACGCATCACCTCCGCGATCCAACGCGCCGCCGGCGTGCCAGACGCAATCGTTGCTCGCAAGGGCGACCCGACGCATAGAACGCACCTCCTAGAGGTGAAGTCCCTAGGTGGCCGGCTGTCACAAGCCCAAATCGACTTTGCGCGTACGTGGCCGGGATGCACCCACACGGCTACGAACAGTTGGGAAGCAAGCCAAGTCCTGAAGATGTGCGAAGTCATGCTCAGACAGAAGCCGTGAGGAAGTGATGTTCAGTGGCAACGGCGGCCCCTTCGGACCGCACAATTGGATTCCGATGGACGGCGGCATTGGTGGCCTCGGTGGCTTCCCGTACCAATTCGGAGCCGCGCAAGGGCAACAAAACGCCGCCATCTCTAATGCCGACTACGCGCGGATGCAAGCGCAACAGCAACAGTACGTAAACGTTTTAGACGACTATCCTTCGTATGGCGGCCTTCTGGGGTCTGTTCCGACAACCGAGAGTATGGAGACACCGAGGGCGCCCGAACCGCTTTGCTCCTACGATCCCGAAAGGGCGAACGGCTGGATGTGTACGACGCCGGACGAGTTCGTAGAGTCACTCAGCCGGATCGTCTGGCGCGCCGTCGCGTGGCTCGGAAGCCTTGCCGCTGTCCCTCTTATCGTGTGGGCCGCGCGCGCCGTTTGGTGGGCTCTGTGAAAGCGAACCCGAAACACCCTTTCCTGGTGGGCCGCGGCTGAAGGCCATGCGCGCCTACCCCCAGACCGGAGTGCAAGTCAACGATGAAAAAACGCTCAAGGATTCCCCACGCTAATGGCTGTTGCAAATAGCACGCCGGAAGACTCGATCAACACGGCCTTTCCGGGCGCCGACCCACTACACACCTCCGTGCGCGAAGCCCTGCGCAAACTCCTCCACGCCGGCATCTGCGCCGAAGGACACGTCCAAGGCATCGCCTACCTCATCTCCCGATACATCGAAGAACCACCCTGGTCAATCTGGTACGGACCGGAATACGCCGAAGACCTCGCCTCCCAACTCGAACACCTCGCTCGAGAGCTCCGACGCGCGTGCTCCGCCTTGAATTCCGCCAAACCACACTGGCAACGCTTCAAAGATTCAACTCAGGAAGGCAGCGCTGATGCCACAGCCCCCTCCCACACAATTCCCACGATCGGCATTCGAGATCATCGGCCAGACACCATCGGAGACGAAGCCCCCTTCTAGGGTCTACCGACTCGACGAACTGGCCGACGCCACCGACATCCCCGAACCCGACACGTTCGTGGATGAGCTCATGGCCAGGGGCTCAATCTTTCTCATCGCCGGCCGCCGCGCATCTGGCAAGACCTACTTGACCCTTGCAATGGCTGCATCCATCGCCCTCGGTCGGTTCTTCGGCCCGTACAAGACCAAGCAGGGCAAGGTGCTGTTCTGCTCTCAGGAGATGTCCGAAGCCGCCATTCGCAAACGCATTCGCAAACTCTTCCCAGACCCCGCCGAACGCGTCCTCATCGGCCAGAACCTACTCATCGTGTGTAAGCGCAAGTTCAAGCTGGACTCCGACGAGTCCATCGCCCCGTTGCGCCAACTGGTAGCAGAACACCGGCCAGATGTCGTCATCATCGACGCCCTTCGCGATGTCAAGGGCTCCGTCCGCGAGAACGACAACGACACCATGGGCGAGCTCGGCGTCCGGCTACGCGACTCTGTGGCCGTGGAGTTCAACTGCGCCGTCGTCCTGATCCACCACAAGGGCAAGCCCGGCGAGGATGGCCAGGATAAGGGCTCCAGGGGCGCCAGCGCCCTCGAAGACGTCCCAGAGGACATCCTGTACCTGAAAGCCGAAGAGGGCTCCACAAGGCGACGGGGCGAGTTTCCGAAGACCCGCGAAGGCGGCCTCGAGGGCTCCAGCTTTTGGTACGAGATCACCACCGACGACGAACACGCCAACGTTGTTCTGCTTACCGTGGGTGCCGGCGAAGACTCCGACGACTCATCAGACTTTGCTAGAGCCGAACAACTCGCCAAGGTCTTGGCCGAGGAAGGACCGGCCACCAAGAAGGGAATCATGGCCAGGATGTCGTGGACGCCAGAGACAACCAGACTCGCTCTCAGGGCCGGGAAGAAGGCCCGAATGATCGTTCGGATTGGGGGCGGCGGAAGAGGCAAGGAGGCCAACTATGGACCCGCAGAAAAGTGGCAAAGAGAGCCCGGTTTCGATGCCGAAAACTAAACGTGGGGAAAACGTGGGTAAAACGTGGGTAACCCTAGTTTCGGGGTCGTCGAAAAACATGGGTGGAAGAAAACCCCTTATAGGGGGTTTTCCCCATGTTTACGACCCCTGTTTAAAGTTGGAAACGTGGGGAAGAACGATGATCCCCATGTTTAGCGGTCTGGATGGCGGCCATGTATAGATCCTCCCGCGCTTGCCCTCACTGCTTCGGTGTCCTGGTTCTCTTCCGTAGCCGGCCGTCCCCGTTTCCGCGCATCCTCGGCTTCCAACTCTGGCGATGCCCCGAATGTGGCATCACCTTCGAGGCCGCTAACACCATCACCAGAGAATCCTCCACCGCAGACTCCAAGGGCTGGATCTACCGCATCGAAGCAACCAAAGAATCCAATCTCGCGGCAAAACTGAGAATGCGCGAGTTGCGCCGTAGAAGGCGGAACGAACAGACCAAAGCCAAGCCTTCGGACTCACACTCCGAAAGCGATGGAGAATCCAACTCCGACGCTGGAAAGCGTCAAGCCAAAAACAAATAGGCCGGAAAACGCGCAGCGTGACGCTCTGGGCCGTTTGAAGCCCGGAACCGTCCTGAACCCCAACGGGCGCCCCGTTGGCTCTGGAAACCCCCTCAAACGCGAAATTCAGGCATTCCTGCTTGCCAAGTCTGGCGATGGCCAGACGCGCCTCGCGGAACAGCTCGAGGCGATGCAGGCGAAGGCTGCGGAAGGCGATCCGCACGCAACGCGCCTGCTCTGGGAGTACGGCTTTGGCAAGCCGGCAATCGCGGATGAAGACCGCGAGGCGATTGGCGCCAACGGTCGCGGTGCGGAAGCCCTGGCCAAGATTTACGGGCTGTCCGCGTGAGCAATTCCGCGGACTTCGAGATTCCGGTCGAGAAACTCGACGCGCTCGAGGCTGCAATTCGTGCCGATCCGAAGAAACTTTTCGAGCTCTCGGAAGACGATCGCGTCCAGGCCGCGGTGGACATCATGGCGGCACGCAACGCGATCTATCGCGCCGACATCAACCGCTGGCTGAAGGATTGCGTCTGGACCGTTGACGAGGCGACACAGACGCAGGCGAAGTGGCCGAGCGAGTTGGCGTACCTCTCGGAACTCCTCGCGTTTGTCAACGAGAACCCGATGGTCGCGATCCCTAAGTCACGCCGAATGATGGTGTCCTGGGCGCTTGCCGCGTGGTGTACGCATCGTGCGCGGTTCTTCCCGAACAACGCGATCTTTTGGCAGAGCGAGAGTGAGGACAAGGCCGCATTTGTCGTGCAGAACCGCTGCGCGTTCATCGAGGATCACATCGAGCCGGAACCCTTTCGGCGCACGTACTCGAGCATTCGCACGACCAAGGGTGTTGTCGGTCGGATCACCTACCGCGACACGAAGAGTTACATCTGGGGCATTCCGCAGGGTGGCGACGTGCTGCGTACGTACACGCCCGCGGTGCTCGTCATGGACGAGTGCGACTTCATGCAGGAGGGACCCGCGGCGCTGACTGCGGCGCTTCCTGCGGTGGAGAAGGGATCGAAGCTCATCCTCATCTCGAGCTCCAACGGTCCTGGCGGAATCCTCGCGGGCATCTGCAAAGACGTGGGCATTCGTTCCTGGGCGGACGTGAAGTGAATGGCCAAATGCTCTTCGGTTACGCCTGCATTTCTCTTGCGGTCGGGGTCTGGGTCGCGTGTGTCGTGGCGTCGGAAATCAAGCGGGCGGCCGAGCGAATCGTCGCCCATGTGGAAGTTCAGGGCGGCCTTACCCGCCTAAAAATTCAGCGGACGGAGGAGGCAATCGTGTCAGCTATCTCGGACAAGATCGCGGAAGTCGGTGCGGAGGTTGCGGCGCTCGAGGCGAGCGATGCGGCGAGTGCGCAGAGCGTCACGGACGCGTTTGCGCGGCTCGAGGCGTTGATCGCGGCGGGCGGCGCGAGTCAGGCGGATCTCGATGCGCTGGATGCGCTGAAGGTGCGTGTTGACGCGCTGAAGGCTGCGGAGGACGCGCAGAAGGGTCAGGCCGACTCGGAGCATCCGTCTTCCTAGTTGATCGACTTCAAAGAGGACCCGATGGCAGATGAAGTGAAGCCAGTAGCCAAGGCGCTGCCGGCGTTTCCCAAGGGCAAGTGGCGTCCCGAAGAAGAGGGCGCGTTACGCGAATGGGCGAAGGGATTCGACCACGTTCTGGAGCCGCGGCGTACGGAGATCATTCGTGAGCGGTTTGAGAACGGGCCGGCGCCTGCGGTGGATTCTGTCCGCTCTTGAGTCTGAAGTGGTTCAAGTCACCGCGAGGCTGGGTCGTGGTTCCGATCCACGTCAGTTACGACCCATCGAAGGCCACGCATGAGTGGTACGCCGCTGAACAGCTCAAGTACGCCCGACCCGAGGACTTCGCTCGAGAGATCGACTTCAACTTTGGCAGTCAAGTCGGCGCCTTGGCGTATCCACATTTCCAGAGGGCCGTCCATGTTGTGGACGGCGAGCTCCCGTACTTCGACCGAATGCCCCTTGTTCTCTTCTGTGACTTCAACCAGTCGCCTCTGGGTTGGGGCGTCGGCCAAATCATCGCGGGTTGGGTGAACGTCTTGGACGAAATCTTTCGCGAGCCGTCAACGATCGAAGGTGCGGTTGGCCAGTTTCGGGAGATGTACCCGGCGCATCGCGGCGAATTGCAAGTCTACGGCGATGCGACGACGAAGAGTTTCTACGACACGATTCGCCTCGCTCTTCGCGGGTACACCGCGCCCGTGAGACTTCGCGTCCCGCTGGCCAATCCGCACGTCAAAGACCGAATCAACGCGGTAGACACGAAGCTCTGGGCGCAGGACGGCAAGCCCGGGATTCGCATTTCCTCGAGGTGTCCCGAGCTCATCGCGGACTTCGAGGAAGTGATGTGGCGGCCGAACGAGAAGGATCTTCTCAAGTCCACCAAGCCCAACGATCCGTACGCGCGCAGAACCCACATTTCCGACGCCTTCGGATACTGGATCGCGCAGGAGTTTCCCGTGGCGAGTGAGAAGCCTGCGGGAATGAAGCCGAAGCCTCGAGCTCCGATTCAGCCCACGAAGGTGCTGGGCGACGTTGTGTATCGCGGGCACACGCGGGGTGGACGGTGACGGACGGTTTCGCCACACGTCAGTACATGTGGTCGCTTCTGCTCCGCGTAAGTGCAAGCAATCACGAATTTCGGGTCGTAATTGTGGCGCCCGGCATTCATGAGGCCATCGATGGCTGTGATGCGGTGGCTCTGTACGGTCATGAGGATATGCCGGCGATCGCGGGCGCGGAAGTGGTTGAGATTCGTCGCGGCGCTTTCCAGCACATTGGGATCCTAAGCTTAGAATTCCACGTGGACAAGTTGTCGCG
>JADMIO011014735.1_pt1 | contig 44506 bp, 42 predicted proteins | sample 8958161 | NCBI WGS metagenome assembly JADMIO01 (sample SAMN16585339, study PRJNA669376) | soil metagenome | isolation source: Crop rotation soil | place: USA: Cullars Rotation, Alabama | collected 2011
AATTATCGAACGATCCTCAGGCGTGGCGCGATCGTGTTGTTGGTCGCGATTATTAGCCAAAGCTTGCTGGGCGTGCCCCAGGACATCGCGGGCGGCGCTGCAGCTCTGATGGGCCAGGACATTATCGGCGGCGCGTCGATCATCTTTAAGCGGCCGCCACGCGTTCGCGATCTGGCTGGTGGCGCGGCCGCCCTGGTTGCGAAACATCGCCCACCCCGACGGCCATCGATTCCGGCAGAAATTGCCCGCGTTCGTCCGTCTGCATCGCCACAGCCGGGAGTGCCGCAACCTGAAGCGACACCGGCCGAGGTTTCGACACAGGCTAAGGTCGAGGAATTCAACGATCAGGGCAACACGGCATACGATGCGGGCGACTACAACAAAGCGCTGGCGTCGTACACGGAGGCTTTGAAGTTGAAGCCGGCTGATCCGCCGACTCTGAATAACGTCGGGGTCACGTACCTGGCGCTGAACCAGAACCAAAAAGCGCTTGAATCTTTCCAGCAGGCTTCCCAAGCAAAAGCTGACGACGCCGACACACTCTTCAATCTTGGGGTGGCTTACAGCGCCGTCGAGAAGTACGAAGACGCAGCCAACGCATTTAATCGCGCGTTGGCCCTCAAGTCAGATTCGGCTGATGCGCTGATGGGTCTGGGCGATGCTTACTTGGGTCTCGGTCGCTGGGAAGACGCGGCCAAAGCGTATGAAGCAGTCGTTAAGCTGCAACCCGATAATGTCGATGCGCTGAACAATCTCGCCTATGCCTACGACCGGGCTTCCCGTTACGAGGACGCCATTCGCGCTTTGCAGCGCGTGGTGCAACTGAATCCAAACGACGCGCTCGGCTTCAATAACCTCGGGGCGGCCTCGTACAAAGCCGGCAAGTACAACGAAGCCGTGGCCGCCTTCACGCAAGCGCTCCGTTTGAAGCCCGACGATCCTGAAACGACCAACAACCTGGGAGCGGCACAATACGCGCTGGAAAAATATAGCGACGCCATCAAGGCCTTTCAGCAGGCGGCAAAACTCAAGCCCGGCTTCGCCGACACCGAATACAATCTCGGTAATGCCTACTTGATGTCCGCTAAATTTAGCGACGCCGCCGAAGCGTACAAGAGCGCAATCACGCACAAGCCGGATTGGCCTGAGGCGCAGAACAATCTGGGAATCGCGCTCACCAACCTGAATCGGAACGCCGAGGCGCTGACCGCATTTAAGGAGGCCGCGCGATTGAAGCCTGATCTGGCGACGGTGCTTAACAACCTTGCGTTTGCTGAAGACAAGACCGGAAACCAGACCGACGCCATTGCGCATTATCAGCAAGCCATCAAGCTCGATCCAAAATACGCTAAGGCTCTCAACGGCTTGGGCTATCTCTACGACAAGACGGGCCAAGCGGCTCAGGCCGTAGAACTTTTGCAGCAGGCGGTCTCTCTAAAACCTGACTATCTGGCGGCGAACTACAACCTGGGCAAGGCGCTGTTTGACGCCGGCCGCTTTGCCGACGCTGCCACTGCTTACCAGCGCGCCACGCAACTCAAGAGCGACTACGAGGGCGCGTACCTTGGACTTGGCACGGCTGCCTTTCGCGCCGGTCAATACAGCCAGGCGGCAGCCGCATTCAAGAAGGCCAGCGAATTGAATTCGACAAACTTCGAAGCGTTCTACGGTCTCGGCAATTCAAGTTACAAGGCAGGGAAGAGTCAGGACGCACTGCCCGCGCTCCAGCAAGTCATCAAGCTCAAGCCTGAGTACGCGCAGGCGCATTACAGTCTCGGGCTGGTTTATGCCAGCCTGGGAGATAAAGATGGCGTCACGCGTGAGTTCGCGATCCTGAAAAGACTCGACCCGAAACTCGCTGAGCAGCTTTACAATACCGTGAAGAAGTAGCCCGAAGGTATTGACGCGACGGAGCGTCAGAAGTAAACTGCATCGAAATGACCGTACAGTTTGCGCGGATACGAATAAGAGGAAACAAAACCATGAACCTCCGGCGAGGAAAAGTAATCAAAGGCGTTGCCATCCTCTTCGTCTTGTGTCTGACGCAAGTCTATGGCGCCCTACCGAACGCGACGCCCGGTAGCGCGGTGCCGCAACAGCGAATCACCGCGCGGCTGACCACGAAGAACAACCAAAACATCACGGTCAACGGCAATCAAGTCGGAACCGGCGCCACCTTGCTAACGGGCGCCACTATCGAGACTCCGGATCAGGTAAGTGGCATCATCGATCTCGGCGATGCGGGCGTGGTTGAGATTCAACCAAACTCCACCATCAAGCTCGACTTCGACGAGAACGGCAATGTTCGCGTCAAGGTGATTCGCGGCTGCGCGTTAACTAAGAAGAAGACCAACGTGCTGCCCGGCGAAATGGAGCTCTACACCGATGTGGCTTCGGAGAAAACCGACAAGAAACGTAATCACGTCGGTGGTTGTATTCTGCCTACCGGTCAGCTTGGGTCGCTCGCGAGCAGTTTTCCGACTGCGTTAGTCGCAGGGGCGGCAATCGCGACTACGGGCGGCGTCATTATTGGTACCGAACTGGCTCGCGGCGGCACCGTGAGTAACAGCACCCCTCAATAGGCGTTCGTCACCAACCAAAGATCAATGATTAAAACTGCGCTGGGCATCGTCGGCGTCGTCGTCTGCGCGTTAGCGATTTGGGAGTCGGCCCGTATCGGTTACGCCCGGAGCTACGCACCGCAGAGTTTGAAGACTAACGATGCTCTGAAGGCGGAAAGGGCAACGCAACTCCTGCCCCGAGATGCCGAAGTTCATGCGGCGCGCGGCGTCATCCTGCAACGAACTGCGAATTATGCTGACGCCACTCCTGAACTGGAGAGGGCTGCGCAGCTGCGACCGCGCGATTATTTCCTGTGGATGATGTTGGGAGTCACCCGTGATCTAAACGATGATCCCGCGGGCGCAAGCGGGGCGCTGCGCCAGGCCGCGGGGCTGGCACCATTGTATGCGCAACCTCACTGGCTATTGGGTAACTTACTTTTGCGGCAAGGCGAGCTTGATTCGGGATTCAAGGAACTGAGTTTCGCCGCAGAGAGACAGCCGACCCTGCTTCCCAATGTGATCGATTTAGCCTGGGGGATTACGAAAAGTGATCCGGGGCAAACAATCGCTCTGCTGCGGTCGAGCAATGATCGGACCCCGATGGCGCTCGCGATCTTCATGGCGTCTCATAATCAACCTGTCGCCGCACTAGATCAATTTCGTTCGTCTCGCACCCCGACGATTGCCGACGCGAATCAGCTCGCCGACCGTTTGATCGAGTCACACGCCTTTGGTGCGGCTTTCGAGGTCTGGAGCAAATCACATTGCTCAAGTTGTGAAGCCGGCTCGTTCATTAATTCCGGATTCGAAGACGAGGTTGACCTGAGCGCCCAGGGTTTTGGCTGGCAGATTGCCAAAGGAGTCGCCGGCGTGACCTTGTCGATCGACGGCGCCCAACGCGCAGCAGGGGCGCGGAGCCTGCGCGTCGATTTTCAAGGAAATACCACCGCAACCGCCCCGTTGGTTTCCCAGTTGGTGATTGTCGAGCCCAACCGGCGATATCAGCTGTCAGTTCAGTCGATGACGAAATCGCTAGTATCAACGGCGGTGCCGGTCGTCAAAGTAGTCGATGCGGCTGAGCTAAAGACTATCAGCCAGGTCTCGATTAATTCCGCAACATCAGACTGGCATCCATACACTTTCCAATTTGTAACCGGCGCTCAGACTCAGGCGGTGCGGATAATATTGACGCGTGACAACTGTCTGATCGATCCGTGTGCTGCGTTCGGCACCATATGGCTGGATTCATTTGCCCTGGCCAAAGACTAGCGCGCTGACCCGACTCACACCGGAAAACTGATTGACCGCGATTGCGGCTCATGATAACGTCCGCAACTTAATTTGATTCGTCATCGACATTTGTTGTCTTCATGAAAAGCACTCAACAGGTTAAGCCGCGCGCCAGAACTGAGGGGCTGGTGATCGAAACGTTGCCGGACGAAACGCTGGTCTACGATCTGGAGCGTGACGTGGCCCATTGTCTGAACCATACGGCGGCGTTGGTTTGGCGACGCTGTGATGGCACCAGCACCACGAAACAGATCGCCCGCTCACTGACGAAAGACCTGGACCAGCCAGTTGATGAGAATCTGGTTTGGCTGGCGCTCGATCAACTCGAACGAAATCGCCTCTTGCAGGATGCAATTGCCCCGCATAGGTTGGCGATGAATCGCCGCGACGCAGTTCGCGCAATTGGACTCAGCACCGTCGTTGCGGTTCCGGTGGTCGCCTCGATTCTCGCACCCGCACCAGCCCAGGCCGCCAGTTGTCTTCCAAATACTGCAAGTTGCGGAACCGGCGCCGAATGCTGCAGCGGTTTCTGTATTTCGGGCCAATGCGGAACCCCGCCGCCATAACCGCACCAATGGACGGCCGCTTACCAAGGTCTCCTATGGGCGCGCTGGTGTCTTTAGCACTCGAGCGCGCGTGGCATGCTTCGCACTCCACGACTCCTGAACTATCAATCGCAGACTTCGAGGCGGTTACTCCGCTGCTCTACGATTCCGGCGCGGGAGGCCTCGGATGGTGGCGGATTCGCAATACCGCGCTCGCTGAGACGCCATCCGGCGAACTACTTCATCAGGCGTTCCGGCTGCTGACCTTACAAGCTGCTATCCATCAACGGACGATTCAAAAAGTCGTCCGCGCATTTCGGTCCGCAGAAATTGAACCGGTATTGATTAAGGGATGGGCGATCGCTCGCCGTTATCCGCAACCGGGTCTGCGTCCCTACGGCGATATCGATCTGCTGGTGCGACCCGAAGAGATGGAAATCGCCAGGCAGATTATCGCCAGCGAACCGCTGCGCGGCAGTCGCGTCGATCTTCACGCGCTGCCCTTTGAACTCGCTGATCGGAGCATCGATGATTTGTATTCACGCTCGGGTCTCCAACCCTGTGTCGATGAGCGAGTGCGCGTCCTCTCCGACGAAGATCATCTCGCGTTGATTGCGATTCACCTTTTGAAGCATGCAGCCTGGCGCCCGCTTTGGTTGTGCGATGTCGCGCTTTTGATTGAAACCCTGGATTCGGATTTCGATTGGCGGGTGTGTCTTGGTCCAGATGAGCGTCGGCAGAACTGGATACTCTCAGCCATTGGCCTGGCGCGCGGGATATTGCACGCCACGGCGCCCGAAGAGATCGCCTCGCGAGCCCTCGCGCCCGAGTGGTTGATTGAGAGCGTGCTGAAGAACTGGGCAGAACCGTTCACGATGAGCCATGAGCCTCACAATCACCTGGCTCCCATGAAATCTTATCTGAAAAATCCACGTGGGCTGTGGGGCGATTTAAGCCGGCGTTGGCCCGATCCGATCCTTGCCACGGTCACGGTTCGTGGCACGTTCGGACGCCGGCCGCGAGTGCGTTATCAGTTGCATAACTGCATCTCGCGAGTCATGAATTTGTTCGCCACCTCCGCTGAGTCGGTGCCTTAAGCCTGGTTGCTCGCCCGTTGTCTCCCTAACCGCTTTTCGCCGATAATTGTCCGCTAGCGAAATCGATGTTCTACCTATCCCTCCGAAATAGGCTTCTGGCAGTCGCCGTCACTGTGATCTTCACGTTGACCCCGTTCGGTCCGGCCCTGGCCCGCGAGGCGATTGGTTCGGCAAATGACCTCGAAGTCCGCGCCACGGCCACACCGGGAGGCGTTCTGATCGAATGGGCCGGCGCGTTCACCTCAGATATTCTCGGATTTAATATCTATCGCACTGCGGGCGGCGGCACTCACAAAATTAATGAAAGTCTGATAGCCGGTCCGACCCTGGTTTTCGGGACGCGTTCTCCGTCCTATTTCTGGTTCGATCGAACTGGCACGAGTGGATCTGAATATGAGGTCGAAGCGATCAATGTTCGCGGACAAACGGCGAGCCGCATTACCGCGGTTCACGCTTACGCCAATGCGGTGCCTCAATATCAGCAGGCGCGGTTGTTGAGCGATAGCGGCGCACGCCAAACCTCGCAAACTGCGTACGCAGATTGGGATGAAGAAAAGGAATCAACTTTTCAAGCGGAAGCCGCCGGCAGCGATTCATTTTCAGCGGATGACGCCGTGCAGTGGGAGCTCGCTAATCAGCGAGCGCTAAGAATCGGGGTCCGCGCCGACGGCTGGTACCGCATCACGCAGGCGCAGATGACTGCGGCGGGATTCGACGTGACGGCTAATGCGCGCAATCTGCAGTTGTTCGCCGAGGGAATCGAGCAAGCCATCAGTGTAAGTCGCGACGACGGGGCATTATCATCCGCTGATTTCGTTGAGTTTTGGGGACGCGGACTCGACACGCCTACGAGTGAGACGCGCGTTTATTGGCTGGTCAATGGCACGCAATCCGGAAAAAGGATAACGCGCGTGGGCGAAATCCAGACTTCCCAGGCGCCGTTCGAATCAAAGACTTTTACGGGTTTGCTTCCGAGGTTGGCGCAGACTTCGTCTTCTTGGTTCTTTCCGGGCCGGTCACCTGGAACAGACGTCGACAGGGACACAAAGAGCCCGGAGCGGTTCGTTTCTGTTGAGCCGCCGAGCAAAACAATTCCCTCAGTCGTCGAAATGACCAGCGCAGCACCGCCGCCGGCCGTGATGCAAGCCCCTGCGACGCAGGCCAGCCAGGTTATCAAGCCGGTCGCTCCTGACGTCGTAGCGGTTAACGTGCCAACCGCGGCGACACTAACCGCAGCAGCTCCTTCGCAATCCGTTTCCGTCGAAAAGAAGGTAGGGGCGTTCCGATCGCCCGCGCGATTGCGCGCCAAACGCCGAACTAAGCGAGCGCATCAATCACGCAAGCGCCACCACGCTGCTCCTGCAGCGATAGCCGACGCGCCGCCGGCATTTTCTTATGTGGCGGAATACAAAAACCGCAGCATCTACTACACCGCGGCGCTGAATGGCGATCACGAGAATTTTTTCGGGCCCGTCATCTTCGGCAACGGTGTCACGGTCACGCTGAATTTGAATAACATCGAAAAGACCTCAGGTTCGCCAGCCCAATTACAGTTATCTATTCAGGGCGCAACCCTGGGACAACATCAACTAACGGTCACAGTGAACGGAGCAACGGCCGGAACTGTTTCCTGGATAGACACAAGTTCCACTACGCAGACTCTTTCGGTTCCGATCGAATGGTTGGTGGAAGGCGACAATCTGATCAGGTTCATTCCCGCGTCGCCGAACGATACGAGTCTGCTCGACTACGCCCGCGTCACCTACTCTCATAGCTTTCGAGCCGATAACGACTATCTGCAATTTAGCGTCAAGTCTACACAGACCGCGCGCATCGATGGTTTCAGTACGGGAAACATCCGTGTGCTGGACATCACGGATCCAAATTCGGTCCAGGAGGTGCGACCGATTATCGAAGCGAGCGGCAATTCATTTGGGGCGACGGTTCCGGGCGGCGATCGGGGCAAGGCGCGGCGTCTGGTAGCCCAACCAGCAGATCGCATCTCGCAACCGGCGTCGCTCACGCTTAACCAGCCATCGACCCTGAATAGCAAGTCAAACGGCGCTGACTTCATCATCATCAGTTATCGCGATTTCATTCCTTCGCTCACGCCGCTCATCATCCAACGTCAGGCCCAGGGTTATGTAGTTAAGGTCGTTGATGTCGAGGATGTGTTCGACGAATTTAGCTTCGGTGAACGCACGCCCCAGGCGCTGCGTGACTTTCTCTCGCTCGCGAAGACCACCTGGACGCGCGCGCCCGCCTATCTGATGCTGTTTGGGGACGCCAGCTTTGATCCGCGAAATTATGGCGGGGCAGGGAACTTCGACTTTGTGCCGACTAAATTGGTGGATACGGGTGTCGTTGGCACCGCCACCGCGCTGGAAACCGCTTCCGATGATTGGTTCACCGATTTTGACGGCAACGGTATTGGCGACATTTCAATCGGGCGCCTGCCGGTCAGGAGCGTGGTGGAAGCGAATCTCGCGGTTTCAAAAATCGTTAATTTCTCGCCCGCAAATACGGGCAACCGGGCCTTGCTCGTCGCTGATAGCCAGGACAGCTACTACTTTAATTTCGAGGCCGCCGACGATCAGGTGGCCGGTGTCCTGCCCGGAGGCATGACGATTCAAAAGGTGTATCGCCGGCTGCAATCTTCGGACGCAGAAACGAAAATGAATATCGTCAGTAATCTGAACTCCGGGACTTCAGTCACCGTCTATTCCGGCCACGGAAACGTCACTCTGTGGCGAGGTTCGGTCTTTACGGCAAGCGACGCCATGGGATTAACCAACGGAAACCGGCTTTCGTTTGTCGTAGTGATGGACTGTCTAAATGGATACTTCGCCGATCCAACCTTGAGAAGTCTCGCCGAATCCTTCATTGCCGCTCCTAATGGCGGGGCGGTGGCGAGTTTCGCTTCATCGGGACTGACAATCCCGGATGGGCAACACGAGATGGGACTCCAAATGTTTCAATTACTGTACAGCGGGAGTTCTGTCGCTATCGGCGATGCCAGCCGTCAGGCCAAGTCCGCTACCACCGACATGGATGTGAGACGAACCTGGATACTGTTTGGCGATCCAACTCTTAAAATTCGATAGCTCCGCAACTAGTTCTCGTACTTAAGCCCCTCGCCGTCGCCAAAATAACTCTCAAACTTGGTGATGAGTTTTCCCAGGCGCTCATTGTTTTCATTGGTGCTGACGGCGCTGTCGGTGACGGCCTTGGAAATCGACTTAAAGACCTCGAGCGACTCTTTGTGCAAGTCCATTTGATGGTTCATCAGGTCGCGGGTAGACACGAACAGGTCGCGCCACGTGGTTAAGTACTTCATAAACGTCGACTGATGTTGGATGAGCGAATCAACCAGGCCTGAAAGTTCGCGAATGGTCGCGACAAACTTTTGCTGACTCTCTGCGATTAGTTGGGCTTGTTTCTCCAGATCTTCAGTGGTCATTTCTCCTCCATCCTGCGGGCGAGTTGTATTGCCTTAGCCAAAAAAGACTTCGGCAACTCGATAGATGTCTTCGTCCAGCCGCTTCAATTCGCCGACCGCAACCTCCAGTGGGACGCTCACGATGCGCGTGCCGCGTAGCGCCGCCATGTGTCCCCATTCACCGCGGCGGACCAGTTCATAGGCTTTAATGCCAAAGCGCGTAGCGAGAATCCGATCGAACGCGGTCGGCGAGCCGCCGCGCTGAACGTAGCCGAGCTTTGTGACGCGGGTCTGAATGTCGGTGCAGCGTTCAATTTCAGCGGCTATCGCTTCGCCGATTCCACCCAACCGGTCATGCCGATAAATTGCTGCTTCTTGCTCTTTGCTCAGAAAGTCTTCCTCAGGATGTGGATGAGCGTCTTCGGCGATCACCACGATAGAGAAAGCGCGCCCCTGTTGCTTGCGTTGCTTCAAAAGATCGCAGACCCGCGAGATGCGAAATGGGTGTTCGGGAACCAACACGACGTCCGCGCCGCCGGCGATTCCGCCACAGGCGGCAATCCAGCCCGTATGACGGCCCATGACTTCGCAGACCATTACGCGGTGGTGCGATTCAGCCGTCGAGTGCAAACGATCGACCGCGTCGGTTGACACCGCCGTATCGAATCCAAAGGTGAAATCAGTGCCGCAGATATCATTGTCGATCGTCTTCGGCACACCGACGATTTGCAGTGCATGATCGCGGCAGAGATCGCGCGCCGCCGACAACGAGCCTTCGCCGCCCACCACGATCAGCCCGCTGAGCCGGTGCATCTGCCAGTTTTCCTTGATGCGCGGAATGCTCTCTTCGTGCTGAGTCGGATTGAAGCGTGAGGTGCCGAGAATAGTGCCGCCCCGCGGCAGGATGCCAATCACGCCCGCCCGCGTCAGTTCTTCGAAGTCGTTTTCAAACAAGCCGCGGTAGCCATTGCGGAAGCCTAAAACTTCGATGCCGTCCGCAGACGCGCACCGAACCACGGCGCGGATTACCGCATTGAGTCCGGGGCAGTCGCCGCCCGCGGTGAGAATTCCAATTCGCATGATGCCAGTTAGTGTTTTATGATCATTGCGCGGCAGGTGTGATGTGTCAAACGAGGAAGTGAAAGTCGAACCTCTGATTCTGGCGGTGGAAACCGCGACGCGCGCGGGTGGCGTCGCCGTGGCGCGCGGCCAAAATGTCGTAACTTTTATCACCGGCGATCCGGCAGTTTCTCATTCCGCTAACCTGATTTCGATGATTCAGGACGCACTTGACAGGGCCGGAGCTACGCTCGCGGACGTTGACGTGTTTGCGGTGGCTGTCGGCCCGGGCAGCTTTACGGGATTGCGAATCGGCCTGGCTACGGTCAAAGCATTTGCCGTGCATTTGAAGCGGCGGGTGGTTGGCGTATCAACATTGGCCGCGGTCGCTCATGCGTCAAGAGCCAACGGCGAAATCGTTTCGCTACTGCCGGCCGGACGCGGCGAGGTGTTCGCGCAGCACTTTACGGTTAGTGACGGTATCGTTCGCGCAACCGATGAGGCTCAACATCTGAGTCCGGCGGCAGTCCTCGAAAAATATGATGGACACGATTCGCTCACTTTCGCGGGTGAAGGCGTGCGCGCCCTGGCAAAGCCGGAAGAATCGGCGGCGCGGCTGGTCGCCTCGATTGCTTCACTCGGCTTTGACGCTTACCAGGAGGGGAAAGCGGTAGTGCCCGACGATTTGCATGCGGTGTACGTCAGAGCGTCTGACGCTGAAATCAACGAACGATGGCTACAGCAGAAACAGCGGCAACCAGCTCAAAGCTAGATATCTCAATCGAGCGCATGACTGAGCACGATCTGGTGGAGGTCTGTGCGATTGAAGAACTGAGCGACTTGAGCGCGTGGGGATGGGACGCGTATCACGCCGAGATGCAATCGCACCGCGAGACCATCATGCTGGTCGCGCGCCCGACTTCGCCGTCCGCGCCACACCAAATTGCCGGTTTCATCGTCGCGCGGCTAATTGCCGACGAGCTTCATGTGAATAACGTAGCGGTGCGGCCGGAATTTCGAGGTGGCGGACTCGGCTCTCTGCTTCTGAGGAAAACGCTGGAGCTGGGTCGGCAGCACGCGGCTACGATTGCCCAGCTGGAGGTGCGCGCGGGCAACAATGCGGCGCAGAGACTTTATCAGCGGGCCGGTTTCGCGGTGGTAGGGCGACGTAAAAACTATTACCGAAACCCGACTGAGGACGCGCTTTTAATGAGCCTGGCGCTGTAGCCCAAACTGTTAGTTTTGCGTGGGGCTACGGGTGCAAACTCACGGTTTGCCGAACCTATTTCATCTTGATTTAACCCGCGGCGTTGGGATAACATTTCGACCATGACGAACTGCCCCAGGCAATTCTCACAGCTCGGCACTTTCTTTCCAACCCCAACAATCGAGAGGAGAATACTGATATGGAAATGTCGAAGGCGGACAGCCTCAAAGAGGAACTGATGGCGAGCAATCCCGAGTTTCGGGAGATGGCTCGCGAGCACGGGCGATACGAACAACGCTTGACCGAGTTGTCCGCACTTACATATCCGAGCGACGAAGAACAGTTGGAAGAAGTCACTTTGAAAAAGAAGAAACTTGCTCTGAAAGATCAGATGTATTCATTGATGCTTCAGGCAGAGAAAGCCGGCACGATGCACTGAAGTCGCCACGCGATTTGCCGCGCGGTTTTCATTTTTTGAGGTCGGTACCATCCGCGTAAGCGGACGGCTCAAGGAGGTTCCTGGAGGAATTGGCTTAACCCACCCGCTAACGCAGGTGGTACTGACTTGATATCCTTTGAAACGGGGCCCACAGGCATTGCTGTTGTGCCCCGTTTTGTTGTGAAAAGAGTGCCTGCGAGCGTCGCAGGCGTGAGGTAAACAACGCAGCTCGAATGACTGCCTGCCCACATGGTTCGTGACGGTTTTCCATTTGTAATCGTACCCGCGCTCGTGGGAATCATTTGCCTGGGCTTGACGTTCTGGGTCATCTGGTTCGCTATTGGCGCCGTGGTGATGCTTTTGCTCGCCGCGTTTATGGCGTACTTCTTCCGCAATCCCCGCCGCTCAATCCCTTTGGAGCCCGGAATTGTCGTGGCCCCGGCTGACGGCAAGGTCACCATTGCCCGGCCGGCCGATGCAGAAAATCACGAAGCCCTGGTGAGCATTTTCCTCTCGCCTCTGGACGTGCACGTCAACCGCGCCCCTATCGAAGGTGAAATCGTCGATATTTCCTATAAAAAGGGCCAATTCCTGATGGCCACGAAAAATGAATCACGTCTCCTCAATGAACAAAACAGTCTCACAATCGTCGGATCGGAGCTCACGGTTAAGTGCGTCCAAATTGCCGGCGTCCTGGCGCGGCGCATTGTGTGTTGGAAGCGGCGCGGTGAGAGAGTAAAATGCGGCGAGCTTTTCGGCATGATAAAGTTTAGCTCGCGGACAGATGTGCTGATGCCCGCGAATGTTGAATTGACCGTTAGCGTCGGCACGCGCGTGCGTGGCGGCGAAACGATAATCGGACGGATCAAGAAGTGAACGTTAGGCGATTCCAAAGAGAACCACGACTCGGACCGGCTGAGGCCCCGCCGGCGCGCAAGGGCTTGAAGAAGGGCGTGTACATAGTGCCGTCGTTCTTTACCGCTTTGAACATTCTCGCCGGGTTTTATTCGCTCATGATGACCATGAGCGCCTTTCGCTTCCTCCAGCTTGACCAGGTTGATTCAACCCGTATGCGGCTTGATCGAGCTGCCATCGCAATTGGTCTGGCCTTCGTTTGCGATGTGCTCGATGGGCGAATCGCACGCATGACCAAGACGGCCACCGAGATCGGCATTCAGCTCGACTCGCTTGCGGACATCGTTTCTTTTGGGTTGGCTCCGGCTTTCCTCGCTTACGTTTGGGGATTCGGCACCACCCTCGAAGGATGGAGCAACGGCAGTCAGGTGGCCTGGTTCGTGGCCTTCATGTTTGTAATTTGCGGCGGCTTCCGGCTCGCTCGGTTTAATGTCCAGGCGTCGCGGCCTCGGCCGCTCGCCGAAGGCACGCCCAAGGTTGATAAGAAAAGTTTTGTTGGGTTACCGATTCCGGTCGCCGGATGTTTGATCGCCGCGATTGTCCACTTCACCCCCACGCCATTGGTAAAGCATGGCGCAAAGGGTCCGGCATTGGCGATTGTGATGATGGTTCTGGTGGCGTTTCTGGCGCTGTTAATGGTGAGCACGCTGCGCTTTACCAGCCTCAAGGCGGTGGGCACCGGTCGCAGAGATGCTCGGCTGGTGATCGGGCTAATCGCGCTCGTCGGACTAATCTATCTTTATTCCCAGTGGGTGCTTCTCATCCTGGTTTCTGCTTACCTGGTTCACGGTCTGTTGTTGCGCGGTCTGACCTTCACCCGCCGCGGTGACAAAGCCCCGCCCGACATGCGGGAAGCTTAACTCTCAAAAACGTCTATTTTTGCGTGGTTCCTGAAAACGCGAGCAGTCCGTGCGGAACTGTGATGAGCACGAGTTTGTTTACCGACACGGCGGCCGCGCCACTGCTGTTTTCTTCACCCAGGGGCAAGGTATTGGCCGTTTTGCCATCGTGCAGGTTTAGGACGATGGCCTGGTCGGTCGAGAAAGGTGTGAACAACGCCGCGTCCGCCGCGGTAATTGGTCGTGAAGAGATTCGTCCCGGAAGTTGTCTGCGCCAAACGAGCGATCCTTTATTGAGGGACAAGAGATACGCAAAATTGTCGAGCGAAGCTGCCAGCACTCCATTGGCGACGACCGTGACCGCCTGAACCGAAGCTCCCGTTCGACGATGCCAGAGCAGATTCTTTTTCTCCTCGTTGAAGGCATAGACATAGCCGTCGCCTGATCCGAAATAAACGACACCTTCATAAACGGCCACGGAACCTTGCACCGGACCGCCCGTCTTGTATTGCCAGGCCAGGTCTCCTGTCTTCACATTAAACGCCCGAACTGTGCCGCCTTTGCTGCCAAAGTAGACGTTATTGCCCGCTACCGTAGGCTGCGCGACGAATTCTTCCGGGTACTGGCAACTCCACTGAATGGACCCCGTCCGCTTGTCAAAAGCATAGACAGTGCCGTCTGCGCTGGCAGCAAACAGCAAGGTTGAATCGATAGCTAAACCAGCCGAAACCGCCACCGGAAACGTACGCGTCCACTGTGTCACCCCGGTCGTCTTGCTAAGCGCCCGCAAAGTTCCGCCGACCGGCTTGTCACTTTGCTCGCCGTAGCGCTGGGCCATGTAGACGCTGCGATCATCAACCACGGGAGTTGCCGAGAAGACGCCGCCAGCTTCAGCCTTCCAGTTAAGCTTCCCATCGCTGGCGTTGAGCGCCATGAGAATACCGGAGCTCAAAGGCACGAAAATCGTTTCGCCATCCGCCGCCGGGGTGAGATCGGTTGTCTGGTCGGTTTGATAACGCCAGGCGATTGAGAGCGGCTGCGAGAGTACCGGGCCATCTTCCGCGCGCGTCAGCTCGCCGCCAGGCGCGATTACTACGAGGCTTAGGATGAGCGTCAGCGCGAAGAAAAGCAGGGACTGTAAGCTACGATATGAGGATGTAGATTTGGTATTTCTCAAGCAATTACCTTCCGTGGGATTTGGCTGCCTCGAACGTCGAATCTATAATCCGCTTTCCAATACTGCCGTTTGACGTTCACTCTAACGCGGAGGTTTGCTTTTTTTGCCCACCGAAAGTCACGAAAGAATAATCATACTCGACTTTGGTTCACAGTACACCCAGCTAATTGCCCGGCGAGTTCGTGAAGCCGGCGTGTATTGCGAAATCCTGCCCTTCAATACCTCCGCCGATAAAATTCACGCCATCAATCCGCGTGGCCTGATTTTTTCCGGCGGTCCTGCTTCCGTTTACGAAGACGACGCGCCACATTCGCAACCCGAGTTACTGTCAGCGGCGAAGTGTCCCATTCTGGGCATCTGTTACGGACTCCAACTGATGGCGCAGCAATTGGGCGGTGAAGTGAAGCCATCCGGCAACCGGGGTTATGGCTATGGCCGGCTGACAGTAGTCGATACGAATACCAGGCTCTTCACCGGGGTGCCGACCGAAATCGACGTCTGGCTGAGTCATGGCGACCGGGTTACGCAGCTGCCCAAAGGTTTTCACATGACAGCGAAGACTGAAGAAGGGGTAAATGCGTTTGAGAATCCCGAACAAAACATCTACGGCGTGCAGTTTCATCCTGAAGTCGCCCACACGCCCCTGGGATCTCAAATCCTGCGAAATTTCCTGTTCGAAATCTGCAAATGCAAAGGTGATTGGTCGCCGGCTGCCGCCATCGATGAACAAGTCGCGCGCATTCGCGATGCCGTCGGCGAAAACGATCGCGTGATTTGCGGCATCTCGGGCGGCGTCGATTCTTCAGTAGCGGCCGCTTTGGTTCAGCGAGCGATTGGCGATCGCCAGACATGCCTGTTCATCAATAATGGGTTGTTGCGTGAAGGTGAATTCGAAACGGCGCTGTCTCTGCTAAGGCAGAGCGTCCATTTGAATATCGTCGGCATCGATGCGAGCCGGCAGTTTCTGAATGCGCTCAGCGGCGTTGTCGGTCCGGAACAGAAACGAAAGATCATCGGCGCCACTTTCATAGATGTTTTTGAAGCGGAGGCAAAAAAGATCGGCGATGTGAAGTACCTGGTGCAGGGAACTCTCTATCCCGACGTCATCGAATCAGTCTCAGTGCGCGGCCCGTCGGTCACCATCAAGAGTCATCACAACGTCGGTGGTCTCCCGGAGAAAATGAACCTCAAGCTGATCGAGCCGTTGCGCGAGCTCTTCAAAGATGAAGTCCGCATCATCGGGCGCGAACTCGGTGTTCCCGAAGAGATTCTTAATCGGCATCCTTTTCCCGGCCCCGGTCTGGCGGTGCGAGTGCTCGGCGACATCACCGAAGAGCGTTTGAAGATCCTCCGCGCCGCCGATCGCATCTTCGACGAAGAACTCCGCCGCGCGGAATTGTATAGCTCCGTCTGGCAAGCCCTCGCCGTCCTCCTGCCGGTGGAAACAGTCGGCGTCATGGGCGACGTCCGCACCTACGAACGCGTCATAGCCCTCCGCGCCGTCACCAGCGTAGACGGCATGACCGCCGACTGGGCCCGCCTGCCTCATGACGTTCTCGCCCGCATCTCGTCCCGGATTGTCTCCGAAGTGAAAGGCGTCAATCGAGTGGTCTACGACATCAGCACCAAGCCGCCGAGTACGATTGAGTGGGAGTGAGGAAGTGAAAAACGAGAGCCGTCGAATAGCGTACCAGGGATAGTTCTTAGTCGGAGAGCGTAACTGGACCACAAAGCTCGGGTCGAATCATTTGGTGTTGGCGCCCGCTACTCCCCAAGTAAATCTCGCGGGGCTACTTAGCCGAGTTTAAACTCACCTGCCGCACCTTGCCCCAGAGAAGTGCATCTACTTCGCTCGGACGGCCTGTGAATCTCGCTTTATGCAGGCTGAGGATATCATTGTCGTCGAGCGTAATAAGGAGTTCGCGCTTTTTCCATTTCGCCTGAACGTGATTGAGCGCCTTGGTTGGATTGTCTATTTTCCGAACGACTAGTAATCCCATTTGAATATCAGGGTTAAGTCGACCGGAAAGCTGATCGTATTCAGGTGAGTCCAAATCATAACTGTAGTTCTTGCACTCAATCGGCACGTGGGGAGATTTAAGTTTAAGGCGAGTAGAAACATCAGCGAAGAAGGCAACGTCGGCGAAATTGTCGAACATGATGTCAACCCGGTGAATACCTTGATTGATTTCCTGCTCGATTTGGCCATTGGAAAGCATCCCGTGAAAGATCCCAAGCAACGTTTGGAAGATCGTTCGATGATAGAGTCCAGCGTCTTTCGCGCCTGGCTTAATCGCACTAAGCTTTGGAGCATCCCCGAATTTCTCTCTCCATTTCAGTGTGGCTGGCGAGTCTTCGCTCACCGCAACCAAGAGCGCTTCCGACAGTAGCCGAGGCGAGACGTTTACAGGGAGACGCAGTTCGAGAGATCGAATTGTTCGTTCTAATGCAACTAGACGTGGAAAGGGAGGTTCGCTAAACAAATCCGAAATATCGCCAGGATCCGTAAGCCCGAACCGTCGCATTACCTTGGCGATGCTATCAAGTCGTCTTCGCTGCAGCTTTTTTGATGAGTCCTCGCGCAATAGTCGACACCCCCAGCACACTCTCATGATCAGTCCAAACAAAAAGCTTTCCTTTCTTGTTTGAAGGATCGGGAATCTTTGCAATCAACCCGAAAATGTGAAGATGACTACAAATCTTCGACACTTGTGGTTTGCTTTTCTTTACGACGACCATGATTCCGTCGAGGTTCAGTGGCCCTTTTTGAAGCGAGAGATATACTTCCGCGGAGCCAGCCATGTCCCCAAGATGCTCCGCAACAAACTTGCGATACTCAGGAGTTGCCGCCGCAGCAAACCGCTGCATCGCCCGAATCTGCTCGACGTCAGTTCTGATTGCGGCCAGGTCGTTTTGAGACTCTTGTGTTTCTAACATCCGTATCCTCAATCTAGAGCACTCTGCGATACTCTTTCCCGTCTTTTACCAACAAACCCAGTGTCTCCCAACGTTTCCACGCTTCTGAGATTGTGTTCGCGGACATGTTCAACTCTTTCTTTATTTCTCTTTGACCATGGCTACCTGTCAACTGGTACAGTCGCGCCATCCTCGGATCGCTGAATTCTTCTTTTAGCAGTGACGCTAATTGCGCTTTCGTTACCAGTACGAGTAGTTGTTCTATTCTGTCTAGTTTTCTTACGACTTCTGCGAGGTCTAACATCTCAATGCCCCTCCTTTTGGGGAAGCAACCCAAAATCGTTCAGATCGAACAGTCGCACGCGCTTCTTGTCTTCGCGCAGTTCCATTAATCCCATTGCTGTACATCTCTCGCCCATCGCCAACAGAGCGTTGGGGCTCACTTTGCAAGCCGTGCGAATCTGCTCTCTGGAAGAGTTGCCGTCCGTCATTTGATATGCGGCGCGGAACTTCGCGTCTGGTAGGGCTTCCTCCAGCAACGACTTAACCGAGGCGTATGAAGCGGCTCGGGTCCAGTTACGAATATCGGTCAAAATCGCAAGAACTCTCTCGTCGTTCATATTGTTATCCTTCAAAGAAATTAGCTGGAATCGTAATCGCTAGCTTCGGATACTTTGGGTCTTCGCAAAGTAATTTGCTTTCCTTGAGCCGCTTAACTAATGTACTTAGGTCACCTTGGTGAATTCCTGTTTCGGTTTGAATGGCTTTCTGCAGACGGCTGCCGTCCATCCGTAACGCTGCTTGCGCCTTTCTTGGACTACTTCCGACGATACGTTTTAGTTCACTTCGAAGCTTCGCATCGCGCTCTGCAATCGCTGGCTCCGCCATAAGCTGCATCAGCTTGCGAATTTCCTCGACAGCTGCCAATAGTTGGGTTGATTCACTCATGATCGAGATTCCTCCAAAGTCTCAAAGAAATTAGCCGGAACGGTAATCACGAGTCGAGGCTGCCGTTCATCGGACCCAATTAACTGTCTGCTGCGAAGCGCGGCCACCAACCTGCTGAGATTGCCGCTGTCCATCCCTGCTTCCTTGCGTAGGTCTGCCTGACTTCTTATGCCGTCCATGCGCAATACAGCTTCGGCTTTTTGTTTACTCTTGCCAACGACCTCTCGTAGGGAGGCACGCAACCTCTTGTCACGCTCTGCCAGCGCCGGTTCCGCGATTACTCGAAGCAAATCGCGCATTTCGCGAAGTATTTCAGTTTGTTCGTCCATGATCACCACCTCCTGCCCTCCGATTGCGCGAACAGATAATCTATTCGACGGTCGATCCATTGATCTGGCCGCTAGCTTTGGCAACGGTAGGTTTTCCCGATTGTTTTTGGCGAAGTCGCTGGAGAGTCACGGCGACCGTGGCCGGCGTGGTGTCGAGTACCTCAGCAATTTCTTTCGCCGTAAGGCCTGTAGTTCCAAGCAACTTAACAAGCTGCATCTGACTCATCTGCGACTTGAGTTGAGCGGCGAGGAGTCGGTTGGTCGTCTTAGCCTGCTTCAACAGGTCATCGATACTTGCTGGAGACATCCTAATCATAAGTTCGCATCACCTTTTCCTGCGCGCTGAAGGGTCTTTGCCACAGCCCCCACGTTCTTGCCGAGGAGTTCCGCGATTTCGCGCGCATTCAGACCAACGCGCGACAGTAGAACCTCGGGCTTCGGTCGTTCTTCTGGGCTATTCCCTGTCTGAAGCTGAAGCAGCACTAAGGCTTTTAAATACTTCACGACCTCATTTGTGGCGGCGTCCTGCATATCAACTATTTTGGAGTATGTCGTTTTTTTAGCATATCGTATGAGCGCTGTCAAGTCTGCGTTTTGCCTATTGATAACATGCCGATTTAATTTACCGCACTTAGCCCTCTATTACAGCACGTATTGGTCAAATTAAGACACTCACCTCATGCGTTGTTTTAGTCTGCGCGACGCTCTAAGCCTCCTCCAAGTGCGCGGTGTCCAGTTCATGGCCGCAGCGCGCGTCGGCTGTCCCTCAGAACGAAAATGCGTTGGGAAGCAGGGAAGGCTCAGCTGAAATTCGCGATGAAGCAAAAATCTAAGCATTCCGAAGAGAATGCCTGGTTGCGGCGACCATGATGATCGCGTCAACTGGCAAGACCCGGCGTGGATAGATTGGTCGAGGCGAATCGATCTTACGGTGAAATCAGGCCGATGTTATATCGTCCCGTCGCTGTAATGCATTCCATAATAGAGCAAGGGTATAAACACCGGTCTCTATGAGTGCGATATTTAGGGCATTTCTGCGATGGAATGTTTATGTAGCGCTAAGACGAATGGGACAGATAACAAATTCCAAGTGCGCGGTGTCCAGTTCATGGCCGCAGCGCGCGTCGGCTGTCCCTCAGAACGAAAATGCGTTGGGAAGCAGGGAAGGCTCAGCTGAAATTCGCGATGAAGCAAAAATCTAAGCATTCCGAAGAGAATGCCTGGTTGCGGCGACCATGATGATCGCGTCAACTGGCAAGACCCGGCGTGGATAGATTGGTCGAGGCGAATCGATCTTATGGTGAATTCGCGCGTAAACGAACGCTGGAGTGCTGTCAAAAACGAGGTGGTAAGAGCGCTTCGAAAACAAGAACCCAGAGTATGCAAGCTCCTAAAGGTGTCGCTGAAATGTGAATCAACCACGAAGGACGGGAATCTCTCGTCTCATCTGGCAAACCACCACCTCCAACCGTCAAACCTGGATCCCAAGCCGCGAACGGGTCCTCAGTATGCAAGCCCGGAGCCCAGATTTGTTGAACCCCCTCCTCAAAGTCGCGAACCGTTACCAAAAACAGTCGCACCACCTCGCGAACTTAATAATCGTCATTACAGAGTCGATAACCATCACTTGAAAGTGTGAAAAAGAGGCTATGAACCGGAAAACCCGCACCGCAAACCTGCCAACTGGTGGCAAAGAGTCGCGAATCGTCACTACAAACTCGTGAACTCGCTCCGCAAACTCAATAACCACCACGACAAGTCAATAACTCACCTCTCAAAATCGCATGCTCGCATTTTTTGGGCGTAAATCAACTGTTCAGGCCGAAACATCGCCTGAAACTGAAGCCCTCCCTGAAGGCCGGGCTACTGCCCCGTATCTTTGGCCTACCGCGGGCCTCCGGTGAACTGCAAGCCTCTGATCTTCTTGAACAACGGGCTGTCGCTGCCGAGCGCGGCCTGGACGTAGCTCTTGACCAGCTTGGCGGTATTCACGACAGAGTCGTCGTCGAGATAGAGCAGACGATCGCGGGTGCCGCGTGCTTGTGTCAGCGCTGCCGAGGTCGTGCTGACGGCGTTGCTCCTGGCATCCAGGTCATCGGCGTATGCCGTCAGGGCTGCGACTTTCAAATCGGCTTCGTTCGGTTTGTACTCGGGGACGTTTTTCACGATCTCGATGTACGAACGGAAGTGTCCGACTTGATTGTCATAACTGAGTTGCGATGACGAACGGGTTGCCAGAGCCGGGGTATCGGTTGGCGGTGCGTCGCTGGCTGCGGGTGCTTTCGCTTTAGGCTTTCTCGATCCGCCGCTCAGCTTGCGTACGAACTGCTCGGCGTCGGCGACGACTGCTTTCGATGCGCCGGAGGCTTTCAGGAAGTTGCGCGAACGCACCGCGAGGGCGCGCAAGTCACCGAAGCCGGCTTCGCGTGCTGAGATGGCCAGCTTGTTTGGAGCCAGCGCCGTGGCCAAAGCATCGACGGATTCGTCGGCGGCGGTGTATTTTGCTTCGAGCGCGGGCAGCTTCAGCTTGGTGTTTGCCGGGTTGTATCCCGATTCGGCAGAAACTTCGTCGATCAGTTTGCGGAAGTTACCAATTACTTTCTTATCTCCAGATTCAGTTGGCATACTTTCTCCTAATAGGTGAAGTCTTGAGAAAACCGATAGGGCGACATGATCGCCTTAACGCCGAAGGTGAGCGGCTGGATTGTCTTGACTGCCGACCGGGGCGAAAGAGCGCGCCTGGAGAACGTCGGTTACCTCAAAAACGATTAAGAGTGTGGCTGATTCGTTGAGACAGGCAGCTCGCGGGAGTCAGCCGTTAGTGTCAACCCCTTGTTGTCCCGCACATTAGGAGAGAGAGCAAAGAATGTCAAGAAAATAGGTTTGGGTTAATCTGTTGCGGGTTTGATCGTGCGTCGGTGCCGGCAGCGGTAGCTGCACGATCGGAGAAGCGGGCCAGCGGTAGCCAAGTTTCCCTTCGTGCATTAGCTCTTGATCAGGTACAGGTACTTAGGGCTGATTTGATAAAGGCTATGAGGGATTTTTTCTGGGCGATAATTGCCATCTTCGGACTCTTGGTTCTTGTATTAATCGCGCTGGGCTTGCGCTTTCAGTCCGCCAACAAGAGTGGTCTTGTCGTTAGCAACATCTTCGAAGACGGATTGCTGTTTGGCATTTTCGCTATCTGCTTTGCGCCGGCTTACCTCGCGTGGATGGGGATGCGGTCTGTCTGGGTGCGGCTATGGCCGGGTGCCGGTTTGCCAACTGACGGCGACGATCCGGTCTGGGGAAGACGAGTCAATCGGCAGGTTGTGGAGACAGCATTTTTGGCAATTCAGGATGCGCGAATAAACCATAACGCCAATCTGGCGAAGAGATATATTAGCCAGGAACTGTTCAGACGCCTTCGTCGCGACTGCGACCTCAATAGCCGGGAGGCGCGATCGGACCTGTGGGTGAAAATCAAAGACATCGTGTTTGCAGACGAGAGAATCGAGCAAAACCTTTGTTACTTTAATGCGACGGTCACCGCGATACTACAGAGTGACGGCACTCAGCGGGTGGACGAGCCAGAAGAGTTTGAAGCGCATCTGGAATTTGCGCGGGCGTTGCCCGCAGTTCACGATGCTCGCTGGCAATTGATGAACATATCGGGACCTTAAGACAAGAGATTTGCCCATGAACAGACGCAACTTTGGCGCGATTGCCGGGACCTTCGTCGCCTCGCTAAGCCTGGACGGCTGCGGGCGCGGTTGGGCGGGACTGCCGAACGATGGACGGCTGACAGCGCGGCCAGGAGCCGCTGACAAGACGCTGGACAATTCGTCCCCACTCGGAAGTTCGACAATCGGGCGGCAGACTTACCTGGGACTCGATCGTGATCGAGATGCAATCGTGCAACTGCCTAAGTCTGCGGGGAATGCGCCATTGCCTTTACTGGTTTTCCTGCACGGCGCGACCCAGAGCGCGGAAGACATGTTCGAGTATCTCGATTCAGCGCCGGACGAAGCAGGCGTGGCGATTCTGGCGCCCAATGCGCGCGACACGACCTGGGACGCGATAAGCGGGAGCTTCGGTCCCGATGTTCGGTTTCTTAATGCGGCGATGCAGCGCGTGTTCAAAATGTTCCGAATCGATCCGGCGCGGGTGGCGATTGGCGGGTTTTCGGATGGTGCGACCTACGCCATCTCTCTCGGACTCATTAACGGCGATCTTTTCAGAAGGATCGCGGCTTTCTCACCAGGCTTCGTGATCGACGGTGCTACTCAAGGAAAGCCTGGCGTGTTCATTTCACATGGAACTCGCGATCAGATTCTTCCGATTGACCGGTGCGGTCGGAGAATTGCCGGAGAATTGAAGTCAAGAGGTTATCCCGTAACCTTTCGTGAATTTGATGGACGTCACGAAATTCCCAGGGAGGTAATGCTTGAAGGCCTGCGCTGGGTGTCGTCGACGGGCGCGGGTTCAAGCGGATGAGGGTGAACTAATTTTTGATTCGTTATTTAGAAAAGCCGGAATCAAAAAAGCCAAATGTCTGAGCTCAAAACGAAAATGAAAATAGAAAATTCCGCAGCCCTGGCATCCTTATCGGCCTCGATCCGCTGGCAATAAATCGGCTGCCATATCTTGCTAAGTTGATCGTCCCTAGCCACGTGATATAGTGTGACACCGAACAGACTCGATTTCTCCCGCGCTGTTTATTCACGAATTACGAACATGCAGGACAAGCGCTTCGTTCATCTCCATTTACACACTGATTACAGCCTCCTCGACGGCGCGATTCAAATAAAGCCATTGGCGGAACGCACCGAGAAACTCGGGATGAATGCGTGCGCCATGACTGATCACGGCAACATGTACGGGGCCATCTCGTTCTACAACACGATGAAGTCAAAGGGCATCAAGCCCATCATCGGGTGCGAAACCTACATCGCCGCGGCCGGCCGGCAGGATCGTTCAGCCCGTAACATCGGTGGTGAGAAGGCGAATTTTCATTTAATCCTGCTGGCGAAGGACTACGAAGGCTATCGAAATCTTTCGCGGCTGACGTCCAAGGCTTTCACCGAAGGCTTCTATTACAAGCCGCGCATCGACAAGGAACTACTGGCGGAACACAGCAAAGGTTTGATCGCGCTTTCATCATGTATGTCGGGGGTGCCTTCGGCGTTGCTGGCGCAGGATCGCTTTGAGGAAGCGGCGGCACAGGCGCTCGAGTTCGAGCAAATCATGGGGAAAGGGAATTACTTTCTCGAGATTCAGGAACACGGACTCGAACCGCAGGCCCGCATCCGGAAACCGTTAGTGGATTTGTCCAAGCGAACCGGTATACCGTTGGTGGCAACCAACGACGCGCACTATCTGATGCCGGACGATTTTCGGGCCCACGACGTCTTGTTGTGTATCGGCTCCGGCAAGACGGTGAGCGACCAGAACCGGCTGAAGTACGGTACGCCGAACTTTTACGTTCGCTCGCCGGAAGAGATGTGGGGGATCTTTGGAAACGAGCTGCCCGAGGTGCTGCAACGGACGGTCGAGATTGCGGAGCGCTGTGAGCTCAAGCTACCCGAAGGCGTTAATTATCTTCCGAACTATCCGATCCCCGAGTCCGAGGCGGGCCTGACCGCAAACGAGTACTTCGAGAAGGTCGTGCGCGAGGGTTATCAGACACGCAAGGCCACCGTTTGGGATTTGGAGTCGTCGCGCGGTGAGATGTCGCATTCCTTTAGCGAATATGAGGCGCGGCTGTCACACGAAATCGACGTCATCAAGCGGATGGGTTATGCGGGTTACTTCCTCATCGTTTGGGACTTCATCAAGTACGCGAAGGAGAACGGCATCCCAGTCGGTCCCGGCCGCGGTTCGTCGGCCGGTTCGCTGGTGGCTTATTCGCTCCAAATTACTGATATTGATCCTTTAAAGTACAACCTCTTCTTCGAGCGATTCCTTAACCCCGAACGCATTTCGATGCCGGATATTGACGTGGATTTCTGCGTCCGCGGCCGGGGGCAAGTCATTAATCACGTCGCGAAATTGTATGGCCAGGACTCAGTTTGCCAGATTGTGACTTTTGGAACCCTGGCTTCAAAGGCCGCGATTAAGGACGTCGGCCGGGCGCTCGACATGCCTTACGCGGAGGTGGATCGCATCTCGAAGATGATTCCGCCGCCGGTGCGAGGCCGCAATGTCAGTATTGAGCAGGCCCTTGAACAAGTACCTGAACTGCGTACCTCGATGGAGCAGAACGATCAGGTGCGCGATCTCATCGATCTGGCGCGGCGCCTGGAAGGCTGTGCGCGCCACGTCTCAGTCCATGCCGCCGGCGTCGTTATCACACCTGAACCTTTACAAGAGCTTATTCCCATCGCCGTTTCGGCCAAGGACGAAGTCACCACCCAGTACGAAATGACGGACCTGGAGAAGGTGGGCGTTCTTAAGATGGACTTCCTCGCGCTTAATACGCTTACCATCATAAGCGACTGCTTAAAGAGCATAAAGCGCGCGCTTAACGAAGATATCGACTGGTCCAAGCTTCCGCTTAACGACGAAAAGACTATGCAATTGTTTAGCGAAGGCCGGACGGATGCGATTTTTCAGTTCGAGTCTTCGGGGATGCAGGAGATTTGCCGCAAGCTTAGGCCGCAGGGCATCGAGGATCTTTCGGCGCTTAACGCTCTCTACCGGCCGGGCCCGATTGATGGCGGCATGGTGGATGATTTCATCCTCAGGCATCACGGGAAAAAGAGCGTGCGCTACATCGTGCCCGAGATGAAGGAGATTCTCGACAGCACGAACGGGGTCATCGTCTATCAGGAACAGGCCATGCGCTTGTCCCAAAGCCTTGCCGGTTACTCTATGGGTGAAGCGGACAGCCTGCGCCGGGCGATGGGCAAGAAGAACCGCGAGGAGATGGCGCGGCAGGAGCAAAAGTTCGTCCAGGGCGCCGTCGAGCGCGGCATCAAACAGGACAAGGCACAACAGATATTCTCGTTGATGGCGCAGTTCGCGGATTACGGATTTCCCAAAGCCCACAGCGTCGCCTATGCCTACCTCGCTTTTCAGACTGGTTATCTAAAAGCCCATTATCCGGAACACTTTTACGCCGCGGTGCTTTCGAATGAAGTCGATGACACGGCGAAGGTGTTCCGCTATACAACAGAGATGCGGGGGCAGGGAATTGTCCTGCTGCCACCGGATGTTAACGAGAGCGATCTGGGGTTCACCGCGCTCACCGGCGCGATTCGTTACGGTCTGGCGGCCATCAAAGGCATCGGCATCGGCAGTGTTAACGCCATCACCAAAGCCCGCGAGCAAGGCCCGTTTAAGTCCTTGTTCGACTTCTGCGAGCGTCTGGACGAGCGGGGCATCAACAAGCGCGTGCTTGAGGGACTGGTCTGCAGTGGGGCGTTCGATTCGTTGAAACCGGCCGGGGCTAAGACTAACCACTGGCGAGCTCGCCTCTTCGCGACCATCGATTCGGCCCTGGCACGCGCCGCCCGGGCGCGGCGAACGAAAGCAATGGGACAGGATGATCTTTTCGGCGGTTTCCAGGTTGAATCATCTCAGATCGAAAACTTGCCGGACGCCGTGGCCTGGACGGCGATGGAAATGTTGACGGCGGAAAAGAAGGCCCTGGGTTTCTACATCACGGGACATCCGCTCGACGATCACGCTGAGATAATTGCCCGTTTGGGAGCGGTGACTACTTCCGACGTAGCCCGGCAGGAGACCGGCTCGCGAGCCACGGTGGCCGGCGTTATCAGAAGTCTGCAATTGAAGACGACGAAGAAGGGCGACCGGTTTGCGATCTTCAGCCTTGAGGATCAGGCCGGGTCCATCAAATGCGTCCTGTGGCCGGAACCCTACCGCAGAAATAGTTCTTTCTTAACGGAAGAGGCTACAATTCTGGTGAACGGCCGCGTCGAGGTGGGTGATGACGGTCCGGCGACGATCATTATCGACAAAATCGGCGAGCTTACCCAGGCTGTCCAGCAGAAAGCGCGCGAAGTTGTTATTCGTTTCGTGAACCCGGCAGCGGCGTCAGCGTCTTATGACGAAGTGAAGAAGCTGCTGGAGGGATCACCCGGAGAGTGTGACGTATTCATCGAAGTAAAGGCGGACGATAAGGTGGTGCGCGTCCGCGCTCATCCATCGCTGAAGATCGAAGGCAGCGCCGCTATTGAAACGAGCTTGCGAAACCTGGGCTGTGAGGTTATCTGGGAAGGCTTCGCCGCGCCGGTGCGAGCCGTAGCCGCCAACGCGAACTGAAAATGACTCAAACAGAATCCAACGGTCAGGAACGGACCGCCTTCGAGCGCGTGCAGCTCGCGCGCCATCCTGATCGGCCTTACACGCTCGATTTTGTCGAAAGGCTCTTCGAAGATTTTACCGAAATCCACGGCGACCGCCGGTTCGGTAACGATCCAGCCGTAGTTTGCGGCTTTGCTAACTTTCACGGAATGCCGGTGCTGGTGGTTGGCCATCAAAAGGGGCGCGACACCAAGCAACGGCAGTTTCGCAACTTTGGAATGCCGAAGCCCGAAGGATATCGGAAAGCCATCCGCGCGATGGAGCTCGCCAACAAATTCGATCGCCCCATCTTCTGTTTCATTGACACGCCCGGCGCCTATCCCGGTATCGACGCCGAAGAGCGCGGCCAGGCTGAAGCCATCGCTCACAACTTGCGTGAAATGGCCAAGCTTTCAGTGCCTGTGCTGGTGACGGTCATCGGTGAAGGCGGTTCCGGAGGCGCGTTGGCGATTGGCGTCGGCGATCAGGTGTTAATGCTCGAGAATTCAATCTACTCGGTCATCTCGCCGGAAGGTTGCGCCGCCATCCTTTGGAAAGATTCAGCCCAGGCCCCGCAGGCGGCCGAGGGCCTCAAGCTAACTGCCAAGGATCTGAAAGAGTCAGGGGTGGTCGACGAGGTTATTGCTGAACCAAAAGGCGGCGCTCAAAACTCATATGATGAAGCCGCGCGCCTGCTTGATGCCGCTCTTTCGCGCAACCTCGCGGAAGCCTCAACCCACAGCGCGCCGGAACGCCTAACTCGCCGATATCAAAAACTTCGACAGCTGGGCAAATGGGCCACGAGTGACGGCACGACCAACTAAACGGTGCCCTGGCTTCGCTGAAGAAAAGTTGCCGCGAGACATTTCGCTATTCACTTTGTTCCGTGTTGTTGGCACCCTCCCTTACGGTCGGGTTTCCGATAGGTCTTTTCCGGGATCGGCGCCGGACGACCAATAAACTCCCAGAAGCCTAGATCCCTAATCAACCACGACAAAGCCCGGCGCCGGGTCTTTTAGAATGGAACATCGTCATCTGTAAGATCGCTCGGCGGCTCGGGACCCGCGTGTGAAGGCGCGGCCGCCGCTCCTCTCGCCGTTGGCGCGCCGCCGGCATCTTCTCCCCGGCCACCCGCGCTAATGAATTGCATGTCGGTCGCATTCACTTCCAACGACTGCCGCTTGTTCCCGTCACGATCGGTGTACTCCTCGACGCGCAATCTTCCTTCGATATAAACCGGCCGGCCGCGCTGCAGGTATTGCGACGCCGTCTCCGCCTGCCGTCCCCAGAGCGTGACCCGAAACCAGGTAGTGATGTCGTTATTGTCGCCGGTACTTTTGTCGCGGCGCCGTTCATTGGTCGCCAGGCTGAAGCTGCACACCGGCGTCCCCTGCGGCGTATAGCGCAACTCCGGATCGCGCCCGAGATTGCCGACCAAAATAATTTTGTTGAAAGACATAATGCGTCTCCGTTTGTCCTACTCCGTTGACGGGAGATTGGGAAGTGATTCGAGCGGGGCGATAGTAGCCGCGCCGTAACGAGAGCGTCAAGCGACTAACTTAGCCAAACGGGGAAGTAGCCCAGGCGTGACCGTGGGCGTCGCATTTGTTTTCTGACTTCGCGTTTATCTTGCGAAGCCCTGCGTGCGAGCGGCAAAGATTTCGCAGTCCACTCCGAAATCTACGTGCTTACAAATCGGAAAGTAAATCCGCACTCCGTCGCGCGCCCACTGCGGCGCGGTGCCTCGTCCTTCCGTGTTGGCGAGTAACCGCACCTCCGTCCCGTCCGCGTTCATCGTAAATATCTGATAGGCGGAATTGCGGTTTGAGGCGAAGGCGATTTTGCTGCCGTCGGGCGACCATGAAGGCCAGCCATCGAATGCCGGATGATTAGTCAGGTTGTGCGCGTCTGAGCCGTCGGCGTTGGCGACAAAGACTTCGGAATTCATCTCACCCAACATCCGGCGAAAGGCGAGCCGCTTTCCATCAGGCGACCATGCCGGATAGGTATTGACGCCGCCCGTGATGAGGGTCGTCGCTTTGCGCGTCGCCATATCAATGACCACGATGTCCGCATCATTCTTGCGCGGCGGAGCCAGGTCGTCATCTGTACAGTAAGCGAGCTTTGAACCATCAGGCGACCAATTCGGATGAATGCCTTTAACGTTCTGCGGCGTTAGCTGCTGCATGCCGGTGCCGTCAACATTCATTATCGAAATAATCTCAAGATTGTCTTTCATGTAGACGAAGGCGATGGTCTTGCCATCGGGTGACCAGGCGGGGTCTTCGTGATCAGCGTCGTCGCGAGTAATCTGCACCGCGCCGGTGCCATCCACGTTCATGATGAACAACTGCTCTCTCCGCTCGACCACGGTGATATAGACCAGGCGCTTGCCGTCAGGGGACGGGGCCGGCGAGTCCTTGATGGTGTGCGTAAGTTGATATGCCTGACTGATAGCGCCTCTCTGCGCCAACACTGGCGTTGAGAACAGAACCACCGCGGTTAAGGCCGGCGCAATCAACCTGAAGAATCGTAATTTAAGACGCGATTTGAACAGCATGCGATTTCTTACGTTAGCCGAGTCGGCGAGGTTTCGTCGGCTTACCGTTCAAACGTGGAGATAAAACCGGCGCGCGTTAAATCATCCTTCCGCCTACATCACTGGTCTTCACTTCGCCGCCCAGGGCTACTCTGCGCGGCGAGCCAGTTGAATAGTTAGAAACACCTTTGGAAAACTGTTAGACTCGGCTCGTTATGTCTCAGTACTGCGAGCGGTAGCTATCGGATCGTTGCGCTCAGTTAAGCACGATTCACTTCGCTACCGCTCGGAGTGCTGACGCAAAAGACCGCCAACGGGATATTGATGAGCGCCACCGTTTACGTCGAAACCTTTGGATGTCAGATGAATGTCGCGGATAGCGAGCGGGCGGATGTGCGTCTGCGCGCGGCGGGATTTGATCTGACGCAATCGCCGGAAACTGCGGACGTGATCATTTTCAACACCTGCTCGGTAAGGGAGCGGGCGGCGCATAAGGTATTCACCCGCATCGGTGAAGTGCGGCGGCAACGCCTCGGGAGCGAACCAGTGGTCGGGGTAATGGGTTGTGTCGCACAGCTGGAAGGATCCGCGATCTTTGATGCTACACCGTCCGTAAATATCGTGGCCGGCACGCGTGCGACTGACCGTCTGCCGCAATTGATCTCGAGAGCGCTTGAGGGTGAGCATCGCGTCATCGACCTCGATGAACGCGCCGAAGGCGAAGTTTGGGATGTGCCGGCGACCCAGCGCTCGTCTAAGTATGTGGCGTTCGTCCCCATCATCGAAGGCTGTAACAAGTTCTGTACTTATTGCATCGTGCCGTACTCGCGTGGCCGCGAGAAGAGCCGCACGGCAGCCGATATCATCGCCGAGATTCACGAACTGCGCCTTCACGGCTACAAAGAGATTCATCTGATTGGCCAGAACGTGAACAGTTACCGGCCGAAGACGGACGCCGGCATGGAATCGTTTAAGGGCGCCACGCCGTTCTGCCGCCTGTTGCGCGCAGTCGCGGCCACCGGCCTGGAGCGCATCAAGTTCACCACCTCGTTCCCGCGTGACTTTCATCCCGACATCGTGGCGGCGATCGACGAGGAGGAAAATCTCTGTAACTGGATTCACCTGCCGGTGCAGTCCGGAAGCGATCGCGTGCTGCGCGCGATGCGACGCGGACACACGGCCAGCGACTATCTCCGACGCATCGAGGCAGTGCGACGAGCGCGACGCCGGATGTCGATCACCAGTGATATCATCGTCGGGTTCCCAGGTGAGACCACGGCCGACTTTGAAGAGACTCTGAAGTTGGTTGAGCAGGTTGGCTACGACGGGCTTTACCTCTTCAAGTATTCGGAACGCAAGGGCACGCCGGCCGCAAGCTTCGCTGATGACGTGACCAGGGAAGAGAAGTCTGAGCGATTTGAAAGACTCGAAAATGTCCAACGGGGATTGCAGAAACGGATTTACGAAAACTACGTGGGCAGGGAATTGGACGTGCTCGTTGAAAAGCAGAGCTCCAAGGCGGCCGCCGACATGTCTGGTCATTCAACCTGTCACAAGGTTGTCAATTTTCCCGGCGACGACTCGATGCTCGGAAACATAGTGCGTGTTCGCATCACCGAGGCCAAACAAAATAGTCTTTATGGACAAGTAATCAGCGCCCCTTAATCTTTGACATCGTGTACAATGGGAATTATCGAACATGGAAATCGAGGTTAAGATTCGCGCCTTAATGATGGATCCGAACAGCGGGACTCCAATTATCATCCTCAAGGACGTTAACAGCGAAACGATGCTGCCGATTTGGGTGGGCGCTTATGAAGCGAATGCGATTGCTCTGGAGATTGAGAAGATTGCGCCGCCGCGGCCGATGACTCACGACCTGTTGCGCAACCTCATCGTCGAGTTGGGATTGACGGTTGATCGCGTGGTGGTGACATCTTTGCGCGACAACACTTTTTACGCGGTGATTGAAATGACGGGCGAAGATGGAGAGGCGATGAGGCTCGACTCGCGTCCGTCAGACGCGATCGCCTTGGCGCTGCGCGCAGATTGTCCAATTTTCGTCGACAGCGAAGTGATTCAGGCTTCCAAGAACTCAGTCGCTACAGATGAAGACGCCGAGTCCGAGTCTGAAATTGGTGAAGAAGAGTGGCCGGACGTAATTGGTGATGCCAGTGATTTGCCGATGTAACGCAAGCTGTTAGCTTGCGACTGAATTGAATAGCTCGTGCCAGTGACTCACCGCAAACTGAGAGTTTGCGTTACATGCGTTGATAATCGCGATTACTAATCAAAAGGGTGGAGTAGGCAAGACCACCACCGCCATCAATCTCGCAGCCGCGTTTGCGCGACGCGGATCAAAGACACTTCTCCTCGATCTCGATCCGCAAGCCAACAGCTCCATTTCGTTTCTCGATCCGAGGAGCATCACGCGGTCGGCCTACGAACTGATGATGGATGGGCAGGGGACTGAAGAGTCTCCCGTTTACAAATCGCCGATGGAGAACCTCGACATCATTCCGGCCCGGATTAGTTTGGCGAAGCTGGAATCAAAGATGGTCGGCGATTTTGATGCGCCGTTCCGGCTGAAGGATCGGATGGAGCCGCTGCGCAAGATATACAAGACAATCATCATCGATACGCCGCCAACGCTGGGATTGATTACCGTGAATGCGTTGGTGGCTTCGACGCACGTGCTGATTCCGATCCAATCGTCTTACTTCGCGCTGGAAGGAACGGACGATCTGCTCGAGACGATTGAGAAGGTGAAGGGAAGGCCCAACCCGAAACTGGAATTGCTCGGCGTCGTGGTGACGCTGCACGACAAGCGCACGACGCTGGGCAAAGAAGTCTTTGAACAGATTCGCCGCGTCTTTGGTGCGAAATTGTTCGAGACTGTTATTACGAAGAGTGTCCGCCTGGAAGAGTCCCCGGCTTACAAAGAATCAATCTTTACGTTCGCGCCGCAGTCGTCCGGCGCGGTGGAATACGAAAAACTTTGCAACGAGGTACTGAGCCGTGTCCAGTAGAAGAGGCTTGCCCGCAGGCTTAAGCATGCGTCACGACGCGCACTACGTCGAAGAATTGACGCAGTCAAAAACCACTCACGTCGGCCGGATGTTGCCCATCGATCAGATTGATGCGAACCCGGACCAGCCGCGCCGGGAGATCGGCGATCTGACCGAACTCACAGATTCGATTCGCGAAAAAGGCGTGCTCGAGCCGCTCCTGGTGAAACCGACGTTCGGCGGTCGCTGGACCATTATTGCCGGCGAGCGGCGCTGGCGAGCGGCGACTGCGGCTGGTTTGGTTGAAGTGCCGTGCATCGAAATGGACGTCGATGAACGCGAAGTCGCGGAAATCGCGCTCATCGAAAACATGCAGCGCAAGGACCTGACGCCCTGGGAAGAAGCCGACGGCCTGCGAGCGCTCTGCGAGCGGTTCGGCTACACCCACGAAGAGGTCGCGCGTAAGGTCGGCAAGAGCCGCAGCACCGTGACCGAGGCGTTGTCGATCGCCGCCATCCCGGAAGAGATTCGCAACATCTGTCGTGATTCGGAAATCACTTCAAAGTCGCTGCTGCTACAGATTGTCCGTCAGCCCGATGATGAATCGATGAAGGTGATGGCAGAACAGATTGCCACGGAAGGGTTGACGCGCGACGGCGCCCGCAAAGCCCGCAAGGCTTACATCGATCCCACCGGGGCGTCGGAACCTTACGTCTATCGCTTCGAAGCGCCGGACAAGGAATTCAAGGTCGAAGTGAAGTTTAAGAAGGCGAACATCTCCGCCGAAGAATTGTTTGAAGCGCTTAACGCCGCCGCCCAGAACATCGACGACGCCATCTGAACTCAGGCTTTCTTCTTTTTCTCCGCCGCAGCTTTCTTCGCCAGGGACTTGCTCCAGCGCTCCAGGGTCGGCTGAATCGGTTTGAATAGCTTGGCGCGGATCGTATGCTGCGCTTCATTCCACTGCTTTAGTTGCTTCTCAACATACGCGCGCACGGAACCTTCAATCGCGCCGCGCTTTACTGAATGGCGCAAGGTCAGATAGTAATGCTGGCCCACCAAAGAGAAGAGCACCGCCACCAGATTTCCTTTAAACGAGAGCCGGGGAATGATTCGCTTATGGAAAGGCTTGTTCGCCTGAATCAGCGGGGTCAGCGCAATTTCGAACCACGCCCCCTGATTACCCTGGCGAGGGTGATACAGACCGGGGAGGTCGGTGCCCTTGGCGGCCATGCGCGCGCGCGGCTCCGTAATTACGTCCACCAGGCGCACGCGCTCAATGCCGCGCAGGTGTTCGCGGGGCACGCTTTCCAGCGCGCTTTCAATATTGACGACGGTGTTGCGAGGGAGTTTCCCCTCGTATTGATTTTCGATTTTGATTGCCATGGGAAATATGTGCGTCAGAGACTGTAGGAGAGGGTAGACGCGAGAGTCAAACGCCGTCGGCCACAAGCCGGTAGCTGGCCGAGCCGGAAGCGCGGTCTCGCCGGGGCCTAATTCCAACCACACACGCCTGCGCAAGGAGCGAAGCCAATTCTCAACAACGCCATCGCTCCCGGGAGCCATTGCCAGTCGGGCCGACTATCCCCGAACCGACGCGCGCTCTGAGGAACTCTTATACGTCCGGATCCAAACAAGGGAAGCCCTAACAAGCAAACCCACCTCTCCCGATTCCTGAGAGTGGTTGCGTCTGATAATACATATTATGTAAGGAGGTAAGGAGGTAAGGAGGTAAGGAAACGGGGGCGTGAGGGCAACGTGGAGGGCTGCTGGGGTTGGGCTGACTGGCTTGAGCTGAGCATTTACGGGGTTTGGCAAATCGGCCGAGCCACTATATTTTTTCGAGCGCTACGCCGGCAGACTGCATTTGTCCCGCGTCTTTCTCGATCGCCGCAGCCGCATGGCTGCTGCTCACCGCTGAACGCAGCGCGACGCGGAAGATTGAGAGCGCAAACAGAATGACGACGATTATATCAATCCAGTTCGGTAAGATATTCGTTGCGCCGGCACCGTACCGACCCAGATAACCTAGTAAAACCTGACCACCGAGCCAGACCGGAATCCACCAGGTGCTTGTAATTGTTCGGTGGGCGGCGGTATTTGCGCGCCAGGCGCCGACCGCGAACAGGATAAGGCCAAGACCTATGGCACATGCCAGCTTCCAGGTGGTATCGAATCCTCCCCAGTAAATGATCAAGTTCGCGGAGCAGAACGCGGCCGGCAAGATGAGGCCCGGCATCGGCACCCGATAAGTGCGCGGCCTTTCTGGATCGATCTGGTGAAGACTCGCCAGCGCCACCGGAGCGAAGGCATACATCATCGCGGTCGCGCCGGTGATGACGTTGACCAGCGCGCTCCAACTCTTGAAGGGCCCTAACGCAATCGTCCCCACGACAGCGGCAACAATAATTGAGACGACCGGCACGCCTCTCTTATTGGTCCTGGTAAGGGCTTGCGGCAGTTCACGCTCTTCGCCCAGCGCGTACGACAGCCGGGCCGTGGTTGCGATATACACCACGCCGGTGCCCGCCGGTGAAATTACAGCATCGATAATCAGCGTCTTGGCGAGCCAACCTGCGCCGACCGCCAGCGCCAGCGTGTACCAGGCGCCATAGTCGGATGGATCGGTTCCCAACGGTTTCGACCAACCTTGGGTGATGTTCGCCGGATTCAGCCCGCCAATCATAACTACCTGTAAGAGCGAATAAATCAATGCACCGATCGCCATCGCAATGATAATTGAGCGAGACAAGTCGCGCTTGGGATTTCGGGCTTCGCCGGCAAGCTGCACGGCCTGCTCAAACCCTTGCAGCGCAAAGACGACGCCGCCCGTCAAGGCTGCGAACACTCCGTGAAAGCCGAACGGCATGAACCCGCCGCCGGCACGAAAGTTTGACGGATCGAATTGCAGCGAAGCTACGACGGCGATTGCCAACACCGGAACCGCAGTTTTCCAGATAACCACGATCACGTTGCTGTCCGACAGGAACTTTGCCCCGGCCAGATTCATCGTCGTGAATAGCAGCATCAAGATGAGCGCGATGCCGAGGCCGGTCCCATTAAGCAGCCCAGCGCTGTCGCCGACCTTATTAATCATATTGAAGTGGTGATTGACCCAACTGACGCTGTTGATATAGGTAATGACAGCCAGCACTTCGATCGGTGCGATGAAGACGGCTTGTAGCCAGCCTATCCACCCGGCGGTAAATCCGGCAATCGGTCCGTGTGAGTAATACGAGAACCTCGCCGCGCCTCCAGTCACCGGATAAGTCGCGCCCAGCTCGGCATAAGTCAAAGCCAGCAACGAAAGCATGCCGGCGGCCAGGACCCATGAAAGAATCGATGCGGGCCCGGCGACTTTTGCCGCGTTCAGTGCCCCTAAAAGCCAACCGGACCCGATAATCGAGCCCAGTGAAATAAAGGTTAGCCCGTACAAGCCGACTGACCGTTTCAATGCCGAACCTTCTTTATTACGCGCGACTTCCCTTTCGCCCATTGCGATCTGCGTCTTCAGCACTTCTTCCATGGCTCTACCAAACCTCCGACGGTCTACCGCTCTCAAACACTCAGACCCTAGGCGCGTTTCCTCTCCAGGTACATGAAAAGCTTTGATATTTGCCTGAAAAGTTTCGCGCGTCTTCCTGCGCAGACTTTTCAGAGACAGATTCGCGAATTCTTGATAGTTTGTTGACGAATCAGATGACCAACTACGAACGCGAGAGTTATCAGTCGTTTCCGGCGGGCGGTGGTTCGTATGTCTTTGGCAGGTTCAGGCTCGAGACCGAAGAACACGGTCAGACGCTTTTCGCCGATGGCCATGTCATCGCCCTGAGCACGGCCGAATCGACCATTCTTCGAGTGCTGATTGAACGCCGCGGTGAATTTGTCAGGACCGAGGATCTCCTTAAATCGATTTCACCTTCGCCGATGGCCTCTGAAAATTTAGTCCATGGCGCCGTACGTGGCCTGCGCCGCACACTTAACGATGCGGAACTGATCAAGAACGAACGATCCAGAGGCTACTCGTTCACCGGCCAGGTTGAGAAGCTCAACAATCAGATTGCTGATTCGGTCTCACTTCCAGCGGCTCCGAGCCCAATGGAAACGCCAAGTGCACATGCCGAGCCGCGAGCAAAAGCAGAAACTCCGCGCGATCCATTTGTGATCGTGGCTTTATTAGTAACGGCGCCGGTCGTTCTGCTCCCGTTCGGTTTGCTTCTCTTTGGCGGAAATTGGGAAAGCCTGCCGCGTCAGCTCGGGTTCATTCAGGCGTTAATGATTCTGGTCGCCATCGGATACGACGTTTATTTCTCCGACCCGACCACTCTCCAACAGCTTGATACCGAGACAGCTCGGGCGCGCATCGCCGTTCATCAATTACGCAGGTTCTGGAGATTGCTGCTGCTTTGCTGGTGCTGCCTGTACGTCACGCTGCCTTTCTCTCAGTGGCTGGCCCCTGCCTCTGCCGAGACAACTTCATGGCAGTGGCAGGCACTCCAGATAGTCACCACCCTGCTCAATAACTCCAGCGCCTTGATGCTGGTGCTGTGCTACGTCGTGCTGAATCGTCCGACTGTGATCCGAGTTGCCAATCAGGAGGTAGACAATACCTCGCTCATTCCGGGCTTAGCGATAGTTGGCGCGGTGGCGCTGATTGAAGTGATTTTAGTTGTCATCTGCGGGCGTCTGGACGCCTCCAGCTATTCCGCAGACGTCTTGTTTGCGTTTGATTTGCTAAGTGGCATCGGCGGCGGCATCGCCATGGCCCTTTGCATCAGCCGGCTGGATAGCAGACTTTTGGGTACGAAGGGTTCCCTGCCCGTGATTCCGGTCGTCCTTTATCTCTACGTGGTCATTCAGCCCTTTTACCCGTTGGTTAATCGCACTTTTCCCGACCGGCCGGGTCTGCATCAACACTTCGATCTCTGGATCATCCAGTTGGCATTCATGTTGAAGGCCGTCATGTACATCTATGTCACCGAGCTTTTCAAAACTCGGCGATTCCTCTTTTACATGATTCACGCGCGGCGAATTTACGAGAATGTCGAAAGCGAGTGGAGCGACTTTAAGCGCGTCTAATCACCAGATTTCCCCGATTTGCGCCGAATTTCGCTCGTCGTTGCTTGACACTCATCAAAACGGACTGCTATCGTGGCCGGTCTTTCAGTTTCCGGTTTATTCTTTCCCTATAAGCACTGAATAATCCGTATCGGAGGAGTTAAGTTGAGTAATAATCATCGTGGAGTTCTGTTTACGTCCGAGTCAGTGACCGAGGGTCATCCGGACAAGATCGCTGATCAAATTTCGGATGCCGTCCTGGACGCAACCCTCGCCGAGGACCCAACGTCCCGCGTCGCCTGCGAAACGCTTCTGACAACCGGTCTGGTAATTGTCGCCGGCGAAATCACCACTAATGCGAAAATCGATTACGCGCAAATTGCGCGCGAGACGATTCGTGAAATCGGTTACGACCGGGCGAAGTACGGCTTCGATTGCGACACTTGCGCGGTGATGTCGGCCATTCATGCACAGTCGCCGGACATCGCGATGGGCGTCGATCCCGGCGGCGCCGGCGATCAGGGTTTAATGTTCGGGTTCGCCTGTAACGAAACGCCCGAGTTGATGCCGCTGCCGATCCAGTTGGCCCATCAACTGTCGTTGAAACTTTCGGAAGTTCGCAAGAACGGCCAGCTTCCCTATCTGCGTCCCGACGGTAAATCTCAAGTTACAGTTGAATATCGCGACGGTCGCCCGTTCCGCGTCGATGCCGTCGTCATCTCGTCACAGCACGCGCCTGAGGTCGGCAACGATCAACTTCGCTCCGAGATTCGCGAGCATGTGATCAAGAGCACGGTTTCCGGCGATTTGATGGATGACAACACCAAGTATCACATCAATCCGACTGGCCGCTTTGTCACCGGTGGTCCGCAAGGCGACTCCGGATTGACCGGTCGCAAGATCATCGTCGACACCTACGGCGGTTACGCACCGCACGGCGGTGGCGCGTTCTCGGGCAAAGACCCGACGAAGGTCGACCGCTCGGCGGCTTACATGGCGCGCTACATTGCCAAGAACATCGTCGCAGCCGGTCTCGCCGACAAATGTGAAGTGCAGCTTGCTTACGCGATTGGCGTGGCCGAACCGGTTTCAGTTTACGTCGACACGCGCGGCTCGGGTCGCATCAGCGAAGCGCAGATTTCTGATCTGGTGCGCCAGCATTTCCCGCTGACGCCGAAAGAGATCATTTCGGAACTCGACCTGCGTCGTCCGGTCTACAAAGCCACCGCTGCCTATGGCCATTTCGGCCGGACCGGCGACGGTTTCACCTGGGAACGCACTGACAAGGCGGAAGCGCTGCGTGCCGCGGCTGGTGTCTAAGTTTTCTCTAGTCCAGCCCTCACGGCTGGGTTTAGATTTTCAAGGTAAGGTCAGAAGCCTCCTTAAGGAGGCTTTTGACATGAAAAGCATCGAAATATTCCCAGCTATGAATGGCTGGGCTAATAGAAAAGGAACCTAAATGAGTACAGCAAAGCCTGGGATTGAACACGACATAAAAGATATTGGGCTGGCACCCGCCGGCAAGAAGCGAATCGACTGGGCCGAACGCGAAATGCCCGTGCTGCGGCTAATCCGCGAGCGCTTCGGCAACGAAAAGCCCTTGCAAGGCGTGCGGCTCGTCGCTTGCGCCCACATCACGACTGAGACCGCAAACCTCGCGCGCGCCCTGCAAGCCGGCGGCGCCGAGGCTTTGCTCATCGCTTCGAATCCCCTTTCGACTCAGGACGACGTGGCTGCCTGCCTCGTGGCTGATTACGGCATGCCGGTTTTCGCGATCAAAGGTGAATCAACCGACACCTATCGCCGCCACGTCCAGACCGCGCTCGAGTTTGGTCCCGATATCATCATCGATGACGGTTCCGACGTCGTGGCTACGATGATTAAGGAAAAGCCGGAACTCAAAAACAAGATCATCGGCACCACCGAAGAAACCACCACCGGCATCGTCCGCCTGGAAGCGATGGCGAAAGGTGGCGTGCTTACCTTCCCGTCCATTGCGGTCAACAATGCGCAGACGAAACACTTCTTCGACAATCGTTACGGCACCGGGCAGTCCACGCTCGACGGTGTGATTCGCGCCACGAACATTCTGCTGGCCGGCCGCACGCTCGTCGTTGTCGGCTACGGCTGGTGCGGTAAAGGTGTCGCGCTCCGCGGTCGCGGCATGGGCGCGAACGTCGTCGTCACTGAAGTCGATCCAATTAAGGCAGTCGAAGCCGTCATGGACGGTTTCCGCGTTATGCCGATGTCAGCAGCGGCAGCCGTCGGCGACATCTTCATCACCGTTACGGGAAACCGTCACGTCATCGATCGCGAACACTTCGCCAAGATGAAGGACGGCGCGATCGTGGCAAACAGCGGTCACTTCGATCTTGAATTAAATCTGGTTGCGCTACGCGAACTTTCGGAGGAGCCCACCGATATTCGCCCGTTCGTCCAGGAATATAAGAAGAAGGACGGTGCCCGCGTGATCGTCCTCGGTGAAGGCCGCTTGATTAATCTGGCCGCCGCTGAAGGTCACCCGGCCAGCGTGATGGATATGAGCTTCGCCAATCAGGCCCTGTCAGTTGAATACCTGGTGAAGAACAAAGGCAAGCTCGATCCGGGCGTGCACCTGCTGCCGCCGGAAGTCGATCAGGAAATTGCCAGTCTGAAATTGAAAGCGCTCGGCATCAACATCGACACTCTCACGCCGGAGATGATCGAATACATGACGAGCTGGGAGACCGGCACGTAACGCAGACTGTCAGTTTGCGTCCGCAAGTTAACAACTTGCGCTACCTCAGAGCCGCGGAGGATCCTCTCTGCGGCTCTTTTGTTTTTAGAATCACCCTTGCGGCACAATGAAAGCCCTGGGCAGTACGAGCCGTAATGCGAAAGACCTGCTTCTGCTCCTGATTCTTATACGCGTTATACTGTTCTCCTGATGTTGAAGGGGGAACGGACTTCACGCAGTCCAAAATGGTTCAGCTTCCAGGTTAGTGCCCGCCGTATCTTTAACCGCATCCCGATCACCGAAAATCAGAAAATCTTTCTGCTGACTATAATCATCGGCGCTGTATGCGGCCTCGCCGCCGTCTGTTTTCATCTGCTGCTCGATTATCTTCAGGAACACATCATCTATCGCGCGGCGACGATTCCACATTGGTGGATTCCCCTGCTGCTCTTCATTCCGGCGATGGGCGGATTAATTTCCGGCGCCGGTCTTTACTTCTACGCGCCGCGCGCACGCGGCAGCGGCATCCCCCAGGTGAAGACTGCTTTCTATCTGGAAGGCGGCCGCATTCCCGCGCGGGTTATCTGGAGCAAGATGTTTCTCTCGGCCTTCAACATCGGCACCGGCGCCAGTCTCGGCCGCGAAGGTCCCACGGTACAGATTTGCGCCGCGATTGCGTCGGTGCTGGGTCGCGTCTTCGCGATTTCGCGCAAGCGTCTGCAGAGTTTGATTCCCGTGGGCGCAGCGGCCGGGTTGGCGGCCGCCTTCAATACGCCGATTGCTGCGGTCACCTTCACGCTCGAAGAAATCCTCGGCCAGACCTCCAGCCGCCCGCTCGGCTCAATCGTGATCGCGGCCGTCATAGCCGCGGTGATCGAGCGCGCAATTCTCGGTGAACATGCGCTTTTCAATGTGCCGGCGTATCGCCTTAATCGGCCGGTAGAATTGATCTTCTACGCTGTGCTCGGCTTGTGCGCCGGTCTCGCGGCCGTTGTCTTTAACGAAAGCCTGCTGCGGCTCCGCGCCTTCTTTAAAAAACAGCGCCTCATCCCGCAATGGGCCACGCCCGGCGTGGGCGGTTTGATTCTAGGTGGTGTCGGCATCGTCGCGCTCCATGTCACCGGCTCGTCGAGCACCTTCGGCGTTGGTTATGGACAACTCGGCATTGTTTTACAGACAACTCTGCCGCTGAAGATTCTGATTGTTTTGGGCACGGCGAAACTCATCGGCACCGTCGTTTCATATTCTTCCGGCTCGTCCGGTGGCATTTTTGGCCCATCGCTTTACATCGGCGGCATGCTGGGTGGAGCAGTAGGCCTGGCGGCCCAACACCTCGGCAGTTCCGCCACCGAGCCGGGCGCCTTCGCGCTCGTCGGCATGGGCGCAGTCTTCGCCGGCATCGTGCGCGCGCCGGTGACCTCAATCATCATCATCTTCGAAATGACCGACAACTATTCGATCATTCTTCCGCTCATGATTGCCAACATCACCAGTTACCTGGTTGCGTATGAACTTTCGCCGACGCCGATTTACGACGCGCTGCTGGCACAGGACGGCATTCACATTCCTCATGAACAGCGGCACGCACTCAAGCAATTGCCGGTGAGCAGCGCGATGACTTCGTCCGTGCAGTCTCGCGATGCAGATGAAACGGTCGCGCAGGCCTTTGCCCAATTAGAAGCCTTGCCGGAACACTTCCACGCATACCCGGTGATAGATATCGACGCGCGGCTCATCGGCATTTGCACCTTCAACGATCTAAAGCGCGCCCTCTCAGCCAACAAATCTGATCACCGCCTGCGTGAAATTACACGCCGGCAGGTCGAGACGATCTCGCCGGGTGACACACTCGACGCCGCTCTGGTGAAAATGGGCAAAAGGGGAATCTCGCAATTACCGGTAATGGACGAGGATGGCGCCCGGCCCGTCGGCATCATCACCATGCAGGACATCGCCCGCAAGTTGGCAGTTGAGAGTGAGGTGACGGAGTAAGGAGGATCATTCTACAGCTGCCCCGGTTACCTCTCTGACCTAACGACGTTCGCACCAAGCCTCACTAATAAGGCTTCCATTCTATGTACCCTTTGTTCACCCAGCCGTGAACGGCTGGGCTAGAGAAAGCGGGAGGGGCTACGGACAATTCAGCTCTCTCGTCTTGCACTAAACCTCAAATTGCGCTAAACGAGCACGCGGCTCGCGACCAAATCATGAGAGTTAGAACCCTGCACAAGGTCATCGGAATCATTTTGCTCCTGCCTTTCTTAGCCTGGGCGGCGACTGGTTTCGTCTTTTTTCTGAAGCCCGGATACGCCGGTGCCTACGAAATCTTAGCGCCCCGGACCTACCCTCTCGACAAAGCGGCTTCCACTACTCCCGAAGCCGGCTGGCTTGAATATCGCTATGTCAAGACGGTCTTGGGTGAACATCTCATCGTGCGCACCGAAAAAGGCTGGGGCCAACTGAACCCGTCCGATAAGCAGCCGAAGACCCCACCCACGCGCGCCGAGCTCGAACTCTTATTGAAGGATGCGTTCACCGCGAACCCTTCGAGGTATGGAGAAATAACTGATATCTCGGGAACAACTGCGAGGACCAGCACCGGCATAGAGCTCACGATTGATTGGAACAGACTGACATTACAACAGCACGGCCGAGACACCGACCGCATCGATCTGCTTTACCGGATTCATTACCTGCAATGGACCGGCGTAAAGAGCATCGATAGGGTCCTGGGGTTCACCGGTCTCTCGCTGGTAATCGTGTTGACCGTGTTGGGCGCCTGGCTGGCAATCCGACGCCGTTAGATGTCGTGGATCAAAACGCGGAACCGGCGCAGTAACCCGGCGATCCTACGGCCTCATTCCCTTTTCAGAACGCCTTCACCCGTCTTTACAAGCCTTCACCTTCCCTTGAAAGGCCTTTCTAAACGCTCATCAGCCTTTTCTAACGCGTTAGAAGCCTTGTCTAAAGCTTTGGTGGAACCTTCTAAGACTCCATTAGGCTTTTATGACGCCTTGGAAAGCCCAGACATTGCAATAATAAGCCGGTACCACTCCCTGACAACTCGTGCTTCCTGAAGAATTCGCTTGCCTTAGCGCGAAATAGTGCTACTATCCGCGCATTCTCAGCCCCGCTTCGGCTTTATCCAACTCTGTACCCCGGAGGTACCTCAGAAATGCCAGTTCCTACAAAGAAAATCCGCGAACGCGTGACCCAGATGAACGATGCTTGGGCGCAAGGCGCGGCAACCGCCGCTTTTGGCGGCATCACCCGAACCCAATTCGACACCAAGATCAAAGCGGCCGCCGCTGCCGATCAGGAAATCGAAGAGATGGAAGCGGCGATCACTCTGAAGAAGCAGGCCCGCGATAGTCTCTATGCTGCTCTTTATGACGACTCAGTAAAGATCATAGCCAGTGTTAAGACTGATCCCGGCTTCGGCGACGATCACCCACTGGTGGACGCCATGGGCTTCGTACGCGATTCACAACGCAAGAGTGGATTGACACGGAAGAAAGAACCGAAGCCGACGACTTAGTCGGGAAGATAATTTGAACCTGTCTCACTTCGCCTCACGGATTGCCTAACGCTTTAAGAACTGCCAAGGAGTCCGGCGAGCCAAGATTTCGTGTGCGTTAAAGGGAACCGTAAAAGGAACTCGCGGCTACGGCGATAATGGTCTAATCGATTGACAATACCTGTCTTTCGAAAAGTTCTGTAATTAGACTGCGAAGCTGCGTTCGGGGTATCTGATTAGTCCGTAGTTCAAGGTCAAGCTCGACTGGTCCTTCCGTGGATCGGATATCAGGGTACGCGCTAATCCATCTAACGCGTCGCACGTGGAAAGCTAAATCACCATATTTCAACCAGTCTCCAGTAGCTAGTCGCACCGCCGTCCCATACATTCTCCCAGTTACTTTTTGCTTTCCCTCAATGCAATTGACACCCTCTATGAAAGTCACTGTGATCTTAATGCCGACCAGGTCTTTCAAGAGTATTTGGAGCAGAGCCTTTTCAACCAATGGAAGCGTCTTATCAGCAGGAAAAGGATCGAGATCGATTCTTAGCTTGTCATCTGCAGTAAACGCAACGCCAAAGATAATCAGCTGGATGGGTGATACATCGAATTCAATAT
>JADMIO010848944.1_pt1 | contig 44501 bp, 46 predicted proteins | sample 8958161 | NCBI WGS metagenome assembly JADMIO01 (sample SAMN16585339, study PRJNA669376) | soil metagenome | isolation source: Crop rotation soil | place: USA: Cullars Rotation, Alabama | collected 2011
CTTTCCCGGGGAGTTTCAATCGCTCCTGAAGCAAGCGCGCCTGCGTACCTTTTCCGGCACCAGGCGCACCCATCAAGACTATGATTTTCGCCATAACGGATTTTCAAATGCCATTGCCAATTTCGGAGTCACTCGTAAACTGGCAATTGGAGTTGGCAACGAAAACTTGTCAGGCCCGTCGTCCGCGGAGTCGTCCTCCGCCTCCCAGGAATCCTTCGTAGTTGCGCATGACCAACTGGGCCTCAATTTGCGCCACAGTATCCATAGCCACACCCACCAGAATCAGCAGTGAGGTACCGCCAAAGTAAAACTGGTAACCCAAGCCAGTCGGAATCCAGGACAATCCGGGCGTACTACTGACGAACTGATCGAGCCAGGCGCCAATCAATGGCAAACGCGCTACCTTAAAACCGCTCAACATAAACTGCGGCAGAAACGCGACCAGCGCGAGGTAAACAGCGCCGACCACAGTTAATCGCGTCAGGATGCTGTTCAAGTACTCGGCCGTCGCCCTTCCGGGACGAATGCCGGGCATGAAGCCGCCGTGCTTGCGCAGGTTGTCAGCTACTTCTTCAACGTTAAAAACAATCGAAACGTAGAAGAAGGTAAAGAAAACGATCAGCGTCAGAAAGATCAATTCGTAGTAGGGATCGCTCGCGTGAAAATTTTGGAAAAATGTCCAAACTTTTCCCCAAGTTGTAGTGTTCAACTTCGACGGATCCGGAGGAAAGGCCGCAAACAAACTCTGCGGCATCGATAGCACCGACGACGCAAAGATCACCGGAATCACGCCGCCCATGTTGATCTTCAAGGGCATGGTGGTCTGCTGACCGCCAACCAGCTGGCGGCCGACGTGGCGCTTCGCATAGCTCACCGGAACCTTGCGCCGCGCCGCTTCCACAAAAACGATGAAGGCAATGATCGCGATTATTCCAATTAACATTCCAAACACGCCGAGGATAGCGAGCGTGTCGCCGCCGCGTAGACGTTCTGAAACCTGGACCACCCCACGGGGCAAGCCAATGACGATGCCCGCGAAAATCAACAGCGAAATACCATTGCCGACGCCGCGTTCGGTGATTTGTTCACCCAGCCACATCACGAAGATTGTGCCAGTGGTCAACGTAAGCACAATCGTCAGCAGAAATCCCCAGGTGTTGGGGCCAACACCGTTCACCTGCAACCAGTGCGCGACGAATGACGTTTGGATCGCAGCCAGTAACACAGTGAGGTAACGAGTCCACTGGTTAATCTTCTGGCGACCGATCTCACCTTCTTCCTGTAGTTTCTTGAGGGCCGGATAAACGACCGTCATCAGCTGCAAAATAATCGAGGCAGTGATGTAAGGGGTAACGCCGAGTGCGAAGATCGAAATCGTGCGGAAGTTTCCACCGGAGAAAAGGTCGAGCACGCCCAACAGCGTGCCGGCAACGTCATGCCAGACCTGATCCAGTCGGTCTTTATTGATCCCGGGAGAGCCGACGTGCGCACCCAGCCGGTAAACGGCCAGCATGCCAAGCGTAAACAAAATGCGCCGGCGTAGATCCGGCACATTGAACATATTGCGAACTGCGGCAAAAAACTTTTCCATTTAGCGACCTCTTCGCCTGTGCTTCTCCGCTCGGGCTACTTGCCAATTTCGGTGACCGCGCCGCCGGCCTTTTCAATCTTTTCGCGCGCGCTCTTGGTGAAACGATGTGCGGAGATGCGCAAAGGCTTCGATAACTCTCCACTGCCAAGCACTACCACGTCGTGTTTTGCTTTCTTGATGATGCCACGATCGTGCAAAACTTCCGGAGTGATCTCGGCGTTCGCGTCAAAGCTTCGCTCGAGCGCAGCCAGGCTCACTTCCAGCCAGCGCTTTTTAAAGATGTTGGTGAAACCGCGCTTCGGCAAACGACGATGCAATGGCATCTGGCCGCCTTCAAAGCCGATTTTGGCTGAGTAACCGGAGCGAGACTTTTGTCCCTTCTCACCGCGGGACGACGTCTTTCCCATACCGGAACCAGGTCCGCGACCAACGCGCTTCTTTTTGTGTATCGAACCCTTGGTGGGCTTCAGATTATTTAAACTTAAGACCATGTCTGTTGACCTTTGTACTTATTCTACGATACGCAGCAGGTGTGGAATCTTCGCTACCGCGCCTCTCATCGAGTCGTTGTCAGGGCGCTCTACGATCTGATTCAGTTTGGTCAAACCCAGGCTGCGCACCATTTGCTTATGAGTTTTCGGAGCGGCGATAAAGCTGCGAAAGTACTGAATCCGAATTGTGCCACCCGCCGCCGTCTTCGGTTTAGCGCTCTTCGGCTTAGCACTCTTGCTTTTTTCCTTTGCGGCTTCGCTGTTTGCTTTTCTCGGCATAATCACTCAACTCTCAATCGCAATCACAATTTACGATTCACGATTTACTATTTACTAGATTTCTTCCACCTGTTTGCCACGCAAACGGGCCAACTCGATCGGGTCCTTCATTCGCAACAGCGCGTCGAAGGTCGCGCGCACTACGTTGTGCGGATTGGTCGAGCCTAAAACTTTGGTGCGAACATCGTGCACGCCGACCGCCTGCATGACCGCGCGAACTGCGCCACCAGCAATCACGCCCGTTCCTTCAGAAGCCGGTTTCACTAACACACGGCCAGCGCCAAACTTTCCAATAAGTTCATGCGGCAGGGTGTTTTGAATCAACGGCACCCGAATTAGATTCTTTTTAGCAGCCTCGACAGCCTTTTTGATGGCAAGCGGAACTTCTCGTGCCTTGCCAGTGCCGAACCCAACGTGACCGCCTTCGTCGCCAACTACGACCAGCGCGGCAAACGACATGTTCTTGCCGCCCTTCACTACCTTAGTGACGCGGTTGATTGAAATAACTTGATCCTTGAGATCGAGGCCCTGGGCCGGTATGCGTTGCTTAGGTTGTCTCATTGCTTCTCTTTAGCTTTCTTACGCGGCTTCGCTTCCGCTTTTACTTCTGGTTCTGGCGCAGCGTCGCCGCCTTCCTGCGCTACTGCTTCGTTCTTGTTTAGCCCCGCCTCACGCGCGGCATCTGTTAAAGCTTTCACGCGCCCGTGGTACAGATAACCACCGCGATCGAAAACGACGCTCTCAATTCCTTTTGCGAGAGCCCGCTCGGCAATCGTCTTGCCGACCAGACGCGCAGCGGCCAGATTTCCGCCAGTTGATCCGCGCAGATCCTTTTCGGTGGTTGACGCCGAAACGATGGTGCGACCTGCCTGATCGTCAACCACTTGCGCGTAGATGTGGTTCAGACTGCGGTACACGGCCAAACGCGGTCGTTCGGTGTTTCCTCTAACTTTGCGGCGAATTCGTTTGTGAATCGCCGTTCTCACTGTCGCTCTACTAGTGTTTGCCATTGCCTTAGTGAATAGTGAATCGTAAATCGTGAATAGTTAAAGCAGCTTAAGTGTTACCCTTTGCCGCTCGCCATGATTGCTTCCTTCGTAAATCGCAGTACTTCTAGTTACTATTTACGATTTACTATTTCCCGGTTTTGCCAGGCTTCAACTTAATCGGTACGTCCGCGTAACGAATGCCCTTGCCCTTATAAGCGTCGGGTTTGCGCAGCTTGTGCATTTCAGCCGCCACCTGTCCCAACTTCTGCTTATCGATGCTGGTCAGTGTCAGCGTCGTTTGATACTGCTGAATGCTGCCCTTGGTCGTCATACGTTCTGCCTTCGCCTCAACTCCTTCGGGCAAAGGAAACTCAATCGGGTGCGAGTAGCCAAGCGAGAACACGATTCGTTTCGCCTGGACATCAGCCTTGTAACCGACGCCGACGACGTCCATCTGCTTCGAGAACCCCTGCGTGACCCCGACCACTGCGTTGTTAGCCAACGCGCGCGCCAGTCCATGCACCGCCGCCTGATCGTTTGACGATCTTTCGGCGCGCAGTTCATCGCCTTCGACTTTGAAAGTGATGCCCTTCGGAATCGGAGTCTTCAGGCTGCCTTTTGGGCCCTTAACTTCGAGCGACTCGTCGCCTACCGTCACCGAAACGCCTTTCGGGAGTGTGATAACTTTTTTGCCAATCCGCGACATAAATAAACCTCAGTTATAAGTGAAAGGTGAAAAGTGAAAGGTTGGAAGCACTTAGCGCATCACCATAATCTCTTCGCTTTTACTCTTCACTTTTCACTTTTCACCTTTCACTCGCTTAATAAATCTGTGCTAACAGTTCGCCGCCGATGTTTTCACGGCGAGCGGTCTTGCCACTCATCAAACCCCGCGACGTGGAAACGATGTTCACACCGTAGCCACCAAGCACTTTTGGAATTTCGGTTGAGCCGACGTATACGCGACGACCGGGCCGGGAAATTCTTTCCAGATGCGTGATGGAAGACGCACCGCGTGCGTCGTAACGCAGGAAGATGCGAATGGTGCGCTTCAGCCCTTCGCCCTTCAGGACGAAATTATTGATGTAGCCTTCTTCTTTCAGAATACGGGCAATCTCGAGTTTAAGCTTCGAAGCCGGAATATCCGCGCGGGAGTGCTTCGCCGCAATCGCATTGCGGATTCGCGTCAACATATCGGCGATAGGATCAGTCATCTATAAAACTCCAAAGTGATAAGTGATAGGTGAAAAGTGATAAGTTAAAGCAACTGCTTTTCACTCTTCACTTTTCACTCTTCACTTGTTTACCAACTAGATTTAACGACGCCAGGGATCTGCCCCTCGAGCGCCAATTGACGAAAACAGATGCGGCACAAGCTAAACTTCCTCAAGTAGCCGCGCGGACGTCCACAACGCTTACAGCGCGTGTAGGACCTGACCGAGAACTTCGGTCGACGCTGAGATTTCGCAATCAATGATTTCTTAGCCATATAACTCCAGAGGTCAGCGATCAGGATCAGAGGTCAGCAGGTCGGATTCCGACCTCTGATCTCTGACTTCTGATCTCTTCATTGTCTAAAGGGCATTCCCAGCCCTTTCAAAAGCGCACGAGCCTGTTCGTCGTTTCGTGCGGTGGTGATGATCGAAATATTCATGCCGCGCAACTTGTCGACCTTGTTGAAGTCGATTTCCGGAAAAATCAGCTGCTCGCGCACCCCGATCGTGTAGTTACCGCGACCGTCGAAAGCCTTCGGCGACACACCACGGAAATCTCTAACACGCGGCAGAGCAATCGACATCAGGCGGTCTAAAAATTCATACATACGATCACCGCGCAGCGTCACAGTTACCCCGATCGGCATTCCCTGGCGCAGTTTGAACGAAGCGATTGACTTCTTCGCCTTGGTGACGACCGGCTTCTGGCCGGTGATGGCGCGCAACTCGTCCGCGGCCGTATCGAGAATCTTGGCATTGGCAATTGCTTCACCCATGCCCATGTTCAAGACCACTTTTTCGACTCGGGGAATCGCCATCGGGTTCTCGATGCCAAACTCTTTGGCGATCGCCGGCGCGATGTCCTTTGTGTAACGTTCTTTTAACCTTGCTGCCATCTCTAAGCCTCGTGAATAGTAAATCGTAAATAGTAAATAGTTGCTTGCCGTTCCAGGTTCTTATTAATCGCAAATCGGTAAGTCTATTTACGATTTACGATTCACTATTTACTCGTCCTCATTTCTCTAACGAATGCCCGCTGCTGGCCGCGACGCGAATCTTTGAACCGTCGCCCTCGATCTGATATCTCACCCGCGTCGGGTCGCCAGACTGCGGATCGATCAATTGCACGTTGGAAACATCGATAAAAGCTTCCTTCTCGATGATGCCGCCAGCGCGGTTGGCCTGGGGGTTGGCTCGTTGGTGACGCTTGATGACACCGACGCCTTCAACTTTTACTTTGTGATCGGCCGGTGCTACTTCCAGCACACGACCACGCTTGCCCTTGTCGCGTCCGGCAATAATCACAACCTGATCGTTCTTTCTAATCTTCGAGCGTTTTGTTCCCGCCATAACTTTTAGATAACCTCCGGCGCCAGCGACACAATTTTCATGAAGTTCTTGTCGCGCAGTTCCCGCGCCACTGGACCGAAAACGCGCGTACCAATTGGAGTGCCATCCTCCTTGATCAGCACCGCAGCATTCTGATCGAAGCGGATGTAGGTACCATCTTTGCGCCGCACTTCCTTACGCGTGCGCACGATCACCGCGTCTTGCACGGTGCCCTTCTTGATGGTGCCATCCGGCGACGCTTCTTTGACGGCCACTTTAATCCGGTCGCCAAGGCTGGCGATCTTTCCCGTTGATCCGCCAATCGGCATGATCATCTCTACGCGTCTTGCGCCTGAATTGTCGGCAACCTCTAAAGAGGTCTGCATCTGAATCATGATCTCACCTCGTGAATCGTAATTCGTGAATCGTAAATAGTGTTTGGTCTAGTTACGATTTACGGTTCACTATTTACTGCTACTTCGCTGCCTTCTGCACAATCTCAATCACGCGCCAGCGCTTTCTTGCTGACATCGGTCGCGTTTCAACAATGCGAACCTTGTCGCCAACGGTTGCGCCCAGTTCATCGTGAGCCATGAAGCTCGACGTGCGCCGGACATAACGACGATATTTGCCGTGCTTAACTAAACGATCGACGCGAACCACGACGGTTTTCTGCATCTTGTCTGAAGTGACCGCGCCAACTTTTTGCGAACGGTGCGCGCGTTTAGTGGTGGTTGCTTCGGCCGCTTTACCGTCTCCGGTCTCGGCAACATTTGCTTCTGCTTGATTCTCTTCTGCCATCTCTTTACTCAAGTGCCGGGCCTGGCCGGCGGTTCGAACTTATAGCGCCCTAGTTATTTGTTTCCGGCTGGCGCTGTCTGGTAAGCGTGTTCAAACGCGCCAGTGATTTCTTCTCCTGGCGAATGCGCTTGACTGCATCAACCTCGCCGAGCGCGAGCTTAAACTTCAAACGGAACAGCGACTCTTTCAAGCGCGCAGTTTCTGCACGCAGTTCTTCGTCGGAAAGGTCGAGATATTTGTCCAATTCTTCGCGGCGTCTCATTAGATTGCGCCCCCCTCTTGTCCGGCGCGCGTAACAAATTTGGTTTTGATCGGAAGCTTCTGGGCGGCCAAACGCATCGCGTCGCGTGCTGTCTTTTCATCGACGCCTTCGATCTCGTAAAGAATGCGGCCTGGCTTAACCACTGCCACCCAGTACTCCGGCGCGCCCTTGCCCTTGCCCATACGTGTTTCCGCTGGCTTCTTCGTGACCGGCTTATCAGGAAACATTCGAATCCAGATCTTGCCGCCGCGCTTGATATGGCGAGTCATTGCAATACGGGCCGCTTCAATCTGACGATCGGTAATCCAGGCCGGTTCCAGGCACTTCAATCCATATTCACCGAAGCTGATTAGGCTGCCACGAGTGGCGACGCCAGTCATGCGTCCGCGCATCTGCTTACGGTGCTTAACTTTCTTTGGCATCAACATAATTAGATTCCTCGTAAATCGTGAATAGTAAATAGAGTCGATTTACTATTTACGATTTACTATTCACTTCTTTCGCCCCTCGGCATGCGACCTTCAGCTCCAGCTTCGCGCTCGCGACGCGTGCGTGGACGGCGCTCGCGCTCACCGACGCGCGTTTCATTAATCGGATCGGAGCCAGTGCCACGCGCCATCGCTGCCTTCGCGTCGAGAATCTCGCCGCGATAAATCCAAACTTTCACGCCGATCTGACCGAACGTGGTACGTGCTTCGGCAAGGCCGTAGTCAACGTCTGCGCGCAAAGTATGCAGCGGTAATTGGCCTTGCAGGTGCCACTCGCTGCGCGCGATTTCAGCGCCATTCAAGCGACCGCTGACTTTCACCTTGATTCCCTGCGCCCCAAACCGCAGCGACTCTTCCACTGCCTTTCTCATTGCCCGGCGAAACGCGATGCGCTTCTCGAGCTGGGCCGCAATCTTCTCAGCCTGAAGCTGCGCGTTTAGTTCAGGCTTATGAATCTCCTGAATCGAAACCAAAACTTCGCGCCCGGTCTTCGTTGACAAGTCTGACTTGAGCTTGTCGATCTCAGCACCCTTGCGGCCGATGATGATTCCGGGCCGCGAAGTATAGATGATGATCTTCAAGCGGTTGGCAGCGCGTTCGATATCAACGTGGGAAACGCCGGCGCCGGCAAAACGCTGTTTCAGATCTCGCTTGAGCTTGAGATCTTCCAGCAGGAACTCGCCATACTGCTTCTTGGCGAACCAATGCGAGTGCCAGTCTTTGTTGTAGCCGAGGCGAAATCCGTATGGATGAACTTTCTGACCCACAATCTTCTCCAGTGTTAATTAGTCGTTCTTCTTTTTCGTGGCGCGCTTCGTCGACTTCTTCTCGGTCGGCTCGCTCACGGTTTCAGGTGCAGCCGGTTTTGCCGCTCGCTTGGTGCGTGGCGCTGCTGCTGCGCCGCCGCGTTTCCGCGTCTTGCTTTCCGCCAACTTGGCCGGCTTCGCTGCTATGTCTTTGCTTCCCTTGCCTTGTGCGTTCGGATCCGGACGCTCGTCGTTCGAGAGCATGATTGTCACGTGACAGAAGTGACGCTGTTCCCGGTACGCACGGCCTTGTGGCGCCGGTCGCACACGACGACGGTTCTTCGTTGGTCCACGGTCCACGTACGCCGTCTTCACCCACAGGTCATCCGGATCAATTGCCACGTTCGCCTTCTCCGCCGCCTCGTTGGCATTGGCGATGGCGGAACGCATGCACTTTTCCACCAGGTTTGAAGCTCGCTTGGTGGAAAAACGCAGGATGGCGAGGGCCTGATTAACGTCCTTGCCGCGAATCATATCGACTACGAGCCGCGCTTTTTGCGCTGACCCGCGAAGATACTTTGCACTTGCTATCGCTTCCATCTCTAACCTCGTAAATCGTAAATAGTAAATCGTGAATAGAGGTCTAAGCACCCCCTTCTGTCGTCAATCGCTCTATTTACTATTCACGATTGACGATTTACTTATTTGGCCGCCGGCGGCGCGGCCGCTACTTTTGTTGCCTTCTCGACTTTGGTGCCCGAGTGACCTTTGAAGGTTCGGGTCGGCGCAAACTCACCCAGCTTATGGCCCACCATATTTTCCGTAACGTAAATCGGCAGATGGCGTTTGCCGTTGTGGACGCCGAAGGTCAAACCAACCATGTCAGGAGAAATGGTCGAACGTCGCGACCAGGTTTTGATCACCGGCGGGCGATTGCCGCTCGCGCGAATGCGATCAACTGCCTGCTGGATGCTCTTGTCGATGAAAGGTCCTTTTTTAACTGATCTCGCCATGGAATTCTCCGGTCGTGCTTTTTGGTCTTTGGTCTTTGGTCTTAGGTCTTTGAAAAACTGTCTTGGTAAAGCGTTGCGGTCTTTTCAAAGGCCAAAGACCTAAGACCAAAGACCATTTAAACCATCTTTTACTTAGTTCTACGGTCTTTCAAAATCATCCGCTGCGTTCGCTTATTACTTCTCGTTTTGTAACCGCGAGTGGGTTGCCCCCACGGGGTCACAGGATTACGACCACCCGAAGTTTTTCCTTCACCACCGCCGTGCGGGTGGTCCACCGGGTTCATGGCAACGCCACGGACCTGGGGTCGCAAACCTTTCCAACGCGATCTGCCTGCCTTACCAAACGAAACGTTCTCGTGCTCGATGTTACCGACCTGGCCAATCGTGGCGCGGCAAACAAGCGGTACTCGTCTCACTTCACCCGAAGGCATACGCAGCTGAGCATAATCACCTTCTTTGGCGACGAGCTGCGCGAACGCACCAGCCGAGCGCGCCATCTGACCGCCTTTACCAGGACGCAGTTCAATGTTGTGAATCTGCGTGCCGAGGGGGATATTGATCAGCGGCAAGGTATTGCCCGGCAGAATGTCGGCTTCCGAGCCACTCATGATCGTCTTACCGACTTCCATGCCGTTGGGCGCGATGATGTAGCGCTTCTCGCCGTCGAGATAAGTAATCAAGGCGATGTGCGCCGAGCGATTCGGATCGTATTCAATCTGCGTAACACGACCGGCTACACCTTCCTTGTCGCGCTTGAAATCGATCACGCGATAGAAACGCTTGTGACCACCGCCACGACGACGCATGGTAATACGCCCGTCGTTATTGCGACCGGAGATCCGCTTCTTTGGTTCAAGCAGCGACTTTTCTGGAATCGCGCCAACCGTCAACTCATCTCGCGTGAGATAAGTTTGATAGCGACGTGCTGGTGATGTTGGGGTTAGCTTCTTTATTCCCATGGCTAAACTAAGTTCTAAGTTTCAAGTTTCAAGTTCCAAGTTCGACTTTCAGGTAACTTGAAACCTGAAACTCGAAACTTGAAACTAAATTGATTCGCCGTAGTCGACCGGCTTCTCGCCCTGCTTCAAAGTTACGTATGCTTTCTTCCAGGAAGGCTTGCGGCCTTCGAAACGCCCGCGACGCGCTAACTTGCCTTCGAAGTTGATCGTGCGCACTTGAGCAACCTTCACCTGAAATATCGACTCCACTGCCGACTTAATCTCCGGCTTAGTGGCGCGACGATCCACCCGAAAGGTCAACAACTGTCGCGTGTCTTGCGTTTCTTCTTTCGCCACCAGGGCTTTTTCCGTGATTACTGGCGACTTGATGATGTCCCAAACTGTTCTCATTATTCAGTCGCCTCCCGGCCCTTCGTTTTCGTCGATTTTTTCGCGGCCGTCTTCTTGGCAGTCTTCGTTGCTGCCGGCTTGCGCGTGCGCTTTGGTTTGGCAACTTCCTCGGTTGCGGACTCCCCAGCTTCACCGTTTGCCGCCGCGGTTTCTTTCCGCGCGCCCAGCAATTCCTCGAGTTCCTTCACCGCAGCTTCGGAAATGATCAACTGCTCGTGATACAGCAAGTCGTAGATGTTCAACCCGAAACTGTTGACGACCTTGGCGCTCTGCACGTTGCGTGTGGAAAGAATCAGGTTGTCGTTTTCCAACGAATCCACGATCAACGTTTTGCCTTCAGAGCCCAGTTTCTTTAACGAGCTGACGAACTCTTTTGTCTTTGGTTTGTCCAACGACCAGCCGTCAACCAAAGTAACTTTACCTTCGCGCACGCGAGCTGAAAGCGCTGAACGCAACGCACCCTGACGCATTTTGCGCGGCATGTTATAGGACCAGTCGCGTGGCTGCGGTCCGTGCACGTTGCCGCCGCCTTTCCAGAGTGGCGAACGCAACGAAGCGATGCGCGCGCGTCCGGTGCCCTTCTGTTTCCAAAGCTTACGACCTGCACCCGACACGTCGCCGCGCGTTTTCGTCGCTGACGTGCCCTGCCGCGCATTCGCCATGTAGTTGCGAACGGCCGCGTGAATCAGGCCTTCGTTGAGCGGCGCGCCGAACACTGCGTCCGACAATTCAAGCTCGCCAACTTCCTCGTTTTTTAAATTGCGCACCTTAACGGTAGGCATAATCAACTCCCAGCAGTTTCAAGTTTCAGGTTTCAAGTTCAAGGTTTCGCTAACCGCTCTTGAAACTTGAAACTCGGAACTTGAAACTATTTTTTCTTTGCAGCCTTCTTAACTACCACCACGCTGCCGTTCGCACCGGGCACCGCGCCGCGAATCATCAGCAAATTGTTTTCAGCGTCGACGCGCGCGATAGTCAAACCCTTGATTGTCACGCGAGCATCACCCATGTGACCCGATGAGCGCGTGCCCTTGATAACGCGTGACGGATACGCTGACGCGCCGATCGAACCGGGCGCGCGTACGTTCATCGAACCATGCGACTCGGGACCGCGATTGAAGTGGTGACGTTTGATAGTGCCGGCGAAACCGCGGCCTTTCGACTTACCCACCACGTCAACTACATCGCCATCAGCAAACTGATCGACGAGAATCTTGTCGCCCACATTCAATTCGCTCGAACCATCAAGACGAAACTCTTTCAGGATGCGAGTTGGGGGGATTCCGCCGCCGGTCTTTTCGAAGTGTCCACGCATTGGACGCGTGACGTTCTTCAACTTCAGCGGCCGTTCGTCAACCAGACCAACCTGAACGGCGTCGTATCCATCAGCGCCGCCGGCAGACTTCTTTTGCACCACGACGCATGGCCCGGCTTTGATGACGGTGACTGGTGTGACCATGCCGTCCGCAGCAAAAATCTGGGTCATGCCGATTTTTCTTCCGATGATTCCGTTAATCATTGTCGATTTCCAATTGCCAATTTCCGATTTGAAGATCGGTAATCGATCCTTTAGCGATGCCTTTCTCCTTGCCCAATGCCTAATCGGCAATTGGCAATTGGAAATCGGCAATCCCCTTACTGTCTGCCGAAAGCCTTAATCTCGACGTCGACGCCGGCGGGCAGATCGAGCTTCATCAACGCGTCAACTGTTTGCGGAGTCGGATCAAGAATGTCCATCAAACGTTTGTGCGTCCTGATCTCAAACTGCTCACGCGACTTCTTGTCAACGTGTGGCGACCGCAGCACTGTCCACTTGTTCTTGACGGTGGGCAATGGAATTGGCCCCGCTACGCGCGCACCGGTGCGTTTCGCAGTCTCAACGATTTCCGCTGTGGACTGGTCCAACACACGGTGGTCGTAGGCTTTCAGTCTGATTCTTATCTTTTCGTTCAGCATGTTTTAGCTCTCAGCAATCAGCAATCAGCAGTCAGCAAGTCCGCGCCAGCTTTTGCTGACCGCTGATTGCTGATTGCTTACTGCTATTCAACAACTTCCGAAACCGTGCCGGCTCCCACCGTGCGGCCACCTTCACGAATAGCGAAGCGCAGTCCCTTCTCCATCGCGATCGGCGCAATCAACTCGATCTCCATCGCCACGTTGTCGCCCGGCATCACCATCTCCACTCCCTGCGGCAGGTGCGCCACTCCCGTCACGTCCGTGGTGCGGAAGTAGAACTGCGGCCGATACCCGGTGAAGAACGGTGTGTGCCGTCCCCCTTCTTCTTTCGTCAGCACATACGCTTCGGCCTTGAACTTCGTGTGCGGCGTGATCGAGCCCGGCTTCGCGATCACCTGGCCCCGCTCAATGTCCTTCCGCTCTACGCCGCGCAACAACAAACCTACGTTGTCCCCCGCCCGGCCTTCGTCCAGCAACTTCTTGAACATCTCCACGCCCGTCACCACCGTCTTCAGCGTCGGCCGGATCCCAACGATCTCGACGTTCTCGTTCACCTTCACTATCCCGCGCTCCACTCGGCCCGTGGCCACCGTGCCGCGTCCCTGAATCGTGAAGATGTCTTCCACCGGCATCAAAAACGGCTTCTCGACGTCCCGGGCCGGCGTCGGGATGTAGCTGTCCACCGCTGCCATCAGTTCTTCTACCGTCTTTTCCCATTCCGCCACGCCGTCCAGCGCCTTCAACGCCGAAACCTTCACTACCGGTATGTCGTCACCCGGAAACTCATAGGCGCTCAACAGCTCCCGTACTTCCAGTTCCACCAGCTCCAGCAGTTCCGCATCGTCGACTGCATCCACCTTGTTCAGGGCCACTACCATCGCCGGTACCCCCACCTGGCGGGCCAGCAGAATGTGTTCGCGCGTCTGCGGCATCGGGCCGTCAGTCGCAGCGACGACGAGGATCGCCCCGTCCATCTGCGCCGCCCCCGTGATCATGTTCTTCACGTAGTCGGCGTGCCCCGGACAGTCAACGTGCGCGTAGTGCCGGTTCGCCGTCTCATACTCCACGTGCGCCGTCGCGATCGTGATCCCGCGGGCCTTCTCTTCCGGCGCTTTGTCGATCTGATCAAACGCCACAAACTGCACTTTCGGATTGTTCTTCCCCAGCACCTTCGTGATCGCTGCCGTCAAGGTCGTCTTGCCATGATCCACGTGCCCGATCGTTCCGATGTTCACGTGCGGCTTGCTTCGGTCAAATTTTTCTTTGGACATTCTTAATTGGCCTCTTTAATAAACTGCAGATTACCAACCAGCACTTAGCATTCTGGAGCCCGCGATGAGATTTGAACTCATGACCTCCTCCTTACCAAGGAGGCGCTCTACCCCTGAGCTACGCGGGCTAACTCAAGGATGAAGGCTGAGGGATGAAGGATTGAAAACTTTGATCGCCAAAAACTTACTTCATCCTTCCGCCTTCATCCTTCAGCCTTGCTCTTGGAGCGGGCGACGAGACTCGAACTCGCGACCCTCAGCTTGGAAGGCTGATGCTCTACCAACTGAGCTACACCCGCCCGTTTTAAGGATGAAGGCTGAGGGATGAAGGATGAAATCAAAAATTGCACGCGTTCATCCTTCATCCTTCCGCCTTCATCCCTACCTTCCTGGTGCAGGGGGTAGGATTCGAACCTACGTAGGGCGTTAGCCCGCCGGGTTTACAGCCCGGTGCCATTAACCACTCGACCACCCCTGCCTAATTGCCAAGTGCTTAGTGGAGCCGGCGAAGGGACTTGAACCCCCGACCCTCTGATTACAAATCAGATGCTCTACCAACTGAGCTACGCCGGCTCGCTATAGAGTGCAAATAGCGCATTCCGACAAAATGCGGATACTAACAATCCGCATGGCAAAACGCAAGTCGCACTCAGGATTGCAGATATCTTAACACTAAGACTTGAAATTTCACGTCGTGAGCGGCGCGCAAAACTTCAATCAGAAGAGGAATTAATCGACGTTTGACGTCAATTTCTAGTCGCGTAAGGCGGTCGCACGCCCGGTTTCAGTCGACCTTGCCGGCTGCGTTCGGGAAACAACATTCTGGTAAAACGATCTGAAGTACCCGTACATTGAAAGACAGGCTGAAATCACAACCAACCAGAGCATGGCGCGGCCTGCCGTATATAAAAGGACTTGCCAATCGCTCGACGTCACGTCTCCGGGGCCAAATAAATGCTGCCAGGCCGTACGCAACTCCGGAACAGTCCAAAATTCAATGGCTGGGAAGGGCTGACCAAAGTTCCCCACCGGCGGCTTGCCCGCGACGCTGGCAACAATTAATAGCGCCACAGCCAGAACCTGCATCCCCATTTTGAACTTGCCCATCTTCGATGCGGAGATCACAACGCCGTCGGTCGCTGCAATCGAACGCAACCCTGTCACTGCAAACTCACGCCCGATAATGATCACGACGGCCCACGCCGGTGCTAGTTGATTTTCCACCAGCGAAATGAGTGCAGCCGAAATGAGAAGTTTGTCGGCGATTGGATCCAGCAATTGCCCAAGTCGGGTGACCTGGTTACGACTGCGCGCGAAATGGCCATCGAGGTAATCGGTCAATGCCGCGCCCAGAAACAGTGCAACGCCGAGAATGTGTCGCGGTAGACCAAACCAACTTTCCGAAAACGGAGTGAGAAGGACCACCACGAGCAACGGCACGATGAAGATCCGGAGCAAAGTCAGGGCGTTTGGCAGATTCACGCTCGGCATTCTAACTTTGATTGCTGGTGAAGACTATGTCGGCAGGAACGAAGCGCCGAAAAGCATTTCGCGGTGTGTTTGCCGAAGTGGCGCAAGCATGGTTAAAATGGCTGGTTCGCTACTGTCTGATATTCGCTACCGTAGCGCTCAAGTTGAGGTTCGCCAGTCCTTCTACACATGGGAATTGATCGCATCACAGTCCGAGGCGCGCGCCAGCACAACCTCAAAAACATCAATGTAGACATTCCCCGCGACCAATTCACAGTCATAACCGGACTATCCGGTTCAGGCAAATCATCACTCGCTTTTGACACCATCTACGCCGAAGGACAACGACGCTACGTCGAATCACTTTCGGCCTACGCGCGTCAATTCCTCGATCAACTCGAGAAGCCTGATGTCGATTCAGTCGATGGTCTATCCCCCGCAATTTCCATCGAACAAAAAACTGTTTCCCGCAGTCCGCGCTCAACAGTAGGCACGGTAACTGAAATCTACGACTACATGCGCCTGTTGTTTTCGTCGATTGGGCTACCCCACTGCCACAAGTGCGGCGCCGCAATTACTCGCCAGAGTGTCGAACAAATCGTTCAGAACGTCCTCGGATTAATTGAGGGTGAACGCGTGATGATTCTCGCTCCGATCGTGCGTGGTCGAAAGGGCGAGTTTAAGAAAGAGCTGGAAAAACTTGCGAAAGAAGGATTTTTGCGGGCCCGGGTTGATAACGAACTGTTGTCTCTCGACGAGGAAATTCGCCTGGACAAGCGACGCAATCACACAATTGAAGCGGTCGTTGATCGTCTTCTGATTAAGCCTGGTATTAAGGAGCGGCTAACGGAATCAGTGCGTACCGCGTTGAAACTTACTGGCGGCGCAGTGCTTGTTTCGGTGGTGGACGGTGAAGAAAAACTTTACTCCGAAAGAATGGCATGTGTGATCTGCGGCATCAACGTGCCTCCGCTTGAACCGCGCTCGTTCTCTTTTAACTCAGCCTACGGCGCCTGCAAACGATGTCACGGATTGGGAACAGTCCTGGAAATCGATCCATCGAAACTCATTCCCGATGCAAACGTCGCCGCCGACAAACTGATCTTCATGGGCCCGGTTGATCGTCAGGGCTCCGCCTACTTAAAGAGTGCACTCGCTGCCGTTTCCAAACATTTGAATGCGGATCTGAAAGTGCCGTTCGCGAAACTTCCCAAAGAAGTTGTCGATGGTTTCTTCCACGGAGTCAGCGGACAGTTAACTTTCCGCCAGGGCCTCTACACGTACCAAAATCCATGGAAGGGCGCGTTGCGCTGGCTGCGCGATCGCCTCAACGAGTCACCAACTGAGAAAGTACGCATCACACTGGAAGAACTTGTTTCACCTTCCGCATGTCCCGATTGCAAAGGACGCCGGCTGCGTTCTGATTCACTGGCAGTAAAGATTGGCGGTCGCGGCATCGCTGAATACACGGCGCTTCCGATTGCCGATGCAGTTTCCGCGTTTGAGACGGTGAAGTTGAACCAGCGCGAAGACCTCATTGCCGGTCAAATTCTTCGCGAGATCAAAAATCGTTTGCGCTTTCTCGACAGTGTGGGGCTTGGCTACTTAACTCTCGATCGTGCTTCGTCAACACTATCTGGAGGTGAAGGCCAACGCATTCGTCTCGCCACACAGATCGGCTCGCAACTACGAGGCGTTCTTTACGTGCTCGATGAACCGTCGATCGGATTACACCCCCGCGACAATCAAAAGCTGCTCGACACACTGTCAGCACTGCGCGACCTCGGAAACACGGTCCTCGTCGTCGAGCACGACGAGGAAACGATCCGGCGTGCTGACTATGTCGTCGACCTGGGACCAGGCGCGGGCGCACACGGCGGCGAACTCGTTGCGATTGGCACCGCAGCAGAAGTCGCAAACAATCCTGAATCAATCACCGGTCTTTACATCAGCGGCTCACGCAAGATTGAAGTGCCAACGCAACGACGCGCGGCGAATGGAAAGAGCCTGACGGTCCGCGGGGCGCGCGCGAACAACCTGAAAGACATCGATGTGACGTTCCCGCTCGGTTTGTTAACAGTGATTACCGGTGTGTCCGGTTCGGGCAAATCAACACTGGTCGGTGACATTCTTTATCCCTCCCTCGCGCGGCACCTGTATGGTTCGCTCGTCGAAGCTGGCGCACACAATGCGATTGAAGGCCTTGAAAACGTTGACAAAGTGATTGAGATCGATCAGTCACCAATCGGTCGTACGCCGCGATCAAATCCGGCAACGTACACCGGTTTGTTCACACCACTGCGTGAGCTCTACGCGATGCTGCCCGAATCACGCGAGCGGGGCTACAAGCCAGGGAGATTTTCATTCAACGTCAAAGGCGGTCGCTGCGAAGGTTGCGAAGGCGATGGCATGAAACGCATCGAAATGAACTTCCTGCCGGATGTGTATGTGCTTTGTGACGTTTGCCGTGGCGCCCGCTACAACCGTGAGACGCTTTCAGTGAAGTACAAAGGCAAGTCGATTGCTGAACTGCTAGACACAACTGTCGAGGAAGCGTTGCCACTGCTCGAAAACTTGCCGCAGATTCAACAAAAACTACAGACACTGCTCGACGTTGGTCTTGGTTATCTGAAGCTGGGCCAGTCGGCGACGACACTTTCCGGCGGCGAGGCGCAACGTATTAAGTTAGCAAAAGAGCTTTCCAAACGCGCGACCGGACGCACTGTTTACATGCTCGATGAACCGACGACAGGGTTGCACTTCGCGGATGTTCACAAACTTCTCGACGTGCTACAGCGTTTGGTTTCGATGGGAAATACCATCATTGTTATCGAACACAACCTCGACGTGATCAAGTCAGCTGACTACATCATCGACCTGGGTCCAGAAGGCGGCGAACAAGGTGGACGTGTGGTCGCTGCGGGCACACCTGAAGAAGTCGCACGTTCACGCCGATCGCACACGGGACAAGTCCTGCGCCCGCTGTTGAATGGTCGTCTCACCGCGAATGGCAACGGAAATGGTCGCCAAACAAAGATCGCCTGAGATATACTCCCGCCGGCTTAAGTTCACTACCAAAATCCGAACGTGCGAAGCAGAACGATCCCCAGCGTTTTCTTAGCCTGCGGCGCCTTTCTCTTGGCGTCCTTCACTACCGCTCACGCGCTCGACCGTCCCACTTCGGAAAAGCAAACCGATCGAGAACCGAGACAAAATCTTGTCATTAAGTTACAGCCCCGACCCGACTTCCCTGAGGAACTCCGCAAACTAAGGGTCGACCAAAAGATCGACGTCACCGTTACCTTGCGCTCGGTCTTCAGGTCAACTGGCCAGGTCGTCGACATAAAGTTTTTCGGCATCACCCCATCGGATCTTCCGGAAGATCTCATCGATAATTTAGTGAACCGCTGCAAAGCGGCCGCCCGGAAAATTAAATTCGAACCCGCTATGAGAAATGGCCGCTATGTTTCAATGTCGGTCGAGCTGCATTACAACTTTCGCGTTGAATAACACCCATTCAGCTTGAGACTGGACCGATTGCCTGCGGTATACTCCGTCAGGCTACGCCGGACGTTGGTCCGTCAAATTCCTTTTTTACTACTAGCTGCCGGAAATTCTTCAAAACGAGCGAGGTTAGACAGAACAGACGTGTCGATCTACGAAGACAAGCTGCAACCGATTAGCCTTGAAAAGGTTTCGACTTACCCGCTCGCGTCGCGCCCGAGCAAAGTCTCACTTGAAGACTTCGGCAAACCGTTCGCTCCAAACACCTCGTTAAAGAGTTACCTCGCTAGTCTTCCAAATATTTTGGCCGTGCAGAGCTTGCGTCAACTTGCGGCCCGTATGCGGCGCGCACGTGACTTGAAAAAGCCCATCATTTGGGGAATAGGTGGGCACGTAATCAAAACTGGTCTTGGGCCTATCATAATTGACCTAATGGCCGAGGGTTTTGTCACGGCGATCGCCGGCAACGGCTCCGTACTGGTCCACGATGCCGAAACCGCGATCGCGGGTTCAACTTCGGAAGATGTTGATGCAACGTTGGCCGAAGGCGCGTTTGGTGGCGCTGAAGAAACTGGAAGGCTCTTGAACCAAGCGTCGCGTGACGGAGCGCAAGATAAAATCGGTTTGGGCGAAGCGACCGGCCGCGCGCTACTTGCGCTTCATCCAAAGCATGCAGACTATTCGTTGCTCTGCAGTAGCTACCTTGCGAAAACACCTTTCACTGCCCACCTAACCATCGGCGGCGACATCGGACATTTTCACCCTGAGGCCGATGGCGGCGCACTCGGAGCGACGACTCATACTGACTTTCGTTTGTTAGCGGAACTTGTAAGACGCATGGATGGTGGGGGCGTTTATCTGAACATTGGGTCCGCGGTGACGTTGCCGGAGGTTTTCCTCAAGGCGGTGACGCTGGTGCGCAACCTTGGCCATCCACTAAGTGAGATCACCACGGCGAATTTCGACTTCATCCAATCCTATCGACCACAAACAAATGTAGTACGCCGTCCCACCGCAAACGGCGCGGGCCAGGGCTTCTCAATCACCGGGCACCATGAATTGACCATTCCCCTGCTCGCCGCCGAACTCAAGTGCGGCTCATAACGGTTATAACCTTCGGTCGATGTGCGTAACGGCTCTGCCCTCTGATCTGCGGAAGGTCTCTGACCTTCCGTACAAGTTCAGTTATGTATGATCCCGGCTACGCCCCGAACATTCCTTACCTCCGGAGGCACAGCCCTAAGAACAAATCAAAAACCAATTTTCGAAAGGTCAAAGTCCTTCCGCATATCGGAGGGCAGGGCCTAAGTTGACAGTCCCTTACCGGTCAGACTATTCTCTTACCCTGAAATTGAAAACGATTTTCAATTTCAGACAATTGCTCGCCGAAATTTAGCCCCCGGGATAGAAGGATCCTTTTATGTCTCCGCATGTAGTGGCCAAAAGTTTTCTCGTTGTTTTGCTGTGTCTCACCTGCGGCACGAGCGGGGTCTCTGGGTGTTCGTCAGAAGGCGAGTTTCGGCAAAATATCCTCCAGGGACGCGTGCTCGACCAAAACCGTGAACCTCTCGCTGATGCAAATATTCTTGTAATAAGAGGCGACGGCTCCCCGCTGGCTACGGCAACGACGAATCAGGACGGGGAGTTCTCGTTCCCGCTAAAGCCCGGTGAGTATCTGATTAAGATTTCTCTAACTGGTTTTGCCGATACCGTTCAAACAATTCGCGTCGGACAAACTGGAGTAACGTCGCTGGAGATCGTTTTGCAGATTGCGGGACTCTCGGGAACTGTAACAATCGTCGATGTCGACCGTTATCAGACAGAATCGATCTCGAGTGCCACCAAAACGCTGACACCGTTGCGCGATACGCCCCAATCAATCGCCGTTGTCACCAAAGACCAGATCAAGGACCAGTCGCTACAGAGTATCAGCGACGTAGTCAACTACATTCCGGGAATTTCTGCGCACCAGGGTGAGAACAATCGCGATCAGCTAATCATGCGCGGCAATAGTTCCAGCGCTGACTTCTACCTAAATGGCGTGCGCGATGACGTTCAATACTATCGCGACCTTTACAACGTCGACCGCATAGAGGCGTTGAAAGGACCAAACGCAATGATCTTTGGACGTGGAGGCGGGGGTGGCGTCATTAACCGCGTGACCAAGGAAGCGGTTTTTGCTCCGTTTCGCGAGTTCACTTTTCAGGGCGGCTCGTATCGCAACCGGCGCATCACTGCCGATGTCTCACAACCACTCAACGACAAAGTCGCGTTTCGCCTAAATGGCATTTACGAAAACTCCGACAGTTTCCGACGCTTCGTTGGTCTCGAGCGTTACGGAATAAATCCTACGCTGAGCATCGCGGCCAGCACTGACACACACGTCAATATTAACTACGAATACTTTCATGACGGCCGGACTGCCGATCGCGGCATTCCGTCGTTTCAGAACCGACCCATTGACGTTCCAGTGTCCACTTTTTTTGGTGATCCGAACCTCAGCCGTGTACGAGCCGATGTTCATCTCCTGTCAGGTTTGTTTGAGCATCAATTCGGCCGGTTTAATCTGCGCAATCGCACCCAATTTGGTCATTACAATCGCTTCTATCAAAATTTCGTTCCTGGTGCAGTGACGGCCGACAAGACCAAAGATTCAATCTCCAGCTACAACAACGCCACGACGCGCAACAACATCTTCAGTCAAACCGATCTGACGTTCGCGTTATGGACCGGGAAAGTGAAACACTCTTTGCTGGCAGGTACCGAGATTGGTCACCAACTGACAGACAATTTCCGCAACACCGGGTTCTTTAACAACACGACGACTGCCATTCTCGTCCCGATCAGCGACCCAATTGTCCGCGTACCTGTCACCTACAGGCAAAGTGCCACAGACGCCGACAATCATGTGACGACAAGTCTCGCGGCCGGCTACGTTCAGGATCAAATCGAATTGTCGCGGTTTGTGCAGGTGGTCACTGGAGTGCGGTTCGATTACTTCGATTTGAAGTTTCACAACAATCGGAACAACGACAATCTCCGTCGCATCGATCAACTTTGGTCACCGCGCGCTGGTGTAGTTGTAAAACCGATCACCACCCTCTCACTCTACGGAAACTACAGTATCGCTTACTTGCCAAGTTCCGGAGACCAGTTCTCTTCCCTGACCACCATCACACAACAAGCGAAGCCTGAAAAATTTACGAACTATGAGATTGGCTTGAAGTGGGATGTGCGACCGCGTTTGAATTTAACGACCGCAATATACCGTCAGGACCGAACTAACACGCGCGCAACCGATCCACTAAATCCCACTGCTATTGTGCAAACGGGCAGTCAACGGACCAACGGTTTTGAAGTGAGTTTGAACGGCAGCATTACGCGTCGTTGGCGCGTGGTAGGTGGTTACGCGCATCAGGACGCATTCATCACCAGTGCAACCACGGCCGCGCCGAAGGGCGCGCAAGTAGCGCAGGTGCCTCACAACACATTTTCGTTATGGAACAACTACCAGGTATCGCGCAAGCTCGGCGCCGGGTTAGGCTTAATTCACCGCAGTGACATGTTCGCGGCGATCGATAACACAGTGGTGCTGCCGGGCTATAACCGCGTTGATGCCGCCGTGTTCTATTCGTTCAACGAAAGTTGGAAACTTCAAGCAAATCTCCAAAACCTTTTCGACACGAAATATTATGCTAACGCCGACAACAACAATAATATTTCGCCGGGAAGTTCGCGGGCGGCGCGCGTCGCGCTAACCTGGAGATTCTAGATACGCGTAAATAGTGAATCGTAAATGGTGAATGGTAAATCGTGAATTGTAAATAGCTTTCTCCGCGGAGAAGCTCTATTTACGATTTACGATTCACGATTCGGGATTTACAACGTTGCGTGTTCGTCGTCGCCGTTGGCGTTTTCGATGATGGATTGGCAGGCAGCGTCGTAACGCGCGGTGGGTAGGGCTTCCAGGCGACGCTCCTCGATAGGTTTTTCGCAGCGAGCGCATACACCATAAGAACCTTCCTTGATTCTCAGCAACGCTTGATCGATATCAGCAATCATCTGCGATCCCCGCTCGCCGAGTCGCAGTGCAATTTCTTTGTTGACGTCGATCAAAGATAAGTCGACCGGGTCTTTCGCCCCGTCATCAGATAATTCAAGCGCTGCCGCTTGTTCAGTGCGGACATGCTCGGTGTGTTGGCGCAGTTGTCCGATAAGAAGGTCGCGGAAATGTTCTAATTTGGCAGAATCCATCAAGATTTCTAACCCCACGCTCGTAATTAAGGATTGGGAGTGGCCGCAAGTATAACACAGCGACCGGCGTTCGCTTGGCCACCTAAGGTTGTAAATAGTGAATCGTAAATCGTAAATAGATGTCTTGCGAAGCATGTTCTATTTACGATTCACGATTCACTATTCACGCGGCTTACGCTTTTGGGTGCGCTTTATCGTAAACCTGAATCAATTTTTCCATCGAAACGTGAGTGTATACCTGCGTGGTTGAGAGACGCGCGTGGCCCAGTAGTTCCTGAATGTCACGCAAGTCGGCGCCGCTGTCCAGCAAGTGTGTAGCGAAGGAGTGTCGCAGCGCGTGGGGACTGATGTCGAATCGTCCAGAACACATGCGGATGTATTTTTCCACCATTCTGCCCACCGAACGCGTCGTGATGCGAGTGCCCTGATAATTTAGAAAGAGCGCTTCGGGCTCACGGTCAGAAACCTGCGCCGCTTCCAAAAAACCGTCACGCACTTCCAGATAAGCCTTCAATGCGTCCAGTGCCGGCTCACCAAACGGAACGATCCGCTCTTTGCGACGTTTGCCGGTGACACGAATCAGCCGGTTGCGAAAATCGATATGACCAACGTTAAGTTTGGTTAACTCCGCAACACGAACTCCAGTCGCATACATCAATTCCAACATCGCGCGATCACGCTTGCCCAGATCAGTTTCGCTGTCAGGACTCTCGACAAACTTTACCGCCTCCTCAATCGACAAATGTTTCGGTAGTTTCTTTTCCAAACGCGGAGTCGCTACCAGCTTGGCTGGATTCATCTCCAGCAAACCTTCGCGCACCAGAAACTGGAAAAACGTACGCAGCGCCGCCAGCTTTCGCGCAATCGAGGTTTTCTTTTTCTGTTCGGAATGAAGTGTCGCCAACCACTCGCGTATTGTGATGTGATCGATCGCAGCTAACGCGGGTTCTGTTCTCTTCCCCGTAGTCGGATGCGCCGGCGCCAGGTAGTCGTGAAATTGTCCGAGGTCGCTCTGGTAATTGCGAAGGGTATGCTCGCTGACGTTTCGCTCGTAGCGCAGGTGTTCGAGAAACTGAGTTACGAACTGCTCCATAAGGCTCGACGAAGTACGCTTGCCCGTTATTGCTCCGGCTTCGGTTTAATGTACCGCATCGTCACGAAATCAGTGTAGATATATTTCTCATGACATTCATTACAACGTGAGGCCCTGCCAATCTCTAAAATCTTCTTCGCGGTGCCATCAACTATGAAGTATTCCCAATCTCGACTCGCAGGATTGAAGCCCTTGTGCCTTTTGATCATCACCGTCAGCAGTTCGGGTTCGATGGCGGTAGAGCTCAGCAATTTCTCTTTTACGATGATTGAGCCTTCCGGAAACAGAGGGTGGTCTTGCTTCATCGCGCCGGCGCCCTTGTCGTTTACGTAAACCGATGCCCATCTGCTCTCATGAGGATTTGCCGGGAATGCCGCGGCACAGGCGGCGGCAGCCATTGGATCCATCAAGACCGGAGTCGTGTTAACGAGCGTCCACGTTCGATACGGTTTGATTTGTTTGAGTAATGACTCGGTATCTCTCGCAGCGGAAACAATGATCAATCCGCCAAAGACGATCACGGCCAGAGTCAGCAGCAAAATTTTTCGCATGGCATTCACCATCCGTTGGCGACGAAGTTCGCTCCCCGGGGAGAATAATATCCGCGACGCGCGCGTATGCGCACATCCTTTCGGGTACGCACTTTCAAATCGATAGTATGGAAACGTCCGTCGCGTTGTTCTTCGCCTGGGTAATAACTCAACACATACTGATGCGCGAGGTCGGCGGCGATTTGCACGAAAGCCTCGTTGAGTTCAGTCATTGTTTTGGGAATGTAAACGGCGCCACCGGTTTGACCTGACAATTGTTCCATCCGGCGTTCGGCTGCAAGCGCGCGAACGTTTGCACCTTCATACAGTCCGGTTTGGACGATAAAAATCTGGCAATCGTCGGCCAACACTTTCTTGATTACCGTTTCAAACTCACTGTTGCGGCTGGTGGTCTCGATGCCATCGGAGACGATCACCAGCACGCGGCGGCCGGCAATCGGACGAAGATACGTCGCGGCATCGATAATTGCGTCAAACAACGATGTCGATCCTTCGGGCTTGGCGAAACTGTCGATGGTCCGTTCCAACAAGCCAATGTCACTCGTCAAGGGCTGTGCGAGGTAACTTTCCGACTCCACTGAATAAATCGCTGCTTCGTCTCCCGGTCGCATCACCTGGCGGAAGAAATGTCTCGCCGCCTGTTTTTCAAACTCTCGCGCGTAGTCGAGACTGCCACTGTTGTCAAAAAGCATCGCGAGCCGCACATTCGTCGCGCTGCGCGTCATCTCGCTGATGTTGCGCAATTCGCCATCGACGCGTAACTCGAAATCTTCAAGTTTCAATCCCGTGACGGCGAATCCTTTTTGGTCAACTATTGAGGCGGGAATCGGCACGAGGTTGGACGACACCCGAATCGTGTCATTGTCATCAACATCGTCGGTGTTTTTCTGCGCCTCGTTCGATTTTGATTGACCCGAGGTTTGGACTGCGGGCGCGGGACGATCCGGGCCACTTAATGTGCCCGACGGCTTGGATTTGGGTGGCGTCGTTTTAGGTGGTTTGTCCTTAATGCGTCCTGATTGCGCTGAAACGGAGAACACGACGACAAAAACTAGGAGGAATGGCAGCAACTTCGCGGTCGAAAGGTAATTTAAGTTCAACCTGCGACCTGATATGCCGGGGTTTCGTCGCGAATTTCCTGAAGCCAAATGTCCCATTCCTTTAAGGCCAGCTCTACCTGATAACTATGTCTGTCTCGCTTCTTACGCAAACGCTTGCGATCTTGGTCGGGCAGCGGTTCCAACAGTGCAAAAGTGATGTTTACCGGCTGGAAGTTTTTAGTCTCGGTTCGGGAAACGTACCGCGCAAGCGCTCCGGTCGCACTTAGATGCGGTGCGGTGATGCTGCTCTTTCCCAGGGCAAGGCGCGCGGCGTTTTGTCCGGCCAGCCATCCCATCGCTACCGATTCGACGTAGCCTTCAACGCCCGTAATCTGCCCCGCAAAGAAAACTTTCGGGCGAGTGCGCATCTGCATTGTTTCAGAAAGCACGCGCGGCGAACAGATGTAGGTGTTGCGATGAATTTGTCCAAACTGAAGAAACTCGGCCCGCTCCATTCCCGGAATTAGCCGCAACACTCTCGCCTGTTCGCCGTAACGTAGATGATTCTGGAAGCCCACCAGGCTGTATGGGGAAAGCATTAAATTTTCCTGCCGCAATTGTACTGCAGCGTAGGGCTCGCGATTGGTACGTGGATCTATCAAACCAACCGGCTTCATCGGTCCGAACCGGAGTGTATCGACGCCGCGTCTGGCGAGTTCTTCAATCGGCAAACACGACTCAAACCACCGCGTTTCCTCAAAACGCTGCAGCGGAACACTCTTCGCCGTAACTAGTTCGTTGTAAAAGTTCGCGTACTGTTCGGGATCGAACGGGCAATTGAGATAGTCGTCGCCACCTTTCCCATAACGCGCTGCCGGAAATGCGATGGAACGGTCGATGGAATCGGCCGCGACGATCGGCGCGATCGCGTCGTAGAAGTAAAGTTGATCGCTACCCGTAAGTTTCATGATCTCGTGCGTCAAAGCGTCTGACGACAGCGGGCCAGTGGCGATGATCGAAATTTCGTCGTCCGGGATTGCCTTTACCTCTTCGCGGACCAGCTCAATGTTTGGATCATGTTCGATCCGTTCGGTTACCAGTGCCGCGAATCGTTCGCGATCGACCGCAAGCGCAGCCCCGGCAGGCACGCGTGTGTCCCTCGCACATCTCATCACCAGCGAATTGGCCCGGCGGAGTTCTTCCTTCAAAAGAAATGGTGCGCTGCCAACTTCGTCCGATTTCAATGAGTTGGAACAAACGATTTCGGCGAGCCTGTCTGTGCGGTGCGCCGGAGTTTGTGTTACCGGGCGCATTTCAAACAGTCGTACCTGCGCGCCTACTCGTGACGCTTGCCACGCGGCTTCGACGCCCGCTAACCCACCACCAATAATATTTACCTTAGCCATTAAGCCTGTACTGAGGGTGACGAGTCAGCGTCGTCACGTGTCCATCTGTTAACGATTTGACGCACCAAACTCACCTCTTCGTCTACTCAAATGCCATCGTAACCCAGGTAAAGCCTTTTTGCGCTTTGGCACAGCGGATGCGAAAGAAGGGGCATGATTGAATTGCGAGAAAGAGGGATATACAGGGCGCCCACGGGCGAGAAGTTGGTTGCCAGTCGGGAAAGAAAAACCACATCAGACGGTCATCAGATTTTGTCGCAACTGGGCAGCCGGTTGTCTTGTTTCCTTTTTGGCAGGTACGAGTGGGCGTTCCACGGCATGCCCGAATATGAGCTGGCTAAGACCGGCGACCTGCTGCCGCTAAACGAGCACGCGAGCTTCAATTCCGACGAATTGATCGACACCGGCGCCACAGCTGGCGCGCACTGAAGCGGCGACCACATCACCCTCGCTAAGGCTTCTTTTCTGGTGTCGCGTCCGGTTTTGGCGCATCCAGTTTGTAGTCACCAACGTCGCCGGAGAAATGCTTGTAGTCACTCCATTCGATCGTTTGGTTATAGTCGCCACCGCCAAACAAAAGCACCTTCACTGAAAGATTGATTTGCGCAGTACGCGGCAGCCAAATCCCTTCGATCATGCGCGTTTGTTCCATTACAAACGCAGCGCCCGGACGCAGGTTAACCAACAAGCCACCAGCCATTTTGAAACCTTCGGCTAATCGTGCCTCAAGTCGCATAACCTGTTTGTCCACCGGATCAATCCAGGCTACACCGACAAGTTTCGAAATCAAATCTTCTTCGCGATTGCTGGGCTTGAAGCCAGGCCGCGGGCGAAAGTCGAATACGACTGCATCGCGATCGCGAAAGCGCTCGATCCGTGGAGACACAAACTCGTGGATTTTTAGAAACTGAGAAATCTCAACGTCGTCATCAGTATCTTCTTCTTTGCCACCGTTCGCGCGCTTCCTTTGCCGTTCGGCCTTGTCCTTCTGAGCGCGTTGCGCATCCTTTTCTTTGTCGCGTTCCGCTTTTGCAAATTCTTCCTCTACTCGCTTTTGTTCTTTCGCGGCTCTTTCGCCTTCGAGGACGACACCATTCTCGCTGATCAACTTCATGACGGGCCCACGATTAGCGATAGGAAAAACCTCGTAGACTTTCACCGTCTCCTTCTTAAGTTCTCCCTTGCTGTTTATCTCGCGCGCTGTTTCTTTCTGAATGAAAGAATACTCAGTCACGCGTTGTTCCAGTTGGTCCTGATTACGCGCCACCTCCCGCAATAACGAAACTACGTCCAGGTTTTCGGCGGCCTTTGGTGGATCGAAACCAATGTCTGCGATCCCCGAATTGTAGGTTGCGCGCTGAAGTAAGAATGTGAGTTCCCCGGTGCCGCCGTTATCGATGAACACCCGATGTGGCTCGAGAATATTGCCCTCAGTCCGGTAGTCTTCGAACCGCGTTGTGATTTTGCGCGCGTCGTCTTCAATGCCCGTGAGGAGTTTCGTGCTGGTGTTGAATAAGTATCGCAGGCGCGCGCCACTGCGCAGTGAAAACTCAACGACATAAACCGGCACGCCGAAGAACGACTTCGTGGACGCAACTCGCGAAAGCACGTTGTGCTTCTTGACATCGACGAGGCGACTCGCGTCGAGCAACCCTTGCAATCTCGCCGCAGCTGCTTCGGCATCGGTCAGCGTGTGCAGCTTGCCATCGAGTCCGCGGGTCCACGCCGATCGCGGATTGGCGGCCGAAACAACCTGGCCATTGCCAAAACTCAGTTCTGTTCTCACGGAGCCTGGCGCCTTCAACTGCGTTTTCGCCAAACCCATGGGCTGGTCCTTGAGTCGAATTTCCCATTCGTAACTCGCATCGCGTAAAGTGGCGACCCGCTTCTTGCCACCGACCGTTTTTAAATGCCCTTCAATGACTTTCTCAGCCGAAGGTAACTTGACCAGCTTCTGTGCCTTCAGCATGGAAGGACCGCAGAAGAGCGCAATAACCAGACACCATGCGACACGTGGAGCCTGGTGCGTCGCTAGTCTGAAGAACCGGTCGGGTCTTCCTTTCATCGTTTCTTCTTTGCAGCCTCGCCAGACTTCCTGGTTATCTTCTTCGGCCCGGTCGTTTTCTTGGAAGATTTTTTCGTTGAGGTCTTGAGGCCAGCTTTCTTGCGTTTTTGCTCGACTTTTCGATGGGCTGCGGCCGTAATCGCCGCCACTTGTTCGGCCCGGCTCAAGGTCTTGCCAGTCTTAGCTTGTTGGCCGCCGTGTTCCTGTTCGGTGATTTGTCCCTGATTTTTGTGATATTCAAATTCGTTGACTTGCGTCGCACCCACTCTGGCAATCTCGATATTTCTAGTTCCTTCCCTGCCCATCTCGTCCTCCTTAGTGATGACAAAAAGCAACTACAATCAGGTCTTAAGTCCAAACTCTGCGCTACCTCGGTGTCTCCGTGGGTTGTTTCAAGAACAATTTCACCACCGAGGCACAGAGGTCACACAGAGATAAGCAATTAAGACACCCATCTAACAATCTGCTCTGCTTGACACTGCAAACTACGCGTTCGTATATTGCCTGCACACGCGCAGTCACCTTCTCGCGCTGCATTCGAAGCCGGCTTAGCTCAGTTGGTAGAGCGTCTGATTCGTAATTAGAAGGTCGCCGGTTCAATTCCGGCAGCCGGCTCCACGAAATTCCTACTTTAATTTACAAACATCTGTACGACCACCCGCGCGGATTAATTGTTTTCGCTTTGTCCGGCCGTTTGTGACGTTACTTGCTACCTCGATTGCAGTCGCAGCCACAGATCGAGATGGCGCGATGTTAGCTAGTGCCTTTGTACGTGGCAAGTGCTTATCCGCGGGTCGTTCCACGGCGCGATTTTTTTGACTTCGTAATATTTTGAGACTCTGCGAAGAAGCAGATGAAGGGACAGTATTTCTTAGCTTCTGAATCGGTTTACGCTGGCGTCGGTTGTCGCGCGCTTAACCGTTCTCTCGCAAGCTTGGACCACTTGCGATACCCACGTCGATAGTGCGGCATCGTTTTGACTGCTTCAATGCAACGTTGAAAGATCTCGTGAGCCTGTTGCGGTTCGCCAAGGTGTTCAAAAGCCTTGCCATAATAGTAGAGACCTTCGGGATCGTACGGTCGTCGATCGACAAACGTTGCCAGCGCATCCCTGGCCTCAGCAAACATATTGGCCCCGAGATAGGTGGCGCCGACTTCCCGCCAAACATCGCTGCGCGAATGTTTGTCGTCCTGGCTTAACACTGTGCCAAAGTAATTGAGGGCCTCTTGTAGACGTCCCTGGTCGAGCGCGATCCTACCAAGTTGAAAGTGCGCGTCAGTTTCCTCTTTGTCGATGTCAATCGCCTGTTGGAAGCGCTTGATCGCTTCTGCATATTGACGGCGAGCCTGAAACACCAAACCCAGCTGATAGTGTGCGCTCGCATCGCGCGGATTAATTGTTGCCGCTTCCATTGAACGTCTAAATCCTTGTCGCTGACGCAAGGAGAAACCAATGTCTCCAATGTCACCCCGAAACATAATGTAAGCGTAGTAAAGCAGGAACGGTGAAAACATGTAGGGTGATACGACTCCGAACAGCTTACCCTGGATCGTAAAAGCAAAAGCCGCAAGACAGATGGAGCCCAACGCTTTCCTAAAACTCATGCCGAACAACGTGCGTACGCCGACGCTCATTAGCCAACCAAAAGTCAGCGCTCCGAGTGCCAGCAGAAGCAAGGCGGACTTGGCGCCGAAGCCCAGAGACATCAACACGAGACCGCCAATCACGAAAGGAAGATGAGCGGCGGCCCATGCCATCAACGCACACGTAAGCAGCGGGCCGTAATCACGACGAAAGAGGACGCTGAAGCTTCCGAACGATCCGGTCGCAGCAACTAACAGGATCAAACATGGGACGTAGAGCACGGCCAGGCCGATTATCGTGCCGAAGAAATTTCCCGGGGCAAACGAAACGAACCACCAGCCATAGTTACCGACCAATGGCAGAGGCAAACGATCGTAAGTGAAAGAAGGCGTAGGATAATCTTCGTCATCAAACTCTTCCGATGGAATTGGTCCAAACCTCGGGGGTGCCGTCCTGGTGTGCTCGGGAGCTCGTTCGCCTTGCTCGATCTTCGGTTTCTCAATTTGCCTGTAAACCGCCTCATATGTCGAGTAAACGCGGGCGCTGAGGGCGAATTGCATAAGCACCGACAACACCGCGACGGCAACCGCGGCGTAGAGCCAGTGACCTTCGTCGATGATGGCGCTCATGGCCGAGACCGGCCGGTAGTAAAGACGTAATAGAAGTTTAGTGTTTTCCCAAATCATGCCGGGTGTGAAGCTGAAGATCTAAACGCTTGAAATCAGGTGAGTACAGGGCTGAGGGACGCCTTTTGATAGCGGCATCAAACGTGAGCTTAGGGGCTGGCGCGAAGTCTTGTCAAGAATCTTGTTTAGCCCGATACGTCCTAATTTGCCTTTCTTTGTGCTACCTCTGTGACTCTGTGACTCTGTGGTTTGTTTTTGCGGCGAAAAATTTCACCACAGAGACACGGAGGCAGCGAGGCCGCACAGAGTTATGAAATTAGGTCACTACCATTTAGCCCTTCAAACGGCCCGCGCTGCGTGTACCGCGGAGCATGGGTTTCCCGTCAGCAACGAGCGCAGCGAACACCGGATCTTCGGTACTCAGTTCCAGTGCGTCCCAGTGTGTTAGTCTCTCCCCACGATGAAACCTGCGAAACTTACGAGTGCACAGTTGGCCCAGTATGAAGACGACGGGTTCCTGGTACTCGAAAATTTTGCCAGTGACCAGGCGTGCGATGCTCTGCGTGCACGTGCGAACGAGTTAGTACGCGGCTTCGATCCGGCGGATGTGTTTTCAGTTTTTTCGACGCATGAACAGAATCGGTTGACTGATGAGTACTTCCTTACTTCAGGCGACAAGATCCGTTTCTTCTTCGAAGAGGATGCGTTTTTGCCGGACGGGACATTACGACAGGCCAGAGAACGATCGATCAATAAGATCGGACATGCCCTTCACGATCTTGATCCCGAGTTCAATAAATTCTCGCGCGCGGAACAGGTGCGACAACTAGTGGACGATCTTGGCATTCGGGATCCGCTGCTAATTCAAAGCATGTACATCTTCAAACAACCTCACATCGGCGGTGAAGTTATCTGTCATCAAGACACTACATTTCTTTACACAGACCCGCAAAAGATCGCAGGGCTCTGGTTCGCACTGGAAGACGCGACGATTGACAACGGTTGCTTGTGGGCTATTCCCGGTGGACACAGGTCGGGATTGAAATCGCGTTGGCTGCGATCAGACACCGGGATGAAGTTTGATGTGTTTGACCCAACGCCGTGGCCGGAAGACAAACTTCTGCCGCTGGAAGTGAAAAAAGGCAGCGTGATCGTTCTTAATGGACTCCTGCCTCACAAGAGTCTCGCCAACCGTTCGGCAAAATCTCGCCACGCTTATACGCTCCACGTTATCAGCGGCAGCGGCGAATACCCGGGAACTAATTGGCTGCAACGATCGCCAGACATGCCCGCGCGAGGTTTCTGACCTGCCGGTCCCTCTGTGACCTCTGTGCCTCTGTCGATCTCTGTGTTTCTGATGGACCTGTGCGAATGCTCGGCGAACTGACGAAACACAGAGATCACAGAGGCACAGAGGCACAGAGGTCAGAGAAGCCCGAGAATAAGCCTCAAAACCCCAACAAAATCGCTATTTTTCGCTTATCTGGACTCGCGTAACAGGCCCTTGAACACACCCTGGACCTTCACGCTCGAGGCGGGAACTCTCATTGATTCTAAAGTTGAGTTGGCGGGCCGCAATTCTACCTCAGCGCCGTGTTGATAGATGCGCTTGAGCGTCGCGTAAGCATCGTCGACAAGCACCATGACGATCTCGCCGTTGTTCGCCTGTTTACGTTGTTCGATGAGCGCGATATCACCATCACAGATGTGCTCATCGATCATCGAATCGCCTTTGATGCGCGCGGCGTAGACATTTTCGGGACGCACGCGACCAAGCATGAAGCGAGGCACCGAAATTGTTTCGCTGCTCTCGACCAGCTCGATCGGTTGGCCGGCAGCGATGTAACCAGCCATCGCAATCTCGCAGAACAATTCCGACGTCGGCTGCTCCTGTTGCTTGATCACAATCTGCGACGAGTTACCGGTGCGAATAATTTCGACCAAGCCTAAACGAACGAGTGCCTGGACGTGCTTCGCGATTGTGGCTCGCGATGTCACTCCGAGTTGTTTGGCAATTTGTGCGTAGGTAGGAATGTGTCCGCGACGTTCGAGAAAGCTAACGATGTAATCGTAAACCTCTTTTTGTCGTTGCGTACGTGGAAGGCGTGGGAGCATTTTTTCCAAGTTAAAATTCCTACTCTGTATTGCTGGTAACTGACGACGGCCCGCTTGAGTTAGCAGGCATTCTAAAGGCGCGCAAACAAAAGCGTCAAGTCTCATGTTTGCGCGCCCGGATCGGTGATGAACTTAGTGGTGCACGCGTGGTGAATAGCGCGCGAGCGTGCGCGGGAAGATACGAACGCCGGTTGGCATCTCAGACAACGTCATTGCCTTGCCAGTCAAAACGTCCTTGCCCGACTTGCCGTTGTAAACTGCTTCGTTCAGATCGTTGTCAGGACTGATCACTGCTCCCTTCAAAGCAGCGCCGATGAAAGCGCCCTTGCTGCGAGAGTATGAAAGGATTCCGGCATCGAGCCGGGGATTGGTTGAAGCAGCCGCTTCACGACCGACCGGTCCGGCGGCCACACCGACTTCTCCGCCTATCTCAAACTTATCCTTCAGTAATCCATTCACGCCGTCATCATTCATGATCAACAGCACGTAGTCAGTCTTACTGGCGCCAATCTGCGCGCCAAAGCTTCCGCCGCTCAAATTAAAGAAAGCTGGCGCAGACCAACCGCTGCGCGTCCGCCGGCTGATGACGCCTTGTCCGCCCTTGCCGCCGAAAATGAATGCGGCCTTAACCACGCCCGGAAAAACCGCGATGGCCTCCGCTTTATCGAGCAATTCCTTGGGAATAGCCTTATCGGCCACGTTCATGATCTCCGTGAAAGTCGACGCCGCATCGCGCGAGTGTCGCGTGGCGTCTTCCATTCTGGATTTCTTAGCGTTGATGGGAAAAACCGTCAGCAAAACAAAAGCAACAATGATTGTGGAGGAGAGAGCACGACGTGTGAACCGCATTATTTAACTAGCCTCCTATTCGTCTTTGACTGCGAAGAGTTAATACAAGAAATCCTGGACCACAGCAACATATCGGGGTTCAAGGGAGAGTGTTTGATTAATGAATCTCGGCAAACTTGTAAGCACGATTCTGGGGATAACGGTGAACGTAGCGGATGCGGAACTTCCGTTTTGCCCGCGAGCCTGAGACAAACCGCTTGTCCTGCGGTTCGCTTACGTCGGAAGTATCTTCCGTTGGAAGATCGTTACTGTCGTTGGTTTGCAGTTGTGATTCTTCACCTACGCTGTTCGTTTCCGACGAAACCTTGTCATAGCCCAGCATAGCCCCTACGACTGCGCCACTAGCGAGACTGACGATGAGCGCGATCACCATCGCCATCCGGCGCCAGGTCACTAATTGAGACAATTGCGATGCGCGCGAGTGCCACCGATCGACTCTCGGTCTGCTGAGCGGTTGCACCCGACGCGCATGGGCGATTGCGTTGCGATCAAAAAGCGGATTACCCAGTTCGTTCTTTCCCACCTTGTTCACTTATGCCTTTCATCAAACTTGATTATTGCGCGGTGAAAAGAATCCAGACGCTTTTCACCTATTTCGTAAGAGACGCAATTCATTCTCCGCGACACGCATACGGAGATTTATGCAACACTTTCTTCACAGCACGGTGCCATGTGGAAGGTCTTGTCGACTTGCCCCCGATAGTGCCGTAAGGCGATGCTGCTGTCAGGCTCTGCGGCTTGCCGCACCGTGACGCGCCCAATCATCTTCAGCGGCTTCGCCGCCCTTGCCAAAATCCTTTCAAAGACTCAAAACCGCCCTTCTATCGCAGGACTGAGTAAAGTTTGAGGAGTTGTGAAATGATCCGACTGCATGTACATCTCTTCTTCAACACCAGCCTATTACTCACCTCGGTTGCAAGAGATCGATTACCAATATTTCGGCTCGACTCGCTGAAAAAGGTCACTTGGGATGCGCTCAACGAAGCACGAAAATCAGGATCATTTCTGATATTTGCTTACGTCATCATGCTAGACCATCTCCACGTAATTGCCGCGAGAGAGAAGCAGCCCAAGGTAATTCTTCAGTTCATTAACGGGTTGATCGCTCGACGAGTAATCGACTACCTGAAAGAGAAACAATATGAAAGTTGTTTGCAGAAGCTGAGGCATGCCGAGTATGAGCGCCGTCATCAGTTTTCTCTTTGGCACCGTCATCCCAACACTCGTTCACTCACTAATGAAGAGATCTTCATGAAACGAGTTAATTACACACATCAGAATCCGGTGAGGTTGGGGTTAGTTGAGAGAGCGGAAGATTATCGGTATTCGAGTGCTCGCATCTGGACTGGTAAGCCGGATGAAGATGAACCGCTTCTTATGGACATCGATAAGACGAATGGCGGCGGAGCCGCCGCAGGTGAATGGAGCTGAACGGTGCGGCAAGCCGCACCGCACTATCGGCGGCAAGCCGCGGTTGAGTGGTTCACGTCACCCGCACTGCCGGCGGCAAGCCATTTAATATTTAGATTTGACTTCGTCGCAGCCTTAGTGAGTTTGCAATTACCGAAACGGAACTGAAGCTCATTGCCGCTGCTGCGATCATTGGACTTAACAGCAGCCCAGTGACCGGATAAAGGACTCCGGCGGCGATGGGTATTCCCAGCACGTTGTACAGGAAGGCGAAGAATAGATTTTGCCGAATATTTTTTACCGTGCTCTGACTGAGTTTAATCGCGCGCACGATGCCACGCAGATCGCCTTTCACCAGCGTTACGCCGGCACTCTGCATTGCTACGTCAGTTCCGGTGCCCATCGCAATCCCCACATCTGCCTGGGCAAGAGCTGGTGCATCGTTGATGCCGTCGCCGGCCATCCCCACTCGCCTTCCTTCACTTTGCAGACGTTTGATAACTTCAGCCTTTTGCGCTGGCAAAACTCCCGCGATTACCTGGTCCAAATTCAGTTTAGCGGCAACGGAGCGCGCGGTTGTTTCGTTGTCGCCGGTGAGCATGACTACACGAATGCCCGCATCATGTAGTTGCCGAATGGCTTCAGCAGTCGTCGACTTGATAGGGTCGGCGACGCCCAATACCCCGGCCACAATTCCGTCGACAGCGACAAACATGATCGTCTGGCCATCGCGTCTGCGCGCTTCTGCCGTCTCAGCAAATTGGTCGCTGCGAATTGCTAACGCGTCCATCAACGCTTGATTACCCAGCGCAACTTTTCTCTCGTCCACCTCACCCGAAACCCCTCTTCCACTCAACGACTCAAATGCTTTAACCGGTTTCAGTGCGAGTTTCCGTTCCCCGGCTGCTGACACAATTGCGCTTGCGAGCGGGTGTTCACTTCCGCGTTCGAGACTTGCCGCCAGTCGCAGCAGCTCCGCTTCATTGAACGGTTCCGCTGTCGTGATGGAAACAAGTTTTGGTTTGCCTTCAGTCAGTGTTCCCGTCTTGTCGACAACCAACGTGTCGACTTCACGCAAAACTTCGATTGCTTCGGCATTTCGAAACAAGACGCCAACCTGCGCCGCCCGGCCCGTGGCGACCATGACGGACATTGGCGTTGCCAGACCAAGCGCACACGGGCAGGCGATGATCAAAACAGCCACAGCATTCACGAGGCCGTGCGCCAGACGCGGCTCGGGACCAATCAAGCTCCAGGCAATAAAGGTCAAGAAAGCGACCACGATCACCGTTGGCACAAAATAGGACGACACGCGATCGGCGAGCTTTTGAATTGGCGCGCGACTACGCTGTGCCTCGGCAACCATTTGCACGATCCGGGCCAGCAAAGTTTCCGAACCAACTCGTTTCGCCTCCATTACAAACATCCCGGTGCCGTTGACCGTAGCGCCGATGACTGGATCACCACGTTGTTTGACCACCGGGATAGGCTCGCCCGTCACCATCGATTCATCAACCGCGCTCGATCCTTCGACGACCAGCCCATCAACTGGCACTTTCTCGCCGGGTCGCACACGCAGTCGATCTCCCACTTGAACCTCAGCCAACGCAATGTCTTCCTCGGTCGAGTCTTCACGTATTCGTCGCGCAGTTTTTGGCGCGAGACCAAGCAACGCTTTGATTGCCGCTCCAGTTCGACTGCGCGCACGTAGTTCCAGAACCTGGCCCAACAAAACTAACGTCGTGATCACCGCCGCTGCCTCGAAGTAAACCGGAACCTGTCCGGCTTCATCGCGAAACGAGGCGGAAAATATTCCGGGCAATAACGTAGCGACGACACTAAACGCAAACGCCACGCTAACGCCGACGCCAATCAGGGTGAACATGTTGAGGTTGCGATTTGCGATTGATTGCACTGCTCGAACGAAAAACGGCCACGCACCCCATAAAACGACTGGCGTTGCCAAACCAAGTTCGATAAACCTCCAGGGATTCATCGGCAGAAGCTTGTCGAGCTCCAGGCCGGGAATGAATTCGCTCATGCCGATGGCCAGCAATGGAACCGCCAAGACCAGACAAACCCAGAAGCGCCGGGACATGTCCGCCAGCTCGGGATTCTCCTGTTCATCAAGCGTTACAGTCTGCGGCTCGAGCGCCATACCACAAATGGGACAATTCCCTGGTCCATCACGAACGACTTCGGGATGCATCGGACAGGTATAAGTCGAGACCAAAGTCCCACTTCCAAGGTCCAAAGTCTTTGAAATCGCAGTGGCAGCTGGTTGGTGGTGCTGAGAAGTGTCTTCGGCGCGCTGAATGCCGATCGGCTGGACCATCATTGGTTGCGGTTGACGACCAATGAAGGCGTTGGGATCCTGCTTGAATTTTTCCAGACAGTGCTTGCTACAGAAGTAGTAGGTGGTTCCGCTGAATTCAAACGAACCGGCGGCGGTTCCGGGGTCGACGGTCATGCCGCAGACAGGATCAATAGCGGTTGTCGATTTCGAATCATCAACGGATGCGGTCATCTGATTCTCATGATCGCTGACGACGGCCTTTCTCGCAATCGCTCAAGAAAGAAGGGTAGTGTCTTATTTCAATTTCTCTGTGCGCTCTGTGCCTCTGTGAGCTCTGTGTTTCAAATTGGCCTCTAAGGTCTTTCAGGAAACGCAGAGAACACAGAGGCACAGAGCACACAGAGGAGGTCGGGAAGCAGTCAAATTGAGACATTACCAAAAAGAAAAGGGAGCGTGGTGACCCAACCACACTCCCCCATCGCCGAAGGTCCCCCGTTGCCCCGGCAATATGTCAATAACTACCAGTTGAACCGGTCGCGATACTCACCGCAGACGAGGAACGACTTCACCATCTCTGCGCGATGAAAATCGCCGCCGTTGTCGTCCAGCTTGCGCAACCAGAAGTTGAATCCAGACAGGTCGTGGTCCGGGCCCTCATCTGGATTCCGATGGAGGTAACCGAAGTACTGCATCAACACGAAAGCTGGATTCTTTTCATGTTCGGTAAACTCAGAGTCCTGGCCACTTTACGTAACGTTGAACCCGCGTCTCCAATCCGGCTGAGAGCCGGCTAAATCAAGTCCTCTCTTACCTGATCAGTCGGAACCACGCCGGCATTTGCAAACAACTCCGTGACAAACTGTCGATCCGTCATGCCATCGAACCGAGCATGAAACTCAGCGCGATTCGCCCAACGTTCGGCAGCCTCACGTTTGTTAGCTGCAAGCTTGCCCACCTCGCTGAGCCCAGCGCAATTTGTCGATGCTTTGAATACGAATGCGCGCGGAGTTTTGTCGTCGGCTGAACGCGATCAATTGGTAAGCGAGCTAACAACAGGTGGCAAGAACCGCGCGCAGGTGTTGTGCGCAGTCGCAGAAGATTCAGATCTCGTTAACAATGAATACTTCGGCTACCTGCGCCGCAATCCGAATGAATTGCCTGACGCGGATCACTCAGGCTACGAGTTCTGGTTGAACAAACTCAATGAATTTAACGGCGACTATATTCGTGCTGACATGGTTCAGGCGTTCATAACCTCCGGCGAGTATCGTCGCAAGTTCGCTCCGTAAAATCGCAGCTCATTCCAATCGACTCAAACATTGGCCATTACGAGTGTTGGGCGGCTTTTAACAAGTGCGCGGAAAACTTTACAGTTGCTCACGGAAGTTTATGCCTTAGTTACTGGCCGTAGGTATAAAACCCACGAGCGCGAACGGCGACGTGCTTACGATCAACCTTTACCTTTATTGTTCGCATTCCATTTTTAGTTCCTTCATTCAACCGGTAGCCAAGCACGTACTGTCGCCGTAGTTCGGCTGCAATCTCAACGAATGCCTGCCGCATCATGTTGCTGTCGCCGCCTCTAAAATAACGACCGCCTGTTTTCTCCGCGAGTTGTTGCAGGTACTTCTGTGGCACGAAGTCGGCATACTGAACTGTATAAACAACCACATCTGACTCCTCGGCTTCCCGCAAAGTGCTTTTCATCGTCGCTTTGCCCCAGGTGTTTTCGCCATCAGTCAACAAAACAATTGCTTTGCGCGGCGCAGCGCTGCGTAGTGAGTTCAAACCGAAATCCACGGCGTCGTAAAGTCGGGTGCCCATGTTTGGCGGTCCGGCCTCGATGCGATCGATGGCCTTCTCAAACTCCGCCGGGTCGTTGATGCCGGCGCTGCTGAGCGATTTGATTTCCCCGTGAAAGTAAACGGGACGAATCGTGTCTGACGGTCGGAGTTGTTCAACGAACGCCTTAGCGGCTGATTTGATTTGATCGAGAAATGGAGACGTCGAACCGCTCGTGTCGATTAACAGAACTACGGAAAACGCCTGATCGACATTGCTGAAATGTACGATTTGTTGCTCGACGCCGTTTTCGAAAACGTGAAAATCTCTTCGCTGCAAATCAGTCACGTACTGTCCCTGCCGGTTGGTAACGATCACCGGAACAGATACCAGGTTTGAGGAAACATGTATGACATCACCCGAATCAACTTCCTCGATCGGTGCATCCGGAAGTACTTTTTGCGCGCCCCCGGAGGGTGTGGGCGTTGGTGACGGACGCGGCTGAGCCCAGACAGACTGAGCCAAAATGAATGAAAACAACGCTATCTTAAGTAGTTCAGGAAAAATCCTGGCCATTTGATTTAGCATTGTAAGACAGCAAGGCAACAAACGGGTCGTCGCACTCTCTCAACGGCTTGGGTGCGCTGACCTGTCAGCGCTTTTAGGTTGAGTTTATTCAACACGAAGGCGGCGACAGGTCGCCGCACTCCAAGGAGCCGACAAAATATTGCATGACGCCATACTTCGTGGAAGAATGACTGCACAAAACTCATCCATGCATCGCGCGGGTAAGCAGCAAACGAGTCTCCGAAAACACCAGTCTCCCCTGGGCCCGGTGTTCGTTGTCTTGCGAGCAATCCTCTCCGTATCCCTGCTCGTCGTGCTTGTCGGTGCTGGACTTGTTTGGCCGGCGGCTGCAAGTGGTCCGATGTGCACGCTTGCATGTTGCGCCGGCCGCGCGCCACATGCAGCCGGTTCGTGCATGCAGGGATCGTGTTCTGATCATGACGCACATCATGAACCACCAGACGCGGAATCGCCGATTCCAGGAATAGTTGCCGGCGCACACGGTTCAGACATGGACAATGTGCCGACCGTTGACGCGTCACACGTCACACGACAAAACGCATCTGGAGTTCCAGCGTTTTCAACTGCTGCATTGATGAAACCGTGTGAGTCAGGTTGTGGCGCGAGCACGACAATAACAATTACCGTCAGAAAAGCACGCGACGGTGCAACTAACGGATCCATCAATCACCGACCAGCATCGGCTACGGTAAGACTCAAACAGATTTCATTTGACGCACCACCGCTTCAAACTGGTTTTGGCCGAAATCATATTCCCCGCGGTCCACCGCGCCCGTCGTCCACGTAGCGCTTAACTTCAAACCACCATTCGAACGAACGCGAATTGACCAGGTACGTATTCACGTTGCACCGGGAGAGTGCCCTGTGATGTGTCGCTGCCCGTTTCCGTCAAAGGCGCAAGCATGGTCAGAATATTTCTAGCCGCCGGTTTCATGCTGTGTTGCATGACACTGGCGTGCGCACAACAAACAGTCACCTCGGCCAGTGTCAGCGGTCGGGTTCAAGATAAAAGTGGCGCGATTCTTCGCGGCGCTGACGTTAACGTTCGCAACGAAGAAACCAACCAGATTCATTCGGCGGTCACTGACTACGATGGTCGTTTTCGTTTTCCTTACCTCGCGGTTGGTAATTACGAATTGTCGGTGGCAACAGAAGGCTTTGTGCCGCTAAAAACGCAACTGGTGCTGACCGTTGGGCAGTCGCTTGATTTGCCTCTGACGTTGGAAGTCGCGGGTGTTTCGGCGGTGGTGAGTGTGACTAGCGACGTTCCGTTGATCGAAGCGGTGCGCACCCAGGTCACGGAAACAATCCGGCCGAGCGACATCAGTTCACTGCCCCTGAACGGCCGCAACTATCTCGATCTCGCGTTGCTCGTGCCCGCAACTTCACCAACCAACACCGGCAGCAATCAACGTTTTGCCGAAACGTCGGCGGTGCCCGGGCAGGGCGTTTCAATTGCCGGCCAACGGAATCTCTATAACAGCTTTGTTGTCGATGGGATCTCCGCAAACGACGATGCCGCCGATCTCACTGGCTCGTATTTGAGTCAGGAGGTCGTAGACCAGTTTCAGGTGATTACATCGGGAGGCATCGCGGAGTTTGGTCGTGCTTCGGCGGGCATTGTCAACATCCTGACTAAGTCTGGCACCAAAGATTGGCGCGGGAACCTGTATGGCTTCGCCAGAAACCAACGCTTCGACGCGCGCAATGCACTCGCACCCCGAAAGGATTTGCTGACTCAAGCGCAGTACGGCGCGACCATCAGCGGTCCGCTAATCGCTAATCGCACGTTCCTCTTCGCGAATTTAGAACAGACCAGACGAAACTATTCAGCAATCATAACCATTGCGCCTGCAAACGTTGATTTAATTAATAACCATCTTCGTAGCGTTAACTATCATGGGTCACTGGTGGAGACTGGCGTTGTGCCGGCACGTTTTGATACCACGAACCTGTTCGGCCGCATCGATCACAAACTTAATGATCGTAACCAACTGAGCGCTCGTTACAGCCTGTATCACATCATCGCCGCGAATTCGCGCACGGTTGGGGGCTTAAACTCAGTTAGTCGCGGCAGTGGGTTAGACGACACCGATCAAACATTTGAGTTAAATAACATCACCACCGTCAACACCCGCACTCTTAATGAAGCGCGCTTCCAGTTCACTCGCAGCCGCCTGGCCGCGCCAGTCAATGACAGCGTCGGGCCGGCGCTCAGCATTTCAGGCGTCGCAAATTTTGGTACGGCAACAACGTCACCGTTGGCCCGCAACATTAGTTTGTTTGAAGCAGTCGACAATATTTCGTGGCAGCACGGTCGACATTCGTTGAAGACCGGTGTTGATTTTCTTTACAACCGCGTGGACATTGTGTTCCCCGGGGCGGTTCAGGGCGCGTACAACTTCACGTCGTTGAATAATTTTCTGACCGGCAACTACAGCACGTTTCAACAGGCCTTCGGCGCGCCCGATCAGTTTCAGTCAAATCCAAACATTGGTTTGTTTGTTCAGGACGAATGGCGGGTGCGACCTGATTTAACAATCAATGCGGGACTTCGTTACGACACGCAGTTTCTGCCGGCTCCGATTCAAACGGATGCCAACAACTTCGCACCACGCATTGGTTTCGCCTTCTCGCCCGGTGATCGCAAAACGATTATTCGCGCCAGCTACGGCGTCTACTTCGACAGGATTCCGCTGCGCGCCACTTCGAATGCACTGCAGCGTGACGGCAGCAAATACATCGTGGTTCAGTTTTCGCCTGCACAAACTGGCGCCCCCAGTTTTCCAAACGTCCTGGCAACAGCACCGGCAACCCTCGTTACCAAACCAAACATCACGCGCATCGACCCGAACATCGAAACGAGTTACGGCCACCAAGCGAATGTACAAATCGAACGCGAACTGCCCGGTGAAACGGTGCTGTCAGTTGGTTACATTCACCTGCGCATGTTGCATTTGATTCTTTCGCGGAATGTAAACGTGCCAACGTTGCCAGCGTCAGCAGCAAATCCGAATCTGGGCCGGCCTGATCCGAACTGGGGAAACATTTCGCGCTATGAAGGCTCGGGCGAGTCGAACTACGACGGCATGGTCGTCTCACTTAACAAACGCGCCGCGCGTTGGTCCAGTCTGCGTTTGTCTTACACGCTTTCGAAGACGATCGACAATGCCGGCAATTTCTTCTTCTCTACGCCGCAAAACAATTTCAACGTGCGTGAGGAACGCGGCCTTTCCGACAACGACCAACGTCACCGCCTCGTCTTGAGTGGCACTTTGCAATCACCCAGCGCGAACAGTGGCATTAAACGAGCGTTGCAAGGATTTCAGCTCGCATACATCTTCACCTACGCGTCGCGCTTACCCTTTAATGTGTTACTGGGTAACGATCGAAACCTCGACACTAACTTCAACGATCGGCCTGTCGGGGTTGGCAGAAATACTGGACACGGTTTTGGCTATGCTTCATTCGATCTTCGTGTCAGTCGGCGCTTCAGAATTACCGAAGGAATGAGTCTCGATGCGATCGCGGAAGGCTTCAATCTCTTTAACCGCGCAAACTACGGTGTGCCAAACAATACTTTTGGTTCGGGAATAACACCGCTCTCGAATTTTGGCCGCCCGACGCAGGCATTCGATCCGCGACAGTTTCAATTTGGACTGAAGCTGAGCTTCTGAGGAACTCGTCTCTGTGCGTTCTCAGAGAAAGAGTTTGATTCTCTAATTGACTCGAGCGTACGCGTGTGTTGGGCCATTCCAACCAAAGAGCTCGGGATGAATGAGGTGGGCCAGCAATTCAGTTCCTTCGACCACACGCAAGCTAGGTCGTGCAAAATATGAGTTGGCGTCGACCGCGTAGACGCGGCCATGGCGAACGGCAGGCAAATTGGACCAACCGGCGTAACTCGGAAGCCGTTGTGATTGTGCGACGACTTTCTCGAGGCTGAAGCCACACGGCGTAATTATTAAGACTTCGGGTGCGTAATCGATCACATTGCGCCATTCAATGCGAATCGAATCAGCATTCTTCCGACCCAACTGATCGAGACCACCGGCGATCTCGACCATCTCCGGCATCCAGTGGGAAAG